>Ga0209382_10000126_pt1 | contig 113818 bp, 104 predicted proteins | sample SoiMetdeltSBSDD5_FD_187599 | JGI IMG/M metagenome (GOLD analysis project Ga0209382, IMG submission 187599) | Bulk soil microbial communities from a Populus tree surrounding site in Tennessee, USA - Soil MetaG P. deltoides SBSDD5 (SPAdes) (version 2) | ecosystem: Environmental > Terrestrial >... | reverse complement strand
ATCCGGAGCTCGAAGTCGTTGCGACCGATCCGCAAAGCGGAGTGGTCACCATCAAGCATCGCGGCACCGGCGAGATCGAAACCGTCAAAGCCAGCGAGCTCGCTGCAGTCCCGCCGTCGCAACTGAAAGCAATGAACTCGCGGCCTGCGCCCGAGCCGGAGCCGGCTCCGAACCGGAACGCATCCGCAACCAGCCCGCAGCAGACAGCGCCCGAGCGTGGCGAAGGCAATCCGCCCGTACCAGGCGCGACTCCGAGCGGCTACACGGTCGAGCGAGCAAATGGTCAGATTCGTGTCAGCGGTCCCGGGGTGAGCATCGTGAGCTCGGGCTCGAACGCAGCCGCGGGCAATCAGGCGAGCGCCGGACGCAAAGCTGTCGATCCGTTCATCTGCGAAGGCCGCCGCACGCTGCAACTCGATAATCGCGATATCTACGTCGACGGCGACGCGATCACCGTGCGCGACGGTTGCGAGCTGTTCCTCACGAACAGCCACATCGTCGCCTCGGGCACCGGCATCATCGTGCAGGATGCGACAGTGCACATCTCGAACAGCCACGTCGAAGGCGGCAGCGCCTCGTTCCAGGCTGACGATCGCGCGAAGATGTACGTGCGCGGCTCGACTTTCCAGGGTGTGCCGCGCCGCGCCGAGCTCGCGATGGTGCAGGACCAGGGCGGCAATCGCTGGCGCTAGCTCAGACGGCGTCGAGGGGCTTGCCCGCGCTCAGCTCGAACACATCCACGCCCCGCTCGTGCCGGAACATGCGCCGGCCGAGATCGGGGAAATCGGCCACGTCGAGTCCGCGACTCTCACCGCCCATCAGGTACACCAGCTCGCGGTCGAACGGATTGCGCAGCGAATGCGCGACGCCCGGCGCCGGGAAGGCCATGAAATCGCCCGCGGCAACTTCGTATTCAGCGCCGTCGATGCGCGCAATGCCGCGGCCTTCGAGGATGTAGAGCCACTCCTCTTCCTGCCAGTGCGAGTGATAAGGAAAAGCTTCCTTGCCGGGCGGGATGCGCGCGAAGTTCACTCCCAGACGTTGCAGCCCGGTCGCCTTCGCCATCTGGTAGCCGGTGACCTGCGAGTTCGCACTCCAGGGATGCGAGAACGTCTGCGAGCGCGCAGCGATGTCGGCGGCCCGCAATAGATACAGATTCGGTCGGTCCATAGGTCGCAGAGCTTGCGCGGTCCGTGCGCGCTGGGCAACCTTCGCGCATGAACCGGTGGCGCATCGTCGGACTCATCGTACTCGCGCTGCTCGCGGCGTCGCTGCTGGTGTGGTGGCTGCGGCCCGCGCCGCCGCCGGTGGCGCCCGCGCAGCCGCCCGCGCGCGAGGTCTTCCATAGCTCGAAACCGCTGCGCATCGAAGTCGCATCGAACCGTCCGCCGGCCGAGACCGCGTGGCTCGACTACGAGCTGCGCCATCTGCTGACGGCCGGCCGGATGCGCGTCGCCGCGATCGACGATACGAGCGACGCGTTCACCTTGCGGATCGAGCTCAACGGCGCTGCAAATCGCGCCACGCTGGCGCTCGTGGCGCCCGACCAGGTCGTGGAGCGACAGGAGCAGGTGCAACTGCCTACCGACAGCCACCTGGCGACGATCGCCGTGCTCGCGCAACGACTGCCGCAGTTCCTCGGCGCGCAGGCAGGCTCATCGAACTGGGCGACGCTGATCGGCACCGACGACGCGAGCGCCTACGACGCATATCTCGCCGATGCACTCGATCTGCTCGGTCCGGGCGGTCAGGGCCTGACGCGTCCCGGCGTGCCGCAGAGCGCGCGCATTGTCGACCGGCTTGAATCGCTCGCGCACCGCCAGCCGCACTTTGCGCGGGCGCTCGCCTTGCTCGCCATCGGCTACCTGAGCCTGGGCGGACACGATCAGGCCTCGCTCGCTCAACTGGCGAAGACCAGTGCCGAGCGCGCGCTGGCAGCGGATGAAAGCATCGGCGAGGCGCACGCTGCGCTCGGACTGGTTCACCTGCGGCACGGCGATTGGACCGCGGCGCGCGAACAGTTCGATCGCGCGCTCACGCTGGATGCGAACAGCGCCGCTGCACTCGAAGGCTCCGGCTGCCTGCTCGTCGATGCAGGTCGCTATGCGACGGCACGACCGCTGCTCGAGCATGCAGTCCGGCTGCAACCGCAAAACACCGGTGCGCTCGAATGCCTCGCATACATAAATGCGGGCGCTGACGCACAAAAGGAAGAACAGCCCCCGAGCGCAGTCGCGCGCGTGCAGGCGCTGGCGGCGATTCTGGGCGGCGATGTCGAAGCGGCGCGACGTGCGTTGCGCGCGTCATCGAGCGATGAGGACTTTCGCGAGTGGGCGGAGCCGCTGCTCCAGGCGGCGACGGATCGTGCGCGCGTTCCGGATGCCCTGCAATCGATTACGCGCGCGGCGAGCGACGGTCACATCGACGCGTCGACGGAGATTCTCTGCGGCGCCGCGCTGCGCCGCGCGGAATTCGTCTTCAATCGCATGGCGCGCTTGCAACGCGAGCACGAGCCTGTGCCGCTGCGGATCCTCTGGATGCCACAGACCGCGTTTTTGCGGCGGCACTCGCGCTTCGAGCAGATCGTCGGCACCGCCGGCCTGCCCTCCTTCTGGCAGGAGTACGGCACGCCGGATACGTGCGCCGCGGAGCCGAAGACCTACGGCTGCAAGACCCGCCCGCTCGGCCAGCAGGCGCAGTCGCGCGAGCCCTGACCGCAGGGCAGACCGCCCTTTCTACCGGGTCCCGTGGGATTTCCGCGCGGCGTCCTTCGGCCTTCGCTCGGGGCACTTTGCAGTGCGGTAATCGGCGCACTTGCGCCTATAATGCCGGCCCGCCGCACACACCGCGTTTTCGAAAATTTTTCGGACCATTTTTGAGGGGGATGCACCGATGGGGGCAATCAATGCCGTAACGGATCTGACCGCCGAGGGCGAGATCGCCGTGCTGACCGTCAACTCGCCGCCAGTGAACGCGCTGTCGCAGCAGGTTCGCGATGGCATCGTGAAAGGCATGCAGCAGGCGATCGGCAATGCCGCGGTCAAGGCGGTCGTGCTGATCTGCGACGGCCGTACGTTCATCGCCGGCGCCGACATCACCGAGTTCGGCAAGCCGCCGCAGGCGCCGAGCCTGCATGACGTGTGCGACACCATCGAGAATTCCACGAAGCCTGTCGTCGCCGCGATCCACGGCACCGCGCTCGGCGGTGGCCTGGAAACTGCGCTGTGCTGTCACTATCGCGTCGCTGTGCCGTCGGCGAAGTGCGGCTTGCCCGAAGTGCATCTGGGTCTGCTGCCCGGCGCGGGCGGCACGCAGCGATTGCCGCGCATCGTCGGCCCGGAACAGGCGCTGCAGATGGTCACGTCCGGCGCGCACGTCGATGCGAAGACTTGTCTCGCTGCCGGCCTGCTCGATGAAATCGTGCCGGAAGGCGAGCTGCGTGCCGGCGCCCTCGCCTTTGCCAGGAAGGTGATTGCCGAGCAGCGGCCGCTGCGCAAAGTGCGCGACATGAACGAGAAGGTGGAAGCCGCGCGCAGCAAGCCGGAGATCTTCTCCGCGTTTCGCAAGGCGAATGCGCGCAAGTTCCGCGGCTTCCTCGCGCCCGAGTACAACATCCGCTGCATCGAAGCAGCCGTGAACCTGCCGTTCGATCAAGGCATCGCAACCGAGCGCAAGCTGTTCATGGAACTGATGACCGGCACGCAGTCGGCCGCGCAGCGTTACGTGTTCTTCGCCGAGCGCCAGGTATGGAAGATTCCGGACGTGCCGGAAGACACCGCGACGATTCCGGTCAAGAAGGTCGGCATCGTCGGCGCGGGGACGATGGGCGGCGGCATCGCGATGAACTTCGCCAACATCGGCGTGCCGGTGACGCTGGTCGAGACCAAGCAGGATGCGCTCGATCGCGGCTTCGGCGTAATGCGCAAGAACTACGAGACGACTGCGAAGCGCGGCAAGCTCAGGCCCGAGGACGTCGAGAAGCGCATGGGCCTGCTGACCGGCACGCTGCAGCTCGAATCTCTGGCCGACTGCGACCTGGTGATCGAGGCCGTGTTCGAGAACATGGACGTCAAGAAGGAGGTGTTCGGCAAGCTCGACCGCATCGTCAAGCAAGGGGCGATCCTCGCCACCAATACCTCCGGCCTCGACGTGAACGAGATCGCGAGCGTCACGACGCGTCCGGAGGCCGTCATCGGCCTGCACTTCTTCTCGCCCGCGAACGTCATGCGGCTGCTGGAGATCGTGCGCGCGCAGAAGACTTCCAAGCCGGTGATCGCCACCTCGATGCAGCTCGCGAAGAAGATCGGCAAGATCGCGGCGCTGGTGGGCGTGTGTCCGGGCTTCGTCGGCAACCGCATCCTGTACGCGCGCCAGGCGCAGGCGCAGGCGATGCTCATGGAAGGCGCGATGCCGTGGGACATCGACAAGGTGCTGTACGACTTCGGCCTGCCGATGGGACCGTTCGCGATGTCCGACCTCGCGGGGCTCGACATCGGCTGGAGCAAGGAGAAGTCGCAGAGCTCGACGGTGCGCGAAGTGCTGTGCGAGATGGACCGCCGCGGCCAGAAGACCGGCGCGGGCTTCTACGATTACGACGCCGAGCGCAACGCCAGGCCCTCGCCCGTCACCGAGAAGATCATCAAGGACTTCATGGCGAAAGCCGGAGCAACGGCGCGCAAGATTTCGGAAGCGGAAATCCTCGAGCGCTGCGTCTACCCGATGATCAACGAGGGCGCGAAGATTCTCGAAGAGAAGATCGCGATCCGACCGTCGGACATCGACATCGTGTGGATCAACGGCTATGGCTGGCCGGTGTATCGCGGCGGCCCGATGTTCTATGGCGACACGGTCGGGCTGAAGACCGTGGTCGCGAAGCTGCAGGAGTATGGGCCGAAGCTCGGCGCGGGCTTCAGGCTGTCCCCGCTGCTCGAGCAGATGGCGGCCGAAGGCAAGCGTTTTCAGGATCTGAAATAGATTGGTTGCAGAGTCGGGCTGAAGCCCGACCTACGGCGATCCTGTAGGTCGGACTTCAGTCCGACACCTTCATACCGGGGTATCTCATGCGTGAAGCAGTCATCGTCTCTACCGCGCGCACGCCGATCGGCAAGGCTTATCGCGGCGCATTCAACAACACTCAGGGCCAGGAGCTGATCGGCCACGCGCTCGCGCAAGCCGTGAAGCGCGCCGGCATCGATCCGGCCGAGATCGACGACGTCGTGGTCGGCTGCGCCATGCAGCAGGGCTCGACCGGCGGCAACGTCGCGCGCCAGGGGCTGCTGCGCGCCGGCTTTCCGGTGACGGTGCCCGGCATGTCGATCGATCGCCAGTGCTCGTCAGGCCTGATGGCGATCGCGACTGCCGCGAAGCAGATCGTCAGCGACGGCATGCAAGTCACCGTCGGCGGCGGTGTCGAGTCGATCTCGCTGGTGCAGAACGACAAGATGAACCGCTTCCGCGCCGCCGATCCGTGGCTGGTGAAGAACCTGCCGCAGATCTACATGACGATGATCGAGACGGCGGAAATCGTCGCCGAACGGTACGGTGTGAGTCGCGAGGCGCAGGATCAATACTCGCTGCAATCGCAGCAGCGCACGGCGCAGGCGCAGGCCGAAGGCCGCTACGACGCCGAGACGGCGCCGCTCACCTCCGTCATGGTCATCACCGACAAAGAAACCGGCGCGACCTCGGAGAAAGAAGTCACGCTCAAGCTCGACGAAGGCAACCGGCCGAAGACGACGCTCGCGGATCTGCAGGCGCTGCAGCCGGTGTTCAAGAACGGCCAGCGCATCAAGGAAGGTCGGTTCATCACCGCCGGCAACGCCTCGCAATTGTCGGACGGCGCCGCGGCGCTCGTGCTGATGGAGGCGAAGGAAGCGGAGAAGCGCGGCCTCAAGCCGCTCGGCGCTTACCGCGGCATGATGGTTGCGGCGTGCGATCCGGACGAGATGGGCATCGGCCCGGTGTTCGCGGTGCCGAAGCTGCTGAAGAAGCAGGGCGTGTCGATGGACGACATCGGCATCTGGGAATTGAACGAAGCGTTCGCCAGCCAGGTGCTGTACATCCGCGACAAGCTCGGCATTCCCAACGACAAGCTCAATGTCTCCGGCGGCGCGATCTCGATCGGCCACCCGTACGGCATGTCGGGCGCGCGCATGACCGGCCACCTGCTGATCGAAGGCAAGCGGCGCGGCGCGAAGTACGGCGTCGTGACGATGTGCGTCGGCGGCGGCATGGGCGCAGCAGGACTATTCGAGATCTTCTAGGCGCATGAGGGCGATACAGGAAACGGTCGCGCGCGGCAGCGTCGCGACCGCGCGTTACGCGCGCAAGAAAGAAGCCATCGTGGCGGCGGCCAGCGACATCCTGAATCACCAGGGTGTGAAAGGCATGACGCTCGCCGGCGTCGCGAGCCGCGTCGGGCTGATCACCACCAGCGTCACGTACTACTTCAAGAAGAAGGAAGATCTCGCGGTCGCGTGTTTTCTCGATGGCATCGCGAGATTCGAGGCACTCGCGACCGACGCGCTGCGCATGCGCGGTCCGCACGAGCGCGTACATCGATTGCTCGAAGCATGGCTCGACCTGCGACGTCGCATTGCCGCCGGCGAAGCGCCGGCGATTGCAGTGTTCAACGACATCCGCGCCTTGCAGAAGCCGCAGCGCGGCATTGTGTTGCAGGCGTACATGCGCTTCTTCGACAAGATCCGCGACATCTTCGTCGCGCCGGAGCTCGCCTGGCTCGACGCCCCGGCGCGCACGGCGCGCGCGCAGATCCTGACGGAGCAGATTTTCTGGGCGGTCGCCTGGCTGCCGCGCTACGACCTGGAAGATTACGAGCGGATTCGTGAGCGCATGTACGACATCTTCCTGCACGGGCTGGCGCCGCAAGGAAGTCGCTGGCAGCCGCAACCGCTGTCGCTCGACGCCGTGCTGCAGTCTTCGGCGCAGGAGCTGACGCCTCGCGAGACTTTCCTGATTGCGGCCACGCGCCTCATCAACGAGCAAGGCTACCGCGGCGCTTCGGTGGAGAAGATCTCCTCTCGGCTGAATGTCACCAAGGGCTCGTTCTACCACCATCACGAAGCCAAGGACGATCTGGTGGTTGACTGCTTCAAGCGCAGCTTCGAAGTCATGCGGCGCGTGCAGCGTGCGGTGGGCGCGGGCGAGCAGGACGAACTGGTGAAGCTCGCGACGGCAGCATCGGCGCTCGTCGACTATCAGCTCTCCAGGCGCGGACCGCTGCTGCGCACGTCGGCGCTCACTGCTTTGCCGGAGCCGATCTGCCTGCAGATGGTCGAGGCCTCCAACCGCGTCAGCGATCGCTTTGCCTCGTTGATCTCCGATGGCATCGCATCGGGCTCGGTGCGGGCCGTCGATCCGTACATCGCAGCGCAGATGCTCACTGCGACACTGAATGCCTCGGCGGAGATTCGCTGGTGGATTCCGGACGTCGATCGTGCGCACGCGCCGGCGCTGTACGCGAAGCCGGTGCTGACGGGAATCTTCTCAGAATGAAGTGATGAAGGTGATGGAGTGATGAGGGGAGCGCATCACTTCATCACTCCATCACCCTGCTTCACTATCCGCGCTGTCGCCGTCGCAGTGGCGACGAGCTCGCCCTGCCCGGTCCGCAGCTCACCCGCAAGAAATGCGATCGTCCCGCCGCGCGCGACGACGCGGCCTTCGCCGATGAGCGTGCCGAGCGGCGCCGGCCGGATGAAGTTCACCTTCAGCTCGACCGTCGGCGCAAAGTGATTCGGCGGCAGCGTGCACACGAGCGCGGGGCCGAGCGTGTCATCGAGCATCGCGGCCACGAAGCCACCCTGCACGACACCCATCGGATTGAGGAACTCCTGCTTCGCCTCGAACTGCACGCGGATCGTGCCGCGCTCGGGATCGATCTCGAGCAGCTTGAAACCGAGCGTGACGGCGGCTGGCGGCGGCGGCTTGCGCCCTTCCATTACATCCCAGAAGCCGCCCTGCCGACCAGATCCCTCCGCAGGGGGGCTCATCAGAACATTTCCGACGCGTCCGGCGGACGGATCTTGCTCACGTGGCGCGTGGCGATGTGCTCGCCCGTGATCATCTCGTCGTACGCCTGACCCGGGCCGACCATCGGATAGACGCCGGCGTCGGGATCGATGATTACTTCGAGGAACGCCGGCCCTTTGAACGCGATGAACTCGGCGATGACGCGCGGCAGATCCTGCTTGCTGTCGAGCCGCACGGCGTAGCGGAAGCCGTCGGCCTGCGCCGCCCTGATGAAATCCTTCTTGTGCAGCGACTTGTCGCTCGCCGACAGGCGGCCCTTGAAGAACAGCTTCTGCCACTGCTTCACCATGCCGTCGCCGAAGTTGTTGAGCACGACGATCTTCACCGGCAGCTCGTGAGTCGTGACCGTCTCGAGCTCGCCGAGGTTCATGCGGATGCTCGCGTCGCCGTCGATGTCGATCACCAGCTTGTCGGGATGGGCCACTTGCGCGCCGATCGCCGCCGGCAGACCGAAGCCCATCGTGCCCATGCTGCCGGAGGTGAGCCACAGGCGCGGCGCGCGGAAGTCGAAGTACTGCGCGGCCCACATCTGGTGCTGACCGACGCCGGTCGAGATGATCGCTTCGCCGCGCGTCAGCTTGTTGATCTCTTCGATGACGTGGTACGGCTGGATCAGCGGACTGCCGCGATCGTAGTTCATCGGATGCGCGCGCTTGAGCTCAGCACAATGTGCATGCCACGCGGACCAGTCGCGCTTGAAGGCGCTGCGCCGTCCATAGACGAGCAGCGCGCGCAACGCCTCCGGCAACATACCGATGTGACTCCAGCTCACCGGCTTGACCTTGTTGATCTCGGAAGCGTCGATGTCGATCTGCGCGATGCGCCGCGCGTTCGGTGCGAACTTCGGCGGATTGCCGGCAACGCGATCGTCGAAGCGCGCGCCGAGCGTGAACAGGAAATCGCAGTCGTCGACCGCATAATTGGCGAACGCGGCGCCGTGCATGCCCAGCATGCTCATCGCCAGCGGCTGCGTCGTGTCGAACGCGCCGAGCCCCATCAATGTCGTGACGACCGGCACGCCGAACTCGAGCGCGAACTCGCGCAGCGACGCGGCGCCGTCGGAGCGGATCACGCCGCCGCCGGCGTAGATCAGCGGCCGCTGCGCCTCGCCGAGCATCGCGAAGAACTCGGCGCACTGCGCATCCGAGACGACGCTGCGCATCAGACGGTTCATGCGATGGCGATAGCCGCTGACCGGCAATCGGCCGGCGCCGTGGAACTCACCGCGCCAGTTCTGCACGTCCTTGGGAATGTCGATGACGACCGGCCCGGGCCGTCCGGTGCGCGCGATCTCGAATGCGGTACGCAGCGTGGCTTCGAGCTTGGCCGGATCGGTGACCAGGAACACGTGCTTGGCGACCGAGCCCATGATGCTGGCGACCGGTGCTTCCTGGAACGCATCGCTGCCGATGGCGGCGGTCGGCACCTGGCCGCAGATCACGACGATCGGCACCGAGTCCGCCATACAGTCGCGGACCGGCGTGACAGTGTTGGTTGCGCCCGGCCCGGACGTGACGACGCAGACGCCGACCTTGCCGGTCGCGCGCGCATAGCCCGCCGCCATGAAGCCGGCGCCTTGCTCGTTGGCCGGAACGACCAGCGGCATCGGCCGTGCGCCGCGGGCAGCAGCAGCCTGGTTGTATACGAAAATCGCGTCGTAGGTCGGCAGAATGGCGCCGCCGCTATAGCCGAAGACGGTCTCGACGCCCTCGTCCGCCAGCACCTGGATGATGATCTCCGCCCCGGACAGCTGCTGGCCGGCGAGCGTATGAGCGGCGTGCGCAGGGCGCGCGGCGTGATTGTCTTTCACGACCTCTACAACCAGATGATCTCGAGGAAGAGCCTTTGAGCCTAACAGCATTCCCCCGCGGATGTATACGAGCCGCGGAGCCTTCCCGTATGCTCCGTGCAATGACACTAGTGACGCCTTCACCCGAAGCCTGGACCAGCCCCCCGCGAGGAACGCCCGGGATGAGCACGCGCAAGCGCCACATCATTTCGATCCTGCTGCAGAACGAAGTCGGCGCGCTGACGCGGGTCGCGAGCCTGTTCGCCACGCGCGGCTACAACATCGAGTCGCTCAGCGTCGCGCCCACTGACGATGCAACCGTCTCGCGCCTGACGCTGGTGACGACCGGCACCGATGCGGTCATCCAGCAGATCGTCAACCAGTCGCTGAAGCTCATCGACGTCGTGAACGTCGACGACGTGACGCGCGATCAGCACGTCGAGCGCGAGCTGCTGCTGATCAAGCTGCGCGCGCCGGCGGGACGAGTCGGCGCGCTGCAGGCGTGCGTGCAGCGAGCAGGCGGCAGAGTATTGTCGGACGAAGCAGAAAGCTTTACCGTCGAGCTTACGGACAGTGAGTCTCAGATCAACAAGTTCATCGCCGAAGCGGGGAGTCTCGGCGAAGTGCTCGAGGTCGTGCGCAGCGGTGCGCTGGCGATGTTGCGGGGAGCAACCACGCTGCGCGCATAGAGCTGCAGGACATCACGGATCCACACACGCAGAGCGGCTCAGCAACTTCCGGGCATCGGGCAGGTGTCCGGCAGCGAGTCGCGCGTGATGCGGTGCGCCGTCGGGAGCCGCGGGGCTGCCGCGCGCATTTATGGACAGCGGAGCGACGATGTACCGGTTATACGACTACCTGCCCTCCGGAAACGGTTACAAGGTGCGCCTGGTGCTCAAGCAGCTGGCGCTGCCGTACGAGCTGATCGAGCTCGACATCCGCAGCGGCGCGACGCGCACGCACGACTTCCTCGTCAAGAATCCCAACGGCCGCATTCCGCTGCTGGAAATCCCAGGCAAGGGCTTTCTGCCGGAGAGCCACGCGATCATTGCGTATCTGGCCGAAGGCACGCGGCTGATTCCCGCGGATCCTTTCGAGCGCGCGCGCATGTGGCAGTGGATGTGCTTCGAGCAATACAACCTCGAGCCGAACATCGCGACCCTGCGCTTCTGGCTGAAGCTCGGCCGCTCGCGCGCCGAGCTCGGCGAAAAGCTGGTCGAGAAGAAAAAGAACGGCTATGCAGCGCTCGACGTGCTCGAGGAAGCGCTGCGCGATAGCGAGTACCTCGCGGCCGGGCAATACTCGCTCGCCGACATCGCGCTGTACGCGTACACACACGTCGCGGATGAGGGCGGCTTCGATCTCGCACCGTATCCGGCTATTCGCGCGTGGTGCGCGCGGGTGGAAAAGCAGCCCAATTGGGCGCCGATTACGGAGAGATGAAGCGGGTCCTCAGAAGATACTCTCGCCAAGGCGCAAAGGTCGGAAAAAATCCCGGCAAAGAGTTCTTCTTCTTCCTTCGCGCCTTGGCGAGAATTTTTCTTTACGGGACCAGCACTGTCGAGCCGACAGTGCGTCGTGCCTCCAGATCCACATGCGCGCGTGCTGCCTCCTGCAATGGATACACCTGCCCGACATTCACCGTGATGACTGATTTCGCGACCAGGTCGAACAGCTCGGTGGCCGCGCGCATCAGCGTCGCGCGCGTCGGGATGTAGTGGAACAGCGTCGGGCGCGTCAGGAACAACGAGCCTCGCTTGCTGAGCTCCAGCGGCGCCATAGGCGGCACCGGTCCTGAAGCGTTGCCGTAAGTCACCATCAGGCCGCGCGGCCGTAGCGAGTCGAGCGAGCCGATGAAGGTGTCCTTGCCGACCGAATCGTAGACCACGTCGACGCCGCGACCGCCCGTCAGAGCCCGCGCCTGCGCGACCCAATCCTCGCCGGACAGCAGCGCGTGATCGGCACCGAGCGCTCGCGCTCGCTGCGCTTTCTCAGCCGAGCCGACCACGGCGATGATCGTGGCGCCGAGATCCTTCGCCCATTGCACGACGATGGAGCCGACGCCGCCGACCGCAGCGTGCACCAGCAGCGTGTTGCCCTTGCGCACGCGATAGACCTGTCGCAACAGCATTTGCGCAGTCATGCCTTTCAGCATCAGCGCCGCGGCCTGTCGATCGTCGACGCCGTCCGGAATGCGCACGAGGCGCTCGGCCGGCAGCACGCGCGCTTCGCTGTAGGCGCCCGAGGAGTTGAAGGCGTAGGCGACGCGATCGCCCACCTTGATCTGATTGACCCGCGCCCCGACCGCTTCGACGACGCCCGCCGCCTCGCGGCCGAGCACCGCCGGCAGGGCGAGCGGATACAGGCCCGTGCGCTCGTAGGTGTCGATGAAGTTCAGGCCGATCGCGGTGTGCCGGATCCGCACCTGGCCCGGACCTGGATCGGGGACCTCGATGGTCTCCCAGCGCAGGACTTCCGGACCGCCCGGTTCGTGAATTCGAATCGCATGCGTCATGCACGCATGTTACAGCGCCTGATCGTCCGTTTCGCTCGTGCGGATGCGCAGCACGCGCTCCAGGTCGGTGATGAAAATCTTGCCGTCGCCGACCTTGCCGGTCTTGGCCGCGCCGATGATGGCTTCGACGACCTGGTCGACCAGCGCGTCCTTGACGGCGACCTCGATGCGGGTCTTCGGGACGAAGTCCACGACGTACTCGGCGCCGCGGTAGAGCTCGGTGTGGCCGCGTTGCCGGCCGAAGCCCTTCACTTCCGTGACGGTCATTCCCGAGACGCCGATCTCCGACAGCGCGGCACGGACGTCGTCGAGTTTGAAGGGCTTGATGATTGCGCTGATGAGTTTCATTCCCCTGGGCTCCTGTCTCGAAGGCCTCGAACCGCAAATGCACGTTCCATGCCGTGGCGGAAGCGACCGGCGACGGTCGCTCGCGACTCCGGCTGCACCAGTTTAGCGCGCGGCGCGGCCGCGCACGCGCGTCTTTAGTGCGTCAGTCGAGGCTCTTGTGGAAGCGCAGGGTGACGACGGTGAGCGCGGCGGCCGTGAAGGCGAGCAGCTTGTAGATGGGGACCTGCAGCTCCGCCAGTCCGGCGCCGCGCAGGACGATGCCGCGCACCAGCTCGACGAAATGCGTGAGCGGCAGGAACTGCGCGATCCAGCGCGCCACGCGAGGCATGCCGTCGAACGGAAAGACGAAGCCGGACAGCAGGATCGACGGCAGCAGCACGAAGATCGACATCTGGAACGCCTGCATCTGCGTTTCCGCGAACGTCGATGCAATCAAGCCGAGCGTCAGCGTAGCGGCGATGAACAGGAGCGACGCGAAGTAGAACGCCCACAGGCTGCCGTTGATTGGCACGTGAAACAGCAGTACGCCGAGCAGCAGCACCAGCGTCGTCTGAATCAGCCCGATGAACACGTACGGCACGAGCTTGCCGAGCATCAGCTCGAGCGGGCTCGCTGGCGTCGTGATCAGCAGCTCGAGGTTGCCGCGCTCGCGCTCGCGCACGATCGCAACGGCGGTGAACATGGTCATGGTCATTGTCAGGATCACGCCGATCAGCGCCGGCACGATCTGCACGGCCGTGCGCTTCTCCGGGTTGTATTCGGTGCGGACTTCGAATACCTGGCGATCGGTGCGATACATGCCTGGCCGCTCCGGCAGCGGCATCGCGACGAACGCACGCGCGATGTTCTCGATCGTCGGCTCGCTGCCGTCGACGAGCAGCTGCGCCAGCGGCCGGTCGTTGTCCAGGCGCCGCCGCTCGAAATCCGCGGGAATGTACACGCCGATCGACACTTCGCCGGATCGCAGGCTCCGCCGCAGATCGGCAATCGACGCTGCGTGCTCGCGCACGCGCACGACGCCGCTCGCTTCCATGTCCGCGATGAGGGCGCGCGACATCGAGGTTCGCGCCTCGTCGACGACGCCGGCGCTCAGCCCGCGCACGTCGAAGTTGATCGCGTAGCCGAACAGCAGCATCTGCAGCAGCGGAATGCCGACGATCATGCCGAACGTCAGCCGGTCGCGCCGCAACTGGCGGATCTCCTTGGTCGCAATGGCGCCGATGCGGGACATGGTCAGGCAGCCTTCTCGTCGGCGTCGAAGCGCGTGGCGGCGACGAAGACGTCTTCGAGGCTCGCATGCACGCGCTCGACTTTGCCCTGCACGCCGTGCTGCTCGAGCAATTTGCGGATGCTGCCTTCAGGATCGGAACGATCCTGCGCCAGCAGCGCATGCAGGCGATTGCCGAGCTGCGCGACGCTCTTCACGAAGTCCTGGCCGTCGAGCGCATGGCGCGCGCCGCGGACGTCGTCGGCTTCGATCTCGATCACCGCGGCGTCGATCGAATCCATGAGCTGGCGCGGCGAGCCCTCGGCCACCAGCCGGCCGCGATCGAGGATTGCGAGGCCATGACAGCGCTCCGCCTCGTCCATGTAATGCGTCGAGACCAGGATCGTGGTGCCGCGGTCGACCAGCTCGAACAGGCTCTCCCAGAAATCGCGGCGGCTTTGCGGATCGACGGCGCTGGTCGGCTCGTCGAGCAGCAGCAACTCGGGCTCGTGCAAGGTGGCGGCCGCGAGCGCCAGCCGCTGCTTCTGGCCGCCGCTCATCGTCCCGGCGCGCTGATCGCGCCGATCTTCGAGGTGATACTGCGCGAGCCGCTCGCCGATACGCGCCGCGCGCATGTCGCCTGCGAGCCCGAAGATGCGACCGATGAAGTCGAGGTTCTCCTGGACCGTCAGGTCCTCCCACAGCGAGAAGCGCTGCGTCATGTAGCCGAGCTTCAGGCGCAGCTGCTCGGCTTCGCGCGGCACCTGGTGGCCGAGGACCACGCACTCGCCTTCGCTCGGCCGCAGCAGACCGCACAGCATGCGGATCGTCGTCGACTTGCCGGACCCGTTCGGGCCGAGAAAGCCGTAGATGGTCGCGCGCGGAATATCGAGACTCACGTGATCGACTGCCGTGAGCTTGCCGAAGCGTCGCGTCAGGTTGCGCGCGCTGATCGCCGGGCCGGATTGCGCTTGACCGCTCATTTGCGCTGCGCCAGCTCCACTTGCACCGGCATGCCGGTCGGCACGTTCGCGGCTGCACGCTCGTCCAGGTCGATGTAAGCGAGATAGGCAAGCCGCGAACGATCGTCCTGCGTCAGCGCGTAGTACGGCGTGAACGCGGCCTCGGCCGAGACGAACCGGACCACGCCGTTCAGATCGCCGTCGCGACCATCCACTCGCACGCGAGTCTGCGTGCCCGGCATGAACTGAGTGCGCAGCGGCTCAGGAACGTACACGCGAGCGTAAGGCGTGCCGTCGGCGAGCATGACGATCAGCGGCGTACCGGCGGTGGGCCGCTCGCCGAGCTTGTAGGGAATGGCCTCGACCTTGCCCGCTCGCGGCGCTTTGACGACGTAACGCGCGGCGCTCGTCTGCAGCTCGACCAAAGCAGCAGTCGCTTGCTTCAGTGTCGCTTCGGCCTGGTCGAGCTCCTCGATGCGTGTGCCTTCGAGCAGCAGTTTGAGTCGCGCAGATGCCTGCTTGTTGGTACCTGCAGCGGTGTCGCGCCGCGCCCGGGCCTGGTCGACCGCCGATTGGCTCACGAGCCCGTTCGTGACCAGGTTCTGGGCGCGCTGGTACTCGCTGGTCTCGGTCTCGAGCGAGCTGCGCGCGGCTTCCAGAGCTGCGCGCGCCTCGGCGATCTCCTGCGCGCGAGGACCTTTGACGAGCTCGGCGAGCCTGTGCTCGGCGACGTTGCGTGCGGCGACAGCCTGATCGAGGCGCGCCTGCATCGATCCGAGCTCCTGCCGCATCAGGATGGCGTCGGCCGGCACGGCGTCGCCCTCGCGCACTGTGATCTCCACGATCGGCTCGTTCGATTCCGCGATCAGCTCGAGACGATCGCGCTCCAGCGTGCCGAGGATCTGGCCGTCGTACCCCTTGTCGCTGCAGGCAGCGAGCGAGCAGGCGAAGGTCGTCATGAGCAGGCCGCATCGTTTCATGCGGGGCTTCATGTGCAATGCTCCTTTCATGCGTGCTGCTCCGGGCTCGCGCCCGTTCCGGCCGCGAACAGCCGGGCCGTGTGCGCGATGAGACGCTCGATCTCCTCGTCGTCGAACTTCAATCCGAGCACGGGTCCGGCCACGGAGCGCGCCAGGAACGGAAAGATGCAGAGCGACAGCAGCGACAAGGCGGCGAAACGTACATCGAGATCCTGACGCAGGCTGCCGCTGGCACGGGCACGCTGCAGCAGCTCGATGACGAGCGGCGCCTGGCGACCCGCGACGTCACGGATGAACGTGGCGCGAAACCGGCCCTTCTCTGCCAGCACCTCGTTCACGATCAGCGTTGGAATCCATGGATTGGCGCTGGCCGTGCGCATGTGCATGCGGATCAGCACCGCAGGGTCCAGCACTGCACCGGCCTGCGACAGCGAGCCGGCGATCAACTCGCGCACCGGCCCGATCGCGCGCTCGAGCATTGCGCGGAACAGGCCCAGCTTGTTGCCGAAGTAGTAATGAATCATCGCGGGCGTCGTTCCCGCAGCGACCGCGATCTGCCGGGCCGTGACGCGCTCGAAGCCGTGCTTGAGGAACAGCTTGCTGGCCGCGTCCAGCAACGCACTACGCACGTCGCTGTCGGCGTCGACAGGCGGACGTCCGCGGCTGCGGCCGCGGGGCCGCCGGCGTGGCGATTTCTGTGCGCTGGTGCTCATTTCGCGCTCACCGAGTAATATTAAACAAATGTTTAAATATAAGCCACTGCCGCAGGCTTAGGTTGCAAAGAATTCCGACACTCGCGGAACTGCTTCGCGAAAGTCGGTAAAGGTTGCGCCGCTTCCTTGTGGGGCGCGGGCGGCTATGACACAAAGGCGCCACGTTTCCTGGGGAGGAAGCATGAGAGTTCGCCAGGTCGCCGGCGCAGCGGTGCGCGCCGGCCTGTGGGTCGTCGCGGTCGCGGCGCTCGCGCCGTCCGTCGCGGCCGCGAACGACAACGCGCGTCCGGCGCGCATTGCTTACTTCGAGCCTCTCCGCGCCCTGCCCTCGTCCACCCCCAGCGCCGCGGGCAAAACCAGCAGCGCTTCGCAGCAGCTGCGCTTCGACGCTTTCGGCCGCCGCTTCGAGATCTCGCTTGGGCTTAACAGCCGCCTCATGGCGAGCAAGCCGGAGCAATCGTCCCTGCAGCTGTATCGCGGCTCGATCGACGGCATCGCCGGATCCTGGGTGCGGCTCGCCTCGAAAGGCGAAGTCCTGCACGGGATGATCTGGGACGGCACGCAGCTCTATGCGATCGAGCCCGCCGCGGAAGTCAGCGACTCGCTCGCGTCGCCGCCCACGGATGCATCACAGACGGTCGTCTTCCGCCTTGCCGACGTGACCATGGATGCGAGCGCTGCCGCGTGCGGCGCAGAGAGCAGCTCCGTGAAAGCGAACGACGCCTTCGCGGCGCTCACGACTGAGTTGAAGGGGGCGCCGCTGGCGATGCAGGCGAGCGGCGCGACGCGGCGTCTCGACATGTCGGCTCTGGGCGATGCGCGCTTCCTCGAGCGCTACGGCAACGAGCAAGACGCGCGCGACGCGATCCTGACGCGCCTGAACAACGTCGACGGCATCTACAGCTCGCAGCTCGGCATCGAGATCCACGTCGGCACGCTGTCCGTGCCCGACGCCGCTCACGATCAGTTGTCGGCGGCGACGGTGCCGAACGACCTGTTGCGCGAGCTCGCGAACCTGCGCAAGCGCACCACGTCGCTGAACTCGCAGGGCGTGACGCACCTGTTCACCGATCGCGATCTCGACGGAAGCACGATCGGCATCGCTTATCTCGACTCGCTGTGCGACGAAAAGAACTCCGTCGGCCTGACCGAGACGCGCAACGTCTGGCTGGATTCGCTGGTCGCCGCGCACGAGCTCGGCCACAACTTCGGCGCGGATCATGATGGCGACGCCGACGGCAGCTGCCCGAACACGCCCTCTTCCGGCTTTCTGATGGCGCCGGTCGTGAGCGGCACCGACGATTTCTCGGCCTGCAGCCTCAGTCGCATGCGCGCCGAAGCACAGCACGCGAGCTGCATCAGCAACCTGCCGCCCGCGAACGTGCGCATCCCCTCCAACCTCGGCGCGGCGCGCCGGCCGCTTGGCACGCCCTTCCAGTGGCAGCTCGCGATCACGAACGCCGGCGGTCTGACGGCGCGTGACGTGCGCGTCGAACTGACGCTGCCGAGCGCGATCACGATCCTCGATGCGAGCGTCGTCGGCGGCTCGTGCACCAGCGGCGGCGGCAGCGTGCAATGCGATCTCGGCGACCTGGCGGGCGGCAACTCGGGCGCGGTCCAGCTCGAGCTCAGCAGCGAGGAAGCCGGAACGCAGCCGATCAGCGCGCACGTGACGGCCGCCAATGACGGAAATCACTCGGACAACAACGGCAGCGGTGCGCTCGTGATCGAGGCGCCAGCCGACGTGGCGGTTTCTCTGCGGGGTCCGGCGAATGCGATGGCGAACGAGACCTTCACGGTCGGGTTCGAAGTCGCAAACGTCGCTGCCGACAACGCCGGCACGGTCCTGGTGCAGATCGATATCCCGGCGGGCACGACCGTGGGCAGCGCATCGCTTGCGAATGGCAACTGCACGACCGGCGCAGTGCAAATCGAGTGCACGCTGACGCCGCTCGGTCCCGGCATCGCGGCAAGCGGCTCCCTGTCGCTGATGGCGACGGCTCCGGGGCACGCATCTCTGCACGCGGTGGTTTCAGGCGACTACTTCGATCCCAACACCGCCAACGACACCGCCGATCTGGTCGTGGCCGTCGGCAGTACCTCCTCCCCTGCGACTCAGCAGTCGGCCGCATCTGGCGGCGGTGGCGGCGGCGGCTCGTTCGGCATCCTGCTGTTCCTGGCACTCGCACCGCTGCTGCGCGCCCGTGCGCTTGAAAGCGCGCTCGACTGTCGCCATCTTGCCTCCCATGCTTGCGGTTCCCGCAGGTCTGAGAACGCACGGTGGCTACATACAAGGATTACTACCAGGTGATGGGCGTGGCTCGCGAAGCGAGCCAGGACGAGATCAAGCGCGCCTATCGGAAGCTGGCGCGTAAATTTCACCCGGACGTCAGCAAGGAAGCGAACGCCGAGGAAAAATTCAAGGAAGTGCAGGAGGCGTACGAGGTCCTCAAGGATCCGCAACGGCGCGCCGCCTACGACCAGCTCGGCTCGAACTGGCGCGCCGGACAGGAGTTCCGCCCGCCGCCGGACTGGGGCCGCGACTTCGAGTTTTCCACATCGTCGTTCGGCGGCGGCGGCGGCCGCGAGAGCGACTTCAGCGATTTCTTCGCCTCGCTGTTCGGGCAGCGCAGTCCCTTCGGCCAGCAGTTCGGTCAGCGCGGCGCAGGTCGTGCACGCGGCTTCGCGTCGGCCGGCGAGGACCACGTCGCCAAGATCCAGATCGATCTCGAGGACGCATTCAACGGCGGCGCGCACACGATCGAGCTGAAGTCGCCGCAACTCGGCGACGACGGCCGCGTCGTCGTGCAGCCGCGCACGCTCAAGGTGACGATTCCCGCCGGCGTCGTCGAAGGTCAGCGCATCCGCCTCGCGGGGCAGGGCAGTCCCGGCGTCGGCGGCGGGCCGGCTGGTGACCTGTATCTGGAAATCGGCTTTCGGCCGCATCGCCTGTTCAGCGTCGAAGGTCGCGACCTCACGCTGACGCTGCCGATCGCACCGTGGGAAGCGGCGCTCGGTGCGACCGTGCAGACGCCGACGCTCGCGGGACCGGTCGACCTGCGCATTCCGGCGAACGCGAAGGCCGGGCAGAAGCTGCGGTTGAAAGGCCGCGGCCTGCCGGGCTCGACACCGGGCGATCAGTACGTAGTGCTGAAGGTCGTCACGCCGCCGGCGGACACGCCGCGCGCCAAAGAGCTCTACGAGCAGATGCAGCGCGAGCTGCCGTTCGATCCAAGAGCGGAGCTGTAGGTCGGGCTTCAGCCCGACTCTTCAATGCGTCCTGTCCAGCAGGTACGCGACGCGTCGCGGAATCGCCACATCCATGTGCTGCTTCTCGATGAAGTCCGCCGCGCCCTCGCGCATCGCATCCACTGCGGCGCGCACGTCCGTCTCTTCGCCGAGCACGATCACCGGCGTCGAAGTTTCGGTGGCACGCAACCGACGCAACAGCTCGAGGCCGGACATGCCGGGCAACATCACGTCGGTGATCACACAACCGATCGCCGCACAATCCGGCGCGTCGACGTCGGACGCGAGATAGCTCTCCGCGCTGTCGTAGTTCTGGATGTCGGCGTCGATGGAGCTGAGCAGCGAGCACAACAGGCGGCGCGCTGACTCATCGGCTTCGATCACTGCGACGATGGGGCGGGTGATGTGCACGGAGTAATGCATGCTGCGAAAAAAGCGGCCACGGCCACTGTACAAGGTAAGCCCGAGCCGCAGGGAGGATTGGGGGCGGTGGACTTGCCTGTGGGCCGTGGCCGCATGGCCCGCATCTTTCTTCCCCGCTCCGGTCGCTAGAAGTCGCACTTGTACCTAAGTTTCGCACTGCGTGCCGCAATGCGAATTGGCGGCAGGAAAATTTCAGACTTGTCCGACTTCGAGCACCATGCGCACCAGATGCGCGAGCGACGACGCCTGCATTTTTTCCATCACGCGCGCGCGATGAATCTCCACGGTGCGCTGACTGAGCTTCAGGTCGCCGGCGATCACCTTGTTCGCCTTGCCGTGCACCACGAGATCGAGCACCTCGCGCTCGCGCGGAGTCAGCGTTTCCAGACGGCGGCGGATGTCGTTGCGCTCGCCGAGTGCGGCGCGATTGCTGCCGTCCTTCTCCAGCGCCTGGTTGATGCGATCGATCAGATCCTGATCGCGGAACGGTTTCTGAATGAAATCCACCGCGCCTGCCTGCATCGCCTCGACCGCCATCGGTACGTCGCCGTGACCGGTGATGAAGATGATCGGCAGGATCGAGTGCTTCTCGTTGAGCTTCTGCTGCAGCTCCAGCCCCGACATGCCGGGCATGCGGATATCGAGCACCAGGCAGCCGGCGCGATCCTCGCCGTACGCATCGAGAAACTCCTGTGCCGAGCCGAACGTCTCGACCGCGTGACCGACCGAGCGCAGCAGCAGCTTCAGCGCATCGCGCACCGCGGCGTCGTCGTCCACCACGAAGATCGTCGGCCGTGCATGGTTGGAATTTCCCCTCATTGATCAACTCCCTGCTGAGGCCGGTACCGCCGGCAACGTGAAGAAAAAGCGCGCGCCGCCGCCCGGATTGGCGCCGCACCACAGTTTGCCGCCATGCGCGCGCACGATCGAGCGGCTGATCGACAGGCCGAGGCCGGTGCCGCCGGGCTTGGTCGTGAAGAACGGATTGAACAGCTCCGCCATCGCCGTGGCGTCGACGCCGACGCCGCGGTCGGCCACCATGAACTCGACGTCGCCCTCGCTGTCGACGAGCGTGCGCAGCACGATCTCGCGGCGCGCTTCCGGCACTTCGAGCATCGCATCGATGCTGTTGCGAACCAGGTTGAGGATGACTTGCTGGATCTGCACGGCATCCGCTTGTACCAGCGGCGCTTGCGGCGCGGGCTCCAGCAGCATGCGCACACCGTTGTGACGCGCATCTGTCTGCGCGAGCGTCTGCACGTCTTCGAGCAGGCGATTCGCTTCCACCAGCTCGCGCCGCACCTCGCGATTCTTCACGAACGTGCGCAGCCGCCGGATCACTTCGCCGGCGCGCAGCGCCTGAGCGCCGATGTGCGTGAGCGCCGTCTCGACTTCGTCCTTGCTCGCATCGCTCTGGCCGATCAGCCGCTGGCACGCCTGCGCGTAGGTGGCGATCGCAGTCAGCGGCTGATTCACTTCGTGCGCGATGCCCGCCGCCATCTCGCCCATCGTCGAAATGCGGCCGAAGTGCGCGATGCGGTCCTGCATCTGCCGCGCTTCGTCCTCGGCGCGGCGCCGATCGGTGATGTCGTGCAGCGTGCCGACCTGGCGCAGCGGCCGTCCATCCGCGGCGCGCGTCGTCTGCGCCAGGTGATGCACGTAACGCAGCGAGCCGTCCGGATGAATCACGCGATACTCGATATCCATCTGTCGTCCGCTCGCATCCAGCTCGGCGCGCGCCTGTTGCCAGCGAGCGCGGTCCGCAGGATGGACCATCGGTTCCAGGTACTCGAACACCGCGATGTACGGCTCGCCGTAGCGGCGACCGAGCACGCGGTACAGATGCGGCGACCAATAGTCCTCGTACTTGCCGTCGAAGTGCACGACATAGTTGCCGAGGTTGGCGATCTCCTGCGCGATCGTCAGCTGCGCCTCGCTCCGGCGCAGCGCTTCCTCGGCATTGCGCCGCACCGTGATGTCGCGAATGAAGCCGACGAAGCGCGGCGGCTCGGTGCCTTGCACGCGGCCGACCGCGAGTTCCGCGGAGAACTCGCTGCCGTCGCGCCGCTTGGCGATCAGCTCGCGGCCGATGCCGATGATGCGCGGCTCGCCGGCCTCGATGTAATGACGCAGGTAGTCCTCGTGCTGCGAGCGGTACGGCTCGGGCAGCAGGATGTTCACCTTCAGCCCGATGACCTCCTGCTCGTTGTAGCCGAACATGCGCTCGCCGGCGTGATTCAGCAGCTCGATGCGCCCCTCGTGATCGAACAGCACGACCGCATCCACCGCCGCATCGAGGACGGCCTGAAACTCCCGTTCCAGCCGGTGCGCCCGCTCCTCCTGAAGCTCAGCGACTCGCAGTAAGGTCATGATGGGGAGGGATTATACTTCCCGTCCGCATGACGCATGCGACCGTTCTGCTGATCGATGCGAACTCGGACGACGAGCGATTGTTCCGTGAGGAGCTGGCGCTGGTGCGCGACCAGCCGTTCGCGCTGGAAATCGCGCGCAGCCTCACCGAGGCCCTGACGCTGCTGCGGCGGCGGTCATTCGACGTCATCCTGCTCGACCTCAACCTGCCCGACAGCCTGGGGCTGACGACCTTCCTGCGCCTGCAGCCGAAGGCCGGGCTGCAGCCGATCATCGTGCTGGTCGGCCAGGCCGACGAGGACATCGGCGCGGAAGCCGTCGAGCGTGGCGCGCTCGACTTCCTGATCAAGCAGCAGATCGTCAGCACTTTGCTGGCCAAGGCGCTGCGCTACGCGACCGAACGCACCCACACTCTGCTGGCTCTCAAGGCGTCGGAGAGCCGTTATCGGGAGCTGTACGAGAACGTCGTGGCGGGCGTGTTTCAGACCACGCCCGACGGCAAGTTCATGGCGGCGAACCCGGCGCTGGTACGGCTGCTCGGCTACGCCTCCGAGGACGAGCTGCTGGAGATCAACATCGGTGAGGATTTGTACGTACACGCCGAGGACCGCGCCAACTGGCTGCGCGCCATGGCGACGACCGGCGAGATCCGCAACGCCGAGCTCGTGCTCCGGCGCAAGGACGGCCGCAAGATCGTGGTGCTGGAGAACTCGCGCACGGTGCGCGACGAGCACGAGCGGATTCTCTACTACGAAGGCACCCTGACCGACATCACCGAAGCGCATGAGCTGTCGCGCCAGCTCTCGTACGAGGCGAGCCATGACGCGCTGTCCGGTCTGATCAACCGTCGCGAGTTCGAGATCCGCCTGCAGCGGGCGCTCGACTCCGCGCAGGCGACGGGCGCGGTGCACGCGGTGTGCTACCTCGACCTCGATCAGTTCAAAGTCATCAACGACACCTGCGGTCACATCGCCGGCGACGAGCTGTTGCGCCAGCTGGCGCAGGTCTTGCAGAGCCGCGTGCGCAGCAACGACGCGCTCGCGCGACTCGGCGGCGACGAGTTCGGCTTGCTGCTGCACGACTGCTCGGTCCCCGACGCGACCAGCATCGCAAACGCTTTGCTCAAAGCCGTAGAGCAGTATCAGTTCGTGTGGGGCGCGAACACGTTCACGGTCGGCGCCAGCATCGGGCTCGTGCCGCTGACCGGCAGCTTCCGGCGCATCACGCAAGTTTTGCAGGCCGCCGACGCGGCGTGCTACGCGGCCAAGGATCAGGGCCGCAATCGCGTGCACCTCTATCAGGAGGACGATACGGTCGTCGCGCAGCGCCACGGCGAAATGCAATGGGTAGCGCGCGTCAAGCGCGCGCTGAACGAGAACCGCTTCCTGCTCGAAGCACAGCCGATCGTGTCGATTGCGGGTGAGGACTCGTCGGCAACGGCGCACTCGTACGAGCTGCTCCTGCGCATGCGTGACGAGAGCGGCAAGATCGTGCCCCCCGGAGCTTTCCTGCCGGCGGCGGAGCGCTACAACCTGTCGCAGCGGCTCGATCGCTGGGTGATCTCGACAGCGCTGCACTGGCTCGCGGCAAATCCAGCGGCAACTGCGCGAGTGGCGCGCGTGTATGTCAATCTCTCCGGCGACTCGCTCGGCGATCCGCAGCTGCAGGACTTCATCCGCGCCGCGCTCGATGAGACGCGCGTGACACCGACGAAGATCGGCTTCGAGATCACGGAGACGGCGGCGATCGGCAACCTGACGCGCGCCAACCAGCTGATCGGCGAGCTGCGCCGCCTCGGCTGCTCGTTCAGCCTCGACGATTTCGGCAGCGGCGTTTCGTCGTTCGCGTATCTCAAGGCGCTCACGGTCGACTGGCTGAAGATCGACGGGCTGTTCGTCCACAACATCGTGCACGACCGCATCGACTACGAGATGGTGCGCTCGATCACCGACATCGGTCACGTGATGGGCAAGAAGGTGGTCGCGGAGTCGGTCGAGAGCGCCGCGGTGCTGGCGCGACTGAAGGAGATCGGCGTCGACTACGCGCAAGGCATCGCGCTCGGCTCGCCCGCACCACTGTCGAACCTGTAGGTCGGGCTTTAGCCCGACTGCCTCGGATGAATCCCGACCTACGCCAGAACGACCAGCAAATCCTTCGAGTCGATCGGCTCGCCCGCATGCGTGACCACTTCCGCGACCGTCGCGTCGCGGTCGGCGCGCACGGTGGTCTCCATCTTCATCGCTTCGATCGTCACCAGTACGTCGCCGCGCGACACGCGGCCGCCCTGGCTGACGGGCACGGTCGCGACCGTCCCCGGCATCGGCGCGGCGACGTGATTGGCGTTGGTGGGATCCGCCTTGCGGCGCGGCGGCTTGATCGCGACGTGGCTGCGATCCTGCACCTTCACTGATCGCGGCTGCCCGTTGAGCTCGAAGAACACGGTGCGCGTGCCGTCCTCGTGGCCGTCGCTAACCGCGACGAAGCGCACGATCAGCGTTTTGCCGCGCTCGATGTCGACGCTGACTTCGTCGCCCGGCTCGAGGCCGTAGAAGAACATCGGCGTCGGCAGCACGGTGACCTGGCCATAGGTCTGCCGCGCCTGCATGTAGTCGAGGAAGACTTTCGGATACATCAGATAGGAAGCGAACTCCTCCTCGGTGGTCTCGCGCCAGGTCTTGCGGTTGAGCTCGGCGTGCGCCTGCGCCAGGTCGATCGACGGCAGCACTTCGCCGGGCCGCACCTTCAGCGGCTGCGCGCCCTTGAGCACCTTCTGCTGCAGCGCCGGCGGAAAGCCGCCGTATGGCTGGCCGAGATCGCCGCGAAACAGCGCGACCACCGATTCCGGAAACGCGATCTGCGTGTGCGGATCCAGCACCTGCTCCGCAGTGAGCCCGCTGGTGACCATCAGCAACGCCAGGTCGCCGACGACCTTCGACGTCGGCGTGACTTTGACGATGTCGCCGAACATTTCGTTGACCTGCGCATACGCGCGCGCCACTTCCGGCCAGCGCGTGTCGTCGATGCCGAGCGAGCGCGCCTGCTCACGCAGGTTCGTGAATTGCCCGCCCGGCATGCCGTGCACGTAGACCTCGGACGCGCCCGAGCGCAGATCGCTCTCGAACGCCGCGTAGCAGTGCCGCACCTGCTCCCAGTAGCCGGACAGGATCCGCAGACTCTCCGCGTCGACGCCGGAGTCGCGCGGGCCGTGACGCAGCGCCTCAACGATCGACCCGAGGTTCGGCTGTGAAGTCAGTCCGCTCATCGAATCGAGCGCACCGTCGACCGCGTCCGCGCCGGCATCGATCGCCGCGAGCACGCTCGCCGCAGCGATGCCGCTGGTGTCATGCGTGTGAAAATGAAGCGGCAGGCCGGTTTCTTCCTTCAACGCCTTCACCAGCGTGTACGCTGCGCGCGGCTGACACAGCCCCGCCATGTCCTTGATGCCGAGGATGTGCGCGCCGGCGCGCTTCAGGTCACGCGCCAGCGTCACGTAGTACTTGAGGTCGTACTTCGTCTGGCGCGGATCGCTGAGATTGCCGGTGTAGCAGATCGCTGCCTCGCACAGCTTGCCCGATTCGCGCACGGCGTCGATTGCGACGCGCATGTTCTCGACCCAGTTGAGCGAATCGAAGATGCGGAACAGATCGATGCCGCCGCGCGCCGCTTGCTGCACGAAGTGCCGCACGACGTTGTCCGGATAGTTGGTGTAGCCGACTGCGTTCGCCGAGCGCAGCAGCATCTGCAACAGCAGGTTCGGCATCGCGGCGCGCAGCTCGTGCAGGCGTTGCCACGGACACTCCTGCAGGAAGCGCATCGCGACGTCGAACGTCGCTCCGCCCCAGCATTCGACCGAGAACAGGTTCGGCACGAGGCTCGCGTAGTACGGCGCGATGGCCGCCAGGTCATGCGTGCGGAAACGCGTGGCCAGCAGCGACTGGTGCGCATCGCGCATGGTCGTGTCCGTCAGCAGCACGCGCGGCTCGTCGAGCATCCAGGCGGCGAACCGCTCGGCGCCCAGCTCGTCGAGCCTCTGCTTCGTGCCGGGCGCAGGCGACGGCAGCTCGAGCTTCGGCAGTTTCGGATTCGTCAGCCGCCCCGGGCGCTGCCTGCCCTTCACCTCGTCGTTGCCGTTGACGATCACTTCGCCAATGAACGTCAGCAGCCTCGTGGCGCGGTCGCGCCGGCGCGGGAAGCGGAAGAGCTCCGGCGTCTCGTCGATGAACTTCGTGGTGTAGTCCGCCTGCGCGAAGCGCGGATGCATGATCAGCTGGTCGAGGAAGCGGAGGTTCGTCGCCACGCCGCGCACCCGGAACTCCCACAGCGCACGGTGCATGCGCATGATCGTGTCCTGCGGCGTCTGCGCCCAGGCCGTCACTTTCACCAGCAGCGAATCATATGAGGGCGTGATGATGGCGCCGGAATACGCCGTGCCCGCATCGAGGCGGATGCCGAAACCGGCCGGGCTGCGGTAGGCGGAGATGCGTCCGTAATCGGGAATGAAATTGTTCTCGGGGTCTTCCGAGGTCACGCGGCACTGCATGGCATAGCCGTTGAGCCGGATGTCCTCCTGGCGCGGCACGCCGCTTGCGGGCGAGCCGATAGCGGCGCCTTCGGCGATGCGAATCTGCGCGCGCACGATGTCGATGCCCGTGACGGCCTCGGTCACCGTGTGCTCGACCTGCACGCGCGGATTGACTTCGATGAAGTAGAACTTGCCGGTGTCGGCGTCCTGCAGGAACTCCACCGTGCCTGCGTTCAGGTACTGCACGGCACGGCCGATCTTCAGCGCCTGCTCGCACAGGTCCTGGCGCTGCCGCTCGTCGAAGAACGTCGCCGGCGCGCGCTCGACCACCTTCTGATTGCGCCGCTGCACGGTGCAGTCGCGCTCGAACAGGTGCACCAGGTTGCCGTGCGAATCGCCGAGCAGCTGGACTTCGATGTGCCGCGCGCGCTGCACCAGCTTCTCGAGGTAAACCTCATCGTTGCCGAAGGCAGCCTTCGCTTCGCGGCGCGCCGCTGCGACATTGCCGGCCAGCTCGGCCTCGCTGGTCACGACGCGCATGCCGCGTCCGCCGCCACCCCAGCTCGCCTTGAGCATCACCGGATAACCGACCTCGGCCGCGAGCCGGGCCGCAGCGGCATCGTCGCGCGGCAGCGGCGGCGTGGCGGGCATGACCGGCACACCGGCAGAAACTGCCAGCTCGCGCGCGCTGATCTTATTGCCGAGGCGGCGCATGATCTGCGGCGTCGGCCCGACGAAGATCAGTCCGGCGGCCGCGCAGGCTTCGGCGAACGCCGGATTCTCGGAGAGAAAGCCGTAGCCCGGATGAATCGCATCGACCTGCGCGGCCTTGGCGATGCGCACGATGTCGGCGATATCCAGGTAGGCGTCGACGGGCGTGCGGCCGGCACCGACGAGGTAGCTCTCGTCCGCCTTCATCCGGTGCAGCGAGAAGCGGTCTTCCTGGGAGTAGATCGCTACCGTGCGCATGCCGAGCTCGGTCGCGGCGCGCATCACGCGGATGGCAATCTCGCCGCGGTTGGCAACCAGCAGACTGCGGATACGCTCGGGCATGGCCGGAGCATATCAAGGCAGAACGGCTGTCACGGGCTCCGCGCCATCGCAATTAGCGATGGACCGATCGAAATGCGGAATGCCTTCAGGCGCGGCCGATGAAGTCGAGCGGCGGCGGCGGCTGCGCGCCGCCGCGGAAGGAGCCGGTGCTCAGCTGCTCGTATTCCTTGTCCATGATCACGACGCAGTTGCGGCCGCGTTCCTTCGCGTCGTAGAGCGCTTCGTCGGCGAGCTGGATCAGACCGAAGTGCGTCCGGCCCGGCTTCGGTACGACGCACGCAGCGCCGATGCTCACCGTCAGCCGCTTGCCGAGTGCGGGCGAGGCCGCGTGCACGATGCCGAGCGACTCGATTTCCATCTGGATGCGGCGCGCCGCGGCTTCGACGTGGCCGCGGTCCGCTTCGTACAGCACGATCGCGAACTCCTCGCCGCCGTACCGCGCCGTGATGTCGAGCGGCCGGCGCGAGCAGCGGCTCAAACACCACGCGACCTGCCGCAGACATTCGTCCCCGGCCTGGTGCCCGTAGTAGTCGTTGTACGCTTTGAAGTGGTCGATATCGATCAGCAGCATGCCGAGCGAGGCGTTGTCGCGCGTCGCCTGCGGCCAGATGCGATCGACGTGCTCGTCGAACAGCCGGCGGTTGTGAATCCCCGTCAGTCCGTCGCGGCTCGCGGCTTCGATCAGCAGCCGTTCCTCGAGGTAGTTGGTGCGCGTCGCGCGCTCCAGCGTGTAGCACACCATCGCGCCGATCACGTTGGTGAAAATCAGGACGCCGCCGTCGATCACCTGCACCGAGCCCGGCAAGCCGACTACGGCGGCGCTGATGAAGTACGAAGCGAACACCAGCAGCGAGGAGCCGAGCGCCGCGTAGAACGTCATGCCGAGCATGAAATAGATATAGATCGAGACGAGCACCACGGTCGCGATCAGGCTGACGCCGTGCGATGCCGCAATCACGGCGAGCACCGTCACGCCGATGCCGAACGCGGGTGCGCCGATCTGGCACACGAGCGGATACAGCCGCTGATACAGGCGCGAGTGGACGATCGCGAGGCCTACGACGAGGATCGGCGCGAACAGCGCGAGGCGGATGAGGTCCAGCAGCCGGTTGACGCCGGAGTTAAGCACCAGGTGCGTAAGCGCCGAGAATGCGACCACGAACGCGATCGCCAGCCACAGGTTGCGACGCACCTGCGGCCGCATCTCGGCGAGATGGACTGCGCGGAACTCCGCTTCCAGCGGCGCAGCGAATCTCAGGCGTGGAAAGCCGCGCTGCAGTTGCAGGGCGTGCGGAGACTGCGGCGGTGCGCCCGGGGGCGAGGTCGCCCTACTCCGGGAGGTGCTGGCGACGGTCCCGGGCGTCCCGTGCTTCCTTGATGAATCGGCGCCAGACTTCATACGCATCCCAGCCGACGTGAGGCTCGGTGCGGCCCGCGACCGGGACGGCACCGCGCTCGCCCAGGTGGTCGGCGTTGGCCGCGGAGGCGGTAGTGATGACGTGGGCGGGCACGGAGGGCGAAACGATATTCATATGCTTGCCGGACAAGTCGGCCGGGGGTCCGGGAGGAACGAAGACAGTGCTCATCGTAGTGGGCGGCGCCGCCTCTTGAGCGTGCGCAGTTCTCAGTTTGCGGAGTTTCAGTCGGCGGCTGACGGCGATTTCGCCTTTCGGATGCTCGACGGTTGCCCCAGGCCCGCGGCAATTGCCCCATTATGTTCAAGGAGTTGCGTTGTCACTGCGGCCAGGGGAGCAAGATTAGACCTCGACGTCACAGTTAGCCAGCGATTCCAAACGAACCACGCAAATAAATCGCTTGAATCGCTGCGCGCGCTGCTCGTTCGCTGCGACTCTACGACCGGAAGTAGTTCGCCAGAAACTGGTCGAAAGTCACGCGGTCCGCAGCCTCCACCGAAAGTTGGCGCTCCAGAGATTCGGCCGCCTCCGCCGCGAACTCTGCGAGGCGCTGCTCGTTCGGCGGATACAGATCCAGGAAGTACGCCTTGTGCACGCGGGACATGCGCAGGGCGAGTTGTGCGAACGACTCGCCGGTCGAGCGCAGCTCTTCCAGCGTGCGCGCCGAGGGCGTCAAGCGCGGGTCGTCGATCTTGGCCTGCTGCAGATCGAGCGCGGCTGCGTACGGCCGTTGCGAGTCGCCGTGGTCCAGCAACTCGCAGATGCCGCGCATCGAATCGATCAGCTCCAGTGCCCACTCGCGCAACTCTATCGGCCTTCCGTTGCGATTCAGTTGCAAACCGGGCTCGCGGCCGCGATGCGCGACCAGCGCGTGATTCGCATCGAGCTGCTGCCACTCGGCGGCATCGATCGGCTCGCTCGGCTTCACCACGCACAACGCCGCGAACGCCTCGAGGAAGCGCAGCTTGTTCTGATTCACGCCGACCGGATCGAACGCGCTGACGTCGAGCGCGCGGAACTCGACGTACTCGACGCCGCCCCGGCGCAAAGCATTGGTCGGACGCTCGCCGGAGCGCGCCACCCGTTTGGGACGGATGTAGCTGTAATACTCGTTCTCGATCTGCAGCAGGTTGGCGTTGAGCTGGCGGTATTCGCCGTCGACTTTCACGCCGATGCGCTCGTACTCGGGATGCGGCGTGCTCACTGCGGCCGACAGGTCGCGCACGTATTCCTCGAGGCTGTTGACCGAGATCTGCACGCCCGCCTGGCTCTTGTTGCGATACCCGAGATCGCTCATGCGCAGCGAAGTCGCATGCGGCTCGTACAACGTGCCGGGCGCGAACTGCTGCAGCGTGTGCTCGCGCCCCTTGACGAAGGACCCGCACACCGCCGGCGAATTGCCGAACAGATAGAGAACCAGCCAGCCGTAGCGACGATAGTTGCGCAACAGGCCGAAGTACTGCGCCGAGATGAAATCCTGATCGGCGCTCTTCGCCTGCAGCGCCGCGGCGAGCACCGGCCAGAAATGCGCCGGGAACGAGTAGTTGTAGTGCACGCCGGAGATCGCCTGCATCATCCGGCCGTAGCGCCAGCCGAGGCCGCGGCGATACACCTCTTTCATCTTGCCGATGTTCGAGCGGCCGTAGCGCGCGATCGGGATGCTGGGATCGCCGTCGATGATGCACGGCATGCTGGTCGCCCACAGCAGCTGCTCGCCGAGATGGCGATAGACGAACTGGTGCAGGTCGCACAGGTACTGCAGCAGCTCCCACGATTCCTTGAACGCCGGCGTGACCAGCTCGATCAGCGCTTCGGAGTAGTCGGTGGTGATGTGCTCGTGCGTGAGCGTCGAGCCGAGCTCGCGCGGATGCTCGCTCTGCTCGATGTAGCCGTCGGGCGAGACTCGCAGCGATTCCTTCTCGACGCCCTTCAGCCCGCCTTGCAGGACGCGCGGTTCGCGCGCGTTTACCAGGGACGCGAGCCGCCGCTCGAAAGCGCGATCGATGCCTGAGCTGCTCATGCTGCCGTCAGAACCGGATCCGGCCGGACAGCATGTCGCGAAACAGGACAAAGTCCCCCGCGAGGCTGTACCAGGGATGCGTGAAGGTCGCAGGACGGTTGTGCTCGAAGAAGAAGTGACCGACCCACGCGAAGCCGTAGCCGGCGAGCGGCGCCGCCAGCACCCACAGCGCCTCGCCGGTGACTGCGGCCGCGACCAGCGAAGCGAGCGCCAGCACGGTGCCGATGAAATGCAGGCGGCGACAAGTGGGGTGACTGTGCTCCGACAGATAGAACGGATAGAAATCCGCGAAGCTGCGGAAGCGGCCCTGCGAGGCGGAAGGCGCGGCGGGATTCATGGCGGGCCGTCTGTATCGAATGGGGGTCCAGTTTCCTCAGCTGCATCAAGGGCGTCAAGCAAGAGGCTGAGGGAGATTGCGACGTTTGCATCATTTCAGTGTTGATTGAACCGCCGTCTGCTCGTCGCCCGGCGAGTTGATGACGTGGACGTTTCGTCAAGTCACCCCCTCCTCCGCCGCAACGTGTGCGACGCTTCGCGCCCACCATGTCCGGCCTCGAGCTCGCCCTCCTGTTCGTCCTCGCCGCAGCGGTTGCTGGCCTGCTGGCGCGCGTGCTGTTCTTGCACGCTCGGGTCGCTCGCCGCACTCGTGAGCTGGAGCACGAGCTGACGCGACGACGCGCGGTCGAGATCGATCTCGATGCAGTACACCAGGATCTGCAGCGCCGCTTCGCGGAACGCAGGCAGGCGCTCGAAGCTCGCAACGAAGAGCTGACGCGACTGCGTTTCGCGCTGGAGTCGGCGAACCGCCGGCTCAAGCATCTCGTCGGTGTCGATGCCCTCACCGGTATCGCGAACCGCCGTCACTTCGATCGCGCGCTCGAACGCGAAGTGCGGCGTACGCGGCGCGACGGGCAGCCGCTGTCGCTCGTGTTCCTCGATCTCGACGAGTTCAAGCTGTTCAACGACAGCTATGGTCACGCACGCGGTGACCAGGTTCTGCGCGCAGTGGCACAGACGCTCGACGAAACGTTCCGGCGCGGCGGCGACCTGGTCGCGCGCTACGGCGGCGAGGAATTTGCGGTCGTGCTGCCGGGTGTCGATGGACGGCGCGCGGGACTGTATGCCGAGCGCCTGCGCCGGCGGATCTGGCGGCTGGCGATTCCGTACACCGCTTCGCAGCTGAGCGACCGGGTCACGATCAGTGGCGGCGTCGCGACGCTCTATCCACCGACGAGCGGCGGGCCCGACGAGCTGCTGTTTGCAGCCGACCAGGCCCTCTATCGTGCGAAGTGCCTGGGCCGCAATCGAATCGCTGCTGCCGGGGTGCAGGCCGAAGCGCAGGAGCGGTTCGTCGCTAACCGCTGAGCGCCGCTTTCCCCTATAGTGGCCGGGCTCGAACGCTCTACTCGGCAACAAAAAATGGGGAGAGTCGCATGACTGACAAGAAAACCGTCGGCAGCGTCACGTACCAGAATGCCGGCAAGGACTACTTCGAGAAGCGCGGGCTGCGCCGGCACGCGCGCGTCTGGTCGCTGTGGGCGCTCGGCGTCGGCGCGGTGATCTCCGGCCACTTCTCCGGCTGGAATTTCGGCATCGGCGCCGGCGGCTGGGGCGGCCTGTTCATCGCCGCGATCATCATCGCCATCATGTATCTCGGCCTGATCTTCAGCCTCGCAGAAATGTCGCCCGCGCTGCCGCACACCGGCGGTGCGTACTCGTTCGCACGCAGCGCGCTCGGACCCTGGGGCGGCTTCATCACCGGACTTGCCGAGAGCATCGAGTACATAATGACGCCCGCCGTCATAGTGTTCTTCATCGGCTCGTACCTGACGAACATCTTCGGCACGCCGCCGAGCTACCAGCCGCTGTGGTGGATCGGCAGCTACCTGCTGTTCGTCGCGCTCAACTACTGGGGCGTCGAGCTGTCGTTCAAGATCTCCGTGGTCGTGACGCTGCTCGCGCTCGGCGTGCTGGTCGTGTTCTGGATCAGCGCGATTCCCTACGCCGACTTCGGACGCTGGGCGTTGAACGTCGCGCTCGGTCCGGACGGCAAGCCGGTGGAACTGCCGGACGGCGGCGGCCAGTTCCTGCCGATGGGTTTCGGCGGCGTGCTCGCCGCTCTGCCGTTCGCGGTGTGGCTGTTCCTCGCAATCGAAGAGCTGCCGCTGGCGGCCGAGGAGTCCGTCGATCCGAAGCGCGACATGCCGAAAGGGCTGATCTTCGGCATGTTCACGCTGATCGTCTCGGCGCTGATGATCATGCTGCTGAACGCTTCGATCGGCGCGCCGGAGCAAGGCAAGCTGCACGGCTCGTTCTCGCTCGCGACTTCGGCCGAGCCGCTGCTCGACGGCTTCCGCGTGATCTACCCCGATCAGTTCGCGAAGCTGTTGTCGCTGTTCGCCGTGATCGGACTGATCGCGAGCTTCCACACGATCATCTTCGCGTATGGCCGGCAGATCTACTCGCTGTCGCGCGCCGGCTATTACCCGGGGATTCTGTCGGTGACGCACGGCTCGCGCAAAACGCCGCACCTGGCGCTGTTGACCGGCACGGCGATCGGCCTCGCCTTCATCCTGGCGGTGTGGTTCGCGCTCGGCGCCGAACAAGGCGGCGCGCTGATCGGCGCCACGCTGCTCAACATGGCGGTGTTCGGCGCGATGATCTCGTACGCGTTCCAGGGCCTGTCGTTCATCCAGTTGCGGCGGAACATGCCGAACATCGAGCGACCGTATCGCAGCCCGCTCGGCATTCCGGGCGCCGCGGCCACTGTCGTCATAGCCGTCGTCACTTTGTGGTATCAGTTCCAGGACCCGCTGTACCGACGCGGCGTGTACCTGGTGCTGGCCTGGTACGTGCTCGGCGTTCTGTACTTCGCCTTCATCGGCCGGCACAAGCTGGTGCTGTCGCCCGAGGAGGAATTCGCAATCACGGGCGGGCAGCACGGCCATCCGGAGCGCGAAGGCTACGGCACGACCAAGGTGTGACAATGCTCGAACCGCGAAAGGTGAAGACGATCGCCGACGCCAGGGCGATCGTCGAGCAGCGCAATCTCTCGCACGTCAAAGTCGGCGTGTTCGACGTCGACGGCATCATGCGCGGCAAATACATGTCGCGCGCGAAGTTCCTGTCGGCGCTCGAGAGCGGCTACGGCTTCTGCGACGTGGTGCTCGGCTGGGACTGCCAGGACCAGCTGTACGACAACGTGCAGTTCACCGGCTGGCACACGGGTTATCCGGACGCGCCGGTGCGCATCCTGCCGGATTCGTGCCGGCCGTTGCCGTTCGAGGAAGACAACCTGCTGTTCCTCAGCGAGTTCGCCCCGCCCGCCGAGCAGGTCTGCCCGCGCGGAATTCTGCGGCGAGTGCTCGAGCGCGCGCGGACGATGGGGTTCGAGCCCTATGCCGGCTTCGAGTACGAAGTGTTCTTCTTCAACGAGACGCCACAATCGATCCGGCAGAAAAACTATCGCGACCTGCAGCCGATGGCGCCCGGCTGGTTCGGTTACTCGGTGATCCGCAACAGCGTCGGCTCGGAGTTCTACCGCCAGATGCTGGCGATGTGCGAGACCATGGATTTCGGCATCGAAGGACTGCACGAGGAGACTGGGCCCGGCGTCATCGAAGCCGCGATCGGCTACGACGACGCGCTGGCCGCCGCCGACAAAGCCGCGCTGTTCAAAACCTTCATCAAAGTGCTCGCGCAGCGCAACGCGATGATGGCGACGTTCATGGCGAAATGGTCGCGCGAGTGGCCCGGGCAGAGCGGACACATCCACCTGTCGCTGCGCTCGCGCGACGGCAAGCCGGCGTTCCACGACCCGGCTCAGCCGCATTCAATGAGCACGACCATGCGCCACTTCGTCGGCGGCCAGCAGCGGCTGATGCCGGAGCTGCTCGCGATGGTCGCACCGACCGTCAATTCGTACACCCGGCTGATCCCGGGATTCTGGGCGCCGACGGATGCGACCGTTGGCGTCGAGAACCGCACGTGTGCGCTGCGCATCATCCCCGGCAGCGCGAAATCGCAGCGCGTCGAGTATCGCGTCGCGGCAGCCGACGCCAATCCGTACGTGATTCTCGCGGCCGCACTGGCTTCCGGGCTGCACGGCATCGAGCAGCGCATCGAGCCCGAGCCCCTGATCGAAGGCAACGCCTACGATCACAAGTTTCCCGAGGCGCTGGCGTTGCCGCGCACGCTGTGGGAAGCGGCTCAGAGACTGAAGCAGTCGCGCGCGGCGCGCGAATGGTTCGGCGAGGCGTTCGTCCAGCACTTCGCGGCGACCCGCGAATGGGAAGAGCGCGAGTTCCGCAAGCACATCACCGATTGGGAACTCGCACGGTATTTCGAGATTATCTAGAGATGATCAAAGTCATCTCCCCGATCGACAACAGCGTTTACGTCGAGCGGCCGCTGGCGAAGCCGACAGAGATCGACAGCGCACTCGAGCGGGCGCGGATTGCGCAGCGCGCCTGGCGCACCATTCCGCTCGCCGAGCGCGCCCGCATCCTCAACCGCTTTTGCGATCTGTTCGAAGCGAAGCGTGACGACATTGCGCGCGAGCTGACGTGGCAGATGGGCCGCCCGAGCCGCTATGCGCCGAACGAGGTGCGCGGCACGCTCGAACGCGCGCGTCACATGATTGCGATCGCGCCGACAGCGCTCGCCGACATCGACGCCGGGCCGAAGGAGCACTTCAAGCGCTTCGTCCGCCGCGAGCCGCTCGGCGTCGTGCTGACGATCGCGGCCTGGAACTATCCGTATCTCATCGCGGTGAACAGCGTCGTGCCGGCGCTCATGGCGGGCAACGTCGTCGTGCTCAAGCATTCGGCGCAAACGCCGCTGTGCGCGGAACGTTTCGCGGCCGCGCTGCAGGAAGCAGGACTGCCGCATGGCGTGTTCCAGGCGCTGCACATGAGCCATGACGATACCGAGCGGGCGATACGCGATCCGCGCGTCGATTTCGTTGCGTTCACCGGGTCAGTCGCCGGCGGTCATGCCGTGCAGCGCGCGGCGTCCGAACGCTTCATCGGCATCGGACTCGAGCTCGGCGGCTGCGATCCGGTCTATGTGCGCAACGACGCGAATCTCGCGCACGCAGTGGAGAACATCGTAGACGGCGCCTATTTCAATAGCGGCCAGTCGTGTTGCGGCCTGCAACGCATCTACGTGCACGAGCGCGTGTATGGCACGTTCGTCGACGGCTTCGTCGACCTGACGCGCAAGTACGTGCTCGGCAATCCGCTCGAAGAAGCCACGACGCTCGGCCCCGTCGTGCGCACCGCTGCCGCCGACACGATTCGCACGCAGATCGCGGCGTCGATCGAGGCCGGCGCGAAGGGCGCGATCCGTGAGGAAGAGTTCCCCGCGAGCCGCCCGGGCACGCCGTATCTGGCGCCGCAAGTGCTGCTCGACGTCGATCACTCGACGCCGGTGATGCGGGAGGAAATCTTCGGCCCGGTCGCGGGCATCATGTCCGTGCAATCGGACGAGCAGGCAATCGAGGTGATGAACGACAGTCCTTACGGTCTGACCGCGGCGATCTGGACGTCGGACGCGGACGCGGCGATGTCGATTGGCGAGCGCGTCGCAACCGGCACGTGGTTCATGAACCGCTGCGATTATCTCGACCCGGCGCTCGCCTGGGTCGGCATCAAAGACTCCGGGCGCGGCTGCACGCTCTCGGTCGTCGGTTACGAGCACCTGACGCGCCCGAAGTCATTTCATTTGCGAACTCAGCCATGACCACACTCCGCGGCAACTGGAATTATCCGACCTCGATCCGCTTCGGCGCGGGCCGCATCGCCGAGCTGCCGGATGCCTGCAAGACGCTGCGCATCTCGCGACCGCTGCTCGTGACGGATCCGGCGCTTGCCGCGCTGCCGATGATCGCCAGGGCAGTCGACTCGTGCCGTGCCGCCGGGCTCGCGTGCGAAGTGTTCTCCGACCTGCAGGCGAATCCGGTCGAGGCCAATGTCACGAATGGTGTCAACGCATATCGCCGCGGCACGCACGACGGCGTGATCGCGTTCGGCGGCGGCAGCGCTCTCGACACCGGCAAGGCGATCGCGCTGATGGTCGGTCAGACGCGGCCGATCTGGGATTTCGAGGATCGCGAGGACTGGTACACGCGTGTGAATGTCGCCGGAATGGCGCCGACGCTCGGCGTACCCACAACGTCGGGGACCGGCTCGGAAGTCGGGCGCGCCTCGGTCATCACCGACCTGCGCGATCACACGAAGAAAATCATCTTCCATCCGCGCATGCAGCCGGCGCTGGTGATCGCCGATCCGGAGCTGACGCTCGGGCTGCCGCCGAAAGTCACCGCGGCCGTCGGCATGGATGCGCTCTCGCACAACCTCGAGGCGTATTGCGCGCCGTTCCACCACCCGATGGCCGACGGCATCGCGGTGGAAGGCATGCGGCTGATCAAGGAATGGCTGCCCGTTGCAGTCGCCGACGGCAGCAACATCGAGGCGCGCTCGCACATGATGGTCGCGTCAGCGATGGGTGCGACGGCCTTCCAGAAAGGGCTGGGCGCGATGCACAGCCTGAGCCATCCGTGCTCGGCCAACCTGAATACGCATCACGGGCAGACCAACGGCGTGGTGATGCCGTACGTGCTCGCGTGGAACCGCAGCGCGCTGGAAGAGAAGATGACTCGCCTCGCCGCCTATCTCGACCTGCCGCGGCCGTCGTTCGACGCGGTGCAAAGCTGGATTCTGGCGCTGCGCGAGCAGATCGGCATTCCTGCGACGCTCGCCGATCTGGGCATGCGGGCCGAGCACGTGCCGGTTTTCGCCCAGCAGGCGTTCGACGACCCCTCGACCGGCGGCAACCCGCTGCCGATGACGCCCGAGAAGTTTGCCCGGCTGTATTGGAACTGCGTGGAAGGAAAAGGGCTCTAACTCTCTGCCATTCATTGGCAATTCATTCCCCTCGGAGCATAGTGACGTCATGCGCGCCTCCGCCACCTTCGCCGCTCTGCTGCTTGCTATCGCGCTGCCGGCAAGCGCCGACAACATGCGCTGCGGCAGCAAGTTGCTGGGCCACGGCGATCCGCGCTCGAAGGTGCGGGCCTTCTGCGGCGAACCTACCGACGTCCAGACGCGCTCGATCCTGCGGCGGCCGACGTTCGGTTTGAACGGTCACGTCTTTTCCTACGGCGACGGCTATGTCGAGATTCCGGTGGAAATCTGGACCTACAATTTCGGGCCGTACAAGCTGATGCGCCAGGTGCGCTTCGTCGACGGCGTCATCGATGAGATCGAGACGCTCGGCTACGGCTATCACACCGCGCCGGCTTCCACCGCCGATGCCGGCAGCGAAGGCCGCGACACATACAGATAACGGCTGACGAGCAGCACGGCGCTGACCGTGAGGCCCGCGATGAAGCCGATCCACACGTAGCGCGGTCCGCCGCCGTTGTGCACGCCGAAGGTGTAAGCGAGCGGGAACCCGACCACCCAGTACGAGAAGATGCACATCCCCATCGGGATCGCGGTGTCCTTGAAGCCACGCAGCGCGCCTTGGGCGCCGACCTGCACACCGTCCGACAGCTGGAAGATCGCTGCCATCAGCAACAGGGCCGCCGCAATTTCCCGTACTGCACGATCACCCGTGTAAAGACTCGCGATGCTGTCGTTGAACAGCACGATACCGATCGCCGACAACGCCATCACGCCCGCGCACATCGCGATGCCCAGCAGCCCCGCGGCGCGCCCGCGCTCGCGCTCACCGCGGCCCAGCGTGTGACCGACGTGAATCGTGGTCGCGGAGCTGATCGCGAGCGGCACCATGAACATGAATGACGCATAGTTCAGCGCGATCTGATGACCCGCCGTCAGCGTCGCACCCATGCTGCCGATCATCAGCGCCGCGCACACGAACAGACCGCCTTCCGCGAGGATGCTGCCGGCGATCGGCGCGCCGACGCGCGTCAGCTCACGCAGCACGCGCCAGTCGGGCAGATCGATCCGTGCGAAGAAATTGAAGGCGCGATACGCGCGCTGCCGGCGCATGTAAGCGAACATCGAGAAGAACATCAGCCACTCGGAGATCGCGGTCGCGACACCGCAGCCGACGGCGCCGAGCCGCGGCATGCCCCACTTGCCGTACATGAAGATCCAGTTGCCGAGCACGTTGGCAGCGAGACCGAGAAAGCCGAAATACATGATCGGCTTCGTCCGGCCCATGCCCTCGCTCGTGTAGCGCAGCGCCAGGAACGCGAGCAGCCCCGGCATGCCGAATGACATGGCGTGCACATAGCCCACCGAGGTCGGCAGAATCTCCGGTGCGATCGACAGCGCCGGCAATACCCGTCCGACCTGCCACAGGCCACTGACCAGCAGCACTGCCAGTGCGAGCGCAAGCCACCACGCCTGGCGGCAATAGCGCGTCACACCGCCGTTGTCATTCGCGCCGAATGCATGCGCTACATTGGGCGAGACGGCCATCAGCGCACCCAGCCCGATCAACAGGAACAGATGGTAGTAACCGACTCCGACCGCGAGCGCGGCCAGATCGCGAGCGCCGAGCTGCCCCGCCATCACCGTGTCGGCGAATTGCATGCCCATGATGGACAAGTTGTTGCCGAGCAGTGGCAGCCCGAGCGCGCAAATGGCCCGCGCGTCCGCTGCGAAGCGGCTTTGAGTGGAGCTCGTCATGGTGATTCGACCGCGCGCCTGCTTTGACCGGCCGGCGGGCGCGCTGGCATGCTGGCCGGAGGTCGCTATTCTCTCACAGCGAGGCCGTCATGCTCGTCGGATCTGCAGTGCGCCGGGTCGCCATCGTCGGCGGACTGCGCATCCCGTTCGCGCGATCGATGGGCGCGTATGCCGAAGCGAGCAACCAGGAGATGCTGACGGCGACGCTCGCGGCGCTGGTCGAGCGCTATCGGCTCAAGGGCGTGACGCTCGGTGACGTCGGCGCCGGTGCGGTGCTCAAGCATTCCCGCGACTTCGGCCTGACGCGCGAATGCGTGCTCGACTCCGGCCTGGCGCGCGAGACACCCGCTTTCGATCTGCAGCGCGCGTGCGGGACGAGCCTGGACACTGCGATCGTCATCGGCCTGAAGATTGCGATGGGCCAGATCAACTCAGGCATCGCGGCGGGTGTCGACACCGCCAGCGATGTGCCGATGGTGTACCCCGATGCCTATCGCCGCATCCTGCTGCGCAGCTCGCGCGGCAAGTCGCTCGGCGCGCGGCTGGCGCCGTGGCTGGGACTGCGCCCGAGCCATTTCAAGCCGCAGCTGCCGGCGGTCGCCGAGCCGCACACGGGGCTGTCGATGGGTCAGCACTGCGAGCAGATGGCCAAGACGTGGCAAATCTCGCGCGCGGATCAGGATCAGCTCGCGCTCGAGAGCCATCGCAAAGCTGCCGCCGCGTTCGACGAAGGCTTCTTCGACGACCTGGTCGTCGAGTTTCGCGGACTGAAGCGCGACAACAATGTCCGGCGCGACACCTCGCTGGAGAAGCTCGCCGCGCTCAAGCCCTCGTTCGATCGCCAAGGCACGCTGACTGCCGGCAACTCCACGCCGATGACCGACGGCGCGGCCGCGGTTTTGCTCGGGAGCGAAGAATGGGCGCAGGCGCGCGGCCTGCCGGTGCTCGCGTACCTGCGCTTCGGTAAGTACGCCGCGGTCGACTTCATCGACAAGGAAGGCCTGCTGATGGCGCCGGCCTACGCCGTGCCGCGCATGCTGGCCGACGCCGGGCTGACGCTCCAGGACTTCGACTTCTACGAGATCCACGAAGCGTTCGAAGCGCAGGTGCTGTGCACGCTGAAGGCGTGGCAGTCAGCGCAGTTCTGCCGCGAACGGCTCGGGCTCGCGCAGCCGCTCGGCACGATTGATCGCAACAAGATGAACGTGAAGGGCGGAAGTGTGGCGATCGGGCATCCGTTCGCCGCAACCGGCGCGCGCATTCTCGCAACGCTGGCCAAACTGCTCGCGGCGCGCGGCCGCGGGCGCGGCCTCATCTCGATCTGCACGGCCGGCGGAATGGGAGTGACCGCGATTCTGGAAAGGTAGGTTGGAAAGCGGCCGGCAGCGTCCGGGATGCAGCGTACTGCAGCCCTGACACTGCCGACCGCCGTCCAGGGCGGCTGCAGGGTAGGAGTTCCTTGCAGCCTGCCGCCGTTCGAAGCTGACGCGATCCCGGGGAGGGGGCAGTAACGATCGCGAACCCCGACACAGCGGGCAACTCGACTCGAGACCTCGATCCGTTCAAGGCTGACGATGGGCTTCCTTGCCCGGTTGCGTGCCGCAAGTCTTGCGGGTCCGTGTGAAGGCCTCCCTGATCACGCGCACGCACTTCCTATTAGTAACAAGCGACAAATGCGGGCGTTTTCCCTCACAGCAGCGCGCGCTTTTCGCTGGTTTCGTGCGCTGGGTTCCCTGAAAAGGGATGCAGTTCTCGTTTCGTTTCGGCCACACTACCGGCCTGCATGGCTTCCTACCTGGGCGAACCGGCTTACGAACACGGCAGCGCCGCAACAACCGGCGCATTGCTCGTGAATCTTGGCACGCCCGATGCGCCGACGCCCGCCGCGATCCGGCGCTTTCTCGCCGAGTTCCTCTGGGACCCGCGGGTCGTCGAGGCTCCGCGCTGGCTGTGGTGGCTGGCGCTCCATGGGGTCATTCTGCGAGTCAGGCCGGCGCGCAGCGCCCATGCGTATCGCCAGATCTGGACACCGCAAGGCTCGCCGCTCCTTTTGCACACGCGAGCACTCGTCGACGGCGTTCGAGGGAATCTGCAGCGGCAGCTGGCGGCGACGGTCGTCCTTGGCATGTCCTATGGCTCGCCGGGCATTCCCGCTGCCCTCGAGGAGCTGCGGCGCGCGGGAGTGCGGCGACTCGTCGTGCTGCCGCTCTATCCGCAGTACTCCTGCACGACTACCGCGTCGGTGTTCGACCGCGTCACCTCGCTGCTGCAACGCTGGCGGTGGGTGCCGGAGCTGCGCTTCATCGGCAACTACCACGACGAGCCCGCTTACGTGGACGCCATCGCCGCGAGCATCCTCGAACACTGGCGCACGCACGAGCGCGGCCATCTGTTGTTCTCGTTTCACGGCGTGCCGCGCCGTTACCTGCTCGCCGGCGATCCGTATCACTGCCAGTGCCAGAAGACTGCGCGGCTCGTAGCCGACCGCCTCGGCCTCGACGCAGGCGCGTGGACTGTCAGTTTCCAGTCGCAGGTCGGACGCGATGAATGGCTGCGGCCCTACACCGACGAGACGCTGCTGCGCCTCGCACGCGAGGGCCAGCGACGCATCAGCATCGTCTGTCCGGGCTTCGCGACGGATTGCCTGGAGACGCTGGAGGAAATCGCGATCCGCAACCGCGCGCTGTTCATGGGGAACGGCGGTGAGGTCTGCGACTACATCCCAGCGCTCAATGCCAGCGATGCACACGCCGGATTGCTCGCCGATCTGATCGCCCGGCATGCGCGCGGCTGGCCCGCGGCCGAGACCGCAGCGGCCGGCGAGTTGGACGAGTCACGGCGCCGCGCGCTGCGCCAGGGTGCCGCGCGCTAGCGCGGTCGACGCTTTGCACAGCGCACCCCTCGGCCGGTTTCTCGAGATCAGCATCGGTACGCCGGTCATCCGCGAATCGCTCGAGTTCTACGAGTCGCTCGGATTCGTGCAGGCGGCGGTCGGAGAAGCCTGGTCGCATCCCTACGCGGTCGTGACCGACGGACACCTGTTCATCGGCCTGCACGGCCGCGAGTTGCCGTCGCCGTCGCTGACGTTCGTCCTGCCGGAGCTGCAGCTCGGCGTCAGCCGCCTCAAGACGCGCGGCGTCGCGTTCGAGGCAGAGCACTTCGGCGACGAGGTGTTCAACCAGGCGCAGCTGCGCGATCCCGGCGGGTTGAGCGTGACCTTGCTCGAGGCCCGCACGTTCTCGCCGCCGCAGCTCGACGCGCCGATTGAATCAGCTTGCGGCTACTTCAGCGAGCTCGGCATTCCGGCGCGCGCGGCGGACGAGGCCCGCACCTTCTGGGAATCGATCGGGTTCGTCGCACTGGACGAGGAAGCCGCGCCGTTTCCGCGAACACCCCTGGTCAGCGACGGCGTCGACCTGGCGCTGTACCGCACCCGAGCTCTGCGCCACCCGGTGCTCACCTTCGAAGACAGTGCAATGCCGCAGCGGCTCACACACCTGCGTGCGCGAGGCCTGCAGGTGTCCGATGAGATGCCGGACAGCCTGGACGAATCGGGCAATGGCGTGCTGATCGCGCCGGAGGGCACACGCCTGCTGCTGCTCACGGCCGCCGACTGAAAGCAAAAAAATAGCAACGTACGAACTCCCGACCCGACCGCTGCCCACCGTACATTGACCTCACAACACCTCGACAGGACCTGGCCCATGAAGCGCTTCTGCCTGCTGCTGCTCGCCAGCTTCGCCTCCGCCGCCCTCGCCGACGAGGGCATGTGGACGTTCGACAATTTTCCGAAAGAGACCGTGAAGCAGAAGTACGGCGTGAATATCGACGATGCCTGGCTCGCGCGCCTGCAGCGCTCGATCACGCGCCTGGAAGGCGGCTGCACCGGCTCGTTCATCTCGCCCGATGGCCTGGTGCTCACCAACCATCACTGCGCGCGCGAGTGCATCAGCGATCTGTCCAGCGCCGGCGACAACTTCATCGAGAACGGTTTCAACTCCGGTACCCGCGCCGGCGAACGCAAGTGCCCGAGCAACATCGTCTCGGTGCTGATGGACATCGAAGACATCACTGCGCAGGTGAACGCCGCGACGGCCGGGCTCGCCGACGCCAAGGCAAACGAGGTGCGCAAGCAGACGCTGAGCCGCCTCGAGTCCGCGTGCAGCGGCGGCTCCGACAAGAAGAGCAAGAGCGCTGTCGCGTGCGAGTCCGTTTCGCTGTACCAGGGCGGCCAGTACTTCCTCTACAAGTACAAGCGCTACGACGACGTGCGGCTGGTGTTCGCGCCCGAGCAGTCGATCGCTGCGTTCGGCGGCGACCCCGACAACTTCAACTTCCCGCGCTGGTGCCTCGACTTCAGCCTGATGCGCGTCTACGAGAACGGCAAGCCGGCGCGCACGCCCGACTACCTGCGCTGGCGCGTCGAAGGACCGCGCGCGGGGGAGCCGGTGTTCCTCGCCGGCCATCCCGGCAGCACCGCGCGGCTGCTGACCGCAGAGCAACTGAATTTCCAGCGCAGCGTCAGCCAGCCCGCCTATCTCGCGCGCAACTCGGAGCTGCGCGGCCGCATGATCCAGTGGGCCAAGACCGGCGACGAGCCGAAGCGCATCGTCGAGGAAACGCTGCTCGGCCTGGAGAATGCGATCAAGGTGTTTCGCGGCCTGCAGTCTGCACTGCTCGACGATGCACTGATGCAGCAGAAGGCGAATCAGGAACGCGAGTTGCGCGCGCGGGTCGCCGCCGATCCGAAGCTCGCGCAGCAGACCGGCAGCGCCTGGGACGACGTGGCGAAGGCACAGGCACGCTATCGGCAGATCTACGATCGTTATGCGTACCTGGAGAGCGGCACCGGCTTCAACAGCAAGCTGTTCGTCTATGCGCGCCAGCTCGTGCGCGGAGCGGCCGAGCGCGCGCAGCCGAACGAGCAGCGCCTGCGCGAATACGCGGACTCCAACCTGCCGAAGATGAGCGCGGGACTGCTCGCGACGGCTCCGATCTATCCCGAATACGAGCAGCTCACGTTCTCCTTCTCGCTCGACAAGCTGCGCGAAGTGCTCGGTCCGGACGACGACGTGGTGCGCCGCCTGCTGAGCAAGGATTCGCCCGATTCGCTCGCCGCGAAACTCATTCGCGAGACGAAGCTCACGGACCCCGCGGTTCGCAAGGCGCTGTGGGAAGGCGGCGCCGCGGCCGTCGACGCGTCGACGGATCCGATGATCGTGCTGGCGCGCTCGATCGATCCGGATGCGCGCGCGGTGCGCAAGATCTACGAGGATGAAGTGCAGGCGCCGGTCGCGGTCGGCCAGGAGAAGATCGCGAAGGCACGCTTCGCGGTGCTGGGCACCAAGGTGTATCCGGACGCCACGTTCACGCTGCGCATGAGCTACGGCGACGTGCGCGGCTGGGAAGAGAAGGGTCAGCAGGTCGAGCCGTTCACGAAGCTTGCGCGTCTGTACGAGCGCACGACCGGCGAGGACCCGTTCCGCCTGCCGCAGCGCTGGCTCGACGCGCGCGGCAAGCTGGATCCGAACACGCCGTTCGACTACGCCACGACCCACGACATCGTCGGCGGCAATTCCGGCAGTCCGCTCGTCGACGCACAGGGCCGGCTGGTCGGCCTCGCATTCGACGGCAACATCCACTCGATCGCCGGCAGCTACTGGTACGACGAGCGAATGAACCGCGCGGTCGCGGTGCATCCTGCGATCATCGTGACGGCGCTGCGCGAGGTGTACGGCGCGAAGGCGATCGCGGCGGAGATTGTCGGCGGCGGAACGTAAGAGTCGGGCTAAAGCCCGGCCTACCGCTTCTCCGCGACGATCTTGAACTTGATGTGCAGGCGATCCTGCACTTCGAGTGCGCCGAGTGCGACGCTGAACGGCTTCATGCCGAACTGCGTCTGCAGGATGTCGAACTCGCCGCTGGCGGTGAGCTGCGCGCCCTCGATCGCGATCTGCGCCGGAACTTCGACGTCGCGGCTCGCGTCCTTGATCGTGATCTTTGCCGTCAACTGCGGCGCTTCGAGCGTGCCGCCGACCTTCGCGGAGCGTAGCTTGATCCCGGGATAGTGCTCGCTATCGAGCACCTCGGGCTTCAGCATGTTCTTGCGCGTCCCGTCCTTATCCGATTGCGGGATGTCCGGCGGAAAGTCGCTGCCGGCAGCGCGGCGTGCTGCCGCGTCGTCGACGACGAGCTGCGCGACCGGGAACGACAGCTCGAAGCCCGAGCGCGCGAATTCCGGATGCACCCAGACGCGGCCGGCGAGCTGCTGCGAGGTCATCACATGGTTGTGGCCGAGCCGCGAGAACTTGCCGCCGCGATAAACGTAGATCGCGAGCTGCGAGCTCTGTGAGCTGACCTCGTACACCGTGGCGCCGCGTGTATCCGGAGCCTCTGGTGACGGCGTCGGGGCCGGCACCTGAGTCGGCGGTGATGACGGCTGTGTCGGCGTGGGCGACGGCGGGCTCACTGCGCGGGGGCACCCGGCCAGCATCAGGCTCAGGCAGATCAGACCCCCCACTCCAGTTACCTTGCGCATGCTGTCTCCTGTATGTATGCCGTTCAGGTTAGTCGCTTAAACTAGCGGCCGTCTGCCCGGTACTCACGGCCATGCATTTGAAAAACACTCTGACGCGGTATGGCGCGGTGGCGCAGCTGTTCCATTGGGCAATAGTCGCACTGGTCATCACGCAGTTCGTGCTCGCCGAGCGGGCAGATGGTTTATCGCCGGTCGCCAAGATCGGCGTCCTCGCCACGCACAAGTCGGTTGGCATCACTATCCTGGGCCTGGCGCTGCTGCGGCTGGCGTGGCGCCTGTTCAATCCCGTTCCGCCGCTGCCCGCCGGCGCGCCGCGCTGGCAGGACCGCGCCGCGCATGTCTCGCATTTCCTGCTGTACGCGCTGCTTTTCATCACGCCGGTGCTCGGCTGGCTCATGTCCTCGGCCCGCAATTTCAGCGTCAGCTGGTGGGGGCTGGTGACGCTGCCCGACTTCATCGCGCCGAACAAGGCTGCGTACGAGATGCTGCACGAGGCGCACGAGTTCATGGCGAAGAGCCTCGCGGTGATCGCCATCGTGCATGCCGCGGCGGCGCTCAAGCATCATTTCCTCGATCGCAACGATGTCCTGCGCCGGATGCTGCCGGTGCCGGAGCGCAACTCCAATTCCTGATCCGACTGATTTTCCACCATGCATAAACATCCGCACCTGTCGTACCTGCTCGCTCTCGTCCTGGTCTGTGGCAGCGTGGCGTTCGCCGCTGCTCAGTGGACCCTGCAGCCGAAGCAAAGCAAACTGACTTTCGTCGGATTGCAGGCCGGCGCGCAGTTCGAAGGCGCGTTCCAGCGCTTCACCGCCGACATCAAGTTCGACCCACAGGACCTCGCAGGCAGCCGCTTCGACGTGAAGATCGACATGGCGTCGGTCGATTCCAAGGACAGCGAGCGCGACGACACGATGAAGAGCGACGACCTGTTCGCGGTCAAGCAGTTTCCGAGCGCGCACTACGTGACGGACCGTATCACCGCGAAAAGCGGCAACAAGTTCACGGCCAGCGGCAAGCTGACGTTGCGCAACGTGACGCGCGAGGTGCCGATCGAGTTCACGTTCGAGCAGAAGGACGGCGGCGCCTGGCTGAAGGGCTCGGCCCAGCTCAAGCGCCTGGACTTCGGCGTTGGCCAGGGCGATTGGCAGGACACCGAGAACGTCGGCAACGACGTCAAGGTGAACTTCGTGCTGCTGCTCAAAAAGTAGGTCGGGCTTCAGCCCGACAACGCCAGTCGGGCTGAAGCCCGACCTACACTCATCTCACACGCAAAAACTACAACTCTGCGTGCGCGGCGAGCACGCAGCGCCAATTGCGGTTACGCTTCGCCTCAAGAACCCCAGGGAACTCGAATGGCGGCATGAATCAGCCGGCGCCGATCCGCTACACGAATGCCGATGAGTGCGTCGAAGCCACCCTGAGCCGCGTCGGCAAACACGTGGTGCTGGGGCTGCCGGTCGCGATCGGCAAGCCGCACGGCCTGGTGAATTCATTCGTCGCGCGCGCACTGGCCGATCCTTCGATCCGCCTGACCATCGTCACGGCGCTGTCGCTGCGCAAGCCGCGCGGACGCAGCGACCTCGAGCGCCGCCTGGTCGAGCCCCTCGCGCAGCGCATTTTCGGCGGCTATCCGGAGCTGGAATACGTGCGGCTGATCGAGCAGGGGCGGCTGCCGAACAACATCGAGATTGTCGAATTCTTCCTCGAACCCGGGGCCTGGCTCAACAGCGCGCCGCTACAGCAGAACTATCTCAGCTCGAACTACACGCACGTGGCGCGCGATGCCCTGCGGCGCGGCCTGAACGTGATCGCGCAGCTGGTTGCGCGGCCGCCGGCCGGCGAAGCGCCCGCAGGGCTGCTGAGCCTCGCCGCCAACCCGGATCTGACCGCGGACCTGCTGCCACAGATCGCACAGATGCGCGCGAGCGGCCAGCCGTTCGCGCTGATCGGCCAGGTCCACAGCGAGCTGCCTTTCATGTACGGCGACGCGCTGGTGGCCGCGGACACGTTCGACTTTCTGCTCGACGATCCCGGCACTCGCCTGTTCTGCCCGCCGAACGCACCGATCCCGCGTCCCGAGTACTCGATCGCGCTCAACGTGAGCACGCTGATTCGCGACGGCGGCACGCTGCAGCTCGGCATCGGCGAACTCGGTGACGCGATCGTTTACGCGCTGCAACTGCGGCACCAGCAACCCGCGATCTATCGCGACGTCGTCGAATCCTTCGGCCTGCTCGCACGCCATCGCCGCCTGATCGAGACCGAAGGCGGCACCGCGCCGTTCGAGCGCGGTCTGTACGGCTGCTCCGAGATGCTCGCTGACGGATTTCTGGATCTGTACCGCAGCGGCGTGCTGAAGCGACGCGTCTACGCCAGCGCGAAGCTGCAGCGGCTGCTCGACGAAGGCCACATCGACGAGGGCGTCAGCGAGCGCACGCTGGCCGCCTTGCACGAAGGCGGCATGCGGCGGATGTCGTTCGTCGACTTCCACGAGTTTCGCGACGTCGGTTTGTTCCGCGACGAGGTCGAATACGACCGCGGCATGCTCGTCACGCCCGACGGGACGCAGCTGCGTGCCAACTTCGACGACCCGGAACAGCGCCGGCAGATTGCCAGGACGTGCCTCGGCGAGCGGCTGCGCAATGGCGTCGTGGCCGACGCCGGCTTCTTCTTCGGTCCGAAGGGCTTCTACGAAGCACTGCGAACCCTGCCGGTCGCCGAGCGGCGGCTGTTCGCAATGCGCGCCATCAGTTTCGTCAACGAAATCTATGGCCACGAGTGGGAGCTCAAAGTGGCGCAGCGCCGCCACGCGCGTTTCGTCAATACGACCATGATGATCACTGGTCTGGGCGGTGCCGTCTCCGACACGCTGGACAACGGGAAGGTCGTGAGCGGCGTCGGCGGCCAGTACAACTTCGTGGCGATGGCGCACGCACTCCCTGAAGCACGCTCGATACTTTGCGTGCGTGCGACGCGCTCGTCGCGCGGCGAGCTGTCCTCGAGCATGCCCTGGAGCTACGCCAACACGACGATTCCGCGACACTTGCGTGACATCGTCGTTACCGAGTACGGCATCGCCGATCTGCGCGGCCGCACCGATCGCGAGGTCGTCGAGGCACTGGTCGCCGTCATGGACGCGCGCTTCCAGCCGCGCTTCGTCGCCGACGCACAGCGAGCGGGCAAGCTGCCGCGCGACTACCGCATTCCGGATGCAGCTCGCAACAACCATCCGCAGTACCTCGAGCAGCGCTTCGCACCCTGGCGCACACGAGGGCTGTTCGAGGATCTGCCGTTCGGCAGCGACCTCACGCCGGAGGAGGTGGTGCTCGCGAAGGCATTGCGCGAGCTGCAGGTCGCGACTCAGTCGTGGCCGGGTAAGCTGGGCGCGACGGTGCGGGCGCTGCTTGCGGATACCGCTGCGCCGCGGCTGCGGCCGTATCTGGCGCGGATGGGGCTGGCACAGCCGAGGTCATTCGGGGAACGGCTGCAGCGGGGGCTCGTCGCCAGCGCTGTGGCGGACGTCCTGCAGAAAGAGTCGGGCTAAAGCCTGACTCCGCTCCCCGCAACCTTTCGCACGGCCACCGCATCCAATCGAGCATCCGCACCAGGAAGGATTCGCCATGAACGATAAAATCACGGCCGCTGCCGCCGTCTCCGCCCTCCTCGCCTGCGCCCTGGCCGCCCCCGCGCACGCGGACCAGTGCAAGAACTCTGCCCATCGGACAGCCAACGCTGCAGGCCCGGACATCGCGAAGGTCGTGGTCGAGGCCGGCGCCGGCGACCTGGTCGTGCGCGGCGGCGACGGCCGCGACGTGAAGGCCGACGGCAAGGCCTGCGCATCGACGGACGAGCTGCTGCAGGAGATCCAGCTGGAAATCCGTCGCGAGGGCGACACGGTGTACGTGCGCACGTCGCTGCCCGAGATATCGGACGGTCTGTTCGGCATCAACCGCTATGCCTACCTGGACGTGACGGTCGAAGTGCCGAAGTCGGCGACGCTCAAACTCGAGGACTCGAGCGGCGACCTGCAGGTCAGCAACGTGCAGGGCGCGACGATCAACGACGGTTCCGGCGATCAGCGGGTGGATCACATCGCCGGCGACCTCGACATCGCCGACAGCTCGGGCGAAATCCGGGTGGCCGACGTCCGCGGGGGGCTGCGCCTGCGGGACAGCTCCGGCGACGTCGACGTCGACAAGGTGCAGGGCGACGTGGTCGTCACGGTCGACAGCTCCGGCGACCTGGACATCCGCCACGTCACCGGCGGCGTGCACATCCTGAGCGACAGCTCGGGCGACATCGAGATCGAGGACGTGAAGCGCGACGTTGCCATCGACGAGGACAGCTCGGGCGGCATCCTGGTCCGCGACGTCGGCGGCAACTTCACCGTGGGCAGCGACGGCAGCGGCGGCATCCACTACGAGCGCGTCGCCGGCACGGTCCACGTGCCGCAAGACTAGAATCATCGACTCAGTGACCGAGTTCGGCCAGCAGGCGATCGATCATCGTCTCGGCCCTCGCGAGGTATTCGCCGCCGAACAGGTTGAAGTGATTCAGCACGTGGTAGAGGTTATAGAGCGTGCTGCGCGTGCCGGCCGCCTGGTCGAGCGGCCACGTCGACTGGTACGTCGTGTAGAACGCGTGGCCGAAGCCGCCGAACAGCCGCGTCATCGCGATGTCGGCCTCGCGATCGCCGTAGTACACCGCGGGATCGAAGATCACCGGCAACCCGTCGTCGTCCGTGCCCCAATTGCCGCCCCACAGATCGCCGTGCAGGAGCGAGGGCACCGGGCGATAGCTGGAGAAGAACGCGTCCAGCAGCTCGCATAGCTTGCGGCCGCGCTCGACGATGCGCGCCTCCGCGCCTTTCGTGGTGGCGCGATCGAGCTGATGCAGCAGCCGCCGCTCGCGCAGGAACGTCACCCACTGTTCGCACCAGGTGTTCGGCTGCGGCGTGGCGCCGATGGTGTTGTCGCGCTCCCAGCCGAACTGAGCGCTCGTCTGGCGGTGCTGCCACGCGAGCTGTTCGCCGAGCAGAGCCTCGCTCGCCTTGGTCGGCGTGCCGAGCGTGATCCATTCGAGCGCCAGATAGGCGCCGCCGTCAGTGGCACCGCACGACACGACCTTCGGCACACGGACCGTCGCAGTGCGCGCCAAGGCGTTCAGCCCGGCCGCCTCGCCCTCGAATGCCTCCCGCGAAGCGAGGCTGCCGGTTTTGACGAACAAAGGGCCGCGCGACGTCTCGTATCGCCAGCATTGGCTGATCGAGCCGCCGGTCACCGCGCGCCGCGAGCGCTCGTCGACCGGTACCTCGACCGCCCGCGACAGCGCCGCAGCGATGGTCTTGTCCTTCAAGGCCCTCTCCGATGGTCCGCTCGCGCCGTTACAGCAGCGAGCGAGCCTGCTCCTGCAGGCTGGCAATCGTCGTGCGGATCTCTTCGCGCCGGCTGCCGTTGGCGAGAATTGCCCGCGAAACATTCGGCAGCACGCGGCCGCGTGCGGCAGGCATGCGCGCGAGCACGTCGCGCATGGTCGCGCCTTGCGCGCCGACGCCTGGTGCGAGCACGAACGAGTTCGGCAGCGCCGCGGCTGTCGCCTCCGCGTCCTCGCAAGTCGCACCCACGACAGCACCGATCGGACCGATACCTTCCGGCCGCTGCCGCAGGTTGCGGGCAGTAATCTCGCGACACAGACTCTGCGCAACGGTTTCGCCGCTCGCGAGACGCGCCGTCTGCAGCGCCTGGCCTTCGGGATTGGACGAGCGCACCACTACGAACACACCGCCCTCGGCGGCGATTGCCGCTGCGAAGAACGGCTCGAGCGCGGCCAGTCCCAGATAGCAATGCGTCGTGATCGCATCGACGCGCAACGTCGTGGTCGCGGAGAAATAGCCCTCGGCGTACGCCGCTGCCGTCGTATCGATGTCGCCGCGCTTGCCGTCGAGCAGCACGAGCACTTCGCGCGCACGCGCGCTCCGCACCAGCTCTTCCAGCGCACGAAAGCCCGAGCTGCCGAAGCGCTCGAAGAACGCGGACTGCGGCTTCAGCACGCCAATGCGGAAGTCCGCCGCTTCGAGCACGCGCTTGCCGAAGTCGAGAGCGCCTTCTGCCGAATCCGGCAGCCCGCAGGATTTCAGCAGCGCTGCCGAGGGATCGATCCCGACGCACAGTGGACTGTGCTCGCGGATCTTCTGTAACAGTCGGTCGGCAAAGGTCGGCATGGCCGTCATTGTAAGGCCGAGTCGGGAGCTTGGAAGCTGTCGGCGCGAAACGTCAGCACCAGCGTGTCGCGAACGCCGTGCGGGCCCGCTTTCTGGATCGGCGTGGTCTCGTGTACGACTTGCGCGTCGTCCAGCAGCAACGCCGTCCAGGGCTGGACCATCGTGAAGCGCACGCCCGCGGGGCCTTGCGCGTCGAACACGCGCGTTTCGCCGCCGCTCACGTCGCTGCGTTTCAGCAAGATGACAGCGACATAGTCGACGCCGTCGCGATGTGCGCCTTCGGGGGTAGGTCGCCCAATGCCCTCTGCGGTATCGATGCGGAATTGATGCGCTTCCACGTACCAGCGCGGTACTGCCCGTACGGTCGCGAAAATGTTACCAAGCGCGCGCAGCAGCTGGCCCCAGGCAGGAGCGTCGAGCACGGCCGGTTCGATCGGCTCGAACCAGCGCTCGAGGCCGCCGTGCAGTGCGTTGTAGTCGCGCGGTTGCCAGTGCGCTCGATGCGCCACGAGTTGCAGCGAATCCGCCGCGAGCTCGTGCACGAAGCAGCTGTGACGGCGAAAACGATAGCGACCGCCGTCGAGCAGATACATGTCGCGCGGCAGGCGCTCCCAGCTGCTGCGCAACGCATCGAGATCGGCGATCTGTACTGCGCACGCGCTCTGCAACTGGTGAGGTGCGAGCAGCGAACAGCCGCATTCGCGCAATGCGCGGGCGACATCGTCACTGCGTGCGTTCATGTCGAGGTTCGCGACCGATTTGGAGAGAGCGGACATGATTGATTTTGCTTCGGTTGGCCCGGTGGTCAGTTTACTGCCGGAAAGCTGCCGATGCCTGTCGAGCGGCCCGAGGACTATGCTCGGGCCATGAGCCGGGCATTCGTACGCGAGAACGACGGGGCCGAGGTGCCGCAGGACCTGCCGGAGCGGCCGGTCAGCTCGCACCCCAACTTCGTGACGCCGCACGGCCTGCAGCAGATCGAAGACCACATCCACGAGCTGGAAGCTGCGCGCGAGGAACCGAAGCGCACCGAGGACAAGGATGCACTGGGGCGCGTCGATCGCGAGTTGCGCTACTGGCAGCAGCGCAAGTCGTCCGCGAAGCTGGTCGAGCCCGAAGCGACGCCGGCCAAGGCGCGCTTCGGCGTGCGCATCACGCTGCGTTACGAAGACGGCACGGAGCGCAGCTACACGCTGGTCGGCGAGGACGAAGCGGATCCGGCTCACGGCAGCATCAGCTGGATCTCGCCGATCGCGCAGTCGCTGATCGGACGAGAGCTCGGCGACGAAGTGAATCTGCAGGGACAGCGCGCGGAGATCATCGCGCTCGCAGCCGGCGCCTGAGCTGCGCTGACCTAACCTGACACATCCTGGCACGCGAATGCAGTAGGCTGTCGCGCTCCGAAAATCATTGGAGCTGCGACATGTCTTCGCGCACGACGACCCTACTCAGTAGTGCCATTCTGCTTTCGATCATGGTGCCACTGCAGCCTGCGCTCGCAGCGCGCGCGCCGGCACATCCGGAGCTGCGCACGGTCGCAGAACAATCGGGCAATCTGCGCACCGGCCGCTACGACGAAGTCGAGCGCTTGTGTCCTGCGTATCAACGCACGTGGCCGAAGCAGGTCCGCTGCTTCGAGTTCGGACGCACGCCCGAAGGCCGGCCGATGCTCGCACTCGCCGCTTCCGCCGACGGCGTGCTCGATGCAGCCAGCGCACATCGTGCGCAACGCCCGATCGTGCTCATGCAGGGCGGCATTCACGCGGGCGAGATCGACGGGAAGGATGCAGGCTTCTTCGCGCTGCGCGAGATGCTCGATGGCACTGCTGCGCCGGGCGCGCTCGCCGGAGCGACGTTCGTGTTCGTGCCGGTGTTCAACGTCGACGGTCATGAGCGCTTCGGGCGCTGGAACCGGCCGAACCAGGTCGGCCCGGAAGAGATGGGCTGGCGCGTGACCTCGCAGAACCTCAATCTCAATCGCGACTACGTCAAGGCGGACGCGCCGGAGATGCAGACGATGCTGCGGCTGCTGGACGAGTGGGATCCAATCCTGTACGTCGACCTGCACGTCACCGATGGCGCGCAGTTCGAACACGATGTGTCGTACAACGTCGCGCCCACGCTCGCCGGCGACGCCGATGTGCAGCGTAGCGCCGTAGCCTTGCGCGACGAGCTCATGCAGCGCATCCGGTCCAGCGGCTCGCTGCCGCTCGACTTCTATCCTGCGTTCGTCCGTGACGACGATCCCACGTCGGGCTTCGCGGTGCAGGTCGGGCGGAAGTTCTTCTCGCAGGAATACTGGGCGGCCCGCAACCGCCTCGGCGTGCTGGTCGAGACGCATTCGTGGAAGGACTATCCGACCCGCGTCCGCATCACGCGCAACTCGATCATCGCCATGATGGAGATGGCCGCGCGCGATGGCCGCAAATGGCTGGAAGCCGCGAGCGCCGCGGATGAGCGGGCCAAGCGCGTCGGCGGAACCAGTGTTGCACTCACTTACGACAATACGCCGCACACGCGGACGATCGAGTTCCGTGGCTATGAGTACACGCGCGAGCCGTCGGCGGTCTCGGGAGCGCTGCTGACGCGTTACAACCCGAAGAAGCCGCAGATCTGGCGCATTCCGCTCGCTGACGAGGTGCGGCCCGCAGGCACGGTCACCGCGCCGCGCGGCGGATACATCGTGCCGGCCGGGTATGCACAGATGGTCGGCGACAAGCTGGCGCTGCACGGGATCGAATTCCGCAAGCTGACGGCCGCGACGGCTGGAGTTGACGCGGAGGCGTTCCGCGCCACGAAGGTCAAGTCAGCGCCGGCAACGTTCGAAGGCCACACGCCCATGACGCTCGAAGGTCAATGGACGCACGAGCGGCGCGACGTACCCGCGGGCTCGCTGTTCGTGCCGATCGCGCAGGCGCGCTCGCTGCTGCTGATGACGTTGCTCGAGCCGAAGGACCCGGACGCGCTGGTCAGCTGGGGATTCTTCAGCACGGCGTTCGAGCGCAAGGAGTACATGGAGGCGTATGTCGCCGAAGACGTGGCCGCGCAGATGCTGAAGAGCGATCCGGCGCTGCGCCAGGAGTTCGACCGGCGGCTGAACGAAGACGCGGAGTTCGCGCACGATCCGAACGCGCGCCTCGACTTCTTCTACCGTCGGCATTCGTCGTGGGACGACCGGTACAACCTGTATCCGATCTACCGCGTCGACGCGGCGCCGTAGCTGTCAGCAGTGAGCAGTCAAGGCAGCTCGAAGGATTGCGGCTCGTGTCCCCTCGTCCGTAGCCAGTCGCGCAGCGCGAGGCCCGTGCCGCCGGGCCAGACGCGGCAGCGCTCGAGGGGCACGTGCTTGTAGTCGTCGAGCTCTTCGTTGAGCGCGATCGTGCCGGCGGCGGTCACGTGGTACGCGATGATCACCTGGTTCATGCGTTCGAAGGCGTACACGCCCACCAGCGTCGGAGAACCGGCATCGAGGTTGAGCTCTTCCTTGACCTCGCGCACCACGCAACGCTCCGGCGTCTCGTTGCGCTCGAGGAATCCCGTGATCAAGCCATAGAAGGTGCGCGGCCAGGCGCGGTTGCGCGCGAGCACGACCTGGCCTTCGTGCTCGACGATCGCGGCGACGACCGGCGTCGGATTGTCGTAGTGCACGAAGCCGCACCCTGCGCCGCAGACGCGCCGCGGCTCGCCTCCGACGACTTTGTCGACCAGGGGCGCAGTGCAATTGGGGCAGAAGTTGAACGCCGGCATCAGCGGGACTTGGCTTCCAGCTGCGCGGCCTTGGCCTCATCCGCCTTCGCCTCGCTGTCCTTGTTCATGGCGGAGTAAGCATCGGCGCGGCGATAGTAGCCGTCCGGCTCGTCCGGCTTCAGCTCGATCGCCTTGTTGGCGTCTTCCAGTGCCTTCTCCGGCTTGTCCATCGCCAGGTAGACGCGGGCGCGATTCAGGTAACCGTACTCGTCCTTTGGCTCGAGCTCGATGTACTTGCTCGCGTCGTCGACGGCGTCATCAAAGCGGCCCGACGACTCGCGCGCGCGGGACCGCAGCATGTACAGCTCGGGCAGCGTCGGGTCGAGCTCGATCGCCTTGGTGAACGTGCGCATCGCATCGCGCGGCTGGCCCTTGCTCATCTGCTGCTGGCCCTGCGTCATGAGCTCTTCGGCCTGCTTCTTGTTGTCCTGGGCGTGGGCGGCGACCGCCAGGATCGCGGCCAGTGCGGCACATGCCAGAACGCGCGGCGGCGACAACGCACTTCTCGGCATTCGGTAGGCAGACATGGCAACCCCCTGAGCTTTGCTCTGTAGTTCGTCGGCGCTGACTCGCGCGAATCATTATGCGCCCCTAGCGGCACTTCTGCGCGCGCCGCTGCGCCTCCAGGCGGGCCTTGCGCTCCCGCAGTTGTTCGCCTTGCTTCGCGTTGTAGCCGGCGCGCATTCGCGCCGCGACCTCCTTGAGTCCATCGCGCAGGCGCTCGCAGACGGCCTGACGCCGGACTTGGTCTGCGCCGGCCGAAGCGCGCGCGGACTTGCGGCGGCTGGGTGGCGAGGCCGAGATCGTCGCCGGGCTAGTGGGTGGCGGGCTGTAGGTACTGACGCGGCTCGTGTCCGCCTCGTAGGTTGCCGCGTCCGGCTCGCACGGGCGGTCGGAGAAAACGGTGACGTCGTGGACCGTGCAGCGATAAACGACGACTGCGGCCAGTGCAAACCGCGCGGGCTTGTTCCGGGAATGCATCCCGCAAGGCTAGCCGGCTGCTGCGGACCTGAACCGCGGACTGACCGGTGCTTCGGGCCGAAATTCAGGCGCAGTCGGCGATACGCTCGGCCTGGTTGCGCAGCAGGCGCCCGAACCCGACGGTGTCGTAGAAATCGTTGAGCGCGTCGAGGTCCGGCGGCCGGCGCGCGATGCGCTCGAGGTCTGCCTCGATCGGCACGTCGCAAGCGATCTCCGTCAGCTGGCGCGCGAGGAACGCAGACTCGCGATGATCGCGCAGCTGGCCGCAGACGAAGCCGGGATTGCGCAGTTGCCTGAGCTTCAGCACGCGGTCCAGGTCGTCGTACAGGTGCGCGAGCGACTCGAAATGACGGAACAGCATCGAAGCCGTCTTGCGGCCGACGCCGGGCACGCCGGGAATGTTGTCGACGGCGTCGCCGGTCAGCGCGAGAAAACAGGCCATGCGCTCCGGCTGCACACCGAAGCGCTCGGCGATCTGGTCGTAGCGGAAGCGCACCTCGCCGATGTAGTCCCAGTATTCGTCGCCCGGGCGAATCAGCTGCGCGAGATCCTTGTCGCGCGTGACGATCGTGACGCTCTCGCCGGCGGTGCGCATGCGCGTGGCGAGCGTACCGACGATGTCGTCGGCCTCGTACTCGTGGCTCGTGAAACTGGTGACGCCGAGCGCCTCGCACATGTAGCGGCACAGCACGAACTGCCGCTTGAGCTCTGCGGGCGCGGGGTCGCGATTCGCCTTGTACGCGGGGAACAGGCGGCAGCGGAATGAGTCGGCGAGCTGCGCGTCGAAGGCGACCGCGACGTGAACCGGGCGCACGCGCTCGATGAGGTCGCCGAGGAAGCGCGCGAAGCCGTGCAGCGCATTGACGGGGCTGCCGTCGGGATCGACGAGCGCGATCGGGACCGAGTGGTAGGCGCGCCAGACGAAAACGGAAGCGTCGATCAGGTAGAGCACGGACGCGGATTGTACCGCGTCATTGCATCGCGTGCGCTTTGAGCCTCGCGTGCAGCGGACTGGTGCGCGGAAAGTGCGCCAGCAGGTATTCCATCTGGTCGGCGAGCACGCGCCGGCCCTTCAGGTAGATGTACTCGGCGTAGGTCGGCTTGAACGGCACCGCGAGCAGCTGCAGGCCCGCCTGCTCCGGCGTCTTCGACGCCTTCAGGTTGTTGCAGCGGCGGCAGGCCGTCACGACGTTCATCCAGGTGTCGCGCCCGCCCTGGCTGAGCGGCCGGATGTGGTCGCGCGACAGCTGGCTGCTCGGGAAACGGTTGCCGCAGTACAGGCACAGGTGCGCATCGCGCTTGAACAGCGTCTGGTTGTTCAGCGGCGGCGTGTAGTCGTTGCGGAGGTTCCCGGGATTGTGCGTGTGGCCGGTGGTCGCGATGATCGAGTTCACCTCGACCACGGTCTGCAGGCCCGAGCGCGCATTGGTGCCGCCGAGCAGACGGTACAGGCGGATGCCGCAGGTGTAGGCAACCTGTTCCGTGTGATAAAGCCGCACCGCGTCCCGGTAGTCGATCCACTCCAGGGGCATTCCCGAGACGTCCGTCCTCAGGATCTCTTGATTGAGGCTGTACGGGGCTTGCACTACGCTCGGTAAGATACGCGACAGCCCTGCAATTGAGCAACGATAGGCCGTCGCTGGCGCACAACAGATGTGATGCAGGTCGGGCTTTTAGCCCGCTGCAGAGTTGGGCCAAAGCCCAACCTGCAGCTAATGGCCGCCTTCCAGCGACTTCACGGCCTGGATCATCGCCACCATCACTTTCTGCGCGTCGCCGTACACCATGTTGCAGTTATCGGCGAAGAACAGCTCGTTCTCCACGCCCGAGTAGCCTTTCCCCTGGCCGCGCTTGATGACGTACACCTGCTTCGCCTGGTCCACGTTCAGGATCGGCATGCCGTAGATCGGGCTCGACTTGTTGCTGCGCGCCGCCGGATTCACGGTGTCGTTCGCGCCGATGACGATCGCGACGTCGGCTTCCTTGAACTCGCCGTTGATGTCTTCCAGGTCGTAGATCATGTCGTACGGCACGCCGGCCTCCGCCAGCAGCACATTCATGTGGCCCGGCATGCGGCCCGCGACCGGGTGGATCGCGAACTTCACTGTCACGCCGGCGTCGACCAGCAGCTTCACGAACTCGTACAGCTTGTGCTGCGCCTGAGCGACTGCCAGGCCATAGCCGGGCGCGATGATGACCTTCGACGCATAGCGCATGTTCACTGCGGCGTCGGCGGCCTCGGCGGGTTTCATGCTGCCCTTGATCTCGTCCTGCTGCTCGTCGCCCGTCGCGCCGAAGTTGCTGAAGATGACGTTGGCGACGCTGCGATTCATCGCCCGCGCCATGAGCAGCGTCAGCAGCGTGCCGGCCGAGCCGACGACCATGCCGGCGATCATCAGCGCCGGGTTCTGCAGCACGTAGCCTTCGAAGCCGACTGCGAGGCCGGTGAACGCGTTGTACAGCGAGATGACGACCGGCATGTCCGCGCCGCCGATCGGCATCGTCATGAGCACGCCGAAGATCAGCGCGCCGACGAAGAACGCCGCGACGAGGCCCGGAGCTGCGTGCCCGTCCGCGCCGAAGATGATGTACGCGCCGACGGCCAGCGTCGCGACGAACAGGCTCCCGTTGACCACCTGTTGTCCGCGCATGCGCCAGGTCTTCTCGATCTTGCCGTCCAGCTTCGCCCAGGCGATCAGCGAGCCCGAAAGCGAGATCGCCCCGATCAGCGCCCCGACGACCGTCGCCAGCAGGTGCACGAGGCCATGTGACGCCGAAGCTCGCTGCGAAACTTCACCCACCACCAACTGCAGTGCCTGACCGGGCTCCGAAATGATTCCCTGCAGCAGGCCGCCGCCAACGGACGGCCGCAGCAGTTCGACAGCCGCGATTGCAGCCGCAGCGCCGCCGCCCATACCGTTGTAGAGCGCGACCATCTGCGGCATCGCCGTGATTGGCACCCGCTTGCCCTGCCACCACGACAGCCCGGTACCGAGGATCAAGGCACCTGCCGCGAGCGCGAGGTTCGCCGACAGATGCGGCTGCGCAGCCGGGTCGACGCCGAAGAAATACAGGAAGCTCGCGAGCGTCGCGACCAGCATGCCGACGCCGGCAACCACGATGCCGGAGCGCGCAGTGACCGGCGAGGACATGCGCTTCAGGCCGTAGATGAACAGGAACGCCGCCGCGAGATAGCTCGCGTCGATGATGAATTGGGGATGCAGCTTCATGGGCCGTTATGCCTTCTTCTTGGCGCTGGGCTTGAACATCTCGAGCATGCGCTCGGTAACGACGTAGCCGCCGGCCGCGTTCATCGCGCCGAGGAACACGCCGGCGGTGCCGATCACCTGCTCGGTGAGAGACGACGCGTTCAGCAGCGCGAACATCGCGCCGACCACGACGATGCCGTGCACGAAGTTCGAGCCGGACATCAGCGGCGTGTGCAGGATCGCCGGCACGCGGCCGATGATCTCGTAGCCGGCGAAAGCGGCGAGCATGAAGATGTACAGGGCCACGAAGCCCGTGAGCGTAGTAGCGAGATCCATGTGGGATTAACCTTCGACGGCTTTTTTGGCTGCTTCGTTCTTGATCTCGCCGCCGTGCGTGAGCACGGTCTTGGCGAGGACTTCGTCGCTCCAGTCGAGCTTGAGCGCGCCGTCCTTGACGAACAGCTCCAGCAGATTGAGTTGATTCTTCGCGTACAGCTCGCTGGCGTGCTCGCCGAGCAGGCTCGGCACGTTGAGCGGCGCGACGATCGTCACCTGTCCGACCTGCACTGTCTCGCCGGGTTTCGTCAGCTCGCAGTTGCCGCCGCCTTCCGCCGCGAGGTCGACGATGACGCTGCCCGCCTTCATGCCTTCGACCTGCGCCTTGCTGATCAGCTTCGGCGAGGGCCGGCCCGGGATGGCTGCGGTGGTGACGACGATGTCGGCCTGCTGGATGTGCTTGGTGACGACCGCGGCAACCTTGTCCTTCTCTTCCTGCGTCAGCTCACGCGCGTAACCGCCGGCGCCGCGCGCATCGACGCCGGTGTCGACGAAGCGCGCGCCAAGCGACTCCGCCTGCTCTTTCGTCTCCGGACGCACGTCGTAGCCTTCGGTCATTGCACCGAGGCGACGCGCAGTCGCCAGCGCCTGGAGGCCTGCGACGCCGAGTCCCATCACCAGCGCGCGGGCCGGCCGGATCGAACCGACGGCCGTCGTCATCATCGGCAGCATGCGCGCGATGCTGGTCGCGCCGAGCAGTACGGCGTAGTACCCGGCCAGCGCCGCCTGGCTCGACAGCGCATCCATCGCTTGCGCGCGCGTGATGCGCGGAACCAGCTCCATCGCGAAGCACGTGATCTTGCGATCGCGCAGCAGCCGCGTCAGCTCCGGCTCCTTGTGTGCGTAGACGAAGGAAATCAGGATCGCCCCTTCCTTCATCGCCTGCACGATCGCCGGCTCGGGCGGCTGGACCGACAGCACGATGTCCGCGTCGCGCACCATCTGCAGCGGATCGGCATGCAGCTCGACGTTCCGGAACGCCTGATCGGCGAGCTTGACGGCCGTGCCGGCGCCGGCCTGCAAGTGCAGCTGCGCGCCGAGCTTGGCGAGCTTGTCCGCAACCGCGGGGACCAGCGCGACCCGCCGCTCGTGCGGCCGGGTTTCTTTCAGCACCGCAATCTTGACTGGCATGAACGCTCCGCCGAACAAAGGGCGCAATTGTGGATGCCTTGTCCCGACTGGGCAACACGCGCATGCTTGCGCCCGCCCGAACCACCACGTGTCGCGATGACCGAACCCGCAGCAGTCCGCCAGGTCACGACCGCCCTGTCATTTGGCTATCCCGTCCTGGCCCACTTCGCCGTCGCGCGCAACAGCGCGGGACTGACGATCGCCGCGCTGACGCTGCTGGCGGCAATCTCGCTGTTGCCGGGGCTCGCGCGGGGCGCCGCGGCGGCGTGGCTCGCCGTGCCGTTGCTGGGCGCCGCATACTGGTGGCTCTCCAGCGTCGAGCAGCCGGTCCTGCCGCTGTACTTGCCGCCGATCATCGTGCCGGCATTTCTCGCCTACGTGTTCGGCAATACCCTCTGGCCGGGCCGTACGCCCTTGATCTCCCAGCTGATCCGAATGCTGCACGCACCGGGGGATGAGCCGGACGCAGCAGTCTGGTCGTACGCGCGCCGCCTGACGGCTGCGTGGACGGCGCTGTTCGTGACACTTGCCACGTTCAATCTGCTGCTCGCGGCGTTCGCCGAGCCGGACGGGCTGCTGCGCGCGAGCGGCATCGACCCGGGGCTGGCGGTGTCGCACGAGCTGTGGTCGCTGTTCACGAACCTGATCGAATATCTGCTGGTCGCAGCGTTCTTCGTGATCGAATACGCTTACCGCCGCCAGAGATTTCCGCGCCAGCCCTATCGCAACATGTTCGACTTCCTGCGCCGCACGGCCGCGGCCATGCCACGCATCAGGCGTTCGCAATGACCGCGGCCCGCACGCACATCGCGAGTGTGCGCATTCCGAGCACCCATCCCTCGCTCGCCGGGCACTTTCCCGGCCGTCCGATCGTGCCCGCCGTGGTACTTCTCGACTGCGTGCTCGACGAAGCGCAGCGCTGTTTCGGCGCCGCGCCGGTCACGGGGCTGGCGCAAGCCAAATTCACTGCACCGCTGCTGCCGGAGCAGACGGCGCAGCTGGAGCTCACGCTGCACGGAAGTGAATTGCGTTTCAGCCTCACGCGTGACGCCGACAGCGTCGCACGGGGTACGTTCACGCTTGCGTGAAGCGCAGCGAAAGTCACGCCTTTCGCAAGCGGCCAGCGAAAAGCGCCTCGGCGACTTTTCGCCATCGAATTGAACAGGACCGACGCGTGAAACAGCAATGGCTCGAGCGTCCCGAGGCCGGCACGGTCTTCGGTTACAAGCTGATCAGGGCGTTCGCGCAGCTGTGCGGGCGGCGCGCCGCGCGCCTGGTGCTCTATCCGATTACGCTGTATTTCATGATCCGGCGCGGCCCCGAGCGGCGCGCGTCGCGCACCTATCTGGAACTCCTCAATGGCCGGCCGGCGAGCCTGTGGCAGGTCGCGCGGCACATTCACTGCTTCGCCGCGGTGATTCTCGATCGCGCGTTCCTGCTGGCCGAGCGCTTCAAGCGCTTCGACATCCGCGTCTACGGCCTCGACGACCTGCGCGCGGCGTGGGGCCGCCAGCAGGGCGTGCTCGTGTTCGGCTCGCATCTCGGCAGCTTCGAGGCGCTGCGCGTGCTCGCGCAGGTGCGGCCCGACGTCAAGGTGCGCGTCGTGCTCGACACCGAGCACAACCCGGCGCTGTCCCGCGTGCTCAATGCGCTCAACCCGGAGCTGGCGCGCTCGATCATCAACGCACGCCGCGAGGGCATGACCACGGCCCTGGCGATCAAGGAAGCGCTCGACCAGAAGGCGCTCGTGACCCTGCTGGTCGATCGCGCGCGGCCCGGCAACGAAGTCGCGCTCTGCGATTTCCTGGGCCGGCCGGCGCCGTTCCCCGTCGGCCCGTGGCAGCTCGCGGCCGCGCTCAAGGTGCCGGTCGTGCTGTGCTTCGGCCTGTACCGTGGCGGCAATCGCTACGATCTGCATTTCGAGCTGTTCGCCGACACGCTGGCGCTGGAACGCGCCCGACGCGAGGAGCATCTGAGGGAAGTAACCGCTCGCTTTGCCAGCCGACTGGAGCATTACACGCGCGATGCCCCGTACAATTGGTTCAACTTCTATGATTTCTGGCAGACCGAAGCTGCGCGTGCTGCTCGCGCTGACGCTGTTCCCGGCGCTGTGCGCGACGGCGGGCACGCTTGACGCCAACGCCCTGATCGCGCGGCTCGCGAAACCGGCGCCGGCCACGGTCGCCTTCCGCGAGGTGCGCTTCTCGTCGCTCGTGAACGAGCCGCTGATCGTCGCCGGCGAGCTCGGCTATTCCGGCCCGACCAGTCTCGATCGCCGCGTCACCGAGCCCTACCGCGAAACGGTCGCGATCCGCGGCGAGTCGGTGCGGGTCGAGCGCGAAGGCGAGCCGCCGCGCAGTTTCGGGTTGAATCGCGCGCCGGAGCTGCGAGGTCTGCTGAGCAGCTTCACCGCGCTGCTGGCGGGCGATCCGGGCGCGCTCGAGCGCAGCTTCAGCGTCGCCGCGAACGGCACGGACGACGCCTGGACACTCGAGCTGAAGCCCTCCGACGCGCGCGCCCGGCGGCGCTTGCAGCAGATCGTGGTGACCGGACGTGCCGACGTGCCGCAATGTTTCACGATGCTCACCGCCAACGGCGGCGCCAGCGTATTGCTGCTTGGCCCCACAGCAGATCGCGAGCTTCCCAAGCCGACGACTCTCGACGCTCTCAAGCACCTGTGCAGCGTTGAATGAAGCGCACTCCGGCAGCGCTGGCGCTCCTCACGCTGTGGATCGCGGCCCTGGCGCTGCTCGGCTGGTTCGTGCAGCGACAGCTCGTCGTCGGCGCCGACCTGCGTCTGTTCCTGCCGAATCCCGTCACCGCCGAGCAGCGCCTGTTGCTGGAGGAGATCGGCGAGGGCCCAGTCTCGCGGGTGCTCGTCGTCGCACTCGAGGGCGCTGACGCGCCGGCGCTCGCAGACGTGTCGCGCGCGCTCGTCGACTCGCTGAAGCAGAGCCCGAGCTTCCGCATCGTCACGAACGGCGAGGTATCGCTCGACGCCGTTCCTGACGAGTTGCTGCCGTATCGCTTCCTGCTCTCGCCTGCTCTTGATACGCAGCAGCTCGACGAGAACTACCTGCACAGCGAGCTGCAGGCACGCGCACGCGACCTCGCATCGCCGGCGGGCGCGTTCCTGGAGGAATGGCTGCCGCGCGATCCGACACTCGAGCTGCTCAAGCTGCTGCAGCGTTGGCAACCGATGCAGGAGCCGCATCGCGAATTCGACGTATGGTTCGATCGCAGCGGCCAGCGCGCGCTGCTGCTCGCAATCACGCAGGCGCCCGCGTTCGATCCGGACCGCCAGCGGGTCGCGATCGACGAGCTCGATCACGCGCTGAAGCAGGTCGCGGGCGATCGCCACGTGACGATGACGGTCAGCGGCGCGGGTAAATTTTCCGTGCTGATGGAAGCGCGCACCCGCGGCCAGGCGCAAGCGTTCGGCACGGCAGCGACCGTCGGCATGATCCTCCTGCTGCTGATCGCCTATCGCAGTCTCGGCAGCATCGTTCTGAGCAGTCTGCCTCTGGCCAGCGCCGCGGTCGCAGGCATGGCCGCGGTCAGTGCGATCTTCGGCACCGTGCACGGCATCACGCTCGCCTTCGGATTCACGCTGATCGGCGTCGCGCAGGACTATCCGATGCACCTGCTCAGCCATCGCCGCCCGGATCATGAGCCGGTGGCGATCGCGCGCAGCTTGTGGCCGACGCTCGCGACTGGTGTCGCGAGCACATGCATCGCGTACCTGACATTCATGTTCTCGGGCGTGACCGGACTGGCGCAGCTCGCATGCTTCACGGTTGCCTCGCTCGCCGTCGCCGGGATCACGACGCGTTTCGGGCTCCCGGTGCTGATGGGCCGCGCGGGACGCGACTTCGGCGACTCCCGCTTTCTCGATCGGCTGTGGGATCGCATCGAAGCGCTGCCGCGCATGCGCTGGACAGCGCTGGCGCTCGCGGTCATTGCGATCGGTGTGGTGATGCTGGCGCCGCAGACGTTTTGGGAAAATGACCTGTCGAGACTTACGCCGGTGCCGCGCGATCTGCTGCTGACCGATCAGCAGCTGCGCTCGGAGCTGGGCACAGCGGATGCCCGCTACCTCCTCGTCGTCGGCGCTCCCGACAGCCAGCGGGCGCTGCGCACACTCGAAACGCTCGAGCCTTCGCTGCGGGCGCTGGTGAAGAGCGGAGCGATCGGCGGTTACGACGATGCCGCGCGCTACGTGCCGAGCGCGGAAACGCAACTGCGGCGACAGCAGCGCCTGCCCGATCCCGCCGCGCTTCGCGAAGCCTTGCAACGCGCGCAGGCTGGAACGCCATTCCGCACGGGGATATTCGAACCGTTCGTGCACGACGTCGAGCAGGCACGAGCGTTGCCACCGCTGACGGTCGAGAAGCTGCGCGCTTCGCCGCTCGGGGCCAGTATCGACATGTTGCTCACACAGCGCAGCGGCGGAGTCACGGCGCTGGTGACGCTGAGCGCGGTGAACGATGTCGCGGCAGTTCAGGCTTTCGCGCGCAAGACTGGCGACAACGTTCGCCTGCTCGACATCAAGGATGCCTCGGAACAGCTGGTCGCAGCACAACGTACGCGCATCCTGTGGACCCTCGCTGCGGCTGCAGTGCTGCTCGTCGGGGTTATCGCGATCGCGCTGCGCAGTCGCTCACGCGTGTTTCGCGTGCTCGCGCCGATGGCGCTGACTACCGTCCTCGTGCTCGCGGTGCTGCGCGCGAGCGGCGTCTCGCTGAATCTGTTCCACCTGATCGCCTTGATCCTCGCAGCCGGCCTCGGTCTGGATTACGCGCTGTTCTTCGAGCACGCTTCCGCGGATCGCGCCGAGCAACGGCGCACGCTGCATGCGGTGCTCGTATGTTCGCTGTCGACGCTGATGGTGTTTGCGCTGCTCGGACTCTCCGACGTTCCCGTGCTGCGCGCGATCGGCGTGACGGTGACACTCGGCGTGATCTTCAACTTCGTCTTTGCTCTGCTGCTGACGCGTCCGCCGCCGTCCAGCACGCCTTCGCCGGCTGCGCTCGTTCCACATCAGGGATCGATGTGCCTGCTCGAACGCGTGATCGAGTGGGACGACCGGCACGTCGTGCTGCAAACCGCGAGCCATCGCTCACCCGACAATCCCCTGCGCATGAACGGCCGCCTGCGAGCGCTGCATTTGTGCGAATACGGCGCGCAGGCCATGGCCGTCCACGGCGGACTTCGCGGGACCGTCACGGGTGTCCGGCCGAAGCCCGGGATGCTGGTCTCGCTACGCGCCGTGCAGTTCGGGCGCGAATACGTCGAGGAGGTGCCGGGAGATCTGCGGGTCGAAGCGGAGTGCTTGCAGGCCGATGCGGGGAGCCTGCAGTACCGGTTCCGGATCACGCACGGTGAGGAAGTGCTCGCCGAAGGGCGGGCGGCAGTCGTGCTGTCTGCGAATGAGTAGCCTACTCGACCACTTCGTCGCGAACGTTGGCGGATTTGCCGCGCGCGCACAGCGTGAGCAGCGGGCCGGTCATCAGTGTGGTGACGATTGCCATCACCATCAGCATCGTGAACAGGTCGTTGCCGATGACGCCGATGTCGAGGCCGACCTTGATCACGATCAGCTCCATCAGGCCCCGCGCATTCATCAGCGAACCGACCGCGAAGGAAACTGACCAGGGCTGGCCTGCAATGCGCGCTCCAGCAGCGCCGCTGACGATCTTGCCGGCGATTGCTACCGCGAGGATGAGCAGCAGCGCGCCCAGCCCGGCGCCGCCGAACGCCTCGGGCGTGGTGTTCAGGCCGGCAAGCGCGAAGAAGATCGGCATCAGCACCAGGATCGCCACGTATTCGATGCGCTCGATGAGCACGGCAAGCAATCGATCGTCCCGGGGCAGGCATACGCCGAAGAGGAACGCGCCGAACACTGCGTGCACTTGCAGAAGGTCCGTGGCATACGCGCAGGCGAACGTGCCGATCAGCAAAGCCGCAAGCAACGCAACGTGGGGCCGGCCGTTGGCTGCGTAGCGCCCGATCAAGCGCGCCAACAGCGGCTTGACGCCGAGGAACAGCACGAGACACAGCGCAGCGAGTCCGCCGACGGTGCGCGCGAGCTGACTCCAGTCGTGACTGGCCGCGAGCACGACGACCAGCGCCAGCATCATCCACACGAGCACGTCCGCTATTGCAGCGCTCGCCAGCGCCAGGCGCCCGATCGTCGTGTGCGTCATGTGGCGGTCTTTGAGAATGCGCGCCATCACGGGAAACGCGGTCATCGACACCGCCGCGGCCATGAACAGCGCGAACGGCCAGAACGTCACACCGGCGGGCGCGAGACTGTCGTGTAGCGGCACCGCTACGAGCAAACCGAGAGCCATCGGCACCAGCACCGATAGCACGCCGACCCAGCCCGCCGCGACCAGCTGCCTGCGTCCGCCTGACGGCAAGCGCAGCTCGGCGCCGACGATGAACATGAACAGCACCAAGCCGAGCTGCGACAGGCTGACGAGCGCGCCGATGCTGCTCTTCTCGAAGACGTGCGCGTGCAACTCGGGCGCGATCGCGCCGAACACGACCGGGCCGAGCACGATGCCCGCGGCCATCTCGCCGATCACCGACGACTGGCCGAAGTAGCGCAGGATCAGCCCCAGCAAGCGCGCGGTCGCGAGGATGATGACCAGCTGCAGCAGGAGCGGAGTGTGGGCCATCAGGCGGCATCCTCGAACAATAGCGGGAGCGCGGTGGCGGCTGCCGGATGGTTCAGCAGCTCCAGCACGGCACTCGCATCGAGCTGCGGACAGCGCTGCACGGCGCGGGCGACGATTTCACCGGCGAGCGTGTCCAGCAGCGCGACGCCTTCGATGATGCGCGCCCGGAACCCCTCTTCGTCGAGCTCGTCGCGCAGTCCGCGGTTCAGCTCGGCGAACCACGGGAGCGAGGCCTGGTCGAGCATGACAGCGTCGTTGCGCTTCGGGCTGAGCCGCGACCATTCGCGCATGAACTTCTGCATCGCCAGGTTCAGCGCTTTCGCGTGGTTGAGCTGCGCGGACAGCCGCGCGATGTTCGCGGTATCCGTCAGGCGGCGCTGGAAGAACAGCTGGCACAGCACACCCCAGTAGTACGTGTAGTCCCAGATCACCTTGACCGGCATCACTTCCGGATCGCCGAAGATCGCGTACTGATCCGTGTACAGCGACAGCGTGCTTTCGTAGAAGGAGAAGTACAGCTGCTGGTACGCGTGCGCGCGGCCCCCGAACGGCTCGCCGGCCCGATCGCGCGCGACCAGGTCCGCGATGTAGGTGTTGCTGATCGCGATGAAGTCGCTGCCGGGCGAATAGAAAGGATCGAGGAACAGGCCGGCCTCGCCGGTGAGCGCCCAGCGATCCCCCGAGAATACCTGCTTGCAGCCGTAGGAGAAGTTGCGCAGGAAGCAGAAGTCCTGCAACAGATGGCGCTTGCTCTCGACTTCCTGCGCGAGCCGCGGCTGGTAGCGATGGAACCATTCGAGGGACTTCTCGAACGTGTTCATCGTCTCCAGCGGATGGAGCCTGGCGTCGCACACGATGCCGACGGAGTGCGACCCGGAGGACAGCGGAATCAGCCATGCCCAGTAGCCTTCGCCGCACAAGTGGTTGGTCGACAGCCAGCGATACGGCGGATCGCAGCGCGTGAGCCACGCGGAATCCGCCGACCACTCGTCGACGTCGACCTTCGCGGCGAGCCGGAACCACACGGCGTTGGCGTCGTGCGCGTTGTCCTCGGCGAGACCCAGCTTGCGCTTGATCAGGCCGGCGCGGCCGGAGGCGTCGATGAGCCAGCGGCACTCGACTTCGCTGGTCGAGTCCTGCTTGGCGAAGCGCACGCGGTGCGCGGCGCCGTTCGCGCCGAGATCGAAGCCGCGCACGGTCGCGCCGTCGATGAACTGCACGCCGAGCGAGCGCGCGTGCTCGCCGAGGAAATTCTCGAAGATGCCGCGGTCGAGCTGGTAGCTCGGCGTCGCGAGATAGCGGCTCGCGCCGAGCTCGGTCACCTGGTCGAGGTCGGTGCGTGCCTCGCTGAAGAAGAAGCGGAAGCCGAACTTGCGCAGCTGGTGCTGGTTGAGATGCTCTTTCAGCTCGAGCACGGTGTCGAAGTAGTGCGCGCCGATCTCCACCGACGACTCGCCCACCTTGTGCGCGGCCGGCGGTACCGGATGGGCGCGGCGCTCGATCACCAGGATCTGCAGCGCTGCGAACTGTTGCCGCAGCTGAATTGCCAGCGTGAGCCCCGCCAGCCCGCCGCCAAGAATCACAACGTCGTAGTGCGTGTTCAAGCTTGGCTCACCTGAATGTTCAGCACAGTGCGCTCGCCGAGCGTCAGCTGCAACGTCGCGCGCGCGTCGGCAGCCAGCGCTTCGAGCAGAGGCATGCAGGGTGCGAGTGCATTGTCCGCAACGAGCGCGGCGGCGGCCGAGCGCGGCGGCGTGGCCTCGCACTGTTGATCCGCGATCCGTAAGGTCAGATGCCGCTGACCCGGCCGGGTCGCGGCGGCGGCAGGCGCGAGCACGAGCGCCACGCCGAGCAACCCACGGCTCGGCGCCATCGTGGACAACGCACCTTTGGCTTCGACATCGAAGGCGACGTAGAGCACCGGCTGCTGCTCGCATGCGATCTGCACTACTGTCTCCAGCAACCCCGCGCCGAACGTATGGTGGAAGGCACTGATCGCCGTGTAAGGCGCGTGGCTCGAAGTGCCGATGCTCCAATAGCCGGCGGCGGCGTTGTGCACGGAATTGTGGAACTTGATCGGCGAGATCAGCGACGGCGTGTCGACGAGCGTCGCACACATGTAGTCGCTGATCGCGAGATCGCCGTGAGTCGAAGCAAACACGGCCGGCAGCTCGCTCGGCGAGCGTCCCGCTGCCGCACAGGCACGGGCTGCGACTTCCAGCGCAATCGCAACGGTGTCTGGCGCGCGTCGACGCTCAGTGGGCCCGAGCAGTGCAGGTGAGGGACGCGACACCGCAGCGTCCGGCATCGCCTGCTCGCCGCGAATGACCGCGCGGGCGACATCCCATCCCGGCAGTCGCGACGACCAGAACGCCACGCCTTCCGCAACGACTTCGGGCAGTTGCGTAGTCATGCGGCAGCCCTGCCGAAAGCCAGCACGCAATTGCTGCCGCCGAACCCGAAAGAAAAGCTCAACGCGTTGCGCGTCGCCCGCTCCTCGTTGTCGCGACGGATCTGCGGGCCGCAGACCGGGTCCAGCGTCTGCGAGTTAAGCGTGCCCGGCAGCACGCCGTGCTCGAGCGCGAGCAGGCTGATCGCTGCTTCGACGATGCCCGCGGCGCCGAGCGTGTGACCCGTCCAGCCCTTGGTCGAGCTCGCGAACGTGCCCGCGGGAAACAGCTCGGCGACGAGGCGCGCCTCGACTTCGTCGTTCTTCTGGCTCGCTGTGCCGTGCAGATTGATGTATTCGATGTTGCCGGGCGCGAGCTGCGCACGCTCGAGCGCTGCCTGCAAAGCCAGCCTGGCTCCGCGACCTTCGGGATGCGGCGTCGACATGTGATGCGCGTCGCTCGACTCGCCATAGCCGAGCAGCCACGCGGCCGCTGGACCTTCGCGCTCGAGCAGCGCGAAGCCGCCCGCCTCGCCGAGGTTGATGCCGCGGCGCTCGACGTCGAACGGCCGGCAAGGATCGGGGGAGACGAGCTCCAGCGAATTGAAGCCGAACAGCACGCTGCCGCACAGCGTGTCGACGCCGCCGACCACCGCGGCGTCGGCGATACCGGTCCGGATCAAGCGTTCCGCCTGCGCAAACACCTTCGCGCTCGACGAGCACGCCGTCGCGAGCGTAACGCTCAGGCCGGACAGGCCGAGCGCGTGCTGCACGAAATCGCCGAGCGAGTGCGGCGTATGGATGATCGGGCGGCGCAGGTCCGACGGATAACGCCCGTCCGGCTCCAGCCGCCGATACGCGTCTTCGCTGGCGCCGATGCTCGACGTCGAGGTCCCGACGACCACCGCGACGCGCTTGCTGCCGTAGCGCTCACGAGCCGCCGCGACAGCAGCCTGGAACTCGTCCGCGAGCAGCCCGCGCCACGCGAGCCGGTTGTTGCGGCAATCCCATTCGGCCAGCGGCGGCGGCAACGGCTGGTCCTCGAGGCCCGCGACGCGGCCGATCCAGGTCGCGAGCGGCGCGGCGCCGAAGTCGTTGCGCTGCAGGCCGCTGCGACGCTCGCGCAAAGCGCGCAGCGTCGCAATCCGGCCGTCGCCCGCGGCTGAGCACAGCGAATACGCAGTGATCGCGATCGGGCGCATAGACCTCAGGTCTGAATCAGCGTGAGGTTCCGGTTCATGTCGGTCACGATGTTCTGGACCCAGTTCAGGTAGTTGTGATGGATCATGCGCTGGCCCTTCTTCTCGGCGTACAGCAGCTCGCCGGAATCCAGGTACTTGATGCGGATCGTCTGCACGTCGTAGGCAATGTCGATCTTCGCCATGTGCTCGCGCAGGTGGAGCGTCGAGACGATGTGGCCCGGCTCTTCCTGCGTCACCTCCCAGGTGCGGCCGACCAGCGAGGCCTTGATGGCCTTCGCCACCTGTTCGATCTTGAGTCCGGCGGGTACGGCAATCGGTTCGGGATCGGTGAGCGGCACCTGCCGGGCGCCCATCAGGAACACCAACGCGGACACCAGCAGCAAGCCGGACCAGGCGCGTGCGCGGAACATGAGAACCTCCAGGATCTACCTGACGTTTACGAGTTGTCCGTTGGTTTCGACAGCGCGCTCAGGTAACGCGATGCTGCCCAATGTGCTCGGCGAGCGAGCGCAGCGAGCTGAAGATGCGGATGTTGTTCTCGTCATCGGAGCGCAGCTGGAAACCGTAGCGCTTGGAAATTTCCAGCGCAAGCTCCAGCGCGTCGATCGAGTCCAGCCCGAGGCCCGTCTTGAACAGCGGCGCCTGCGGATCGATGTCCCCGGGCGCGACGCCGTCCAGGTTGAGCGCCGTGACGATGAGTTCGGCGAGCTCGTGCTCGGCGGGGGACTGCGGTGCTGACATGAGCCTGAACGGAGGAGCGGCGAACCGCAACGCGCAAAGTGTATCATCCGCGTCCGCGCGCCGTATGCGGCGCGACCCTACAAAGAACGACGGAATTCCTGACTTGCGAGCCGACGACCTCTTCGACGATCTGCCGAGAACGACCAGCGCCGGCCCCGAGCCGGTCCCTTCCCCCGCCGGGCGCATCCGGGTCGAATATCGCGACAGCGACTCGCTGCCGGACAACGTGCTGTGCGTCGTGCGCAGTGCAGCCGCAACCGGCAGCGCTGCGCCGCTGACGATTGACGTGCGGCTGCAGCGGCTCGGCGGACCGGCCGCCGAACTCTGGTATGCAAATGGCCCGGTGTGCAGCGGCCGGGACGGGATCGTGCGCTACGCGCACGACGGCGAAGTGCTGGTCGGCGTCGTCGAGGAGGACGAGCGCGCGTACGGCGGCATCCGCTCCACCGCCGCAACTCTGTACGCCGCGATTCGCAAGTTCCAGGAGCAGTGCGGATTCCCGCACCTGCTGCGCATGTGGAACTACCTAGACGCGATCAACGACGGCGAGGAAGACGCGGAGCGCTACCGCCAGTTCTGTGTCGGCCGCGCGCTCGGGCTCGGCAGCGCGAACGGCAAGCGGCTGCCCGCCGCGACCGCAATCGGCCGGCAGCGCCCGTCGCAGCAGCTGCAGGTTTTCTGGATCGCGGCGCGCGCCAGCGGTACCGCGATCGAAAATCCGCGACAGGTGAGCGCCTACCACTATCCACGCGCGCACGGTCCGGTGAGTCCGAGCTTCTCGCGGGCGATGATCGCGCCCGATCGCACGGTGCTCGTCTCCGGAACTGCCAGCATCGTCGGGCACGTCTCGCAGCACGTGGGCGATGCGCAGGCGCAGCTCGCAGAGACATTACGTAATCTCGCCACGGTCACTGCGCATGCTGGCGTGGGCGGCGAGCGCACGCGGCAGAAGGATTTGCTCAAGGTCTACGTGCGCGATCCGGCGCTCGTGCCGATGATCGCCGCGCAGTTGCGGGAGACCCATCCCGGCGCCGCGCCGATTTTTTTCGCCGGCGACATCTGCCGCCGCGAGCTGCTGCTCGAAATCGAGTGCATCCAGTCGGGCTAAAGCCCGACCTACCAGGAAAAGTTTGTAGGTCGGGCTTTAGCCCGACTCTCTATTCAGCATTTCCAGCAACCGTTCCCGCGGCAGCTTCCCCAGCTCGTTGCGCGGCAACGCGTCAACGATCCGCAGCGGCCGCGGCAAGAACGCCGGATCGACACTCGCCGCCAGCCGCTCGCGAATCTGCCGCGCGCTGCAGCCGGGGGCGACTACCAGCGCAGCGAGACGCCGGATCGTCGCGACCGAATCCGGCTGCGGCTGAAACAGCACTGCATCGCGCACGCCTTCGATCGCCAGCAGCCGCTGCGTGAGATCCGTGAGCGAGGCGCGTTTGCCCGCGACTTCGATCATGTCGCTGCTGCGCCCGCGCACGACGAACTGGCCGTCGTCCCGCAGCTCAACGATGTCCTGCAGCAACACCGGCTCGACGAACCAGGGCGCAGTGACGAGCGTTCCGTCGGCCCGCGGATGCAGCTCGACGCCCTCGTACGCTCGCCACGCGTCGCCGGTCGCCGTCCGCCGGCACGCGATTACGCACGTTTCCGTCGAGCCGAACATCTCGAGCAGCTTACCGCCCAGCCGCGCTTCGACGGCCGCCGCCAGATCGCGGTCCAACGGCGCCGTCGCCGAAACGATCAGCGCGGTCTCCGGAAACTGCTGCGAGGACTCGACGAGTGCGCGCAGGTGCAGCGGCGTGCTCACGAGCACTCGCGGCGTCGGCAGCTCGCCGAGCGCGAGCGCGATATCCGCGGGAAACAGCGGGCGAGCGGCATGCACTGCCATGCCGCCGATCAGCGGCAGCAGGATGCTGAGCTCCATGCCGTACATGTGCTGCGGCGGAACCGTCGCGACGATCGCAGGAACAGTTTCTTCCGAGACTCCCAGCGCCGCGCGAATAGCAGCCGCATTCCGCGCGGTGCTGCCGTGCATGCTGCTCCACAGTTTCGGATAGCTCTGCGGCTGGCCAGTGCTGCCCGAAGTGCAGCCGATCATCACCGTGCGTGCCGCGGGAATCTGCGGAGTCGGGCTGAAGCCCGACTTACAGTCGTTGCCGGTCACGGCAGCGGCAACGTCGGTGTCCTCCAGGCGATAGCTGCCGGCGTGCGCATTGGCGACTTCAGTGACGACCTGTTCAGCGCGTGACGGCGGCAGCAGCACTGCGTGCCCGGCATTGAGCGCCGCGGCGTACGCAACGAGAAAGTGATAGCGATCCTCGCAGAGATCGAGCATCGCGCCGGCCGGCGGCAGCCGCTGCCCGATCGCCTGCACGTGGCTGCAGAACTCTGCGAGCGATATCGCCCGGCCCTGCAGGTAAGCCACGGCACGCGCCGGATCGGCCGGCGCCAGCAAGGCCAGCGATTGCACCTCAGCGCTCCTGGCGCCGGAAGATCATCGAGGTGTTCACGCCGCCGAAGGCGAAGTTGTTGTTCATCACGTAGTCCGGCATGAGCTCGCGGCCGGGACCTACGAGGTAGTCGAGCTCGCCGCAGCGCGGATCGACGCTGTCCAGATTGAGCGTCGGCGCGAACCAGCCGGCGTTCATCATCTCGATGCTGAACCACGCTTCGAGCGCACCGCAGGCGCCGAGCGTATGGCCGAGATAGCTCTTCTGCGAGCTGAGCGGCACGCGTCCGAACAGCGTCGCCGTGGCGCGCGTCTCGGCGATGTCGCCGTGCTCGGTCGCGGTCCCGTGGCCGTTGACGTAGCCGATCGCGCCCGGCTCCAGCCCCGCGTCGCCCAGCGCGAGCTCCATCACCTTGCGCATGGTCGCTTCCTCGGGCCGAGTCACGTGCACGCCGTCCGAATTCGTGGCGAAGCCGACCAGCTCCGCATGGATGCGCGCACCACGCCGCTGCGCGTGCTCGAGCTCCTCGAGCACCAGGATCGCGGCGCCTTCGCCGATGACCAGGCCGTCGCGGTCGCGATCGTAGGGACGCGGCGTCGTTTGCGGCGCGTCGTTGAGCCGGCTCGTGGCGTACAGCGTATCGAACGCCATCGCCTCGGTCGGACACAGCTCCTCTGCGCCGCCCGCCAGCATCAGCGTCTGGCGTCCGTACTTGATCGCCTCGTACGCATAGCCGATGCCCTGGCTGCCGGAGGTGCAGGCGCTGGAGGTCGGAATGATGCGGCCCTGCGCGCCGAAGAAGATGCCGATGTTCGCCGCCGTGGTGTGCGGCATCATGCGCACGTACGAGTTGGCGTTCAGGCCGCTCGCGTCGTTGCTGATCATCATCGCCGCGAAATCCTTGATGTCCGGCGTGCTGCCGGTCGAGGAGCCGCAGGCGACGCCCGTCTCGCCGCTGGCGATCACCGGGTTGCCGGCGAGACCAGCGTCGTCGATCGCGAGCTCGGCAGCGCGCACGGCGAGCTGCGAGACTCGCCCCATGCTGCGCAGTTGCTTGCGCGTCCAGTGAGCAGGCGGCGCGAAATCGGCGATCGGCCCGGCGAGGCGCGTGTTCATTTCCGTGTACCGGTCCCACTCGCCCATGCGGCGGATGGTGTTCCGGCCGGCCCTGAGCCCGCGCATGATTTCCGGCCAGCTGGAGCCGAGGGCACACACGCCGCCGACGCCAGTGACGACAACCCGCCTCATCAGCACAACCCCCCGTTCACCGCAAGCACTTGCCGCGTCACGTACGAAGCTTCGGCGGACAGCAGGAACGCCACTGCCGCCGCGACCTCCTCCGCCGTGCCGACACGCTGCGCCGGAATCGCCTTGAGGATCTCTTCCATCGGCACTTCATCGTCGACCATCTCGGTCGCGATCAGCCCGGGCGCGACACAGTTGACCGTGATCTGCCGCTTCGCCAGCTCGACCGCGAGCGCCTTGGTCGCACCGATGATGCCGGCCTTCGCGGCGCTGTAGTTCACCTGGCCGCGATTGCCGATCAGCCCGGCGACGGACGACAGCGTCACGATCCGGCCCGGCGCCCGCCGCCGCACCATCGGCATGATCACAGGTTGCAGCACGTTGTAGAAGGCGTCGAGGTTGGCGCTGAGCACGCCGTCCCATTGCTCGCCGCTCATCGCCGGAAACGCGGCATCGGAATGCGTGCCGGCATTGCAGACCACGCCGTAGTAAGCGCCGTGCGTGGCCATGTCCGCGGCGAGCGTCTCCGCGCACGCAGCCCGATCGGCGACATCGAACTGCAACACACGCGAGTGACGGCCTGCCGAAATGATCTCTCTTGCGACCGCCTCTGCCTCGTCACGCCGCGTGCGGCAGTGGACGACGACGTCGAAGCCGATCGCCGCCGCGCGCAACGCTATGGCGCGTCCGATGCCGCGGCTGGAACCGGTCACGAGAATCGCATCACTCACGCTGCGCAGAGCTCCGCGACCATCTGCAGACGCTTCTCCGGTTCGGCTACGAACGGATTGGTCTCGTCCCAGGCATAGCCCGCGAGGATCGAGCAGATCATGCGGCGCACGCCGGGCGGCTGGGTCTTCGAGAACATGATGTCCTGAAAGCGACCGTCGTACCACGCGCGCACGTAGGCGCGGAATGTGTCCACGCCCCTGCGCAGCGGCACTTCGAACTCCGAATTCCAGTCCACCGGCAGGCCCCGCAGCTGCCGATCGAGGCACTGGGCCGCCATGCTGGCCGAGCGCATCGCGATCGTGACGCCGGACGAGAACACCGGATCGAGAAACTCGGCGGCATTGCCGAGCAGCGCGAACCCTTCGCCGTGCATGGTGCGCACATTGGCTGCGTACCCGGACAATTCGCGCGTCGGCGTATCCCACTGCGCCTGCGCCAGCAACCGCGCCAGGAACGGCTCCTCGCTGACGAGCTGGCGCAGGCGCTGGGCGAGATCGGCGGGCCGGGTCGCGAAGAACTCCTTGCTCGCGACGCAGCCGAGCGAGCAGCGCCCCTGCGGGAACGGGATCAGCCAGTACCACACGTCGCGATGCTGCGGATGGACGACGACCTGGATCTTGTTGCGATCGAAGGCACCGTCCGGAATGCGGTCGGCGAGGTGCGTGAACACCGCGTTGCGCACCGGAAAATTCGACGGCGTCTCCAGCTGCAGCAGCTTCGGCAACGTGCGCCCGAACCCGCTCGCGTCGAGAAGGAAGCGCCCCGCGATGTCGTACTCGCGCCCTCCGGCTTCGACAGCGTGCACGCGCGGCTCGGCACCGGCGGTGACGGCACCGACGCGGACTTCGTAGCGAACGTCCACGCCTTGTTTCGCCGCTTCATTGGCGAGCAGCGTGTCGAACTTCGCGCGCTCGACCTGAAATGTCGAATTGCGGCCCGGCGTGAACTTGTCGGCGAACTCGAACTCGCCGTACTCGGGGCCGCGCACGAACGCCGCGCCGTTCTTGAACTGGAAGCCATAGGCCTCGACGGCCGGCATCATGCCCGCCTCCTCGACGAAATCCAGGCAATGCGCCAGCAGGCTCTCGCCGATCGAAAACCGCGGGAAGCGTTGCGCTTCCAGCACCACCACGTCCCAGCCGCGTCGCTTCAGCAGTGCGCTGGCAATAGCGCCGGACGGGCCGGCACCGATCACGATCACATCGCGTCGTTCCACTTCGTCTCCTCTCTCTTCGTTGCGGCTGCCACGCGCTCGAGCAGCGCTGCAGGCGTCGCGAATTGCAGCACGCCCGTGCTCGCTTCGACGGCAACCTGCACTGTCCGTGCGCGCGCGACACGCTCCTCTGTCGCTGCATTCGTAATCAGGTAATTGACGGCCAGGCGGCTCTGCCACTCGACCAGCGAAGCCTGGACCGCGAGCCGCTCGCCGAAGCGCGCCGCGTGCACGTATTTCACGTGCAGCTCGACGATCGGCCAGGCGTAGCCCGACGCCAGCATCGCGTCGAGGCCGAAATCGAGCCGCTCCATGAGCGCCCAGCGGGCGTTTTCCAGGTACTTCAGGTAGTGACCGTGCCAGACGACGCCGGCCACGTCCACGTCATGAAAAGCGACTTGCGCTTCGACCGTCGCCTCGAGAATGCCCTGCTTACGCATGCGCCTTTCGCCACACGAGCATTGGCAGACGCAGCAGCATTCCCAGCACCAGGCGTACGTGCAGGCTCGTCATGCGCGCATTGTCGAGAAACATGCGGTAGTGCGAAACGCCGTCGCTCGGATAGCGCACCTCAGTCGCGAGCCAGCGCGTGCGCATGCCGCTCCAGTGCAGGCGGACCAGCACTTCCGTATCGAAGTCCATGCGTTCGCCGACGCCGACGCGAGCGATCAAGGCGAGCGTGGCCGCGAGCGGATAGACGCGGAACCCGCACATCGTGTCGATCAGCTCGAACGACAGCGTCTCGAGCCAGACCAGGCCGTGCGTCAGGTAGCGGCCGTAGTAGCGCGAGCGAGGAATGCTGGCGTCGAAGATCGGCCGACCGCAGATCACCGCGTCGGGATACTGCCGCGCCTCGCCCACGAATCGGTGCAGGTCACTGACGGTGTGCTGGCCGTCTGCGTCAATCTGCACTGCGTGGGTGAAGCCGCGATCGCGCGCGGTGCGCAGACCTGTGCAGACTGCCGCACCTTTGCCGCGATTCACTGCGTGTCGCACCAGCGTCACGTCCGAGTTCGCGCTCAACTGTTGGAGCACGTCCGCGCAGGCCTGGCTGCAGCCGTCATCGACGAGCACCATCGGCACGCCCTGCGCGCGAATCCCATCGACGACACCGCCGATCGCGTGCTCGTGGTTGTAGACCGGAATGACCACGCACGGCGCGAAGACCGGTTCAGCCATTCTCACGCATGCAGCAGGCGCTGCATGACCGCCACCAGGTCGCCGACGGTCCGCACGGAGCGGAAATCCTCCGGCGTGACCTTCCGGCCTGTATGGCGCTGGACTTCGTCCATCAGATCGACGACGTCGATGCTGTCGATTTCCAGGTCTTCGTACAGCCGCGCTCCGGGCGTGACGGCAGCGGCATCGAGCTGGAACAGTTGCACCAGCGTGCTCCGGATGCGCTCGAGGATTTCGTCGTGCGATTGCATGTAACTTAACTTGCTCTACTCCCGACGGCGTGCAGCGGCACCTCCGCCCCAGGCACGTCTCGCGCGTGCTCATTCCGCCCTCAGCGGGCGCGGGCGGAGTTTAGCAGGCCGGGCGCTCCAGTTCCGCTTCGAACTGCGCCAGCAATCGCTCGTTCAGCTCGCGCGAGGCCAGCGGCAGCGGCGCCGAGCGGTAAGGCTGCAAATCGACGTCTTCGCCGACGATCAGCGCAAAGTGCGGACGCCGCGCCGGAATCCGGTACCACGGCTCCGCCTTCGTCAGCGTGGTCGGCCGGACGCGGATGTATACCGGCGTGAGCCGGGCGGCAGCGCGCAGGGCGATATTCGCGCCGCTGCGATGGAACACCATGGGTTCCCGCGGCCGCGTGCGCGTGCCTTCGGGAAAAAAGATGAGTGGCTGCGCGCGCAGTGCATCGGCCGCTGCCACGATCATCTCCGCGGTCGAGTCGTTGCGGATGAACTCGACGAGCGTCACGGCACTCCGTGTCAACGGATTGCGCCACAGGCCGCCCTTGACGACGCAGCCCGCGCTCGGCACGAACGCCAGCAAAAAGACGACATCGATCAGCGACGGATGATTGGCGACGATCAGCTGTCCCGGACGGCCGAGCTGCTCTCGACCACGGAATTCGTAGGTGAGCACGCCCGTCCGGTGCATCACGCCGACGAACAGTCGCAGAGCGAGACGCATGACGGTGCGCGCCCGGGCGCGTTTGCGCTCGCGCGCGGCTGGAATGATTCTTACCAGCGGCAACAGCACCAGGCCGACGACCACGGCGCCGAGGCCGAACAAAGCGAAGCTCGTGCCCGTCATCAGCAGCCGCCAGAAGTAGGCGTCCTGCCGCCGTGCTTCGACTGGCGAGATGTCGGGCGCGAATTCGGAGTGGGCGGCCATGAAGCGTGCGGCGTGAAACGGCGTGGTGCGAATTATGATGGGCCCGCGATGCACGGCAACCCGAACCTGTGGCTGGCGACGCCGGAAGCGGCCCAACACTTTGATCCGGCTCGACTCACGGACGCGGAGCGCGAGCGCCTGGCGCACCTGCGGCGCGCGACGCGGCGTCAGGAGTTTGCGGTCAGCAGGGCATTGCGTGCGCATGTGCTAAGCACCGCGCCGCAGCCGGCCAGCGAAAGCCTGAGTCACAGCGGCGGCTACGCTGCGCTGGCGCAAGCCGATCCGGCGCTGCGCATTGGCGTCGACCTGCAGATGCACCGGGCCCGTGATTCACTGGCGACGGCCCGCACGGCGTTCAACGAATCCGAGGTACGCGCGCTGCAGACCGTGACAGGTTCCAGGCGCGAGCACCTGTTCTACGCGATGTGGACGGTGAAAGAGGCGCTCGCCAAGGCCTTGCAATTGCCTTTGCTGGAAGCGCTGCGCCGCTTCGAGGTCCAAGTCCAAGGAACCGTGTGGCGGGTCGAGGTTCCCGTATCCGACCCGGGCTGCGTCGCGGTGTATCAGCCTCGGCCGGAGCTCACTCTGGCCGTGGCGTGCATCGGAGCGGCCGCCGCCATCGAAACCTGGAGCTTTCCGCCGCCGCGGCCGGCGGGGTGGCCGCTCATCGCCGCCATTTCTCTTTCAGCCGCTGGCGCTCCTGCGGCGACAGATTGCGGAAGCGCTGGCGCAGCTCGCGCCGCTGCTCCGGCGTCAGGCTCTGGAACTGACGGAAGTTCTTGCGGATCCGCGCCTGCTCGGCCGGAGGCAGCTTCTTGAACTGCTGATAGCGGTGCCGGATCAGATGGCGCTGATCGGGATCGAGCTTTTGCCAGCGCTTGAATCGCTCGCCCGCCTGCTGGCGCTGCTCCGGCGGCATCGACAGCCAGCGCTGCGAGCCGCGCGCGAGCGAGCTCTGGCGCTGCGGCGGCAGCTGCGTCCAGCGCGACTCGAAATTCGCGAGCAGCTGGCGCTGCTGCGTGCTCAATGACTCCCAGGCGACGCCTGGCTCGGCTTGCGGCTGCGCCGCTTCCGCCAGCGGCGCGGCCAGCAGCAGCAAGCCGCAGATCCACAGTACCCACACGGCCTTCACCGCTCTTCCGCGGGTTTCGCCGCGGCCTCTTGCTTGCTCCCGTCTTGCTTGCTCCCGTCACGCTTGTTCGCCGCAGCCGGCTCCTTGGCGGCCGTGTCCTTGGCTGGCGGCTGCTGCGCGGGCTCCTCGTCCTCGGCGAACAGCGTCCAGTCCTCCTCGTCGCCGCCGAAGCTCGCCAGGTACTCGAGAAAATCCGCGTCGAGCGGCGGCAGCTTGTCCGCGGCCGCCACCGGCCACGCACAGGCCAGCATCAGCAACGAGAGTGCGCCCAGCTGCCGCATCGCTCAGCCGCTGTGCTCGTCGGGCGCCGCGTCGTCGAGCCACATGTAGAACTCGACGTCCTCCAGCATCTCGATATTCTCGGAGTCGGCGACGATGTCGAGGTCCTCCAGCGCCACGGCACCGGACTCAGCACCAGAGCGCGGACCGCCCCAGGTCAGCACGACCGCGATGATGGCGGCGAGCGCGAGCCCGCCGGCCGGCGCCCAGATCCAGCGGCGACGAACGGCGCCTTTGCTCACTTCTTCGAGCGCGCGATTGCGCGCCTGGGTTAGCTTCGACCGCGTACCCGCGTCCAGCCGCTCGACGCTGTCCTCGAACAGCTCGCGCGCCTTGCGTTCCAGCTCGTTCACCACGCAACTCCCAGCTGCTCGCGCAGCGTGTGCACGGCCCGCGAATAGTGTGTCTTGACGCTGCCTTCGCTGCAGCCCATCGCGGCCGCGGTCTGTGCGACATCGAGGCCTTCGAAGACCCGCAGCATGAAGGCCTCCTGCTGCCGCCCGGGCAGCTCGGCCAGCGACCGCTCGAGTGCTGCCATGGCCTGGTCGACCGCCAGCTGCTCCGCCGGCAGCGGCGAGCGGTCGGGTACCGCTGCGTACTCGTCGGCGCCGCTCTCTTCGTCCGATCGGAACCCCGGCAGCCACGCCATGATCCGCGCCTGCACGCGGCGACGGCGCTGACAATCGCGAATCCGATTCTGCAAAATACGGTAGAACAGCGGGCGCCACTCCTCGCTCGGCCGGCGGCCGTAACGGCGCGCGAGCTGTAGCATCGCGTCCTGGACGCTGTCGAGAGCATCCTCGTCGTGCCGCAGGGCGATGCGCGCCATGCGGAAAGCGCGTTTCTCGATGCTCGCGAGAAAGCGGTCGAGTGCCCGCGCCTGCTCCAGAATCGGTTCCTCCACGGAGGCCTGTGCGCCGCCGTTCCACTGCAGCGTGAGCAGGGGCGCGGCAAACGCGGGCAGGCTAACAGAAGAAGGCATGCGGACAGATCCCCGGTGCGAAGAGCTCGCAGTGTTTCAACGCCGCAGCGAGGTGGCGGTTGACGTCACGGGTGAGCGGAAAACCGTACAAATTATGACCAACACTGGAATTCGTCCGTCGATTGCACACTTGGCTCGGTTCACCCCAAGCCATGCACAGACTTGTCCACAGCTTCTGTGCATAGAGCGCTGCGCGACGTGATCCTCGCTGTCGCCATCGACACGCCACTGCGGCGAACGTTCGACTACCGGGCGCCGGCGCAATCGCCGGAGCTCGTCCCGGGGCAGCGGGTCTGGGTGCCGTTCGGTCGGCGGCGGGTGGTGGGCGTAGTCGTCGAGCGGCGCGAGCGCACGGACGTGCCCGCTGCCAAGCTGCGCTCGGTCATCGCGGCCGTCGACGACGAACCTACTTTCGATGCCGGTCTCCTGCAGCTGCTGCTGTGGTCCGCGGATTACTACCGCCATCCGGTCGGCGAGGTCATCGCGGCGGCCATGCCCGGCCCGCTGCGCACCGGCACCGCGCTGAGTGAAGAGACAGTTGTGTGGTCGCTCACCGAGCTCGGGCGCAGCGAAGCGCTCGCCAAGCTTCCGGTGCGCGCGATTCGCCTGCGAGCGGTTATCGAAGCGCTGTCGAACGGCGATGAGATGAGCGCAACGCCGGACACCCTGCGCAAACTCGAAGCACGCGGATACGTCGTGCAGATAAAACTCATGCCTGCGCGCGGATTCGTAACGCCCGCGCCGCGCAGCGGCCTGACTCTCAACGACGCGCAACACGAAGCCGTGCAGCGGATCTGCGGCACGCTGCGCAGCTTCGCGTCGCATCTGCTCTACGGCGTAACCGGCAGCGGCAAGACCGAGGTCTACCTGCGCGCGATCGCCGCTGTCGTCGAGCGCGGCGAGCAGGCCTTGGTGCTCGTACCGGAGATCGCGCTCACGCCGCAGCTCATCGCGCGCTTTCGCGCCCGGTTCGATGCACCGCTGGCCGTCCTGCATTCGAACCTGAGCGACGGCGAGCGACTTGCGGCGTGGCGCAGCGCCCGCGAGGGTCGGGCGAGCATCGTGATCGGCACGCGCTCGGCGGTGTTCAGTCCGCTCGCGCGGCCCGGACTGATCGTCATTGACGAAGAGCACGACGCCTCGTTCAAGCAGCAGGAAGGCTTCAGGTACTCGGCACGCGACCTGGCGATCGTGCGCGCGCAGCGGCTTGCGATACCTGTCGTGCTGGGCTCGGCCACGCCGTCGCTGGAAAGCCTGCACCGGGCGCAACGCCAGCCGCAGTGGCTGTCGAGGCTGCCGCAACGCGCGGCGAACGCGCAGCCGCCCCGCATGGCGCTGATCGACTTGCGTGCACACGGTGAAACGCAGGGAATCGCGACGCCAGCGGTGCTTGCCGTACGCCGCCATCTCGACGCCGACGGCCAGGTCATGCTGTTCCTGAACCGGCGCGGCTACGCGCCGGTCCTGTTCTGTCCCGCCTGCGGCTGGTCCGCGCACTGCAAGCGTTGCGACGCGCATCTGACAGTTCACGGCCGCTCGCACTTGATCTGTCATCACTGTGGCGCGCAGCAGCCGCTCCCCGAGCAGTGCGCGAACTGCGGCCAGCCTGCAAAACCTGTTGGACAAGGCACGGAGCGCATCGAGGAAACAATCCGACAGTTGTTTCCGGACGCGCCGCTCGCGCGAATCGACCGCGACGCGATCCGGCGGCGCGGCGAGCTGGAAGCAACGCTCGCGCGCGTCGACAGCAAGGAAGTGCGCATCCTCGTCGGCACGCAGATGCTCACCAAGGGCCACGATTTTCCGAACGTCACCCTGGTCGTGGTGCTCAACGCGGACCAGGGCCTGTTCAGCGCCGACTTCCGCGCCGGCGAGCGCCTCGCACAGACGATCGTGCAAGTGGCCGGCCGCGCCGGCCGCGCCGAGCGGCCGGGTGAGGTGCTGATCCAGACGGAATATCCCGAACATCCACTGCTCAAGCTGCTGCTGGCGGGCGGCTACGAAGCGTTCGCTGCCGGCGCGCTGCAGGAGCGCGAACAGAGCGAATGGCCGCCGTTCGCGCGCATCGCGCTGCTGCGTGCTGAAGCTGCGACCGCGCTCGCGCCCATGAAATTCTTGCGCGCAGCGCTCGCCATTGCGCGGGACAGCCAAGGTCGCGGCGTGCAACTGCTCGGTCCTGCGCCGGCTCCCATGGAGCGCCGTGCCGGCCGCTATCGCGCGCAGGTGCTGCTGCACGCGGCTACGCATTCGCCGTTGCAGAAGTTCATGAGCACGTGGTTGCCTGCGCTGGAAGGGTTGCCGGAAGCGCGCCGTGTACGCTGGTCCATAGACGTGGACGCGCTCGATCTGGCGTAGGTCGGGCTTTAGCCCGACGCGATTGATAAACTCGCACCGGTGAAGTACCGCATCGAACAACTCGTCCAGGCCGCGCTCTCCACCTTGCCGGCCGACGTCCTGCCCGCCGACATCGTCCGACCCGTCGTCGACATCGAGCGTACCCGCGACGCCGCGCACGGCGATTTCGCCACGAACGTTGCGTTGCAGCTCGCCAAGCCGGCGCGCCGCAATCCCCGGCAGCTCGCGCAGGCGATTCTCGCCGCGCTGCCGGCGAGCGAGCTGATAGACAAGGCGGAGATCGCCGGGCCGGGCTTCATCAACTTCCATCTGTCGGCGGTGGCGTACCAGCAGGAGCTGTCGCACATCTTCGCGCTCGGTCCGACCTACGGGTACAGCAAGCGCGGCAGCGGCCAGGGCACCGTCGTCGAGTTCGTCTCGGCGAATCCTACGGGGCCGCTGCACGTCGGGCATGGTCGGCAGGCGGCGCTCGGCGATGCGCTTGCGGCGCTCCTGCAATCGCAGGGCTACCAGGTCAGCCGCGAGTTCTACTACAACGACGGCGGCGTGCAGATTCAGAATCTCGCGCTGTCGGTGCAGGCGCGGGCGCGCGGCATCAAGCCGGGCGAGCCCGGCTGGCCCGAAGCGGCTTACAACGGCGACTACATCCAGGACATCGCCGACGATTTCCTGGCGAAGAAGACCGTGACCGCGCTCGACGGCGCGGCGGTCAAAGCGACCGGCAAAATCGACGACCTTGAAGCGGTCCGGCGCTTCGCGGTCGCGTACCTGCGCCACGAGCAGGACCTCGACCTGCAGAAGTTCGGCGTGCGTTTCGATGTCTACTACCTGGAGTCGAGCCTCTACACCGACAACAAGGTCGCAACGACAGTCGATGCATTGGTCGCGAGCGGCGAGACCTACGAGAAAGACGGCGCGCTGTGGCTGCGCACGACCGATTACGGCGACGACAAGGACCGCGTGATGCGCAAGTCCGACGGCACGTACACGTACTTCGTGCCGGATGTCGCCTATCACGTGACCAAGTGGCAGCGCGGCTTTCGCGTGGCGATCAACGTGCAGGGCACCGATCATCACGGCACGATCGCGCGCGTGCGAGCCGGTCTGCAGGCGCTGCGCATGGGCATCCCGCAGGGCTATCCGGACTACATCCTGCACAAGATGGTGCGTGTCATGCGCGGCGGCGAGGAAGTGAAGATCTCCAAACGCGCAGGCTCGTACGTCACGCTGCGCGAGCTGACCGACTGGGTCGGGCGCGATGCCGTGCGGTTCTTCCTGATCTCGCGCCGCGCCGACTCCGAGTTCGTGTTCGACGTCGACCTGGCGTTGTCGCAGAGCGAAGAGAATCCCGTCTACTACGTCCAGTACGCGCACGCGCGCGTCTGCAGCGTGTTCCGCCAGCTCCAGGAAAAAGGCCATACGCACGATCGCGAGGTCGGCGAGCGCAACGTCGCGCGTCTGGTCGAGCCGCACGAGAAGGCGCTGATCCGCCGCGTCACCTACTATCCGGAGCTGCTGGAAACGGCGACGCGCGCGCTCGAGCCTCATCAGCTCGCGCACTATCTGCGCGACCTGGCTGGCGATTTCCATACCTATTACAACGCGCACACTTTCATCGTCGATGATGTCGGTCTGCGCAACGCCCGGCTCAACCTGGTCGCGGCCACGCGCCAGGTGCTGGAAAACGGCCTGAAGCTGCTGGGCGTGTCGGCGCCGGAGAAGATGTAGTGGCACGCGACTACAAGAATTCGAAACGGCGCACCGGCGGCGCCAGCAGCCTGTCGGGCATCGCCGGCTTCGTGGTCGGGCTCGCGCTAGGTCTCGCCGTCGCGGTCGGCGTCTACCTGTTCGACCGCCGGCCCGCGGCACGCGTGGCGCAAGAAGCACCGCCGGTGACGCGCGACGAAGCGCCGGCGGCAGGCAAGTCCGCTTCGGCAGCCGCAGCGCCGGACGCCGACCAGCAGTTCGATTTCTACGAAATGCTGCCGAAGTTCGAGGTCGTGATCCCGGAAGAAGACGGCACGGCTCAACCCGCTGCCGGACCGGGTTCGGGCCCGGTGGAGAAGCCGGGTGCATACATCCTGCAGGCAGGCTCGTTCCGCAACCAGGCCGACGCCGACCGCGTGCGTGCGCTGATTGCGATGCAGGGCGTCGAGTCGAAGATCCAGAAGGTGACGATCGACCGCGATACCTGGCATCGCGTGCGCGTCGGACCGATCACCAATCTCAAGCAGCTCGAGGAAACGCGCAGCAAGCTGCGCAATGCGCGCATCGATGCGCTGGTGATCAGAGTGGGGGAATGAGAGTCAGGCTGAAGCCTGACCTACTCCATAGCCGACGTCGGATGACTGTGTGGGTCAGGCTTCAGCCTGACTCCCCTGCAAACTGCACGTACGCGCGTACCGGGAACGTCGCGCCGCCCTGCCACGCGATCGGCACTGCGTGCAGCCGTCCGCCCTGCTGCGGCAGTGCTGCCAGGTTCGTCATGTGCTCGCAGATCGGAATGCCTGCGCCGAGCAGGATCGTGTGCGCCGGACGCGCGAGATCCGCCAGGTCGTCGATGTTCAGCGAGTCGATGCCGACGAAGGCGGCGCCGGACCCCACGAGCAGCTCGCAAGCGTCGGCGGTGAGAAACGGGTTGTCGCGCCCGTAGCGCTCCGTGCGCCAGTGCTGACTGAAATCCGTCCTCACCAGCACCGCCGCGCCGCGCACGTCCGCTCCTTTGAAGAGCTCCGGACCTACGGAGCGGCCGAGCGAGCGCGCATCGAAGACCAGCACCGGTACGTGAGCCACGCGCTCGAGGGGCAGACCGGCGAGGTCCGTCGCGCCGCGATGGCGGTGGAGCGGTGAGTCCACGTAGGTGCCGGTGTTGCCGCACAGGTGCAGCGAGGCAATCAGGAACTCCGACTTATTCTGATAGCGAGCCCGCGAGGTGTCGTGATCGACGATGACTTCGACCTGCGGCACCGGCAACCCGGGATAGGTCACCATGCCTGGTTCGATGACGTGACTGACTTCGATGAATCGCGGCATGGCTGCACCCGCGCTGCTAATCCTCGGCGAGCTGCCGGAAGTCGACGCCGAGCGAGCGCAGCTTGCGGTACAGATGCGTGCGCTCCATGCCGACGCGCTTGGCGAGCTGACCCACCTTGCCGTTGCACAGGATCAGCTGCTGCTGCAGATAGGCGCGCTCGAAGTGCTCGCGTGCTTCGCGCAGCGGCAGCGCCAGCAGGTCCTGTTTCACCAGCGGCTCGTTGGTCGGCGTGTGCGCGGCGAGCTCACGCTCGATCTCTTCGAGCCTGATCTCTTCTTCGCCGCCCATGATCAGCAGCCGCTGCACGAGATTGCGCAGCTCGCGCACGTTGCCCGGCCACGGATAGTTGCGCAGACGGTTCTGCGCGGCGACGCCGAAGCGGCGGAACGGCAGATGCTGCTCGTCGACCAGCCGGTCGACGTAGTAACGCAGCAGATCCGGCACGTCCTGCGCGTAGTCGCGCAGCGGTGGCACCTGCAGCGTGATCACATTCAGCCGCGACAGCAGCTCGAGCCGCACGCCCGAATTGTCTTCCGCGTTCAAAAAGCGCGCCGTAGCTGAGGCAATGATGCGCACGTTGGACTTCACCGGCGTCGCGCCGCCGACGCGCGTGAACGACTGCGCTTCGAGAGCCGCGACCAGCAGACCCTGGGCCCGCTGCGGCACATCCTCGATGCCGTTGATGAACAGCACGCCGCCGGTCGCCTGCTCGAACACGCCGGCGTGAATGCCGCTCGTATCCTCGGTGCCGTGCAATGCCGCGGCTGCGCCTTCGTCGCTGACTCCGGTCGCGACCAGCTGCACGAACGGTCCCGACGAGCGCGGGCTGAGCGAATGGATATAGCGCGCAAACGATTCGCGGCCCGATCCCGGCTCGCCGACGATCAACACTGGTGTCTGATGAGGAGCAATCTGCTGGGCCTGCTCACGCACCGCGTGCATCGCACGGCTCTTGCCGACCGGTGCGATCAGCGGCGGCACGAGCGAGCGGCCGGACTGGCGGCGGTTGCGTCCGGAATCGAGCGCGCGCTCGACGGTGCGCAGCAGCTTCGCGAGCGACAACGGCTTCTCGACGAAATCGAAGGCACCGAGCCGCGTCGCTTCGACCGCGGTCTCGACCGTGCCATGCCCGGACATCATCACGACGGGGCAGGACGCGCCGTTCGGCTGGGCCCATTCGCGCAGCAGCGTGATGCCGTCGGTGTCCGGCATCCAGATGTCGAGCAACACGAGGTCGGGATCGTGCTGCGTGCGGATCGCGCGCGCCTCGGAGGCGTCCGCGGCGACGTCTACTTCGTAGCCTTCGTCCGCAAGGATCTCCTTGAGGAGCCCGCGGATCTCGGATTCATCGTCGACGACCAGTATGCGTGCTGCGCTCATGCACGTTCCCTCCTCGCTCCGGTACGCCGCTCACGCGTCGGTCCGGTCCGGACGCCGGCGGCGAGCGGCAACTCGATGCGCACGCGCGCGCCGCCCGTCCGCGCGTTGTCGGCCTCGATTCTGCCGCCATGCTCTTCGACAATCTTCTTCACGATCGCCAGCCCCAGGCCGGTGCCCTTCGGTTTCGTGGTCACGTACGGATCGAACACCTGCCCGATGACGTCCGGCCGGAAGCCCGGGCCGTTGTCCTCGACGGTGATCTCGGCGAGCCGGCCGTCCGGCCGCTCGACCAGCCGCGTCTCGACGCGGATCTCCGGATCCCGTGCACCTTCCAACGCCTCGATGGCATTGGCAAGCAGATTGTGAACGATCTGCCGCAGGCGCCCGCGGTCGGCCTCGATCTCGGTCAGCGCGGGATCCAGCGTGAGCTTCGGCCGGGCGGCCCGGCCGGTCTCGCGGCTGCCGGCCCGGTACAGCTCGGCGACCTCGACGATGAGCTGGTTCAGATCGAAGCGTGACACATCCATCTCGGGCGCGCGCGCATATTCGCTGAAGGCGTTCACCATCTCCTTCATCGCCTCGACCTGCTGCACGATCGTGTGCGTGGCCCGATCCAGCATCTGCGCCTCGCCCTCGCTCATCGAGCCGAGGAGCTTGCGCCGGATGCGCTCGGCCGACAGCTGGATCGGCGTCAGCGGGTTCTTGATCTCGTGTGCGAGCCGGCGCGCGACTTCGCCCCACGCGGCATCGCGCTGGGCCTGCAGCAGCGCGGTGATGTCGTCGAACACGATGACGAAGCCGCCGGGGCTGCGATCCTCGCCCGACAGCGTGGTACATGCGCACATCAGGATGCGTCGTCCGGACTCGGCCTGCAGTACCAGCTGCTCGCGCCACTCGGTCTGGCCGGCATCCAGATGCGCGCTGCAGGCGGCGTCGAATTGCTCGAACAGCGAGCTGCCCTTGCCGGCTTCCGCGAGCGGCTTGCCGATGACGCCGTCGACGTCGGCACCAAGGATCGAGCACGCAGCCTGATTGGCCGTACGCACCGTACGGTCCGGCTCCAGCGAAATGACTCCTGTCGACAGGCGCGCGAGGATGACAGCGAGGTTCGCGCGCTCCGCCTCGACCGCATACTGGCTGCGGCGGGTCTCTTCGCGCGAGCGCGCCAGGCGCTTGGTCATGTCGTTGAAGGAATGCACGAGGATGCCCATCTCGTCGTGCGAGGTGAGCGGCAGCCGCATGTCGAAATCGCCTTTCGCAACGGCGCGCGTGCCGGCCACCAGATCCTGGATCGGGCGCACCAGGCGCCGCGCAGCCCAGAACGCGCCGTACAGCGCACCGAACAACGACAACAGCAGCACCAGGGTCAGCGTCAGCGTAAAGCTCGTCTTCAGCGGCTCGCGCAGTCGCGCCTTCTCGCCGTAGCGCTGATAGGCGGACTCCACAGTGTCCGCGAGCGCGGCGAGACGCCGCTCCACCGGATAGACGGCTTCGAGCATGCGCGGCTCGTCACCCGGAGAGGTCAGCGGCACCCGCACGGCCGTGCGCACGAGGAAGCCGCCGCCGGCGACCGGATCCAGCGTCACGTATTCCTGGCGCGATTGCATGACCATTTCGTCGGTCGGGCGCGGCGGCACGATCTGGCCGAAGCGCTCCGAGCTGGTGGCGAGGATGCGGCGGTTCGCGCCGAGCAGCGTCAGCTCGATCGCCTCGCTCTTGGGCCGCGCCTCGTCCAGCGCCGCGACCGGGTCATCGCGCGCCGCCAGGTCGTTGGCGATTTCGCGCGTGCGCGTCATGTACTCGCGCATCCGCAGATCGAGCGCGGCGCGCGACAGGTTCAGCGCGTCTTCCAGGCCTTCGCGGATCTCGACGTGGAACCAGCTGTCGATGCCGCGGTTGAGAAACACCACCGAGAAATAGAACACCAGCAGGAGCGGCGCCATCGCCAGCGTCGCCGACATCCACACCATCCGCGCTTCCAGGCGCGAGCCGACGACGCGCCTGCGCCAGTCGCGGATCAGCTGCACGACGCGGCCGCCGATCAGGATCAGCAGCACCAGCAGGCCGGCGACGTTGACGCCGACGATAAAGGGATGCAGGTCGCTGAAGTGCGCCGACTGCTGCACCGTCTGCGCCATGATGAGGAGCGCCGCGACCCACAGTCCTGAGCCGATCAGGACCAGGATCGAGACGAGCGTTTTCTTCAGAGCCGCGGGGACCATGTGTACCACTCGCTGCGCTGACGCCAATCGTCGGACCAGAACAGGATGAAGCGCAAGGTGTCCGGCATGGTGCGCACGTCCATCCCGGCGCGCAAACTGATCTCGTGGCGGCGCTCCGGGCGCACCAGCGCCTGGTCGAGGATCGGCAGATTGGTGATGACGCGCAAGGAGTCGAGCGCGGCGTCGAGCGTCGCGTAGGAAACCTGCTCGCCGCTGTTCATGTTACGCACCAGGTAGCGGTCGCTGAGCGCGTGGTAGACCAGCTCGTAGCCCTGGTCGAGCGTCGCCACCACCTCGTCGAGCCAGTATGAGCGCTCGCGCCGGACCACGATTTCCAGGTGCAGCGTGAACGGCGCGCCATCGCGGATCGCGGCGCGCGCGCCTTCGACGACTTCGAAATCGAGCGTGGCGTTGAGCTGATAGACGCCCTCGGCGCGCTCGACGTACGCGGAGCGGATCTCGAAGCGGGTCTGCGCCTGGCTGTCCGGCGCATAGCAGAGGCCGACGCAGACGAGCGCGAGCAGCAGCTGGAATGCTGCCGGCCCGCGTCGCAGACGGGGGCGATCTCGCGCTTCGCGCACAGACGTCAGGCTCGCAGCCACTCACTGTCCTTCGGTTTTTCTAGGCAAGCATAATAAAAGCCGTCCATGCCGGCTGTCCCTGCCGCGATCCGCCGGCCGATGCGTGCCGGCGCTGTCGCTTCGATCGCTCCGATTGCCGCGAGCACGGCTGCCGTGGTATCGCGCGCCTGAGCGCCAGTCGCCATAAATGCCTCGACCACCGCTACTGTTTCGGCCTGCAGTGCCGAGCAGCTCGCGTAGACCAGCCGGCCGCCCGGCGCAAGCAACGCCCACAGCGCTTCCAGCATGTGCGATTGCCTGGCCGCGAGCGCGGCGATGTCCTCGGACCGGCGCAGCAGCTTGATGTCCGGATGGCGGCGAATCACGCCGGTCGCCGAGCACGGCACGTCGAGGAGGATCCGCTCGAACGGCCGCCCGTCCCACCAGTCGGCCGGCGCGCCCGCATCGCCGGCGACCAGCGTTGCCGAGGCTCCGAGGCGTCGCAGGTTGTCGGCAACGCGCGTCAGGCGCTCGGAAGAGACATCGACCGCGACCAGCTGCGCAAGTTCAGGCTGCAGCTCCAGCAAGTGTCCGGTCTTGCCGCCAGGCGCAGCGCACGCATCGAGCACCCGCTCGCCGGCGGCCGGCGCAACGATACGCGCCCCGAGCTGCGCGGCGACGTCCTGAATCGAGACCTCGCCGTCCGCGAACCCGGGCAGGTCCGCGACATCGACTGCTTCCGCCAGCAGCAGCGCCTCGTCGCCGAACATGCTGTCCGTTACTGCGATTGCGCTGTCCGCAAGACGATTCCGATATTGCGGGCCGCTGACGCGGCGCCGGTTCACGCGCACCCAGAATGGCGGGCGTTGATTGTTGGCCGCGAGAATTGCGGACGATTGCTCGCCCCAATCGGCAGCTAGCGCATCCACGAGCCAGCGCGGATGCGCCGTGCGCACGGCCACGTCGCGATCGAGCTGCGCTGCGAGTTGCGAGTGCTCGCGCTGCGCGCGCCGCAGGACCGCATTGATCAGTCCCGCGGCCCGGGGCTGGCCGAGTCGACGCGCTGCCTCGACTGTTTCAGCGACGGCGGCGTGCGCAGGAATTTCCGTGTACAGGAGCTGGCACAGTCCGACAATCGCGAGCGCGCGTACTTCGGGTTCGAGCCTCTGTCCAGGGCGTGCAAGCAGGCGCTCGAGCAGCGCGTCGAGGCGCAGATACCATCGGATGCTGTCGTAGACGAGCGCGCGGAGCAGGCCTCGCTCCTGGCGCGTAGCGCGACTGTCGACTGTCAGTACCGCGTCGAGCGAGCGACCCCGGATCGCCACTTCCGCAACGACTCTCGCCGCCTCGGCACGAACTGCGGCCGAGCGGCTCACGATCCCAGTACCGCGCCGTCCAGACGATGCGCCTTGAGGAATTCCGCAGCGGACATTGCCTTGCGGCCAGCGGCCTGCACGCGCGTCAGCCGCAGCACGCCTGCGCCAGTCGTGACATCGATGCCCGCCGCGCTGGTGGTGAGCACCTTGCCGGGTGCCGCGGCAGCGGCAGAGTCGATCGGCACGGCCTCCCATACGCGCAGCTGTTGGCCATTCCACAGCGTCTGCGCGATCGGCCATGCATTGAATGCGCGGATCTGTCGATCGATTTCGACCGCGGTGCACGACCAGTCGATCGTCGCTTCCTCCTTACGAATCTTTGCCGCGTACGTCACGCCCGCGACGGGCTGCGGCTGGGGCGATGCTTTGCCAAGCACGATCTCATCGAGTGCTTCGAGCAACGCCGGCGCGCCGAGCGCGGCGAGGCGATCGTGCAGAGTGGCGCCGGTCTCGCGCGCGGCAATGGCGAGCGGGCGCGCGAGCAGGATCGGTCCGGTGTCGAGCCCCGCCTCCATCTGCATGATCGTGATGCCGCTTTGCGCATCGCCGGCGCAGATCGCGCGCTGGATCGGCGCGGCGCCGCGCCAGCGCGGCAACAGCGAAGCGTGAATGTTGATGCAGCCCAGCCGCGGCGTCTGCAGGACGGATTGCGGAAGCAGCAATCCGTAAGCAGCGACGACCATGAGATCGGCCGACCACCGCTGCAAGCGTGCGAGCGCGTCGGGGTCTTTCAGTGTCGCCGGCTGCTCGACCGGGACGCCGTGGCGCATCGCGCACTGCTTGACCGCGCTCGCAGCGACCTGCTGGCCGCGGCCGGCGGGACGGTCCGGCTGTGTGTAAACGGCGACTACGCGATGCGTCGAGCGCAGCAGCGCTTCGAGGGCCGGCACAGCGAACTCCGGCGTGCCGGCAAAGACGATGGACAGGGAGTTCTTCAGAGCGCTTTCGGCGCGGAACGCGCGCTGCCCGGGCCGCGCTCCTTGCGCTCCTTCTCGAGCTTCTTGCGAATGCGCGTGCGCTTGAGCTCCGACAGGTAATCGACGAACAGCTTGCCGTCCAGATGATCGATCTCGTGCTGGATGCACACCGCGAGCAGTCCGTCCGCTTCGAGCTCGAGCGGCTTGCCGTCGCGGTCCAGCGCCCGCACGCGGATCTTCTCGGCGCGCGTGACCTTGTCGAATACACCCGGCACGGACAGGCAGCCTTCTTCGGTTTCCTCGACCCCCTCGCGCGCCAGGATCTCGGGATTGATCAGCACCAGCGGCTGATCCCGCTTCTCGCTCACGTCGATCACCAGCAGGCGCTTCGCGACGTTCACCTGAGTCGCCGCCAGGCCGATGCCCGGCGCGGCGTACATGGTCTCGAACATGTCGTCGATGAGCGTGCGCAGCGCCGCGTCCACCTGGGTCACGGTCTGGGCCCGCGTGCGCAGTCGCGGATCGGGAAATTCCAAAATTTGAAGCAGTGCCATGACGGAAAATCAGCTCAATCCCATACTTCTGCACACCCCGCGCAGCAGCGTCGCGAGGCAAACTGAGAACCACGTCGCTTAACGGAGCCCAATTCGTGCAATCGCTGCAAAGGTGCTGCTAAAGTTAGGTCGCAGTTGAACTTAATCTCGGCTCCGCAAGGGCTGCCGACGCCGCGTGCCGCGTCGCAACAGCCTGAGCGAATCGCCTGCGCCGCCGCACGCTCGACCCTGCGGCCGATCCGATTATACGGCCGGAACTCAAGGCCGGAACCGGGCCGCAGCGCAGGTGCGCAAACCGAAGGTCTCGATCATACGATCAGGAGCTTGCTCGGCGCATGAAGACCACGAATCTGCCCTTCCGTCCGGCGATCGTTCTCGGCCTGATTGCCGGGCTGACCGTCACCACGGGTCTGCTTCCTGTCAGCTCCAGCGCACAGGAAAGTCAGCGCACCATCGCGACCGGCAGCAACATTCCGCTGACGGCGAACGCTCCCGACGAGTACGTCGTGAAGACCGGCGACACGCTGTGGGACATCTCCAAGGTGTTCCTGCGCGATCCCTGGTATTGGCCCGAAATCTGGTACGTCAACCCGCAGGTGCAGAACCCGCATCTCATCTATCCGGGCGACGTGCTCAAGCTCGTGTACATCGACGGCCAGCCGCGCGTCACGCTCGGCGAGCGCGGCGGCGAAGCGACCGAAGGCGGCGGCGGCAAGCGCCTCTCACCGCAAGTGCGTCGCGAGCAGCTGAGCCAGGCGATCACCGCGATTCCCTACGACGTGATTGCGAGCTTCATGGGCCGCCCGACGCTGCTCGACAACGACCAGGTGAAGAACGCGCCGTACATCGTTGCGATGCGCGACGATCATGTGATCGCCGGCGCCGGCAACGAGATCTACGCCAGCGGCATTGGCAGCGCGGCGGCAGATGCGCGCTACACCGTCATTCACGTGGACGAGAAACTGTATGACCCAGAAAACGGCGACTTGCTCGGCTACTCGGGCCAGTACGTCGGCTCCGGTCCAGTCGCTACGACCGGCGATCCGGCCAAGCTCGTGCTGACGGACTCGTCGCGCGAGGCACTGCAGGGCGACAAGCTGTTCCCCGAGTCGGTCGACGTCAACGTCGACTTCGTGCCGCACGCGCCGGCGTCCGACGTGAAGGCGCGCGTGATCGCCGTGCGCGACCACACGCGCATGGGCCAGTACCAGGTGATTGCACTGAATCAAGGCCAGCGCGCCGGGCTCGAGCCCGGACATGTCGTGGCCATCAGCAAGGCCGGCAACGTGGTCCGCGACAGGTACTCGAAGGGCGGCATGACGGCGAGCAGGAGTAATACGCTCGGCCGGGGCAAAGCGGTGCAGCTGCCCGACGAGCGCGTCGGTCTCGCCATGGTGTTCAAGGCGTTCGACCGCATGAGCTATGCGCTCGTAATGGAAACCTCGCACGAGATCCGCCAGGGCGATTTGGCGGGAAATCCCTAAGAAAGTCACGACAGTCACGAGGGCCACGTGGGTGACGATGAACCGTCGCCCGCGTGGCCCTCGTGACTTTCGTGACCCCCGTGACTGTCGTCACTTCCCCCGATTCACTCTCTGCCTGGCTCACCCTCACCCGCGCACCCGGTCTGCACGCCGCGCACCTGCGCCCGCTGCTCGAGCTTCTCGGCAGCGCTGATTCCATCCTCACCGCTTCGCCGGCCGCGTTGCGCGAGAACGGCGTCGAGCCCACATTCGCGGACTGGTTGCACAGCCATCGCCGCGATGCCGCCATCGATGCCGAGCTCCGCTGGCTCGAGCACGAGCACCATCATTTCGTGCCGCTCGCTGCCGAAGACTATCCGCCGCTGCTTGCGGAGCTGAGCGACGCGCCGATCGGATTGTTCGTCCACGGCGATCCGGCCGTGCTGTCGCTGCCGCAGCTGGCAATCGTAGGCTCGCGCAATCCGACGGCCGGCGGCCGCGACAACGCGTCGAGTTTCGCGGCACACCTCGCGCGCAGCGGTCTCGCGATCACGAGCGGGCTGGCGATTGGCATCGACGCCGCTGCCCACCAGGGCGCGCTCGATGCCGCGGGCGTCACCGTCGCCGTCTGCGGCACCGGCCTGGACATCGACTATCCGTCAGCGAACAGCGCGCTCGCCGAGACGATCGCAGCGCACGGCGCACTGGTCAGCGAGTTCCCGCTCGGAGTGCCGCCGGTCAAGGCCAACTTTCCGCGACGCAATCGCATCATCAGCGGACTGACGCTCGGCACGCTGGTCGTGGAGGCGGCGCTGCGCAGCGGCTCGCTGATCACGGCCCGGCTCGCGGCCGAACAGGGCCGCGAGGTGTTCGCCATTCCGGGCTCGATCCACAACCCGCTGACGCGCGGCTGTCACCAGCTCATCCGGCAGGGAGCGAAGCTGGTGGAGACCGGAGACGACATTTTTGCCGAGCTGCGCGCACTCGCCGGCGCGCTGGCGCCCGTGCCGCGAGCCGCTGTTCCGGGCGAGCGCAAGCCGGCGGCTGCCGGCCCGGTATTGGACAAAGCATATGAAATCCTGTTAGATGCGCTCGGCTTCGAGCCGGCCAGCGTCGACGTTCTGGTCGAGCGCACCGGATTCGCGGCCGACGAGGTGGCTTCGATGCTGCTGATCCTGGAACTCGACCGCAAGCTCGAGTCCCGTCCCGGCGGGTATTACGTCCGGCGCGCGCTCAAGGCAGCGAAATGAAGGAAAGCGTTCTCGATATCCTGATTTACCTTTTCGAGAATTATTTCGACGCCGAATTGAGCGTCGCTCCCGAACCCGACCGCGATACCCTCAAGGAGGAGCTGGAACGGGCCGGCTTCTCCGAACGCGAGGTCGGCCGCGCCCTGGAATGGCTCGAGCAGCTGTGCGCGGACCCCGAGCGCGCCGGCACGATTCCGCCGTCGCGTTCGGTGCGGGTCTTCGACACGCGCGAGCAGGCGCGCCTCGATACCGATTGCCGCGGCTACATTCTCTACCTGGAGAACATCGGCATCGTCAACGCGGCGCAGCGCGAGCTGGTGATCGACCGGCTGCTGGCGCTGGATGCGCGGCAGATCGACATCGAGCAGGTGAAGTGGGTGGTGCTGATGGTGCTGTTCAGCCAGCCCGGGCAGGAAAACGCATTGTTGCGAATGGAGGATCTGGTATTCGACGGACGGGCTGAAGCGGTGCACTGACGCGCAAGGCGCACATCGATCGCAAGTCAGTCTCGAGCGCCGCGGCCGTCCCGCGGTTTTCTTTTTTATGGAGCAGAAGAACCTCGTCATCGTGGAATCGCCTGCCAAGGCGAAGACCATCAAGAAGTATCTCGGCAAGAACTTCGAGGTACTGGCTTCGTATGGTCACGTGCGCGACCTGGTGCCGAAGGAAGGCGCGGTCGACCCGAAGCGCAAGTTCGCAATGCGCTACCAGATCCTCGAAAAGAACGAGAAGCACGTGCAGGCCATCGCGCGCGCGCTGAAGAAATCCGACGCGCTGTACCTCGCAACCGACCCGGACCGCGAGGGCGAGGCGATCTCCTGGCACCTGGTCGAGCTGCTGAAAGAGCTGGATGCGCTCGACGGCAAGGACGTGCATCGCGTGGTCTTCTACGAGATCACGCGCAATGCGATCCGCGAGGCCATCCAGCAACCGCGCGGCATCTCGCAGGACCTGGTGAACGCGCAGCAGGCGCGCCGCGCGCTCGACTACCTGGTCGGCTTCAACCTGTCGCCGCTCCTGTGGAAGAAGGCCGGGCTGCCCGGCGCGTCCGCGGGCCGCGTGCAGAGTCCGGCGCTGCGCATGATCTGCGAGCGCGAAGAGGAGATCGCGCGCTTCAAGGCGCGCGAGTACTGGACCGTCGACGCCGACGTCGAGAAGGCGCAGCAAGCGTTCCCAGCGCGGCTGATCGAGTATCGCGGCGAGAAGGTCGAGCAGTTCACGGTCACCAGCGAGAAGCAGGCCGGCGACGTGCGCGGCGCAATCGAATCCGCCGCCGGTGGCAAGGTCAGCGTCGCTGCGATCGAGCGCAAGCAGCGCCGCCGCAATCCCGCGCCGCCGTTCACCACGTCGACGCTGCAGCAGGAAGCGGCGCGCAAGCTCGGCTTCGGCGCGCAGCGCACGATGCGGCTGGCACAGCAGCTGTACGAAGGCGTGGATTTCGGCGAGGGCGCGGTCGGTCTCATTACTTATATGCGCACCGACTCGGTCAATCTCGCCAACGAGGCGGTCCAGGAAATCCGCCAGGTGATCACCGCCAACTACGGCCAGGAATCGCTGCCGGAATCGCCGCGCATCTACAAGACCAAGTCGAAGAACGCGCAGGAAGCGCACGAGGCGGTGCGGCCGACGTCGGCGTCGATCACGCCGGAGCGGCTCGAAGGCAAGATCGACGCCGACCAGTTCAAGCTCTATAGCCTGGTCTGGAAGCGCGCGGTCGCCAGCCAGATGGAGCCGGCGGTGTACGACACCGTCGCGGTCGACCTGGTGCCAGGCAGCGGTGCGAAGCGCGAAGGCGCGGCCGCAGTCCTGCGCGCCAACGGCTCGACACTGGTGAAGCCCGGCTACATCGCCGTATATAAGGAAGGCGTCGACGACGGCGGCGACGACGACAACGATCGCATCCTGCCGCCGCTCGCGATCGGCGACACGCTCAAGCTCCTCGGAATCCGCCCCGAGCAGCACTTCACCGAGCCGCCGCCGCGTTACTCCGAGGCGAGCCTGGTCAAGGCGCTGGAAGAGCACGGCATCGGCCGTCCGTCGACGTACGCCAGCATCATCTCGACGCTCGTGAACAAGAAGTACACGGAGCTGCTCAACCGCCGCTTCGTGCCGACCGACCTCGGCAAGATCGTCAACCGCTTCCTGACGCGCAACTTCCATCACTACGTGGAGTACGGCTTCACCGCGAAGATGGAAGACGACCTCGACGAGATCGCCGACGGCCACGAGGCCTGGGTGCCGGTGCTCGACCGCTTCTGGAAGGAATTCAAGCAGCGCGTCGACCACGTCGACGACACCGTCACGCGTGAGGACGTCTCGGAAGCGCGCGAGCTCGGCAAGGATCCGACGACCAAGAAGCCGGTGTCGGTGCGCTACGGCAAGTACGGCCCGTTCGTGCAGATGGGCACGAAGGACGACGAAGAGAAGCCGAAGTTCGCCAGCCTGCGCCCGCACCAGCGCATGGACTCGATCACGCTCCCCGAAGCGCTCGAGCTGTTCAAGTTGCCGCGCAATGTCGGTCACATGCCCGACGGCCATGCGATCCGCGTCGCGATCGGCCGCTTCGGTCCGTACGTGCAGTACGGTGCGAAGAAATTCGTCTCGATCAAGGACGACGATCCGTACACGGTCGAGCTGCCGCGCGCGCTGGAGCTGATCCGCGCCAAGGAAGAGCTCGACGCCAATCGCATCATCCTCGAGTTCCCGGACGCCGGCATCCAGGTGCTGAACGGCCGCTATGGCCCGTACATCACCGATCGCGCGAAGAACGCGAAGATTCCCAAGGATCGCGAGCCGAAGACGCTGACGCTCGAGGAGTGCAAGGCACTGCTCGCCGCCGCGCCGGAGCGCGGCAAAGGCCGCTTCGGCCGATTCGCGAAGAAGACCGCAGCGCCGGCGGCGACGGCCGCTGCTACCGAGAAGGCAGAGAAGGCCGAGAAGCCGGCACGCGGCGCGGCGAAGGCTGCGAAGACTGCAGCGAAAGGAGTCAGGCTGAAGCTGCTGCGCACGGATGCGCGAATGGCGCGGGCGCAGGATGCGCTGGAGCGGCCTGACCTGCAGCATCCGGTCAAGGCAGCGGTCAAAGCGCCGGCCAAGGCTCCCGCCCCGAAGAAGAAGGCGACGGCGAAGCGCACACCGAAGAAATAGCCATGTCGTCTTCCGCTCCCGACGTCGCGGCAGTGCTGTCCTATCTGCGCGGACTTCAGGACACGCTCTGCACTGCACTCGAGCAGACAGACGGCACGGCGCGCTTCCGTCGCGACAGCTGGCAACGCGCCGAAGGCGGCGGCGGCGACAGCCGCGTGCTGCGCGATGGCTCGCTCTTCGAACAGGCCGGCGTGAATTTCTCGCACGTGATGGGCGCGAAGCTGCCCGCGAGCGCTTCCGCGCAGCGCCCGGAGCTGCAGGACGCGCAATGGCTCGCGGCGGGCGTCTCCCTGGTGCTTCACCCGCTCAACCCGTATGTGCCGACCACACACTGCAACGTGCGCTTCTTCTGCGCGACGAAGCAGGACACCGTTGCGTGGTGGTTCGGCGGCGGCTTCGATCTCACGCCTTACTATCCGTTCGACGAAGACGTGCTGCATTGGCATCGCACGGCCCAGCAGGCCTGCGCGCCATTCGGCGACGACGTGTACGCGCGCCACAAGGACTGGTGCGATCGCTACTTCTTCCTCAAGCATCGCAACGAGACGCGCGGCGTCGGCGGGCTGTTCTTCGACGATCTGAACGAGTGGGGCTTCGAGCGCTGCTTCGCCTATCAGCGCAGCGTCGGCGATCACTTTCTGCCGGGCTATCTGCCGATCGTCGCGCGCCGCCGCGATCTCGCGTACGGCGAGCGCGAGCGCGATTTCCAGTTATATCGACGCGGGCGCTATGTCGAGTTCAATCTCGTCTACGATCGCGGCACTTCGTTCGGACTGCAAAGCGGCGGCCGCACCGAATCGATCCTGATGTCGTTGCCGCCGCTGGCGCGCTGGGAATACGACTGGCATCCGGCAGCGGGCTCGCCCGAAGCGCGTTTGTACGCGGACTTTCTCCGGCCGCGCGACTGGCTGCGCGAGTTGTAGCAGAGGCGTGAAGAGCGCCTTACTGGGCCGGCGGGCAGGCGCGGATCGAGCGCAGGTCGGTGTGGTAGAAGTACGTGCGCCCCGACGCGCTCAGCGAAAGACGATAGCCGACGCCGGAAGCCTGGTCGGCCGAACCTGCCGAGCGGTCCGCCGCGCCCGGCGACCCACCGCCGGAGCTGCAGTTCATGTCGTCGTCCGTCCAGCGACGCGGCTCGACTTCGACGACGCGGATGTTCTGTGCGTCCAGGCGCAGCCGATGGGCAAGATCCTGCCGCGCCAGCGCCGAGATCCGATCGAGTCCGCGCGCCGGCGGCGGCTGGCGCAGACTTCCCGTCATGCGCGCGGCCGTTTCGCACATGACCGCGTGCGAGCCCGCAACATTCACCTGGTGACGCCTGCCTTGCCGCTCGAGCATGACGGTATAGCCGTTGCTCAGCACCTGCGTGGACTTGCTGCCCTGCTTGGGGCAGCCGAGACTCGAATCGCTCCATTGCGTCGGCTCGATGGCCACGACGGTGAATTCGCTCGACTGCGCCTTGAGCTGGCGCGCGGCTTCGTTGCGCGCCTGTTCGCTTGCGGCCTGCGCGGCGGTGCTCGAGTCCTCTGCCCGATCGCCGCTGCGGCCGTCCTGAGGCGCGGCAGCCGGCCCGTGCAGCAGGCCGATCGCAAGCAATGCAGTGGCGGCAACTCGCTTCATGATGAATCATCCCCGTTGTGAACTATCGACACGCCTTTCACGCGGGCAATTTCGCGGACGTGCACAAGCACGTAGTGCTGCTCGCGCTGCTTGCGCGGCTGAAGCAGAAACCCAAGCCGCTCTTCTATCTCGACACGCACGCCGGTCGCGGCTGGTACGACCTGCGCGCGGAGGATGCCATGCGCGGCGGCGAATGGCGCGAGGGAATCGCCCGGCTCGCCGGCCGTCCTGCGCAGTCGGAGGATTTGTTACGTTACCTGCAGGCGACACACGCGACCGGGGCAGCCCCGACGCGTTATCCCGGCTCGCCGATCGTGGCGCTCGGCGCGCTGCGCTCCGGCGACCGCGCGGTGCTCGTCGAACAGCAACCCGCGGAAGCACAGGCGCTGAATCAGTCGACACTCGGCAAACGCAACGTCGCTGTCGTTTGCGGCGACGGCTACGCAGCGCTGAAGAGCTACCTGCCGCCGCGCGAGAACCGCGGCCTGGTGCTGATCGATCCGCCCTACGAGGCCGACACCGAGTTCGCCGACGCGGAGCGGGCGCTGCGCTTCGGGTTGTCGCGCTGGCCGAATGGCGTGTTCGCACTCTGGTATCCGATCAAGGCGGGAGCGCAGGCTCAGAGGTTGAATGCAGCGCTGCAGGCATCCGGGTTGCGCAAGCTCCTGCGACTGGAGCTCACGGTGCGGCCGGCGGATTCGCCGCTCGGACTGAACGGCTCGGGACTGGCGATCGCGAATCCGCCGTGGAAATTCGCCGGCGAGATCAGCGCAGCGCTGGCGGAAGCGCACGCGGCACTGAGCGGCGCGGGTGAATCCAGAATCGAATGGCTGGTGAAAGAGTGACGAGAGTCACGGGGGTCACGTAAGTCACGGCCTTCGTGACCCTCGTGACTCACGTCACTCTCGTTACTTCGATTCACCCAGCGCCTTGCACTCCTTGTAGCGAAAGCAGCCCGTGACGTGATCGTTCACCATCCCGGTGGCCTGCATGTGCGCGTAGATGATCGTGGTGCCGACGAAGCGAAAGCCGCGCTGTTTGAGATCCTTGCTGAGCGCGTCGGACTCGGCGGTCACGGCCGGCACCTGCTTCTGCTCCGCGAAGCGGTGCTGGATCGGCTTGCCGCCGACGAACGTCCACAGGTGGCGCGCGAAGCTGTCGCGCTTCGACTGGAAATCCAGGTAGGCGCGCGCGTTGCTGATGGTCGCTTCGATCTTGAGGCGGTTGCGCACGATGTTCGGATTCTGCAGCAGCCGCGCCAGCTCGCGCTTGCCGAAGCGCGCGATGCGCTCGGGATCGAAGCCGGCGAACGCTTCGCGATAGCCCTCGCGCTTGTTGAGGATCGTCGACCATGACAGTCCGGCCTGCGCGCCTTCCAGGATCAGGAACTCGAACTGCGTCCGGTCGTCCCACGCCGGCACGCCCCACTCGGTGTCGTGATATGTGACGTACAGCTCATTGCCCTTGAGACTCCAGGGACAACGGACGGCGGTTTTGGCGGCAGACATGACTTCGGGGGTTTCGGTGCTGCTGGGGAAAGCTGTAGTCTAAGCGTTATGTCCGACAGAGAGACAGGCGAATTCCCGCGCACGCGTCTGCGCCGCATGCGCCGCGACGAGTTCTCGCGGCGGCTGATGCGCGAGAGCACGCTGAGCGCCGACAATTTCATCTATCCGCTGTTCGTGATCGAGGGTCAGGGCCGGCGCGAGCCGATCCAGAGCATGCCCGAGGTCGAGCGGGTGACTGTCGATGAGCTGGTGCGCGAAGCGGAGTCGCTGGCTGAGCTGGACATCCCGGCGCTGGCGCTGTTTCCGGTACCGCCGGCCGGCGTGAAGAGCGAGGACGGCCGCGAAGCTTGGAATCCCGAAGGGCTCGCGCAGCGCGCAGTGCGCGCGGTCAAGAAGGCCGTGCCGCAGCTCGGCGTCATCACCGACGTCGCACTCGATCCCTACACGACGCATGGCCAGGACGGCATCATCGACGAGTCCGGCTATGTCGTGAACGACGTGACCGTGGATGCACTGGTCAAGCAAGCGCTGTCGCATGCCGAAGCCGGCGCCGACATCGTCGCGCCGAGTGACATGATGGACGGGCGCATCGGCGCGATCCGCGAGGCGCTGGAAGTCGCGGGTCATCAGAACACGCGCATCCTCGCGTACTCCGCCAAATATGCGTCCAGTTTCTACGGCCCGTTCCGCGAGGCCGTCGGCTCCGCCGGCACGCTCGGCAAGGGCAACAAGTACAGCTACCAGATGGATCCCGCGAACTCCGACGAGGCGCTGCGCGAAGTGGCGCTCGACCTGCAGGAAGGCGCGGACATGGTGATGATCAAGCCCGGTCTGCCGTACCTGGACATCGTACGGCGCGTGAAGGACACCTTCGGCGTGCCGACGTTCGTCTACCAGGTCAGCGGCGAGTACGCGATGCTGGAGGCGGCAATCCGCAACCAGTGGCTCGACGGCCGCAGTGTCATTCTCGAGTCGCTCATGTCGATCCGCCGCGCCGGTGCCGACGGCATCCTGACTTACTTCGCGAAACGCGCTGCCGGCTGGCTGAGGGAACGCCGCTAGCGGCGCCCAATGAACAGTCAACGGACAGCGCAAGGACCTTCGCCAGACAAGTACGCAGTCATCGGTTTCCCGGTCGCCCACAGCTGGTCGCCATTCGTTCACGGCTTGTTCGCGAAGCAGACCGGTCAGTCCCTCAGCTACTCGCGCCTGGAGGTCACGCCCGAAGCGCTCAACGACCGGGTCGTGGAATTCTTCGCGCACGACGGCAAGGGCTTGAACATCACGGTGCCGCACAAGCAGGCGGCGTGCCTGATCGCCCGCGAACGCACGCCGCGCGCGGAAATGGCCGGCGCAGTGAACACGCTGGCGCTGACCGGTAACGGGCTGCTCGGCGACAACACCGACGGTGCCGGGCTGGTAGCGGATCTGACACGCAATCTCTCCTTCGAGCTGCGAGGCACGCGCGTTCTGTTGCTCGGCTCGGGCGGAGCAGCGCGCGGCGTACTCGGGCCGCTGCTCGAGCTCGATCCGGAGTATGTCGAAGTAGCGAACCGCAACGAGGGGCGCGCGGTCGAGCTCGCGCACGAGTTCGCGACGCTCGGCTCGATCCACGGCTGCGGCTTCGATTCGATCACCGACTCGACGTTCGACCTGGTGCTGAATGCAACGTCGGCGAGCCTGCAGGACACGATTCCGCCGATTCCGCCGGGCGTCCTCGGCCCGACGACACTGTGTTACGACATGGCGTACGGCAAAGGGGACACTGCGTTCACGCGCTGGTCGAAGAGCGCAGGCGCCGGACGCGCCGAAACCGGCTGGGGCATGCTGGTGGAGCAGGCTGCAGAGTCGTTCCTGCTCTGGCGCGGCGTCCGCCCCGACACCGCTGCCGTCATCGCGGCGGTGAAAGGTACTCGTCCTTGAGCCGCACATAGTGCGCGGCTGAGTACGTGAAGAAATCGATCTCACCTTGCGTAAGCTCGCGCACTTTGCGCGCGGGGCTGCCGACGTAGAGGCTGCGAGTCTCGAGGCGCTTGCCAGGCGGCACGACGCTGCCGGCGCCGATCATCACGCAATCCTCCGTGACGACGTCGTCGAGCACGACCGAGCCCATCCCGATCAGACATTTGTTGCCGATGCTGCACGCGTGCAGCGTGACGCGATGTCCAACAGTGACGTCGGAGCCTATGTTCAGCGAGCGGCCGCCGGGTGAGTACGGGCCGTCGTGCGTCACGTGCAGCACTGCACCGTCCTGGACACTGGTGCGCGCGCCGATTTCGATCGAATGCACGTCACCGCGCACGACGGCAGCCGGCCAGATCGATGAGTCGTCACCGATCTTCACGCGACCGATGACGACCGCCGCAGGATCGACGTAGACCCGCGCGCCCAGCACCGGCGCGATGTTGCGATAGGTTCGGATATTCACGGCGCGATCTTGCCGTGCGCTCACTCTCTCTTCAACGGCAATCGCACGATGAACTCGCTGCCCTTGCCGACGCCGTCGCTGCGCGCCTGGATGGTGCCGCCGTGAAGCGTGACCAGCTCGCGCGCCAGCGCCAGTCCGATACCCATGCCGGCGCGCGACGCGACGTTGTCGGGATGGACCTGCGTGAACAGCTCGAAGATCTCGGCGAGCTGGTCGGCCGGAATGCCCGCTCCCGTGTCCTGGACGCGCACGACACCCTCTTCGCCTTCGCCCGCGACCGACAAGGAGATGCGTCCGCCCGATGGGGTATAGCGCGCGGCGTTGTTCAGCAGGTTGATCATGACTTGCTGGATCCGATCCGCATCGGCTTCGACCAGCACCGGCAGGTCGGAAAGCATCGTCGCCAGGGAATGCTGGGGCTCGGCCATCGCGGACTGCACTGCTTCCACCGCCGTGCGGGCCACTTCCCGCAGGTCCAGCTGTTGCAACCGCAACTGAATGCGTCCGCGCGTCGTGCGCGCCAGGTCGCTCAGGTCTTCGATCAGACGCTGCGTCTGCTGGACCTGCCGCTCGATCATCTCGGCGACGGACTGGAGCTGGGCATTGCTCGCCGCCTGGCGGCGCAGGACGCCCGCGCTGTTGGACAGCACGGCCTGCGGATTGCGCAGCTCGTGTGCGAGTGTCGCGAGGAAGCGATTCTTCAACTCGTCGGCATGCGCGAGCGACTCGTTGCGAGCCTGCAGCGTGTCCTGCAGCTCCTTCAGGTCGGTGCGATCCGCGACGATCTTGCCGAAGCCCAGCAACGCGCCGTCGTTTGCGCGGATCGCAGTGACTGCACCCAGCCCCCAGAACCGCGAGCCGTCCTTGCGCACGTGCCAGCGTTCGTCCGCGGCACGTCCGACGCGCAGTGCAGTCTCGAGCTCGAGCCGCGGAATGCCCGCGTCGCAATCCTCCTGCGTGAAGATGTCGTGCAGCTCCCGGCCGAGCACGTCGCTGGAGTCGAAGCCCATGATCCGGCGCGCGCCCGCATTCCAGTAGACGATATGGCCCGCCGGGTCCATGGCAAAGATCGCGTGGTCCTCCACGGTCTGCACGAATTGGTAGAAGAGCGCTTCGCCAGTCGCCGGCGTCGGCCGAGTCGGAGCAGGCATGGTGTCCAGAAAACGATACCCGCCCGCGTGCGGTTCCTTCGGACCTGTCGCAGGACGGCGCCACCGCGTCGCACCGACGGGTATTTTCGACGCCGGGGGCCGCAACGCACTAGAATCGGCGCGCGGCCGTGTTTGGGCCGCGATCCACCGTGCTCCCATGACAGCTGCAGATTTTGAATTGCCTGCGTTTTCCGCCATCCGCGTCGCCAACATCGAGCCGGTGCTGCGCGAGCTGCTCGACGCGCATCGCGCACAACTCGCGGCGCTGCTGGCGAAGCCGGCGCCGACCTGGGATTCGCTGGTCGTGCCGCTCGAGGAAATGCATCATCGCCTCGCTCGCACCTGGTCGCCCGTCGGACACATGAACGGTGTGGTCAACAGCGACGAGCTGCGGACTGCCTACAACACCTGCCTCCCGTTGCTCACGGCCTGGCATACCGAGCTCGCGCAGAACGAGCAGCTGTATCGCGCGTACGAGACGATCCTTGCCAGCGAAGGCGATCGGCTGACGGCCGGACAGCGCAAGCTGCTGCAGAACGCGCTGCGCGATTTCCGGCTCGCCGGTGTTGCACTGCCGGCCGAGCAGAAGGCCGAGTTCAAGTCCCTGGTCGAGCAGCTGGCGACGCTGCAGTCGAAGTTCGACGAGAACGTGCTCGACGCCACCAATGCCTGGTCGCGGCACGTCACGCAGGAAACCGAGCTGCAGGGGCTGCCGCAGCCGATCATCGAGCGTGCTCGTGCCGCCGCGCAGGCGCGGCAATCGGACGGCTGGTTCTTCACGCTCGACGCGCCGAACTACCAGGCCGTGATGATGCACGCGGAGAACGACGCACTGCGACGCGAGTTCTATCAGGGCTGGGTAACGCGCGCTTCGGAAGGGGGTCCGGGCGAGGGGCGCTGGGACAACACCGAGCTGATCGCCCAAATCCTCGCGCTGCGCCACCGGATCGCGCTGCTGGTCGGCTATCCGAACTACGCGGAATACTCGCTTGCGACCAAGATGGCGTCGTCGGTCACCGAAGTGCGCACATTTCTCGAACAGCTGGCGCGCCAAAGCCGGCCGGTGGCGCTGCGCGAATTCGACGACCTCACTCAGTTCGCCGGACGCAAGCTCAACGCCTGGGACGTCGCTTTCCATGCCGAGCAGCTGAAACGCCAGCGCCTGCAGCTTTCCGAAGAAGAGTTGCGGCCCTACTTCCCATTGCCGCGCGTATTGGCCGGCATGTTCGCCGTTGCGGAGAAGCTGTACGGCGTGCGCATCGTCGAGCGCAGCGGCGTCGACGTCTACCATCCGGACGCGCGGTTCTACGACATTCTCAATGCCGACGGCTCACGGCGCGGCGGCTTCTACGTGGACTTGTACGCACGGCCGAAGAAGCGCGGCGGCGCGTGGATGGACGAATGCATCGGCCGCAAGCGACTCGCTGACACGGCCGCGTTGCCCGTCGCTTACCTCGTCTGCAATTTCATGCCGCCGGCCGGCGCGCGGCCCTCGCTCCTGACGCATTCCGAAGTCGTGACGATGTTCCACGAGTTCGGGCACGGTCTGCACCACATGCTGACGCGCGTCGACTACCCGAGCATCGCCGGCATCAACGGGGTCGCCTGGGACGCGGTCGAGCTGCCGAGTCAGTTCATGGAGAACTTTGCGTGGCGCGCGGAAGTGCTGCCGCTGATCTCGGGACACGTCGAGAGCGGCGAGCCGCTGCCGCAGATCGAGCTGCAGCGACTGCTGGCGACGCGCACTTTCCACGCCGGCATGCAGACGGTGCGGCAGCTGGAGTTCGCGCTGTTCGATCTGCGCATCCACAGCGAGAACGCACCGCAGACGAGCGCAGCAGTGATGAGCACGCTCGCCGATGTCCGTGCGCAGGTGGCGGTGGTGCAGCCGCCTGCGTTCAACCGCTTTCCGCACAGCTTCCAGCACATTTTCTCGGGCGGCTATGCGGCCGGGTACTACAGCTACAAGTGGGCGGAAGTGCTGGCGGCCGACGCGTTCAGCGCGTTCGAGGAGCACGGGATCTTCAACGCGGACGTCGCACACCGCTTCCTGGCTTCGATCCTCGAGCAGGGCGGCAGCCGCGACGCGATGGAAGCGTTCGTGGAGTTCAGGGGCCGCAAGCCGCAGATCGAGCCGCTGCTGAAGCAGTTGGGCCTGGCGGCCTGACGGGTGACGTGGGTCACGTGGGTCACGAAAGTCACGTGACCTGCGGCCTTCGTGACCCTTGTGACTTACGTGACTTACGTCACTTGCTGACCAGCACCTTCTTCACCCAGCCCGAGCCGTTGCCCGACTCGACCTTCAGGAAGCCGTTCTGCTCCTCGCCCATGAAGATCATCTCGTCGCCCTTGGAAAGCGTCGCGACGGCCTTCGCGCCGTCGGCCGGCGAGGCGAACAGTTTCACATTGGCGATCTTCGGCACGATGGTGTCGCCTTCGTTGAATACCGCCCCGCTCTTCACTTTCTTGCCGGCCTCGTCAGCGAGCGATCCGACGTCGCGCTGCAGGCTCGGCTGGTTGCGCACTGAGCGCACGACGTTGTTGTAGTTGTCCATGAGGCTGGCGGCGATCACCTTGCCTTCGTTGGTGTTGGCGTAGCCGCCGAGGCCGCCGGCCGCGCCGCCGCCGAACACGCCGACGCCGAGGCGCAGGTCCGCCTTCTTGGAGCTGCCTTCCGCAGCCGCGACCTGCACGCCCGAACGCGAGTCGGTGACCAGCATGCTGGTCTGCGCTTCCTTGAACTTCAGTCCGCCGGCAACCGCGCCGATCGCGTTACCGGTGCGGCCGCCGAGCAGACCGCCGAGCGCACCGCCGACGCCGCCCGCATTGTTTTCCGAGAACACCACGGCGGGTGTCAGGACGAAATCCGCGCTCACCATCTGGCCGCCGCCCATGTTCGAGTTCTGGCGCAGCTCGCCCGACTCTTGCAGCGCGCGCTCCTGCATCATGTTCTGCATGCCGAGGCCGCGCTCGACGACGATGAAGCAGTTCGATTGCTGCACCATCATGCGGATCAGCCCGGTGGGCGACTGCAGGCCGTAGCGTGACAGCGACTGCGCGACGTAGTCCTGCGGCTCGACGACAGCCATCGCGCCCATCGGCTTGTCGCAGTGTTCGAGCCCGTTGTCGCCTTGCGCTCCGCCCGGTCCGGCCGAGCCCTGGATCTCGGAGCCGCCCTGCCCCTTCTTCTGCTCCAGCGGTCCCTCGGCTGCGACGGCGGACAAGCACAACAGAGGCAGCGCGGCGACAATCGCGGCGCGCAGTGCGATGGCTTTCATGGTCAAGTCTCCCCGACGGCGCAGTCAGTCAATCGGTATGTATTTGCTTTTGTACGATAGGCGAGCCGCCGAAATCTGACCATGGCCTTCCGGGTCGGTCAAGCCGATAGGTTCACGAAATCATGCGATTACCGCTGCTGATTCTGCTGCTGGTCGGGCTTGCGGGCTGCGCCGACGACGCCTCGCCGGAACAGCAGGTGCGCGCCGTCATCGAATCGATGGAGACAGCCGCCGAGGCGCGCGATGTCGGCGACCTGATGGAGCACGTCTCCGCCGCCTACCGCGACGCTCAGGGGCAGGACCGCGCCGAAGCATCGCGCTACGCGCGCGGCTTTTTTCTCGCGAACCAGTCGATCCACCTGCTGACGCGCATCGAGAGTCTCGAATTCCCTTCACCGGACGAAGCACGCCTCAAGCTGCAGGTCGGCATGGCCGGCCGCGGCGGCGATCAGGGCCCCGCGAACCTCACCGCCGACCTCTACGACTTCGACGTCGCGCTCGTACGCGAGGACGGCGAGTGGAAAGTCAGCTACGCGAACTGGCGCGCGCATTGACGCAGGTGTCGACCTCTGTAATATGCGATCGATCCTCCGGGTTGTATTCAACAGGCCGCCGGCGAAGCGTTTCGTACGACGCGTCGCGCTGTGCCGCTGAGACCTGCTGAATCAAACGCTTAACGCGTCGCTAGCCGGCTGCGGCACCCCGGGTGGAGCGACGAGAATTGAATACAGGGGATGGGAAAAAAGCGTGAGCAGCAGCGCTGAAGGGGATCGCCCCCGCTGGACCGGTCTACCGCCGAAGCAAGGCCTGTACGACCCGGCGTTCGAGCACGATGCCTGTGGCGTCGGCTTCGTCGTCGACATCAAGGGCCGCAAGTCCCATCGCATCCTGCAGCAGGGCCTGCAGGTCCTGGTGAATCTCGACCATCGCGGCGCCTGCGGCGCCGAAGAAGACAGCGGCGACGGCGCCGGCGTGCTGATCCAGATGCCGCACCGGTTCCTGTGTGAGGCGAGCAAGAAGGCTCGCATCGAATTGCCCGAGCCCGGCTCCTACGGCTGCGGCATCGTGTTCCTGCCGCGCAATCCGACGCTGCGCCGGCGCATCGAGGAGCGGTTCGAGCAGATCGTGCAGTCCGAAGGCCAGTCGCTGCTCGGCTGGCGCACGGTCCCGTGCAACAACTCGATGCTGGGCGACACCGCGAAGTCGTGCGAGCCGTTCATGCGGATGGTGTTCGTCAGGCGCAATCCCGCGATCGCAGATGAGCTGACGTTCGAGCGCAAGCTGTACGTCATTCGCAAACGCGCCTACAGCGAGATCCGCACGTCGACGCTGGAAGGCGCGGCGAGTTGGTACATCTCCAGCCTGTCGCACAAGACGCTCGTCTACAAAGGCATGCTGACGACGCTGCAGCTGGCCTCGTATTTCCCGGACCTGAGCGATCCGCTGATGGAGTCCGCGCTGGCGCTGGTGCACTCGCGCTTCAGCACCAACACTTTCCCGAGCTGGGACCGCGCGCATCCGTATCGCTACATCGCGCACAACGGCGAGATCAACACCGTGCGCGGCAACGCCAACTGGATGCACGCGCGCGAGGCGCTGTTCCAGAGCGGCGCGTTCGGCGACGACATGCGCAAGATCCTGCCGATCATCAATCCGAACGGCTCGGACTCGGCGATGTTCGACAACACGCTGGAGCTGCTGGTGCTGGCCGGCCGGCCGCTGCCGCACGCGATGATGA
>Ga0209382_10000125_pt1 | contig 113926 bp, 111 predicted proteins | sample SoiMetdeltSBSDD5_FD_187599 | JGI IMG/M metagenome (GOLD analysis project Ga0209382, IMG submission 187599) | Bulk soil microbial communities from a Populus tree surrounding site in Tennessee, USA - Soil MetaG P. deltoides SBSDD5 (SPAdes) (version 2) | ecosystem: Environmental > Terrestrial >... | reverse complement strand
GGATGGGGGGGGGGTCGCAGCGAGCCCCGCGCCGAAACGAGCAGCGGCGACCCGCGAGCCATGCGCGCGGACGCGAGAGGGCGTTAGCCCGTCCGGTGCTCCCCACGCGACGAGCGAGCGGACGGGCGCGGCTATTGGCTACGGGGTCGGAAGTCCTTCAGCGACACGTACTGGTCCGGCCACGGCAGGTCGAGGCCTTGGTCGTGGGCGGCGTGGCGGGTCCAGTAGGGGTCGTAGAGGTGGGCGCGGGCGAGGACGCAGAGGTCGGCGCGGCCGGCCGCGAGGATGGAGTTGACGTCGGCGTAGGAGGCGACGGCGCCCACGGTCATGGTGGGAATGCCGGCCTCGTGGCGGATCAGGTCGCTGAACGGGGTCTGGAACAGGCGGCCGTAGTCGGGTGCCTGGTCCGGCACGGTGTTGCCCGCGGAGACGTCGACGATGTCGCAGCCGTGCACCCGGAGCGCCCGCGCGACCTCGACGGCGTCCGCGGGCTCCAGGCCGCCCTGACGCCAGTCGGTCGCAGAGATGCGGACCGACATCGGCTTGGCGGCCGGCCACACTGCCCGCACCGCGTCGAAGACCTCCAGCGGGAAGCGAAGGCGATTGGCAAGCGAGCCGCCGTACTCGTCCTCACGCCGGTTGGTTAGCGGAGACACGAACGACGCGAGCAGGTACCCGTGGGCGACGTGCAGCTCGAGGAGGTCGAAGCCGGCCTCGTCGGCCATGCCGGCCGCCCGCACGAAGTCGGCGCGCACGGCATCCATGTCGCGCCGATCCATCGGCCGCGGCACCTGGCTGTGCTGGAAGTACGGGATCGCCGACGCCGAGACGAGCGGCCAGTTGCCGTCGGGCAGCGGCTCGTCGATCCCCTCCCACAGTCGCCGCGTCGAGCCCTTGCGGCCGGCGTGGGCGAGCTGGATGCCGATCCGCGCGCTGCTCGCGCCGTGCACGAAGTCGACGATGCGCTTCCACGCCGTCACGTGCTCGGGCTTGTACATGCCGGTGCAGCCGGGACTGATGCGCGCCTCGCGGCTCACGTCGGTCATCTCCGTCATCACGAGCCCCGCCCCGCCGACCGCGCGGCTGCCGAGGTGGACGAGGTGCCAGTCGTTCGGCGTGCCGTCCTCGGCCGAGTACTGGCACATCGGCGAGACGACGACGCGGTTCGGCAGCACCAGCCCCCGCAGCCGGAGCGGCGTGAACATCGGCGGGGGCGGCGGGGCGGCGGGCACCGCCACGCCGCTCTGCTGCGAGGCCTTCTCGGCGAACCAGCGATCGACGGTGGCGACGAGCTTCGCGTCGCGGGTCCGGAGGTTGTCGTGGGTCACCCGTAGGCTGCGGGTGAGCAGGCTGAAGGCGAACTGCACCGGCTCCAGGCGGCCCTGGTAGCGCTCGGTGTGCTCGAACCACTCGAGGCTCCGCTGGGCCGCCCGCTGCAGGGCCTCCACCTGCGGCCGGCGCTCCGCCTCGTAGGCGCGGAGCGCACGCGGCACCTCGCGGTACTCCTGCAGGCTGCGGCTCAGCGCGATGGCGTCCTCCATCGCCAGCTTCGTGCCGGAGCCGATCGAGAAGTGCGCGGTGTGGGCGGCGTCGCCGACGAGGACGATGTTGTCGTGGTGCCAGGCGCCGTTGCGGATGACCGGGAAGCTCCGCCACAGCGAGCGGTTCTTGAGGATCGGATGACCGTCGAGCTCACGCGCGAACAGCGCCTCGGCGAAGGCGACCGTGTCGTCCTCGCGGGCCTCGTCGAGCCCGGCCCGCCGCCAGGTGTCCTCGGTGGCCTCCAGGATGAACGTCGAGTGAGACCGGTCGTAGCTGTAGGCGTGAACGCGCCACAGGCCGTGCTCGTCCTCCTTGAACATGAACGTGAAGGCGGAGAACGGGCGCGTAGTGCCGAGCCAGACGAAGCGATTGCGTCGCCAGTCGATTCGCGGCCGGAAGTGCCGTGCGTGGCGCTGCCGCACCCAGGAGTTCACGCCGTCGGCGGCGAGCACCAGGTCCGCGCCCTCCCAGGTCGACGGGTGCTCGACCTCGGTGGAGAAGCGTGTGACGACCCCGAGCTCCGCCGCGCGCGCCTGCAAGATGTCGAGGAGGCGCTGGCGCGAGAGGCCGGCGAAGCCGTGGCCCGTCGAGGTCAGGACCTGGCCCCCGTAGTGGACGTCGATGTCGTCCCAGTGGGCGAAGGCCCGCGTGATCGCGTCGTGGGTCTCGGGGTCGGCCTCGCGGAAGTTGTCGAGCGTGGCGTCCGAGAAGACGACGCCGAAGCCGAAGGTGTCGTCGGGACGGTTGCGCTCGAAGACGACCACCTCGTGGGCAGGGTCGGCCTTCTTCATGAGGATCGCGAAGTACAGGCCGGCCGGGCCGCCGCCGATCGCGACGATCTTCACGCCGTCGATTGTACCGGACGGGCCCCGGCCTTCCGGCGGTCCACATCCTGCATGTTCTTCCGGCAGGCCCCGCCCCGGACGCCAGGGAGTGGAAGCCCAGGGGGACCATGATGAAGCGGACGCCCCACATCGGGATGCTCGTTGCAGCCTGTGCGGTCGGGCTCGGGTCCTTGCTGGCCCCCGGCCCCGCCGCCGCCCAAGACGGCACCAAGCCGACCTACAACAACTACCGGTTCCAGAGCAGCGGCCCGAACGACAACGACTATCACGCGAACTACCACGCGAACTACGGCATGTCCCAGGCCGACTACAGCGTCTCCCAGGACGGCCGTCGCGCCGACCAGTCCCAACCCGCCGAGGACCGCCCCGACCCCCGCGCGGACAACCGCCGCTTCCAGGACGGCGACCGCTACCTCAGCCCCTACAACTGGGGCCGCCGCTAGCAGGCTGCGGCCTGCGGAGGTTCGGCAGCCAGGTAGCGCCTGCCGCGACGCAGGGCAGCCTGCTTACGGACCACTCTACGCCGCAGTAGTCACTGGCGGGTGATCAGGGCGGCGGCTTTTTCGGCGATCATGATCGTGGGGGCGTTGGTGTTGCCGCCGACGATCGTGGGCATGATCGAGGCGTCGACGACCCGCAGACCCTCGACGCCGCGCACGCACAGGCGCGCATCGACCACCGCTCCGGCGTCGTTCCCCATGCGGCAGGTACCGACCGGGTGGTAGAGCGTCTGGGCGTGCGCGCGCACGTAGGCCGCGAGCGCCTGATCGTCGATCACCGGCCCCGGCAGCGTTTCGAAGCCGCAGAACTCGGAGAGCGCGCGGGTGGCGGCGAGCTGGCGCGACAGGCGGATGCCCGCCACCAGCGGCGCCACGTCGGCGGACTGGCTGAGGTAGTTCGCGTGGATCGCGGGCGGGACCAGTGGATCGGTGCTCCGCAGCCGGATCCGTCCCCGGCTCTGTGGGCGGAGCAGCGTCGGGCCGAACGTGAAGCCGTGACCGGACGGATTGCCGAAGCCGTGCTCGATGAACCACACCGGTCCGAAGTGGAACTGCAGGTCGGGCAGCGACGACCCCGGCTGCGTGGTGACGAATGCCCCCGCCTCGGCCACGTTCGACGTGAGCGGCCCACGGCGGAACAGCAGATAGGCGAGCAGGCTCCAGACCCGCTCGGCATTGGCGAGCGTCACGGGCTTGCTGCACTCGTAGGCGACCGCGATGGCCAGATGGTCCTGGAGGTTTTCGCCGACGCCGGGCAAGTCCACGGCCACGTCGATCGCGAAGCTCCGCAGATGGTCGGCGGCGCCGATCCCGGACAGCATCAGCAGCTGCGGCGAGTTGACGGCGCCGCCGCAGAGCAGCACCTCGCGCGTCGCCCGCACCCGTCCCGGCCGCGCCCCGGCGACGTACTCGACGCCGACCGCGCGTCCCCGTTCGAGGCTCACGCGCGTGGCGTGCACGCCCGTCCGGACGCTCAGGTTCGGGCGCCGTCGCGCCGGCCGCAGGTACGCCGTGGCCGCGCTCTCGCGACGGCCGTACCGCTGGGTCACCTGGTACAGGCCGAACCCGAGCTGATCGGGCCCGTTGAAGTCGTCGTTGGCCGGAAAGCCGAGCTCTACACCGGCGGCGACGAACGCGCGCGACAGCGGGTTCACCGTCCGGAGGTCCGCCACGCGCAGGGGGCCGCCGGTGCCGTGCAGCCCCGAGGCGCCGCGCTGCTGGTCCTCGGCCCGGCGGAAGTAGGGCAGCACCTGGGCGAACGACCAGCCGGCGTTGCCGAGCTTCGCCCACCCGTCGTAGTTCTCGGGGTGGCCGCGCATGTAGACCATCGCGTTGAGCGCGCTGGAGCCGCCGAGCACCTTGCCGCGCGGCCAGTAGAGTCGGCGACCGTCGAGCGCGGGCTCGGGCTCCGTCTCGTAGGCCCAGTCGCAGGCGGTCCGGAACGCCCGCGAGAAGGCCGCGGGGATCGTCAGCTCTCGCGGGGTCTCCGCTCCGCCCGCCTCCAGCAGCGCCACGCGGACGTCGGATGACTCGCTGAGCCGGGCGGCCAGCACGCAGCCGGCCGAGCCGGCGCCGACGATCACGTAGTCGAACGCCTCCTCGGTACTCACCGCCACCGCCGCCAGCGCGCGCGAAGCTGGGCCAGCAGGAACCGCCACGCCAGCTCCCGGCGGTGCCGTCGGAGGCTGGCCTCGCCGAGCGCGACCAGCGCGAACAGCCGGCACAGCCGCGAGTCGAGAGCGGCGGCGCGGATGATGGCGTCGGCCAGGGCCGGGTTCGCGAAGAGGCGCCGCTGGATGCGCACGGAGTCGACCAGCTCGTCGCCGATCTCGGCCCGCCAGCGGGCCTCGTAGGCGGCGAGCCGGCCCGCGGAGGCGTCGCCGGCGGCGACGGCGTCGGCGGCCACCTCGCCGGCGTGGCGACCGGTCACCATCGCGTAGTAGATCCCCTCGCCCGTATAGGCGTTGACGAAGCCGCCGGCGTCGCCGCAGACGAGCGCCCCGTCGGCGTAGGTGCGCGCCAGCGGGCCCCCCAGCGGCAGCCGGTACGCCTTGAAGTTCTCCGGATTGGAGCGGCCGCGCACGATGCCGCGGCCCGCGACCTCCTCGAGGAATCGCGCGTGGTGTGCGTAGGGCTTCCCGGTCAGCGTCCGCTTGAAGAACGGCAGCAGGAAGCCGACGCCGAAGTCGACGCAGTCGCGCTTGGGGAACACGTAGCCGTAGCCCGGCCAGCCCTTGTAGCCGTACGCGACGTAGATCGTGTCGGGCTCGGCCATGGCCAGCTCGGTCAGCGGCGTCTCCTCCATCGTGTCGATCGCGAGCGCCTCGTCGGCGAAGCCCGTGGTCAGCCCGGCCGCGCGCGCGACCACGCTGTTGACGCCGTCCGCCCCGATCACGAGTCGTCCCGTGAAGGCCCGCCCGTCCACGCAGCGCACGACGACGCGACCGCCGTCGCGCTCGACCGCAGTCGCGCGCGCCGCCTCCGCCACGCGCGCGCCCTCGTCGCGGGCGCGGGTCAGCAGGGCGGCGTCGAGCTCGGTGCGGCGCAGCGTGAGATAGAACGGCGCGTCCCCGGTGGCCACCACCGCGTGGCCGCCGGGCGACTCCATCTGCACCCTCCGGATCTCGTGGATCGCCACGGTCGCCTTGAGGTGCGCGGCCAGGTCGGGGAAGCGCCGATAGATGCCGTAGCGGATGCCGCCACCGCAGGGCTTGTCGCGCGGGAACCGCTTCTTGTCGAGGACGAGCACGTCGACGCGGCGCCGGGCCAGGGCCAGCGCGGCCAGCGCGCCCGCGGGCCCGCCGCCAACGACGATCACCTCCGCGTCCACGGAGCGCATCGCCCCAGACTACTCCACACGACGGGTACAATGACGGGGATGCCGGAGTTCCTTCCGTTCGTCCGTCGCTGGTTCACGGACACCTTCCACGATGCGACCCATCCTCAGCGCGAGGGGTGGGACGCGATCGCCTCCGGCCGGGATACGTTGATCGTCGCCCCGACGGGGTCCGGCAAGACGCTGGCCGCGTTCCTGTGGGCGCTCGACCACCTCCACCGGCTCGGGATGGAGGGGCGCCTCGAAGACCGGGTCTACGTCGTCTACATCTCGCCGCTGCGCGCCCTGAACAACGACATCGAGAAGAACCTGCGCGAGCCGCTGGCCGGCATCCGGGCCGCTGCCGAGGCCGAGGGGCTCGATCTGCCGGAGGTCCGGGTGGCGGTGCGCACCGGCGACACTCTGGCCGCCGCGCGCCAGGCCATGACCCGCCGGCCGCCCCACGTGCTCATCACCACGCCGGAGTCGCTCTACATCCTGCTCACGACGCAGGGGTTCCGCCCGGCGCTGGCCCAGGCGCGGTTCGTGATCGTCGACGAGGTCCACGCCCTCATGGGCAGCAAGCGCGGCGCCCACCTGGCGCTCTCCCTCGAGCGGCTGCAGGCGCTGGTCGAGGGCGACGGCGGCGCCGGCGCGAGGCCCCAGCGGATCGGTCTCTCGGCGACCGTCCGGCCCGTCGAGGACGCGCTGACGTTCCTCACCGGCGCCACCGCGCCGGACCCCGTCCTGATCGACGCGGGGTTCTCGCGCGACCTGGACGTGCAGGTCGTCTCCCCGGTGGACGACTTCCTCACCGCCACCAGCGACACCGTGTGGGACGCCGCCCTGCAGCAGATCGCCGAGCTGGTCGAGGCCCACCGCACGACGCTGGTCTTCGCCCAGAGCCGGCGCTCGGCCGAGCGGCTCGCCCGCGACCTCAACGACCGCATCCCGGACGGCCGCGTCGCGGCCCACCACGGCTCGCTCTCGCGCCGCGCGCGGCTCGAGGCCGAGAACCGTCTCAAGGCCGGCGAGCTCCGGGCGCTGGTGGCCACCTCATCGCTGGAGCTCGGCATCGACGTCGGCGCCATCGACCTGGTGATCCAGGTGCAGTCGCCGCGCAACGTGGCGGCCGCGCTGCAGCGCGTGGGCCGCGCCGGTCACCTGCTCTCCCGCACCTCCAAGGGCCGGATCGTCGTGACCAAGGGCGAGGAGCTGATGGAGGCGGCGGCGGTCGTGCGGACGATCCGCGAGCGTCAGCTGGACCGGATCGCGATGCCCCACGAGCCGCTCGACGTCCTCGCCCAGCAGATCATCGCCGCCGTCGCCGCCGAGTCCCTCGACGTCGCCGCGCTCCACGCCCGTTTCGTCAACGCGGCGCCCTATCGTGACCTGTCGCGTGAGACGTTCCTCGAGGTCATCCGCGCGGTGGCCGAGCCCCTGCCCCTCGAGGTGAAGGGCGTCGTGCCGCGCATCCTCTGGGACCGGGTCAACGACCGGCTCCACGCCCGCCGGGGCAGTCGCTTCCTCGCCCTGACCGCCGGGGGCACGATCCCCGACGCCGGCCTCTACGACGTCTTCGTGGCGGAGACCGACCTGAAGGTCGGCACCCTCGACGAGGAGTTCGTCACCGAGAGCCTGCCCGGCGACGTGTTCCTGCTCGGCTCGCACGCCTGGAAGATCGCCAAGGTCCGGGCTGACCGCGTGCTGGTCGAGGACGCCCAGGGCATGGCCCCGACGATTCCGTTCTGGAAGGGCGAGCATCCTTCCCGGTCGTGGGACCTCGGCCTGGCCGTGGGTCGGCTCCGCCGCGACGCGGCCGATCGCCTGGACGCCCCGGACTTCGAGGCGTGGGCGGCCGCGGAGACCGGTCTCGACGCCCGCGCCACGAGGGCGATGCACGCCTGGCTGGTGAAGGCCGGTGAGGTCCTCCAAGGCGTCCCCGACGACCAGGGCATCGTCGTCGAGTCGTTCTCGGACGAGATGGGCGGCCGCCACGCCATGATCCACTCGGTCTTCGGCATGCGGATCAACGGCGCGTGGGGCATGGCGCTGCGCGAGCAGATCCGCCGGCGCTTCGGCCTGCTGGTCGAGGCCAGCCACGTCGACGACGGCATCCTGTTGTCCTTCGCCCCCGGCCAGACGCCGCCCTCGCCCGAGCGGCTCGTCACGCTGGTCACCCCCGAGGAGCTCGACCCGTTGCTCGGCGAGGCGCTCATCGGCTCCCCGATGTTCGCCACCCGCTTCCGTCACGCAGCGGTGCGGGCGCTCTTCATCCCGCGGATGACCCGCGGCCAGCGCACGCCCGCCTACCTGCAGCGGCTCAAGGCCGATGCCCTGCTGGAGTCGGTGCGGGGCCAGCCGGACTTCCCGGTCGTCGCCGAGACGCTGCGCGAGTGCTTCCACGACGCCTACGACGTGCCGCGGCTCAAGCGCCTGCTCGAGCGGCTGCACGACCGCGAGATCTGGACGCGGCACGTGGACACGCCCTTGCCTTCGCCGTTCGTCTACCCGCTGCTGCTGGCCTGGGACTGGGCCTACCTCGACGCGGGCCACGCCGAGGAGCGGCGCAGCGACACGATCCAGATGCGCAAGGCCTGGAGCGTGGCGCCGGGGCCGCTGCGCGCCGACATCATCGCCGCCGTCGAGGCCGAGCTGCAGAAGACGACCCCCGAGCGGCGCGCCCGCGACGGCAACGAGCTGGCCGCCATCCTCGACGACCTCGGGGACCTCACGCGCGACGAGATCGCGGCGCGCGTCGTTGCGGACGCCGACGGCCTCGTCGCCGCGCTGGCCGCCGAGCGGCGGATCACCGAGGTCGAGTTCGCCGGCGGCCGCCGCACGTGGATCCCGGCCACCGACGCCACGCTGTACGCCGGCCTGGCCACGGAGGCCGGGCTCGAGCGACTCCTGCTCCGGGTGCTGCGCACGCGGGGCCCGATGACCGCCGAGGCGCTGGGCGCCCGGTATGGTCTCGCCTCCGACGACGTCACGCCGGCGCTGGAGCGTCTGGTCCAGCGCGGCGTCGTCCGCCACGGCCCGTTCGTCGCCGAGCGGGAGGGCACCCAGTACGTCCACGTCGCCGTGCTCGACGAGATCCAGCGCCGGCAGGTTCACGCCCGCCGCGTGCCGCGGCCGGTCGCCACGGCCGAGCAGTTCTCGGCCTTCCTGCTGCGCCGCCACCATCTGCACCCCGAGCACCGCCTCGTGGGGCCTCCCGGCGTGCTGGCCTCGCTCGAGCTGCTGCAGGGCGAGGACTTCCCGGTCCGGGTCTGGGAGCAGGACCTGCTCCCAGCCCGCGTCGAGGACTATCAGCGCGATTGGCTGGATCGGCTCGGCCTCTCGGGCGAGATCGTGTGGACGGTCTTCGAGCCGGCCTCTGGCGGCACCGACCGCGGTCGCGCGGGCCGCGTGGGCGCCGCCCTGCGCGAGAACGTGGGCTGGCTGCGCGAGGCCGGCGAGCGGCCCGAGCTCGACGCCGCCGTCAAGAACGTCCTGCTCCACCTCCAGCTGCGCGGCGCCTCCTTCGCACGCGACCTGGCACGCGCGACGGGCCTCGATGCGGCCCGGACGCTGGCCGCCCTGTGGGAGCTGTTCCGCGCCGGGCTGGCGACGCCCGACACCTTCAGCGCGATCGTGGCCACCGCCACCCAGCCGCGGCCGGGTGAGCCGCGCTCGCTCGGGCGGCGGCGGCCGCGGCGCGGTCAGGCCCGCGGCCCGCTCGTGCACCTGCCCCCCGTCGGCCGCTGGAGCGCGCTGGCCGACGAGGAGCCGCTGTCGCCCGAGGAACGAGACGAGGCGCGCGCGCACTTGCTGCTGGCCCGTTACGGCGTGGTGGCCCGCGAGCTGGCGCGCGGCGACTGGGCCACGCTCCGCCACGTGCTGCTCCGCATGGAGTACGGCGGCCAGGTCGTGCGCGGCTACTTCGTGGAGGGGCTCTCGGGCGAGCAGTACGCATTGGAAGAGGCGCTGAGGACGCTGACGACGCCGGGCACCCGACGCGCCGAGCCGCACGTGCTCGTCAACCTGGTCGACCCCGCCAACGTGTGGGGCCGCGTGTGGCCGCTCACGCGCCTCGATGGCGCGCGCCTCAGCGTCGCCCGCCTGGCCCACGCGTGGCTCATCCTGCGCGCCGGGCGTCCCGTGCTCCTCGCCGAGAACTACGGCCGCGAGCTGACGCCGCTGTCCGGCTTCGAGCCGGTCGACCTCCCCGGCACGGTGCGGGCGCTGCAGGCGCTGTTCGAGCGCCCGCTGACGCAGCGCCCGGTGCGCCGGCTCGAGGTGCTCGTCTGGGACGGCCGACCCGTGCGCGAGACCGAGGCCTTCCGCGCCTTCGTCGACGCCGGCTTCAGCGCCGACGAGGCGCGGCTGAGCTGGGACGGCTTCCCCGGGCCGCGGTCAGCGAGGTGAGGCCGCGCCCGTCGTCTTGATCTGGAGCTGGTTGACGACGTTCATCACGCCGTCGACCTGCCGCGCCAGCTCCTCGGCCACGACCTTGTCGTGCACCGTGTCGACCACTCCGTCGAGATGCACCACGCCGTTCACGGTGCTGACGCCGACCCGCGTGAGGTTCGACGCCTTCTCACCGACCAGCTTGGTCTTCACCTTGGCGTTGATCGTCTTGTCGTCCATGTAGCGGCCGGTGCTCCGACCGGTCATCGACTGGCAGGCCGGCGCGAGGATCGCAATCAGCAGCAGCGCGCTCAGCAGCTTCAACGTTCTGGACACTCTCATGGTCGTCTCACCCTCGTGTCTGTGCCGACACTCGGTCGGCGTGATCCGTCGTCGCTACGATTGCCCGATAGCAGCCATCGTGCCAGCGACCTTGGGCCGCGAGCGGGTGACTTCGCGGCCGCTCTGTAGTGAAATGCGCCCATGAGTGGGCGGCTGGCCGGCAAGGTCGCGATCGTCACAGGAGCCGGCTCGCGCGGCCCCGGCGTCGGCAACGGCAAGGCGGCGGCGATCCTCTTCGCGCGCGAGAGGGCCCGCGTGCTCTGCGTCGACCAGGTGAAAGAGCGCGCCGAGGAGACGGTCGGGCTCATCCGGGCCGAGGCCGGCGACGGCGAGGCCGAGGCCTTCGCCGCCGACGTCACGCGCGCGGCCGACTGCCGGGCCATGGTGCAGGCGGCGGTGGACCGCTGGGGCGGGGTCGACATCCTCGACAACAACGTCGGGATCGAGTCGCGGCGCGGCGTCATGGAGACCACCGAGGAGGAGTGGGATCACGTCATGGCGGTCGATCTCAAGTCGATGCTGCTGGCCACGCAAGCGGCGGTGCCCGCGATGGAGCGTCGCGGCGCCGGCTCGATCATCTGCATCGCCTCGATCGCCGGCCTGCGCGGCTACGGCCGGACGGCCTACGCGGCGGCGAAGGCCGGCGTGATCGGCTTCGTGAAGACCGTCGCCGTCCAGCTCGGCCCCCGCGGCATCCGTGTCAACGCGATCGCGCCGGGCACCGTGTGGACGCCGATGGTGGAGGACCTGGGCCCCGAGGCCCGCGAGCGCCGCCGCCGCGCCACGCCGCTCGGCACCGAGGGCACGGCCTGGGACGTCGGCTGGGGCGCCCTCTACCTGGCCAGCGACGAGGCCCGCTGGGTCACCGGGCAGGTGCTGGTCATCGACGGAGGACTCACGACGACAACCTCGGAGGGGGGCTTCGCCCCCCTTCCGACGGCCCCGCCGGCCTGATGGCCGGCTTGCGCCTGCCTCCCCCCAGGAAGGGGGGCGCCGGCAAAGCCGGCGCCCGAAAGCGGAACACCAAACCGGCCAGGCCACGCAAACGCCGGGCGCCCGCCACCAGCGTGCCGGAGTCGAAGAGCGCCGCTCCGAGCACGCGGGGCTCGTCTCCTCTTCGCGTGGAGACGAAGCGAGTTTATGAGCCCGCGGCCGGTGACGATGGGACGCGGGTGTTGATCATGCGGTATTGGCCGCGGGGGATTCGGAAGGAGCGGATCGACGTGTGGCTGCGGGAGCTGGCGCCGGTGCTGCCGCTGCTCCGGAGCTACCTCGACGAGAAGATCACCTGGGCGCAGTACGTGCCGCGCTACGTGGCGGGGCTGCGGCGGCCGGAGGCCCGGCAGGCGCTGGCCGAGCTGCGTACGCTCGCGTCGCGCGGACGCGTGACGCTCCTGTGCGGCTGCCCCGATCCGCAGCGGTGCCACCGCACGCTGCTGCAGCGGTATCTGCTAGACTCGGTCGGCGAGGCGAACCCGTAACCGAATGACGCGCGCCCTGTGGCTGCCTGTCCTGCTCATCGTCGTCGTCGCGACCGCCGCCCGTGCCGAGCACGAGGTGTTCTACCGCTACACCGTCCTCGGCTACGTGAAGGACGGATCCGGCAAGCCGCAGGCCGGGCAGCGCGTGGAGCTCGTCCGTGACAAGACGGGCTTCTCTTACCTCGGCGACACCGACGCGGAGGGGCTCTTCGTGATCGTCGCGCGGCTGGGCGACGAGAGCGCGGGCGAATCGCTCACCCTGCGGGTCGGCGCCGTCCGGCACCGGGTGATCGCCCGCTTCGATCCGGCCAACCACACCGAGGAGCGGGGCACTCGCGTCGACCTGGAGGGCGCCCGGGTGCTGGAGCGCGCGGCGTCGTTCCGCGCGACGCTGGCCCAGCTGCTCAGCGCGCCGCGGCCCTGAGCCAATGGAGGCTGACATGGCGACGAAGACATCTCGCCGCGGGATGAAGGCGTTCGTGCTGATCGAGACGGCTCCCGGCAAGACGAAGGCGGTGAAGAAGGAGCTGAGCCGCATCGCCGGCCAGGGCCTCGCCCACCTCGACGCGGTGACCGGGCCGTACGACTTCATCGCCCAGATCGAGGGCCCCACCCTCGACGCCATCGGCCGCCTCGTCACCGACGAGATCGGCGTCATCGACGGCGTGACCCGCACCACGACCTGCGTCGCGGTCGCCATCGGCTGACGTGCACGTCCTCGTCGCCGGCGGCACCGAGTTCATCAGCCTGCACTTGGTCCAGGCGCTGCTTCGCGACGGCCACCAGGTGACGGTGCTGAACCGCGGCCGTCAGCCCGGCCGCCTGCCGGGCGGCGTGCGCACCATCGTCGCCGACCGCAAGGACCACGCCGCCCTGCGCAAGTCGCTGGCCGGCGAGCGCTTCGACGGCCTCGTCGACGTGACGTACGCCCCGACGCTCGGCGAGGACGTGGAGGCGTTGCTGGACGCCCCGGCCGCCGTCGGCCACGTGCTCTTCGTCTCGACCGGCCGCGTCTACGACCACGCGCGCCCGATCCCGTTCGACGAGGACACCCCGCGCAACCTCTACTGGGGCGAATACGCGAAGAACAAGATTGCCGGCGAGGACGTGCTGCTGGCCCGGCACCGCGCGCGCGGGCTGCCGGCGACGATCGTGCGCCCGACCCACGTCTACGGCCCGCTCAACACGCGCAACAACGAGACGTTCTTCTTCGACCGCCTGACGCGCGGCCGGCCGGTGCTGGTGCCTGACGGCGGCGGCTGGCTCCGCCAGTTCGGCCACGTCGCCGACCTCGCGGACGCCATGGCCGCGATGCTCGGCGTGCCCGCCGCGTTCGGCCGGGGCTACAACGTCACCGGCGAGGAGTCGATCACCCAGGTCGGCTTCGTCGAGCTCATCGCCGAGGTCATGGACCGTCCGCTCGTCCTCGTGCCCGCCCCGACGCCGGCAGGCGGCAAGCCGGCCCCCTTCGGACAGAACCTCGTCTACGACTGCCACGCCGTCTACACCACGACGCGCGTGCGGGCCGAGCTCGGCGTGCGGCCGCGCTACACGCTGGCCGCGGGCCTCGCCCAGACGCTCGAGTGGTACCGGCGCGAGGGCCTCGACCGCCGCGAGATGGACTTCAGCGCCGAGGACGCGCTGCTCCGGTCGCTCGGCGCCTGATGTCGTCCCCCTCGGTGGTGCTCGTCTATCACCCCGCCGAGGCCGACGTCTACGCGCGGCTCATCCGCCTCCCGGCCGGTCACGACGTCACGCTCCGCGTGTGCGCGACGGAGGACGAGGCGGCCGCCGTGATCGGCGACGCCGACGTCGTCTACGCGTGGCAGTTCCCCCCCGCGCTGTACGGCAAGGCCGCCCGGCTCCGGTGGCTGCAGGCGATGGGCGCGGGCGTCGACTGGGTGCTCGTGCGCGAGCTGCCGGCGCGGGTCACCGTCACCCGCGCCCCGGGGATCTTCGGGCCGTGGATGAGCGAGTACGTGCTCGGCTGGTGCTCCTGGGTCACCCAGCGAATGGAGGAGTACCGCGCGGCCCAGCGGGAGCATCGCTGGATCGGCGACGTGCTCCCCGGCCGCCTGCGCGGGAAGACGCTGACGCTGGTCGGCGTCGGCGACATCGGCCGTGAGATCGCGCGCGTCGCGCGCGCGGTCGGCATGCACGTGATCGGCGTGAGCCGCTCGGGCGAGCGGGTCCCCGCCGTCGAGCGCGTCTACCGCCCAGGCCATCTGCCGCGGGCGCTCGCCGCCGCCGACTTCGTCGTCGTCGTGCTGCCACTGACCAAGAAGACACGCGGACTCATCGACGAGACCGCGTTCAACGCGATGCGGCCGGGCGCCTGGCTGCTCAACATCGGCCGCGGCGCCGTGGTCGACGAGGCCGCCCTGCTCGGCGCGCTGCAGAGCCGGCGCATTGCCGGCGCCATCCTCGACGTCTTTCCCACCGAGCCGCTGCCGGCCGACCACCCGCTCTGGAAGCTCGAGAACGTCGTGATCACGCCGCACGTCGCCGGCCCCAGCACCGCCGACGAGATCGCCCCGATCTTCAACGACAACCTCGCCCGCTACGTCCGCGGCCGCCCCCTCCAGCACATCGTCGACCGCACCCGGGGGTACTAGTCGGAGTACGGACCCGTCGACCGTCCTCCTTGCGCACCCGTGCGCCGTCGTTCAAGCTCACCGCATCATGGCCGCGACGGGGAAGGCATGACCGCCGGCCCGGCGCCGGCACCACCGGCAGGTGGGGCCAAGACGTTTCGATTCCTGGACGAAGGGGCGATGGTGGCCCTGGTCATCGGCACGGTGGGTCTTCTCCTGGCCCTCGGCATCACGCTTCTCCCCATCCCCGGCGTCCCGATGTTCTCCGCGCCCATGATGGTCATGCGGGCCACCATCGTCACTGTTGGCCTCGTGATCTGGTGGGAGGTCTGGCGTCGACGTGGCCAGGAGGTCCGGACCGACGACTCGCGAATCACGTGGTTCCCGCGGCACGATCGCGAGGTCACGATGTCGTGGTCGCAGGTGCACCGCGTGCGCGAGCGGCTCATCCGGCGCAGGCTCGAGCTGCTCGACGGCTCGCACCGGACCGTGCCGCTCAGCTACGACCTTCCGGACTTCGGTGATCTCTTGCCGATCGTTCACCGCAACACCCCTCACCTGCGCGAGCGCCATCTCGCGATGCGCACGTTCCGCCGTCATCAGTCGACACAGTGGTTGTACCTCGCGTCGACGCTCGGCTTCGTCGCTCTGCTGACGGTGGCGATCGTGCAGCGTGAGCGGCTCGGCGTCGTCGTCTTCCTCGGTGCATCGATCATCGGTGTGCTGGCCTATGGGCGCACGGTGCGGAGGATCGAGATCGTACCGACCGGGCTGATGCTGACGACACCGTTCGGGAGCCGGCAGGTGGCTTGGCGTGATGTCGTCGGCGTGGAGCTGATGCATGCCTGGGGCGGCGGCGGGTTCCTGAAGGGCGCGGTCCCGCTCGTGAGGATTCGGCTGGGGTCGGGCAAGCGGATCGACCTCGGCGCGATCGTCGAAGGGACCATCGCCCTCTTCGACGCCGTCGACGCCGCGTGGAGGCGCACAAAAACAACGCGGGCGGATCAGGTCATCGCGTGACCGACCGCCGTGGTCGGCGCGGCGATCGGGGGTTCAGCGACGGGCGACGACGAGGCGATAGCCGAGGTCGAGCTCCGTGCGATCGAGGAGATCGGCGTGGCGGGCGTGCCAGGTGCCATCGGCGAGGTCACGTCGGAGGCGGGCGAGGCCGGGCTCGACGTCGCGAACCTTGCTGAACGTGGAGATGGCTAGCCGGACGCCGGCGTCGAGGTAGGCTTCCGGACGACGCCAGTAGGCGCCGAGAAAGCCGTCGGTGCAGTCGTGCGGGACGAGGATCGGGCGCACCTCGAGGGGCCCCAGCCGGCGCCCGAGCTCCTCGAGCGACGGGAAGATCGGGCGATCGAGCGTGACGATCTCCGGGAAGTACTCGTCCACCAGCCAGAAGCCCGGCCCGGCTGGGTCCCACGTGAACAGCACGACGCGCTCGCGGGCGACGCGGGCGAGCTCGGCCAGACCGCCGGGCCGGTCGGGCCAGTGGTGGATGGTGAGCACGGCAAGCACCGCGGCGAAGGACGCGTCGCGGAACGGCAGGTGCGTCGCCGACGCCTGGACGACGGGGGCGGCGCCGGGGCGACGCTGCGCGATCATCGTGGCCGACGGCTCGACGGCGACGACGGGGCGATCGGTCGGCTCGTAGGAGCCGGCGCCGGCGCCGACGTTCACCACGGTGGCGGCGTCGCTCAGCGCCGCGGTGATCGCGGCGACGATGCGGGAATCGGGGCGGCGATGCTCGCGGTAGCCCGCCCCGATGACGTCGTAGAGCTGGGCCCGCGCGCTCACGGTGCGGCGTCCGTCTATTTGATCTCCGTCGTGCAGTGCGGGCAGCGCCGGGCCTTCAGCGGGATCGCCATGGCGCAGGCCGGGCACTCCTTGGTGGTCACGGGCGCGACGGGCTCGGGGCCGCGGAAGCGGTTCACCTGCTTCACGACGAGGAACACGGCGAAGCCGACGATGAGCAGGTTGATGAGGCTGTTGATGAACAGTCCGTAGTTGAGGGTCGGCACGCCGGCCGCCTTGGCGGCAGCGACGGTAGGATACGACCCGCCGCCGAGCGTGACGAAGAGGTTGGAGAAGTCGACCCGGCCGAGCAGCAGGCCGATCGGCGGCATCAACATGTCGTTCACGAACGAGTTCACCACCGTCGTGAACGCGGCACCGATCACGATGCCGACGGCGAGGTCGATCATGTTGCCTCGCATGATGAACGTCCGGAACGCGTTGATCATCTCCCCTCCTCCGGCCAGGCGGCCGCTATCGCTTGGAGATCAGAAACCGGCCGAGCGCCAGATGCGGCAACCCCGAGCGCTCGAAGGTGTCCACCGCATCGGCCGGCGAGCCGACCAGCGGCTCGCCGTGCAGGTTGAAGGAGGTGTTGAGAACGGCGCCGATCCCGGTGCGTCGCTCGAACTCGCGGATCACCCGGTGGTAGCCCGGGTTCCAGGCCTCGTCCACGATGTGGGCGCGAGCGGTGCCGTCCTGGGGGTGCACCGCCGCGGCGATCTCGTCCCGTCGCTTCGGATTGGTGGCAAAGGCCAGCATCATGTACGGCGAGGCCAGGCCCTTGGGGTTCACGAGGTAGTCGGTCTCGCGCTCGCGCAGCACGCTCGGCGCGAACGGCATCCAGAAGTCGCGGTTCTTGATCATCCGGTTGATGATCCCGACCACCTTCGGGTCGGCCGGGTTGGCCAGGATCGAGCGGTTGCCGAGGGCGCGCGCCCCGAACTCCATGCGGCCGGCGCACCGGGCCACGACACCGTCGGTCACCAGCAGCTCGGCGATGCGCTCCTCCATCCGCTCGGGCTCGCTCACCCGGTGGCGGGCGGCCAGGTCGCGACGGCGGACGATCTCCTCGACCTCGGCGTCGTCGATCGACGGGCCGAGGTAGGCCGGGCCGAGCGGCGCCGGCCGGGCCACCCCGCCGGCCCGCGCGCAGGCATCGAGGTACCCGAGGTAGGCGGCGCCGATCGCGTTCGACTCATCGCCGCACGACGGGAACACGAACAGGTCGCGCACCCACTCCTCGCTCGCCAGCAGCATGTTCGCCTTGACGTTCATGAAGACGCCGCCGCCGAGCGCCAGCCGGTCGCCGCCGTAGCGCTCGCGCATGAGCCGCGCCCACTTCAGGAGGAGGTCCTCCACGACCTGCTGGGCTCCCCCCGCCACCGCATCGAAGCGGAGCCCGAGTGTGTCCTCCAGTAGCAGGCGATAGCGCGGGCCCCGCCGCCGCCAGGCGAACTGCGCCGGCGTGTCCTCCACGAGGCCGAACGCCGCGCTCAGCGCCGCGGTCGCGCGCTCGACGGCCGCGGCCGGCGCGTAGGGCGCGAGCCCCATCACCTTGTACTCGTGCTCGCCGAACTTCATGCCGAGCAGCAGCGTCACGAACGAGTAGAAGGAGCCGAGCGAGCCCGGCGCGCTCGGCGCTGCTTCGTGGCGCTCGAGCGCGGCGCCGCGCCCGGTGGAGGCGGTCGCGCACAGCCCGTCGCCGGAGTTGTCGTTGGTGAGGACGAGGGCCGGTTCTCCCGCGAACGGCGCCCCGAAGTAGGCGGAGGCGGCGTGACAGGTGTGGTGGTCGAGGGTGACGATCCGCTCGGCGCCGACGCCGAGGTGTCCCGTCACCAGCCCGAGGCGCTCGCTCTCCGGCAGGACGAACTTGCCCTGCGCGGGCTCGATCAACCCCAGGCGGGCGCCGAGCTTGCGGGCGCGGCGCCCGAAGCCGGCCCGCGGCTCCTGCAGGCGGACGCCGTAGTACTCGCGGGCGTAGTCGCGGTCGTGCAGCACGCGGTTCATCCACTCGCGCGCGTACGCCCGGCGTCCGGCCAGCGCGACGAGGTCGATCTGCTGCGGCTTCATCCCCAGCTCGCGCAGGAGGGCGTCGATGGCCAGCCGCGGGTACCCGGCGTCGTTCTTGAGGCGAGTGAAGCGCTCCTCGGACGCGCAGCCCACGACGGCGCCGTCGCGGAGGATGGCCGCCGTCGCGCAGTGGGTCTCGGAGATGCCGAGGACGATCATGACCGGTCGATCTTAACAGACGACCGGCCAGCGACCGCCATGCCCGGCCGTCAGGATTTCTTCGAGGTCTTCGAGAAGAACATGCCCACCAGCGGCCGCATCTCGCGGTTGCCGCAGTCCGGGCAGACGGCACCCTGTGTGTGCTCGCTCAGGGTCTGGGTCAGCGCGACTTCCTTCTGGCACCGGTCGCAAAAATACTCGTAGAGAGGCATGGCCTCCTCCTCCCGACGTCGACCTGGTTGATGGTGAGACCGTGGTCCGACAGGGCGCAGTCTATCACGCGCCCGGATCCCCCACGAGCGCCGCGGCCGCGATCCCCGCCAGCGCGCACGCCTCGTCCTTGTCCGAGACGTCGCCCGAGATGCCGACGGCCCCGAGCACGGCGCCGGCGGCGTCGCGGATCAGCACGCCGCCGGGGGCGGGCACCACGCGCCCGTCCGACATCGCGTTGAGCGCGGTGAAGAACGCCTGCTGCTGGGGCGGCCCCTCGGCGACCCGACGAGCCAGGGCGCGTGAGCCCAGTCCCATCCCGAGCGCGCCCCACGCCTTGCCGACGGCGATCTGCGGACGGATGATGCCGGCGCCGTCCTCGCGCGCGAACGCCTTCAGGTGACCGCCGGCGTCGAGCACGGCCACGGCCAGCGGCGCGCAGCTCGTCTCGCGCCCGGTGCGCAGCGCCACCTCCACGATCGTCGTCGCCTGCTTCAGCGTGAGGCTCATGGCTCGCCCCTCCTCGTACGGTGCGTGAGGCGCTAGGGTATGCTTGCCGCGACCGCGCGCGCAACCCGACGAGCCGCTGTCAACGTAACGAGGGGCGCCACGGCTCCGCCGAGGCGCCCCGAGCCGCCCCGAGCCGCCCCGGGGGGCTTGGGGGGCCCTTTCGAGGCCCCCCAATACCAAGGAGGAAAGCCGATGGCACGCTGGGACACGATCCAGGTCGACGGACAACCGATGCGGGTGTACCTCGACGTGCCGGCCAGCGGCGGGGCCGTGCCCGGCGTCGTCGTCATCATGCACGGCCCGGGACTCGATCGCTTCATCGAGAACCAGGTGGAGGACCTCGCGCGTCACGGCTACGCCGCGGTGGCGCCCGACCTCTATCACCGGCAACCCGCCGACGGCGACATGATGACCCGCATCGGCCGTCTGCGCGACCGCGAGATCCTCGCGGACGTCGACGCGGCGATGGCGCACCTCAAGCGCGTTCCCGAGGCCCGGGTCGGCGACCTGGCCGTGCTCGGCTTCTGCATGGGCGGTCGCATCACCTACCTGCTGGCCGGCGCGCGGCCGGCGGCGTGGCGAGCCGCCGGCGTCTTCTACGGCGGCAACATCATGAAGTCGTGGGGCGAAGGCCCCACGCCCTTCGATCTCACCGGCCAGATCGCCTGTCCCGTGATCGGCTTCTTCGGCGTGGAGGACACGAACCCCTCACCGGACGACGTGCGGAAGATCGACGCCGAGCTGACGAAGCACGGCAAGCCGCACGAGTTCCACGACTACGAGGGTGCGGGCCACGCCTTCCTGAACTTCATGAACGCCGAGCGCCACCGCCCCAAGCCGGCCGCCGACGCCTGGGACAAGATGCTCGGGTTCCTCGACAAACAGCTCAGGCGCCGGGCCGCCTGACCCGCGGCGCGCGGAACCCCGACGGCGGCGGGCTGTCGAAGACGACCCGCCGGCCGTCGGGGTGCATGAAGCCCAGGCGCGTGGCGTGCAGGCACACGCGCCGCAGCGGGTCGCCCCGACCGCCGTAGGCGCGGTCGCCGACGATGGGATGGCCGAGTGCGGCGAGCTGCGCGCGGATCTGCCCCCGCCGTCCCGTCGCCAGCGTGAGCTCCACCACGGTCGCGTCGTCGTCGCGCGCGAGCACGCGATAGCGCGTGATCGCCTCGCGTCCCTGGCGCGTGTCGCGCGTCGGCCGCACTCGCAGCGAGCGGTCCTCGGTCAGGCGCGACGTCAGCGTGCCCGCGTCGTCGCGCACGCGGCCCTCGACGCGCGCGACGTAGACGCGCTCAGGCGTGCGGGCGTGAAACTGCTCCTGCAGCATCGTCTTCGCGCGCGCCGTCCGCGCCACGACGAGCAGGCCCGACGTCTCCCGGTCCAGCCGATGGACGATGAACACGCGGCCGGCGTCGCGCGCGTCCATCCAGTCGCGCAGGAGCCGGTACGCCGTCCGCTCCCGCTCGCTGAGGTCGGCGATCGTGAGCAGCCCGGGCGGCTTGTCGATGACGACGATCTCGTCGTCCTCGTGCACGAGCCGCAGCGGCGCCGGAATCGACGCCACCGGCGGCGCCCCCAGCTCCACGCGGTCCCCCGCTCCCACCGCCACGTCGCCACGCCGCACGACCGCCCCATTCACCCGGACACGCCCTAGCTCCAACCACTGCTTGACGGTCCGCCCCGACGCCCCAGGAAACAGCCGCTGCAGCCGGGCGCGAACCGTCTCCTCTGCGGAGGAGCCACGCCGCCGACTTCGGTCCCCCACGTTACGTCCCCGCGTCACGCCTCGGCCGATGTGCGGGCGACGAGCCAGCGGGCGGTGCGGAGGAGGCGGGCGTCTCCGTGGCGCGGGCCGACGAGCTGGACGCCCAGCGGGAGGCCGTTGGCGCCTCGCATGAGCGGCAGGCTGATCGCGGGCATGCCGGCGAGCGTCCACAGCGCGCAGAAGGCAGGATCCCCGGTGGAGTCGAGCCCGAGCGGTGCGGTGCCCGAGGCCGCCGGCGTCAGGATCGCGTCGTACCGCTGCTCGAACAGCTCCGTGAGGCTCGCGACGAGCGGCGGGATGCCCGCCAGCGCGCGCAGGTATTCGGGGGCGCTCACCACGTGGCCGTGCTCGATCCGGGCACGAAGCGACGCCGACAGCCCCGCGCGGCCGGTGCGCCACTCGCGGTCGAGGTTCACCGCGATCTCGGCGTCCATGATCGTGCGATGCCACTCGGCCGTCTCCGCGGCGGGGGTCACCAGCTCCATCTCCTCGACGCGGTCGCCCAGCAGCGCGGTCAGCTCCGCGAAGGCCTCGCGGGCGTCCGGATCGACCCGGTCCCACAGGCCGGTCTTCACGAACGCGAACATCGGCGGCAGCGGTGGCTCCTCGGCGGCCAGCGCGCGATAGGGCACCCGCGCGCGGGGCCGGGTGTCGGGATCGCCCTCGTCGCGGCCGGTGAGCTGCTCGAGCAACAGCGCCAGGTCGTCGACGCCGCGCGCGAACAGCCCCACGTGGTCGAGCGTGCGAGAGATCTGGAACATCCCGTGGCGGGAGATCAGCCCGTGCGTCGGTTTGAGGCCGTAGACGCCGCAGTACGCGGCGGGACGGATCGTCGAGCCGCCGGTCTGGCTGCCGAGCGCCAGCGGCACCATGCCCGCCGCGACGGCCGCCGCCGAGCCGCTCGACGAGCCGCCGGGCGTGTGCGCCGGGTTGTGCGGATTGCGCGTCTTCCCGGGCTCACGCGTCGCGAACTCCGTCGTCACCGTCTTGCCCATGACAATCGCACCCGCGGCTCGCAGCGCCGCGACCACGCTCGCGTCCCGCGACGGCGTCCGTCCCGCGTGGAGCACCGACCCGTTCTCCGTCGGCATGTCCGCCGTGTCGATGATGTCCTTCACTCCCACCGGCACTCCGTGCAGCGGCCCCACCGTCCGTCCCGACAACCGCTCCTCGTCCGCCGCCCGCGCCTGGGCCAGCGCCAGCCCCGGATCGAGAAACGTCCACGCCTCCACGTCCCCATCCACCGCCCGGATCCGCGCCAGACACGCCTCGACGTACTGCTCCGAGCTGATCACCCCATCCCGGATCAACCGCGCCGCATCCCCCGCCCCCACCGCATGCAGATTCGTCAGATCCATCTCACCGACTCCATCACCGTTGGTCCACGCGTGCGCCCCGAATCGCCACGTTTCGAGCGCGGGCTTTGCCCGCGCGATCGTTCCGTTCGAGCGTCGCCCTCGCCGCCGCAATCCTCCGCAGCGTGAATGTCACCGAGTTTCGAGCGCGGGCTTCGCCCGCGCGATCCTTCCGTTCGAGCGGCGGCCTTTGCCGCCCCAGTCCTCCGCAGCGTGAATGTTCACCGAGCTTCGAGCGCGGGCTTTGCCCGCGCAATCCTTCCGTTGGGGGGAGGCAGGCGCAAGCGGGCCGTCAGGCCCGCGGCGCCGTCGGAAGGGGGGCGAAGCCCCCCTCCGAGCTAACTCCCGTAGAGAAACTCCGGCAGCCAGAGCGTCATCCCCGGCCAGATGTACATGAAGACGAGGCAGATCAGCACGATGATCATGTACGGCATCATCCCGGCGAAGATCTGGTTGAGGGTGACGTGCTTGGGCGACACCCCCTTGAGGTAGAACGCCGACATCGCTACCGGCGGTGACAGGAAGGCCGCCTGGAGATTCACCGCGACCATCGTGCCGAACAGGATCGGGTCGATCTGGAAGTGGGTCAGCAGCGGGATGAAGATCGGGCAGAAGATCACGATGATCTCGGTCCACTCGAGCGGCCAGCCCAGCAGGAAGATGAGGAGCTGGGCGACGAGCATGAACCCCATCGGCGACAGGTTCATGCCCAGCACCCACCGCTCGATCAGCCCCTGGCCGCCGTGCAGCGCGAACACCGCCGAGAACAGCGCCGAGCCGACGAAGAGCCAGCACACCATGGCTGTCGTCTTCGCCGTGAGGAAGGTCGACTGCTTGATGTTCTCGCGCAGCTCCCGCGACGTCCGCAGGTACCAGAGCCCCGGCACCACCGTGCCGAGCAACGTTCCCCCCAGCGACGCCGACACCGCCAGCGAGGACCACGGCTCGTCCTTCCACCAGCCGAGCGCCACGCCGACGACGGCGCCGACCAGCGACCACCACCAGACCGGGCGCGCGTACCGCGCCATCACCGCCAGGTACATGGCCCCGAGAGCGCCGATCGCCGCCGACTCGGTCGCGGTCGTGATGCCGAACAGGATCACGGCGAGCACAACCGCGGTGAGCACGCCGAGCGGCACCACGGAGGCGATGAGCTCCTTCAGGATCTCGAGCTGCTCGCCGTCCATGCGCCAGAAGTAGACGAGGAGCAGCAGCGTCGACAACGCCGCCAGCCCCCAGAACCACGGGTAGAAGTGCGCCGGCACCCGCGCGGCGGCGGGCCCGGTCGACGCTTCGCGGAGCGAGCTCATCTCCTCGGGCGGACCGCCGGCCTTGTCGCTGGAGGTCGCCGTCTCCGACTCGCCCGCCGCGCCAAGCTCCTGCGGCTTGTCCTCGCTCGACGCCTCGGCGCCCGTCCCGAGCTCCTGGGGCTTCTCCTCCGCGGCCGGCGCCGGAGCGCCGGTGACCGGCGTGGTCACGGCGGCCGCGCGCGGCGCCGGCGCCGTGGCGACGGTCTCGGGGGCGTTGTAGACCACGACGTACCACCACGTGGCACCGAAGGTGCCGACCGTCAGCATCACCGGCACGGCGAGGGCCAGGACGTTCTTCACGAGCAGCGCCCCGCCGCCGTGCTCGGCCCCCGCCAACCGGCCCGGCCGGACCACCGCGGCGAGGAGCCCCGGCACGACGCTCCCCGAGCCAGCCCGCTCCAGGCGGCGGAGGTACTCCGGCACCGTGATGCGGTACTGGTCCGGCGGCAGCTTCGGCGCGATCTTCGGATTGATCAGCGCCCACCCGAGGATGTACACGAGGTAGAGGAACGTCAGGAAGAAGCCGGGCAGCATCGCGGCGGCGTAGAGCTTGACGATCGACTGTCCCGCCACCGCCGCGTACACGATGAGCATCACGGAGGGCGGGATCAGGATGCCGAGGGTCCCGCCGGCCGTGATGGCGCCGGCCGCCAGGCGCGTGTCGTAGCCCGCGTTGAGCATCGGCCGCATGGCGATGACGCCCATGAGGACGACCACGGCGCCGACGATGCCGGAGGCGATGCCCCAGAACGCGCACACGAGAAGGGTCGTGACCGCCAGTGAGGCCGGCACGCGGCGGAAGGCGAGCTGCACGCTGTGGAACATCCGGTCGACCAGCGCCGCCCGCTCCATGATGTAGCCCATGAAGACGAAGAGCGGCACCGACAGGAGCGTGTCGTTCGTCATGACCCCGTAGGTGCGCTGGACGATGAGGTCGAAGATCCGGTTCTCCCACCAGTGCTGGCCGGCCGTCCAGAACGCGACGTAGCCGAAGATCATCCCCAGCCCCATGAGCGTGAAGGCGGTGGGAAAGCCCATCATGATCGCGACCACGATGAGCCCCAGCATGGTGAGGCCGAGCGCGGGATCGCTCATGGGTTCTTGTGCTCCACCACGCTGCGGTGGCGGGCGGCCTCGTCGATGGCGTGGGCGCCCTCCATGGCCACGCGGCGCGATTCCTCGTCGACGTACTCGCTGTGGCCGAGCTGGGTGTCGATGACATCGATCTCCTCGACGTCCTCGAGCCGGGCCGGCCAGGCGCCGGTGCGCAAGCAGACGATGCAGCGCGCGATCTCCGCCACGCCCTGGAGCATCACGAGCACGCCGGCCACCGGGATGACGGTCTTGAAGTGGTAGACCGGCGGGCCCTCGGCTGTCACGGTGGAGTGCTCGCCGATGCGCCAGGACAGGGCCGCGTAATCGGCCCCGGCGTAGATGAGCCCCAGGATGCCGGGGATGAAGAACAGGAAGTACAGCGCGAGGTCGAGCCCCGCCTGCATCCGGGGCTTGAGGTAGATGTAGACGAAGTCGGCGCGGACGTGGCCGGCCGCGGCCAGCGTGTAGGCGCCGCACATCATGAACAGCGTGCCGTACAGCATGTTGTTGAAGTCGAAGATCCACGCCGTGGGCTGGTTGAGGATGTACCGCTTGAAGACCTCGATGGAGACCACGAACGTGAGCGCGACGATGAGCCAGGCGAAGGCCTTGCCCGACCAGTAGCTGATCCGGTCGATCGCGCGGATCAGGCCCACGGTGCCGACCTCGACCGAGGGGCCAGCCACCCGGCGGATGCCGGGTGGCTGGCCGCGAACGTGATCACCGCCGCGTCAGCTCTTCTTGGCGGCGGGCTTGCCGAAGTAGTGGTTGTACGCCATGCGGCGGGAGACGTTGGTGTCCAGGTCCCACTTCACCGCTCGCGCGGCGAACGCCCGCTGCGACTCGGCGATCTCCTTGAAGAGCGGGTTGTCGGCGGCCTTCTTGTCCGCCGCGCCGTCGTAGGCCTCGAGCTGCTTCTGCAGGAGCGCGTCGGGAGTCTTGAAGAAGCGGACCTTGTCCTTGGTCTGCAGCTCGACGTAGTCCTTGGAGTAGCGGTCGACGGCCTTCCACGACATGTCGGCCGAGGCCGCCTCGACTGCGTTCTCGATGATCGACTTCATCTTGTCGGGCAGCGCGTCGAACTTGCCCTTGTTGAACATGATCTCGAACTGCTCGGCGTTCTGGTGGTAGCTCTGGAGCATGCACACCTTGGAGACGTCGGCGAAGCCGAGGATCCGGTCCGAGGTGGCGTTGTTGAACTCGGCGGCGTCGAGCAGGCCGCGGTCCATGGCCGGCACGATCTCGCCGCCCGGCAGCGCGTTGACCGCCGCCCCCAGGCCCGTGAACACGTCGATCGAGATGCCGACGGTGCGGAACTTGAGACCCTTGAGGTCGTCGGCCTTGGTGACGGGCTTCTTGAACCAGCCGAGCGGCTGGGTCGGCATCGGCCCGTAGGGAAAGGACACGACGTTGGCGTTGATCGACTTGTAGAGCTTGTCGAGCAGCTGCTTGCCGCCGCCGTACTTGTGCCACGACAGCAGCATGTTGGCGTCCATGCCGTAGGCGGGACCCGAGCCCCACAGCGCGAGCGCCGTCTGCTTGCCGTAGTGGTAGACGAGCACGCCGTGCCCGCCGTCGAGCGTGCCCTTCGACACGGCGTCGAGCAGGCCGAAGGCCGGCACGACCGCGCCGGCCGGCAGCACCTCGATCTTCAGCTCGCCGCCGGTCATGTCGTTAACCTTCTTCGCGTAGTCGTTCGCGTACTCGTGGAAGATGTCCTTGGCGGGCCAGGTGCTCTGCCAGCGCATGCTGATCGGCCCCTGGGCCTTGACGACGCTGGGAAAGCCGAGTGCAGCGGCGCCGGTCGCCGCCACAGCGGCTCCGGTCAGAAACCTGCGACGCGATGCCGCGGGCACTGCCTGCGGTTCATTCATGGAGCACCTCCTCGTCGAGGATGGGATGCGCGCTCATCAAAGGTCGAACCGCCAATACGGGCGCGACGTTACGCCGCGCGCCACGGCGTTGTCAACTTTCCTAGGGACGCACGCTGTCGGGCGGTGGCCCCAGGGTGAGACTGACCCGTCCCGAGCCACGCCGCACGGTGAGGTGCAGCGGCCGGTCGGTGGTCACGTCGCCCAGAGCCTCGCGCGCGGCGTCCCGGGTCAGGACGGCCTGGTCGTTGACCTGGAGCAGCACATCGCCGACCTCGAGCCCGGCCTTCTCCGCGGCGCTGCCTCGAACCACGAACGTCACCGAGGGGGCGCTGGGCGCCGGGCGCACCTCTTGCCCGGCCGGGGTCTCCGGCTCTCGCAGGACGAAACCGAACTCGGCGGCCATTCGTTCCCCGGCGACCATCCGGGGCATTGCCATCAGATGGACCGGCAGTGGCCGGCGGCCCTCGCGGCGCAGCACGGTCAAGCGGACCTCGGCGTCGGCCGGCGCCCGGGCGATGAGACGCTGGAGCAGCCGGGTGTCGGTGACCGGCCGGCCCTCGAACCCCACGACGATGTCGCCGGAGCGCATCCCCGCCCGCATGGCCGGCGTGTCCTCCATCACCTCCACGATGACCACCCCGAAGCCCTCGCCGATGCCGTGGCGCCCGGCGAGCTCGTCCATCTCCTGCTCGCTGAGATCACGGATCCGCACCCCCAGCCAGCTCCACGGGCGCGCCTCCACGACGGTCGCCGCGACGACCAGCGCCAGCACGGCGACGAGAAAGCCGCGCATCGCCGTCACGCGCGCCCGCCCTTCAGGTCGCGCACGAGGGCCTCCACGGCGTCAGCCACACGCGCGACCCGGGCGCCGACGTCGAGGGTCTCGAGCAGGCTCTGGCGCACGTCGGCGTCGGGCAGCACGGAGGCCGCCACGCGGTCGGCGATGACGCCCGGCGCCTGGCCCTCGGCAAGCGCGGGGTCGAGCAGATCGGCCGGGCGATCGAGCGCGCCCAGGAGCGCGCGACACGCGCTCCGGATGCGCGCGAGGTCCGCACCGGCGTCGCCGGCCGGCTCCTGGTCCGTCAGCCGCCGGGCCCGGACGAGACGGTAGAGCGTGTCGGTCGGCAACTCCTGCTCGAGCCGCACGCGACACTCGCCCTTGAGCAGGATGTTGTAGCGGCCGGTCGCCAGCCGCTCGCAGGAGACGATCTCGCCGAGCCCGGCCACGGGAAACACGGCCGGCTTGCCCGCGTAGGTGGCCTCGTAGCCGGGCTGCAGCCGGACGACCACGAGCCGGCGGTCTCGCTCGAGGGCGTCGCTGACCATCGCGCGGTAGCGCCCCTCGAAGACGTGCAGCGGCAGCGCCGTGTGGGGGAAGAACGTGACGTCGGGCAACGGGAAGATCGGCACGATGACGACCGGGGCCGCCATGCGCGGGGCGTCAGCTGATCTTCGGCAGGGAGCCCAACCCGGCCAGCTCATCGATGCGCGCGCGCACGGCCACGGCAAGCTCCCGGAAGGCGCGCGCCTGCGCCGAGTCGGGCCGGCGCACGGTGATGGGCGTGCCCTCGTCGCCGCCCACGCGCGTCTCCGGATCGAGCGGCAGGCGCGCCAGCAGTGGGGCGCCGTACTCGTCGGCGACCCGTTGGCCGCCCGTCTCGCCGAAGATGCTCGTGTGCTGCCCGCAATGCGGGCAGGCGAACGTGCTCATGTTCTCGACGACCCCGAGGATCGGCACGTTCAGGCGCTGGAACATCCCGATCGCCTTGCGCACGTCGAGGAGCGCGACGTCCTGCGGCGTGGTCACCATGACGACGCCCGTCAGCGGCAGCACCTGGGAGAGCGAGAGCTGCGCGTCGCCGGTGCCGGGCGGCATGTCGAACACGAGGAAGTCGAGCGCGCCCCACATCACGTCCTTGAGCATCTGCTGGATGAAGGAGTGGATCATGGGGCCGCGCCAGACCAGCGGCTCCTTGTCGTTCACGAGGAGGCCGATCGACATCACCTTGAGGCCGTGGGCCTCGACCGGCATGATCCGGTTGTCGAACATGCCCGGACGCCCCCGGGTGCCGAGCATCAGCGGCACGTCGGGGCCGTAGACGTCGCTGTCGATGATGCCGACCGTCGCGCCCGCCTGCCGCAACGCCAGCGCCAGGTTCACGGCCACGGTCGACTTCCCCACCCCGCCCTTGCCGGACGAAACGGCGATCGTGTGGCGCACCTCCGGGATGAAGTCCGGCCGCGACGGCGCCGCCTGCCCTGGGGCCGCGTGGGCGTGGGCGTGGCCGGGCGCGGCCGCCGGGGCCGTGGGGCCTCCGCCCATGCGGATCTGCACGCGTCCGACGCCCGGGATCTGGCCCACGACGCGCGTGGCCATGCTGTGCATGGTGGCCTTGGTGGCGGGCGCCTGGCTCGTGAACGCGAGCGTGAAGCTCACGCCGTTGTCGGCGATGCTCAGGTCGCGCACGAGGCCGAGCGCGACGATATCCTTTTGACTCTCGGGGTCGCGGATCGCGCGTAGCGCGTCCATGACCTGTTGCTCGGTCGCCATACCCTCGGACTATACCGCACGGTCCGCGCGGCGCAATTGGGAACGGCGTTGCCCATTGTGGCCGTCGCGCGCCCCACCGCGCGTGAGAGGATCCGGCGCGACTGAGTGGAATCGTTGAGCGCGCGTCGTGGAATGGCGCTTGCTCCCTGATGAAATCGTTCGATGCCCTCCCCCTGCGAGGGCGGGCCTGCCAGGGCCCGTCCTCGCCATCGAACCGCCGGGCGAAATCTTGATTTCACGCATCCTTCCTGCTACATAGGGACGGTGATAGCCGCCGACGACTTTCGCAAGGTTCTCGGTCATTTCGCCTCCGGAGTCACCATCCTCACCACCTGCGACGCCGACGCCCGCCCGACCGGCCTCACCGCGAGCGCGTTCACGTCCGTCTCCCTGGAGCCGCCGCTGGTCCTGATCTGCGTCGATCACAAGTCGCAGAGCCACCCGCACATCAGGGAGCGCGGCTGCTTCGCGGTGAACATCCTGAGCGTCGAGCAGCAGGCGCTGTCGCGGAAGTTCGCCTCGTCGCGCCTGGACAAGTTCGATGACGTGCCGCACGTGATCAGCGACCTCAAGCTGCCGCTGATCGAGGGCGCGATCGCCCACCTCGAGTGCACCACGGTGAGTGTGCACGTGGAGGGCGACCACACCATCTTCGTGGGCCGCGTCGAGCGCGTCCGCATGGACGGCGGCGAGCCGTTGCTGTACTTCCGCGGCCAGTACGATCGCCTCGCCAATCCCAGACCAGGAGCGTGAGCGTGAGCTCGATCCCCCTGTCCCGACCGCCGGTGGACGACGAGATCAAGCAGGCGGTGCTGCAGGCCATCGACTCGCGCCAGTACATCCTCGGCCCCCAGAGCCGTGAGTTCGAGGCCGAGCTCGCCCGCTACGTCGGCGTCCGTCACTGCGTGCTGAGCAACTCGGCGACGGCCGGCCTGTGGCTGACGCTGCGCGCGCTCGGGGTCAAGGCCGGCGACGAGATCCTCGTCCCGTCCCACACGGCGTTCCCGACCATCGAGGCGATCTGCTTCGCGGACGCCACGCCGATCTTCGTCGACGCCGACGCCTACTACACGATGGACCCCGCCGACGCGGCCGCCAAGGCCACGCCGCGCACGGTCGGCGTGCTGCCGGTGCATCTCTACGGGCAGCCCGTCGAGCTCGACGCGGTGCGGGAGCTGGCCTCGCGGCTCGGCGTGTGGATGCTGGAAGACTGCGCGCAGGCGCACGGCGCCGCGTGGCGCGGGCGGCGGGTCGGCTCGTTCGGTCGGGCGGCGGTCTTCTCGTTCTACCCGTCGAAGAACCTCACGGTCATGGGCGACGGCGGCGCGGTCGTGACGGACGACGACGAGATCGCCGCGCGGTGCCGCCGGCTGCGCGACCACGGCCGCCTGAACAAGGACGTCCACTCCGAGGTCGGCTTCAACCTGCGCTTCAACGACATCCAGGCCGCGATCGGCCGCGTGCTCCTGCGGCGGCTGGACGCGATGAACGACCGCCGCCGGGCGCTGGCCACGCGCTACGACGCCGCGCTGGCTGGGCTGCCGCTCGAGCTGCCCGGCGAGCGGGCCCAGGCGCGCCACGTCTACCACCTCTACGTCGTGCGCACGCCGCGGCGCGACGACCTCGCCGCGTTCCTCAAGGCGCGCGGGATCCAGACCGGCGTCCACTATCCGGTCGCGACGCACCGGCAGCCTGCGGTGGAGCGCTTCGCCGGGCCGCCGCTGCCCCGAACCGAGCGGCTCGTGGACGAGATCCTCACGCTTCCGATCTCCGCCGGCCACACCGAGGCCGAGATCGACGCGGTGGCGGCGGCGGTGAGAGAGTTCTTCGGAGCCTGATGCCGAGCAGCCCCCTTCGAATCCTCGAGATCTACCCGAAGGGGGACTTCTTCACGGGCGCGGCGGTGCAGCTGCGGGACCTCGCCCGCGGCCTGGCCGCGCGCGGTCATCACGTCACCGTGGTCACCCCGCCCAGCGAGACGTGGGTGGCGAAGTGCCGCGAGGCGGGCCTCCCCCACGCCGCGATCCCCATGCGTCGCGCCTGGGACGCGCGGGCCGCGTGGCGGCTGGCCCGCCTCATCCGGCGCGAGCGGATTCAGGTCGCCCACGCCCACAAGGGCCGCGCCCGGACGCTCACCCTCCTGGCCGGGCTGATGGGCGCCCCCACCCCGCTGGTGCTCAACCGCGGCGTGAGCTTCCGGATCGGCCGCCTGCGCCGGGTGGGGTACACGAGCCGCCGCGTGCACGCGATCGTCGCCGTGTGCCGGTCGATCCGGGACGGGCTCGTGGCCTCCGGCGTGCCCGCCGGCAAGGTCAGCGTGATCTACTCCGGCACCGACCTCGATCGCTTCCACCCGGGCGTGGACGGCAGTGGCGTGCGGCGCGAGCTCGGCCTCACCCCGGCGCACGCGCTCGTCACCCAGATCGGCGTGCGCTCGTGGCGCGGCTGGCAGGACGTGCTGGAGGCGATGCGGATCATCGCCCTCGCCTGCGACCGCGCTCGCCTCCTGTTCGTCGGTGCGCCGCCAGCGCGGATCGCGGAGATCGCCGCGCGCGCCGCCGCGGCGGGGCTCGGCGATCGCGTGCTGGCGCTCGGCCACCGCGACGACGTGCCGGCCATCCTCAACGCCTCCGACGTCGTCGTCGATGCGTCCTACGCGGGCCTCGGCATCACCGGTTCGATCCGCGAGGCGCTCGCGTGCGAGCGCCCGGTCGTCGCCACCGGGCTGGAGGGCATGCCGGAGCTCGTGACCGATGGCGAGACCGGCCTGCTGGTGCCGCCGCGCGAGCCGGCCGCGTTCGCCGCCGCCGTCCTGCGCCTGCTGGGCGATCCCGCCGCGGCCCGGGCGATGGCGCGGGCCGGGCGCCAGCGCGTCGAGGCGCACTTCTCGCTGCGCGCGAAGCTCGACGCCACCGAGACCCTCTACCAACGGCTGGCCGCGGGCGACCGACCGTGAGGCACGCGTTCGTCGTCTACCGACGCCTGCTGCCGCTCATGCGGCCCTATCTGGGCGTGCTGCTCCTCGGCGCCGTGCTGGCTCTGGTCGTCGCCTCGATGGAGGGCGCGATCGCCTGGCTCGTGAAGCCCGCGCTGGACGACATCTTCATCCGGCGCGACGAGACCATGCTGCGGCTCATCCCGCTGCTGCTGCTCGGCGCCTACCTCGGCAAGGGGGCGGCCCGCTACGGCCAGTCGTACCTGATGGCGGCGGTGGGCGAGCGCGTCATCGCCACCCTGCGCCGCCGCCTGTACACGCACATCCAGGGCATGCCGCTGTCGTTCTTCGCCGACCTGCACTCGGCCGAGCTGATGTCGCGCGTCGTCACCGACGTCAACCGCCTGGCCCGCGTGTCCTCGACCGTGCTCGTCATGGCGTTCCGCCAGATCGCGATGATCGTCGCCCTGCTCAGCGTAATGGCGGTGCGCGAGTGGCGGCTGGCCCTGATCGCCGTCCTGGTGTTCCCGTTCGTGGGTGTGGCGGTGCGGTCCATCGGGCGGCGGCTGTACCGGATCAACAAGCGCTCGCAGGAGAAGGTGGCCGAGCTCAACGTGCTCCTCCATGAGGCCTTCTCCGGCATGAAGATCGTCAAGGCGTTCGGGCGCGAGGCGTACGAGGCCGAGCGCTTCGACCGCGTGAACGGCCGGCTCCTCGACCTCGCCCTCAAGGACCACCGCACCGACGAGGTGACCGAGCCGCTCATGGAGGTCCTGGCCGCCTTCGGCATCATGGGCGCGCTCTGGTACGGCGGCCACCAGGTCATCGCCGGACACATGACGCCCGGCGACTTCTTCTCGTTCACCGCCGCGCTCGCGCTCGTCTATGGGCCGGTCCGCCAGCTCTCGCGGATCATGAACACGATCCAGCAGTCGACCGCGTCGGTCGAACGCGTCTTCGAGATCCTCGACACGCCGCCCGCGATCACCGACCGGCCGGGGGCGCGGGCACTCGCCGACTTCACCACGGTGCTGAGCTTCGAGGGCGTGTCGTTCCGCTACCCCGGCGCCCCCGACTCCACGCTGCGCGACATCTCGCTGCACGTGCGGCGCGGCGAGGTCGTGGCCTTCGTGGGGATGAGCGGGGCCGGCAAGTCGACGCTCATCGACCTCGTCCCCCGCTTCCACGACGTGACCGCCGGCCGCATCACCATCGACGGGCACGACCTGCGCGACGTCACCCAGGCCTCCCTGCGCGCGCTCATCGGCGTCGTGACGCAGGAGACCTTCCTGTTCAGCGGCTCGATCCACGACAACATCGCCTACGGCCGGCCCGGCGCCACCACCGAGGCGATCGCCCGAGCCGCCCGGCAGGCCCACGCCGAGGAGTTCGTCCTCGCCTGCCCCGAGGGGTACGCGACGCTGGTGGGCGAGCGCGGTGTGCGGCTCAGCGGGGGTCAGCGGCAGCGGCTGGCCATCGCGCGGGCGTTCCTGAAGGACCCGCCCATCCTGATCCTCGACGAGGCGACGTCCGACCTCGACGCCGAGAGCGAGTTCATGGTGCAGCAGGCGCTGACCGACCTCATGCACGGCCGCACCGTGCTCGTCATCGCGCACCGCCTGGCCACCGTCCGCAACGCCGACCGCATCGTGGTCGTGCACGAGGGGCGCCTGGCCGAGATCGGAAGCCACGACGAGCTGCTGGCCCGCGACGGCGTCTACCGTCGCCTCTACGCGTTGCAGATGGAGGGCGTGGCCGGCTAGGCCCCGGCGGCCTCCAGCGCGATCCCCAGCGAGCGGGAAAGCGCGCGGGCGGCCGCGACCTTCCGCGGCGCCGCGGCGGCCTCGAAGGTCGCGACGGCGGCGAGGAGGTGCTCGCGCGCGGCGTTCGTCTTCCCTCGAGTCGCGTCCACCCCGGCGAGATACACGCGGGTCCGCGCCACCTCGAACGCCGCCTCGCAGCGCGCGAACGTCTCGAGCGCGTCCGCCAGGGAAGCGGCAGCGGCCTCCGGATCGCCATCGGCGTCGGCGATCCGCCCGAGCGCGCGCTGGGCGAGTCCGATGTTCAGCGGCGTGTCGTCGGCACGCGCGAGGTCGAGCGCGCGCGCCGCCACCTTCCGCGCGCGCTCGCGATCGCCCGCGCACAGGTGGGCCTCGCTCAGCAGCGCCAGGCTCCGGACCCACGCGTGCCGGACGGGGCTGTTGGCCAGCTCGTCGACCGCTCGGGTCAGGACCGATTCGGCGGCGCTCGCGTCTCCCCGCTCCAGGTAGGCCTGCCCCAGGCTCCCGGAGATCAGGCCCGCGACGGTGGCGTCGCGCGAGAGGGCCAGCGCCCCCTGGGCGATCTCGATGGCCAGGTCGGGCATGCCACGCAGGGCGTGGACCCAGGCGTCGACGTAGCCGGCGAACGGCAGGAGCCGGGGCAGCTGGGCGTCCCGGGCGATCGCCACGACGCGCGTGTTGGCCGCCAGCGCGGCCGGCAGGTCGCCCGCCACGAGGCAGTTGAGCGCCAGGTCCTGGTAGACGAGGCCGAGCCAGGCCTGGGTGTGCGGCCGGTCCAGCAGCCCGATGGCGCGGACGGCGTGCGCGATGCCCTCCGCGGGGCGGCCCATCTCGCACCGCTGCAGGGACAGCACGTGGAGGGCCTTGCCGATCGCCTCCGGGCTGCCCACGCGCTCGCCGTGCGCGAGGGCTTCCTCGGCCGCTCGCTGGGCCTGCCCACGCTGACCCAGGAAGAAGTACGTGAGCCCGAGCCGGAAGCAGTACTCGGACGCGAGGGTGGCGTCCGGCACGCGCTGCATCGCGTCGGCGTGGGCCTCGAGCAGCTCGAGGATCTCGCGCTGGCGGCCGAGGATCGAGAGGACGAACGCCTGCTGCAGGGCGACCTGCAGCCGTGGGCGGTCGCGCTCCGGTGGCGGGAGCTGGTCCACCTCGGTCCGCGCCTGGGCGAGCGCGCGGTAGGCGTCGTCGAGGGCATACCGCTGGGCCGCCAGCTGGCCGAAGCGCATCAGATGCGGGATCGCGCGGCCGACGTCGCCCGCCTTGGAATAGTGGTGACCGAGCTGGTCGGCGACGTCGTCCGGTCGCTCGCGGTGGAGCGCCTCCAGGGCCTGGCCGATCGCGAGGTGGTGCAGCCGTCGCCGCGCCGGCAGCAGCCCCTCGTACGCGACCCGCCGGATCCAGTCATGGCAGAAGTCCAGACGATCGCCGACGCTGTCGAGGATGCGCCGGCGCACGAGCTGCTCCACGGCGTCGGCCGCCTCGCGCTCGTCCACCCCGGACGCCCGCGCCAGCAGAACGAACGGGAAGTCGCGTCCGATGGTCGCCGCCACGGCCACACAGTGACGTGGCAGGTCGGCCAGCCGCTCGAGGCGCGCGGTGACGACGTCCTGGACCCGCCTCCCCAGGGTCGCGCCCGGGGCCCACGGTCGGGCCGGCTCCTGCTGGAGGCTGCGCATCGATTCCACGATGACGAACGGGTTGCCCTCGCTGGCGGTCCACACGTCGCGCTCGACCTGCTCCCAGTCGCGACCCAGGCGGGGCGAGGAACGCAGCGCCCGCACGAGCGTGCGGCCCTCGGTCTCGGAGAGTGGCCCGAGGGCGACCTCGGCGAGGCGGCCGTCGTCGCGGAGCTCCTTCAACGTCTTCGCCAGCGCGGGCGCGTCGACGAGCTCCTCGGGGCGGGTGCTGCCCACCACGAGGATCGGCCACCGATGGATCCGCCGCCCGAGGAAGGCGAGGAGCTGCGTGCTCATGGTGTCAGCCCAGTGCAGATCCTCGAGGACGATCACCACCGGCTGATCGGAGGCCAGCGCGCCGACCAGCTCGAGCAGCGGCTCGAAGAGGAGCGCGGGGGCCACCGTCGTCGCCGACGCCTCCCCCGCCGGCGCGAGCTCGGGAAAGAGCGCCGCGAGCTGCCGCCGCGTGGACGCGCCCAGACGGTCCCGGACGGCGACGTCGAGCGCCCCGCCGTCGCCGCGCAGCGCCTCGATCCAAGGACGAAACGGCAGCGTCTGCTCGGTCTCGTGACAGCGACCGAACGACAGCCAGCACGGGCGAAGCGCCTCACTCGCGGCGAACTCCTGGATGAGCCGACTCTTGCCGATTCCGGCCTCGCCGCTGATCAGCGTCACCTGACCACCCGCGTCGAGGACGTGCGAGAGCGCGAGACGCAGGCGCTCGAGCTCGCTCTCCCGTGCGATCATCGGCGTGTCCACGGCGCGCGTGCCCGCCGCCGAGCCGGGCGCCGGCGCCTGACGACCCAGCGCCGCGTGGGTCGCCTGGAGAATTTCCCGGTAGAGCTGGCGCGTCTCCTCCTCCGGCTCGGCGCCGAGCTCCCGGTGCAGGCTGCTGACGCACGCCTGGTACTGCTGCAGCGCCACCGCGCGTCGGCCCTGGCGCACGAGCAGCCGCATGAGGACGCGATGGACCGCCTCCTGGAGCGGGTCCATCGCGAGGATCCGCATGGCGGCCTGCACCGCGGGCTCGATCCGCTCCCCCCGCAAGTGCTCCCGTAGGAGCCGCGTCAGCGCCTCCAGGGCCAGCTCGTGCAGCCGCTCCCGCTCCACGAGACGCCACTCCTCGAACGGGGCCTCGTCGAGGACGAACCCCTCGAGGAAGTCGCCCCGGTAGAGCTCGGCCGCCCGCTCGAGATCGGCCAGGGTGCCGGCCGTCACGGCCGAGGCGAAGTCCACGGCATCCACGGAGACGGCCGCCGGCTCGAGGGCGAGGCCCTCCGGCCGCTCTCGCAGCAGCCCCTGCCCCCGGTCGGGGAGCGCGCGACGCAGTCGGGAGAGGGTCTGCCGGAACGCCTGCCGGGCCTGGACCTCGCGCGCGTCACCCCAGAGGAAGGCCGTCAGCTTCTCGCGCGAGTGCCAGCGGCCGGGGGACTGTGCCAGGTAGACCAGGAGCGCCTGGGCCTTGCGCGCCGGCAGCACGATCGGTCGTCCCCCGTCGAGCCGGGCGGAGAACCCCCCGAGCAGGTCGAGCCGAAGCCCCCGGGCGCTCACGGACGCTTCCAAGGCAACCGACTCTAGCATCCGCTCCGGATGGCGGGTAGCCGTGGCGGGCGACGCGCACGGAGGGCTGTCACGGTCCAGTCACGGCCGTCGCGTACACCTCGTTATGCGATGGAGTACGAGCTCGACGCTCCCCCGCGCCACACCTTCGTGATCCGCGTCGGCGGCCGCGAGGGCGAGCGACTCTCCGGCGTGATCCACCACGTTGCCACCGGCGAGAAGCGCCGATTCGACGGACTGGCCGACCTCGTCGCAGCGATTCGACGCATCGTCCGCGGCGAGGCCCCCCGCTGGGAGGCCCCGTGACGGGCGTGGGCGATGCCGTGCTCGCGACCGGTCTCGCCGTCCTGACCCTGGCGACCGTCGTCGTGGTCGACGGGCTGCTGACCGTTCCCGATGCCGGGCCGGACGCGATGGTCGCACGCGTGCCCCCTCACGCCGGCCCCGACCGGACGGTGCCACGGGGCACACTCGTACGGCTGGACGGCCGCGGCGCGGAGGACGGCCGGGGCGACGGCCTGACGTTCAGCTGGCGATTCCTCGAGAAGCCGGCCGGGAGCCTCACCGTCCTGGTCGGTGCGCGGACGGCCCTGCCGATCTTCCTCGCCGACCGCGATGGCCTCTACGTCGTCGAGCTCGTCGTCAGCGACGGACAGCGCGAGAGTGCCTCCGATCGCGTCCGGATCACGGTGAGGACGCCCCCGCTGATCTGACCCGACAGTCGTCCGGCATCGACGATCAGCCGGGCCGGGGTCCGAGCATGATGATGGCCATGCCGAGGACGCACACACCGGCCCCGATCCAGTCCGTGACCGTGGGCCGCACGCCGTCCACCATCCACAGCCACGCGAGCGCCGTGCCGACGTAGACGCCGCCGTACGCCGCGTAGACGCGACCGGCCGCCGTCGGGTGCAGGGACAGCAGCCCCGCGAAGACCGCGAGGCTCGCCGCCGCCGGCACGAGCAGCCAGGCGGAGTGCCCGCGCCGGAGCCAGAGGTACGTCAGGTAGCAGCCGAGGACTTCTGCGAGCGCGGTGACGAGGAACAGCCCGAAGGTGCGGACGAGCCCCACGGCGGCGACGCCGTCAGCGCGCGGTCACGACAACACGCCCGGAAAGCGCCGGCGGATGACGTCACGCCAGCACTGCGGCGCGTCGGTGACCTCGAGGGTGTCGAGGATCTGACGGCCGTCGGTCACGTCGAACACGGTGGCGACAAGCGTGAAGCCCGGTGAGAACGGGGTGACGACGCGCAGGGGCAAGCGGACGGTCTGCCCGGCACTGACCGTCGTCGACCCGACCACGCGGCCCGCCGTGGTCGACGTGACGACGACGTCGTCGAAGCGGAGCAGCACCGCGCCCGGCTTCTGCCCCTCGAAGGGCGTCATCGTGCTCGCGACCGGCACGCCCCAGTCCTTCTCGGTGTCCGCGATGATGTAGGCGAGCGTCTGGGCGACGCCGTCGCCGCTGGTGCCGTGGCTGTACAGCGTCACGCTGACCACCCGATCGCCACTCGGGGAGCGCAGCGAGGCGTTCTGGTTGGCGAAGTCCCACTCGCCCGGAAGCTTGTAGGCCAGACAGTGCGGCGAGCGGTTCTCGAAGTAGTGCGTCCGCGTCCCGGCGAGCACGATGATCTCGGCGCCCCGCGCCTTCGCGCGCGGTCGCTCGGCGCTGCTACGCCCGATCCAGGGCAGGCTCGCACACCCGACGAGCACGAACTGCCCCAGCACGAGCAGAACGGGAAGGAGGCGGCCGCCCACGCCTCAGCGTTCGCGGAAGCGGTTGACGATGGGGAGGCGCCAGTCCCGGCCGAACGCGCGAGGCGTGATCTTCACCCCGATGGGCCCCTGGCGGCGCTTGTACTCGTTGACGTCGACCATCCGGGTCACGCGGCGCACGGTCTCCTCGGCAAAGCCCCGGGCGACCAGATCGGCGACGCCGCGGTCCTCCTCCACGTAGGCTTGCAAGATCGCGTCGAGCTCCGCGTAGGGCGGCAGCGTGTCCTGGTCGGTCTGGTCCGGCCGCAGCTCGGCCGAGGGCGCGCGCTCGAACACCGAGCGCGGGATCACCTCGCGGCCCGCCCGCTCGTTGACGTGGCGCGAGACCTCGTAGACGAGCGTCTTGGGCACGTCCTTGATGACCGCGAAGCCGCCCGCCATGTCGCCGTAGAGCGTGGAGTAGCCGACGGCGATCTCGCTCTTGTTGCCGGTGGTCAGCACGAGCCAGCCGAACTTGTTGCTCAGCGCCATCAGCAGCGTGCCCCGGATGCGGGCCTGGATGTTCTCCTCGGCCACGTCCTCCTTGAGCCCCTTGAACGGCGCCGCCAGGGTCCGCTTGAACCCCTTGAAGACGGGCGTGATCGGCAGCGTCTGGAAGTCGATGCCGAGGTTCTTCGCCAGCCGCCGGGCGTCGTTCCGGGTGCCGCTCGACGAGTACGGCGAGGGCATGGTGACGCCGCTCACGTTCTCCTTGCCGAGCGCCTCCACCGCGATGGCCGCCACCAGCGAGGAGTCGATGCCGCCCGACAGCCCGATGACCACGTGCTTGAAGCCGTTCTTCCGCACGTAGTCGCGCGTGCCGAGGACGAGGGCCTCGTACACCTCGGCCACCGGCGGCAGCGGCGCCGGTGTCTCGCGGGCGGGCAGCGTGGGGGCCGGGGCGGGCGCGAGGGCCGGCAGGACGACCCGCGCGTCCTCGACGGCGCCGCGCTTCTCCTTGCGCCGCCGGGAGTCGTGCAGCCGGGCGTGGAAGACCGCGTCGAGATCGAGGTCGGCGACGACGAAGTCCTCGGCGAACTGGCGGCCGCGCGCCACCGGCTCACCCCGCTCGTTGACGATCAGGCTGCCGCCGTCGAAGACCAGCTCGTCCTGGCCGCCGACCATGTTGACGAAGGCCAGGCAGACGACGTCGTCGGCGGCGCGGGTGGCGATCATCCGCTCGCGCTGGTGGCCCTTGCCGGCGTGGTACGGCGAGGCGTTGATGGTCACGACCAGCTCGGCCCCGGCGAGCGCCTGCCGCGTCGTCGGGCCGGTCGGATACCAGATGTCCTCGCAGATGTTGACCGCGAACGCGGTCTCGCCCAGGGTGAACACCGGAGCCTCGGTGCCCGCCTGGAAGTACCGGTTCTCGTCGAACACGCCGTAGTTGGGCAGGTACTGCTTGTGGTAGACCCCGGCCTGCCGGCCGTCGTGCAGGACGGCCGCAGCGTTGAAGATGTCGTCCCGCTTGTCCACGAAGCCCACGACGGCGGTGAGGCCGGTCGTGGCCGCGGCCACGTCGGCGAGCGCCTTGAGGTTCGCCTCGATGAACGCGGACTTGAAGAGCAGGTCCTCGGGGGGGTAGCCGGTGATCGCCAGCTCCGGGAAGGCCACCAGCCGGGCGCCGACCGCCCGGGCCTGCTCGAGGCCGGCCCGGATGCGGGCCACGTTGCCCTCCAGATCACCGACGGTGGGATTGATCTGCGCGAGCGCGACCCGGAAGCGACGCATGGCCGTATTGTACCCGTCGCCCCGCCGGCCCGGCGCATTGTCAATGGCGGCCGGATCGTGATATATGCTGCCCTTCACAAGCTCGAGGCAGCGTCGCTTCGGCAGTCCCCGATCCCGGACAAGGAGGCAACCCGAATGAAGCGCTGGCTCACGCCGCTCCTGCTCCTGCCCCTGCTCCTCGCCATCGTCCCGGCCGGCGACGCGCAGCCCAAGGACACCCTGACCGTCGCCCTCGTGTCCCACGCGCCGACGCTCGACCCCCACATGCACTTCGAGCGGGTCGGCATCCTGGTCAACATCAACATGTTCGACTCGCTGCTGCACCGCAACACCAAGCTCCAGTACGAGCCGTCCCTGGCGACGTCCTGGAAGGCGCTCAACGACACCACCTGGGAGTTCAAGCTCCGCAAGGGCGTCAAGTTCCACAACGGCGACCCGCTCACCGCCGAGGACGTGAAGTTCTCCTTCGAGCGGGTGACCGAGCCCGGCAAGGAGAAGAAGAAGTCGCCGCAGTACGGCAACATCCGCGCGATCAAGGACGTCCGCATCGTCGACCCCGAGACCATCCACGTCGTGACCGACAAGCCGTTCCCGCTGCTGCTGGAGCGGCTCGTGTTCTTCCCGATCGTGCCCAAGAAGCACATCGAGAAGGTCGGCGACGAGGCGTTCGGCACCACGGCCGCCGTCGGGACCGGGCCCTGGAAGCTCGTGGAGTGGAAGCGCGACCAGTACATCCGGCTCGAGTCGTTCGACGGGCACTGGCGCGGCAAGCCCGCCTTCAAGCACCTCGTGATCCGGGCGGTGCCCGAGGTCGCCACCCAGATCGCCGAGATGAAGACCGGTGGCGTCGACCTGATCCGCAACGTCTCGGCCGACCTGATCCCCGAGTTGAAGAGCCACCCACAGACCTACGTCTCCTCGACGCCGATCCTCCGGGTCCACTACGTCGAGCTCGACATGCGCCAGCCGCCCTTCGACAAGAAGCTCGCCCGCCAGGCGGCGAACCTCGCCATCGACAAGCAGGCGATCATCCAGAAGCTCATGGGCGGCCTCGGCCAGCAGACGGCCACGGTCGTGCAGCCGCTGGCGTTCGGCCACGACTCCGAGGTGACGCCGTTCGCCTACGACCCCAAGAAGGCCAAGGAGCTCCTAGCCCAGGCCGGCTTCCCCAACGGTGTCGACATCACCGCCCACAGCGCCTTCGTCGAGTTCCGGCCCGTGTTCGAGGCCGTCGCCCAGATGCTGACCGACGTCGGCCTGCGCACCAACGCCCGGATGTGGGACCCGGGTCCGGCCTGGAACAAGTTCTTCCAGACGGAGGGCAAGGCGACCAACGCTGCCTACGGCTCCTGGGGCAACTACTCGGTCTTCGACGCCGACGCCGTGCTCCACCCGCTCTTCCACACCGAGCCGGGCGGCTGGATCGGTAAGCACTACACGCGGGTCGAGGGCCTCGACAAGCTCATCGACGAGGCACGCTCGACGGTCGACCAGCCGCGGCGCAAGCGCACGTACTCGCAGATCCAGAAGCTGATCCGCGAGGAGGCGCCGGCGATCTTCCTGTTCACGCAGTACGACACGCTGGCGATCTCGAAGAAGGTGGAGTACGCGGCCCGCGGCGACGAATGGCTCTGGCTGTTCGACGCCAAGCCGAAGAAGTAGCCCCGGCCCGACGTGACGGCATTCGTCGTCCGCCGGCTCGTCCGGCTGGTGGTGGTGGTGATCGGGGTCTCGCTGGTGACGTTCGCGATCCTGCACGCCAGCGGCGACCCCGTCGCCCTCATCATGCCGGAGGCCCCGGAGGCCGACCGCGTGGTGCTGCGCGCCACCCTGGGCCTGCACGACCCCCTGCCCATCCAGTTCGCGCGCTTCGTCCGGAACGCCGCCACCGGTAACTTCGGCAACTCGTTCTTCCACCGCACCCCGGCCTTCGCCCTGGTGATCGAGCGGATGCCGACCACGCTGCTGCTCACCGCGCTCTCGATGGCGCTGGCCATGGCCATCGCGCTCCCGGTGGGGATCTACGGGGCGATCCGGCGCGGCGGCGCGGTCGACCAGGTAGCGACCGGCACCGTGTTCCTGGGTCAGTCGATGCCGGTGTTCTGGACCGGCATCATGCTGATCCTGCTCTTCTCGGTACAGTGGCGGATGCTGCCGGTGTCGGGCTGGGACTCGTGGGCGTCGATCGTCCTGCCCACCCTGACGCTCAGCACCTTCACCGCGCCCCTGCTCCTGCGCATCGTGCGCTCGAGCATGCTCGACGTCGTCAAGCTCGACTACGTCCGCACGGCGCGGGCCAAGGGCGTGTCGGAGTGGCTGGTGATCCTGCGCCACGCCCTCAAGAACGCAGCACTCCCGCTCGTCACCGTCACCGGCCTGCAGTTCGGGCTGCTGCTCGGCGGCGCCGTCATCACCGAGACCGTCTTCGCGGTCCCGGGCGTCGGCCGGCTCATCGTGGGGGCGATCCGTCAGCTCGACTTCCCGGTGGTCCAGGCCGGCGTATTCATGCTGGCGATGATCGTCGTCACCGTGAACTTCGTCGTCGACCTGCTCTACGTCTACCTGAATCCCCAGATCCGGGTCCGCTGAGATGGCCGTCGGCTCCCTGCCCTCGCTCGCGTACGCCGACGAGGTCGCCCGCGCCGGCACCGGGTCGCGCGCCTGGCGCAAACTCGCGCGCAACCCTGCCGCCCTGATCGGCGCGCTGATCCTGGCCGTCGTGATCGGCGGCGCGGTGACGGCGCCGTGGATCGCGCCCCACGATCCGGCCAAGCAGAGCCTGATCCGGCGCTTCACGCCGCCGGTGTGGGCGCCCGGCGGCCACGCCAGCTACCCGCTCGGCACCGACCAGGTGGGGCGCGACATCCTGAGCCGCATCATCCACGGGGCGCGGATCTCGCTCATGGTCGGCGTCCTGGCGGTGATCGTCAGCGTGCTGGTCGGCGTGACGCTGGGGCTCGTCAGCGGCTTCGTGGGGGGCCGCGTCGACACGGTGCTGATGACCATCGTCGACATCACGTGGTCGTTCCCGCAGATCCTGCTCGCCCTGGCCTTCGTGGCCGCGCTGGGGCCGAGCCTGGTGACGGTCACGCTGGTGCTGGGCCTGACGGGGTGGGAGCGCTACGCGCGGGTCGTGCGCGCGGAGGTGCTGGCCCTGCGCGAGAAGGATTTCGTCGAGGCGGCGCGCGCGATGGGCATCGGCGCACCCCGCATCCTGCTGCGCCACGTGCTGCCGAACACGTTCTCGTCCATCGTCGTGCTCTCGACCCTGCAGATCGCGCAGGCCATCCTGCAGGAGGCCGCGCTGTCGTTCCTCGGAGTGGGCTCGGGTCGCACCCATCCGACGTGGGGCCAGATGATCGCGCTCGGCCGCGACTTCGTGAGCGTCGCGTGGTGGCTGCCGACCTTCCCGGGGCTCGCCATCCTCGCCACGGTCCTCGCGATCAACTTGGTCGGGGATCGGTTGCGGGACGCGTTGGACCCACGCGTTTGAGCCTCGGAGGGGGACTTCGTCCCCCTTCCGACGGTCGTCGCGCGGCTCGCGCCGCGCTCCTCCCTGCCTCCCCCTAGAACAAGGCAACAACAGGATTGCGCGGGCGGAGCCCGCGCTCGAAGCGCGGTGGAGCATCCCGCTGTGAGGTGACTGGAGCAATCGTAGTCAGCCGAATGGAGATCGGAATCCGTGTATGATTCCGGCATGCCAGCGAAGGTGCCGTGGTTGCCGGCGCAGTTGCCGCCGGGGGCGAAGCCGGAGCGGTGTCCGCGGTGTGGGAAGATCGCGTTCATTCCGTGGACGCTGCGGCGGGACGATCACACGAAGATCGTGATGCGGACCTGGGTCTGCATCGAGTGCCAGCTCACCCAGGAGCGGCCGGAGCCCGAGTAGGACTCGGAGGGGGACTTCGTCCCCCTTCCGACGGTCGTCGCGCGGCTCGCGCCGCGCTCCTCCCTGCCTCCCCCTCGAACAGGACCCAAAAACAGGATGGCGCGGGCGGAGCCCGCGCTCGAAGTCTGCTACCTCAGAGCGGTCGCTAAATCAGTTCGACGCGGGGTCGAGCGTTGGGGACTCGCCCTCGACGGTGGGGGCGGTTGGGGGCATTGGGGGGCCGCCGAGGTCGTTGATGTGGTCGATCAGGCGGCGGAGGCGTGAGTAGATGGAGCGGTTGAACGGGATGATGAGGCGCGGCAGGTGCGGCGACTCGTCGAGCTCCTGTGGGACTGGGCCCGGTGCCTGATCGAGGGGGCCCTTCAGAATGTCCTCGAACTGGTGCTGGATGCCGGCGATCTCCTCGTTGGTGAGCGGCCGCGTGATCCGGAAGACCAGGTTGTCGCCGACGATCCGCGCGGACTGGAAGACGCGATAGAAGCCGGTGATCTCGCGCACGGCCTCCTCGGCCCCGTCGACGATCCGGTAGAACGCGGTGTCGCCGCCGTCGATGAGCCGGCGGTCGACTAGCGTGCCCCGCACGAAGCGGTCCCAGATTCGCCAGTACGGCTTCGGGCCAGTCTCGACCAGCACGACGGGCACGATCGCCGACTTGCCGGTCTGCATGAGAGTCAGCAGCTCGAAGCACTCGTCCATCGTGCCGAAGCCGCCCGGGAACAGCACGACCGCGCTCGCCTCCTTCACCAGGAACAGCTTCCGGGTGAAGAAATACTTGAACGTGATCAGCTTGGGGTCGGAGGCGATCCACGGGTTCGCCTCCTGCTCGAACGGCAGCCGGATGTTGAGCCCGAAGCTCAGCTCGCCGCCGGCGCCCTCCTGGGCCGCGCCCATGATACCGGCGCCGGCGCCGGTGACGACCATCCAGCCCTCCTGCACCATGCGCCGGCCGAAGTCGCGCGCGGTGATCGCCGCCTCCTCGCTGATGGCGGTGCGGGCCGAGCCGAACACGGTGACCTTGCGGACGGCGCGGTACGGCGCGAACACCTTGAAGGCGTAGCGCAGCTCCTTGAGCGTCGCGTTGGTGACCTTGAGGTCGCCGGACTCGGAGCCGTCCTCGTGGAGCTTCAGCACCGTGGTGAGCATGTGCTGGACGTAGCCGCGGCGCGCGGGGGGCACCCCGGCGATCTCGACCAGCTCGTTGATGAGGCGATTCGCAGCGTCGTTCTGGAGTTGATAGCGGCGTGATTCAGGCACGATTCAGTATAGTCACTCCCGGCCGGTCACCGTCAACCAAAGCCCCACCACGACCAGCACACCGCCGGCCACGGTGAAGGCGGTCAGTGGCTCGCGCAGCAGCGTCACCCCCAGGAGGGCGCCCCCGATCGGCTGCAGGGTCACGGAGATCGCGGCCCGCGGCGCGCCCACGCGCGGTAGCGCCCAGTTCCACACGAGGTACCCGAAGGCGGTGATCACCACGGCCAGGTAGAGGCCGCCGGCGATGGCGCCGGGTGAGAGCACGGGGCGGGCGCCGCCCAGCCACTCCGCGAGCGTCAGGGGCGCCATCACCACCGCGCCCCACACGATGGACCGCGCGGTGACCCCGAGCGGCCCGTGGCGGCTCAGCACGCCCCGCCCGAGCAGCGTGTAGGCGCCGTAGGCGATGCCCGCCAGTACCAGCAGGAGATCCCCGCGCCAGTGCGGCGCCAGCGCGTGCGTGAGCCCCGGCACGCCGTTGAGCACGACGACGATCGCGCCGAGCAGGGCCAGCGCGGCGCCGACCGCCTCCCGCCGGTTCAGGCGCTCGCCCAGCAGCAGCGGGCTGAAGGCCAGGATCGACAGCGGCTCCACGACGATCAGCAGCGCCGCGTTGGTGGCGGTGGAGCGCGCCAGGCCCCAGTTGGTCAGCGCGAAGGCGCCGGCGAAGCCGACCGCGCCCATCCATACGATGCGCCAGGCGTCGCCCCGCCCGTAGGCCTCGGCCGGCTCGAGAGCCCGCGCGATCGGCACGAGGACGGCGGCACCGATGACCAGCCGGACGAGGGCCAGGAATGCCGGCGGCAGGTCGTCGAGGACCACGCGGGTCGCGACGTACGACGTCGAATAGACGAGGTTGGCGACGAGGAGGATGGTCCAGGCGGAGCGCACGCCCTCCTACGATAGAGGATCAGGCCAGCGTATGCCGCACCATCTTGCTGTCGACCATGTAGATGACCATCTCGGCGATGTTGGTCGCGTGGTCGGCCACGCGCTCCAGAAAGCGCGAGATGAGGATGAGCCGGATCGCCCGCGGGATCGTGCGGGCGTCGCCCATCATGAACGTCAGCAGCTCGCGGAAGATCTGCTCCTTCAGCGCGTCGACCTCGGCGTCCTCCGCGCAGACCCGCCGGGCCAGCTCGGTGTCACGGGCGACGAACGCGTCGAGGCTCTCCTTCACCATGCGCTGGGCGCGCTCCGCCATGCGGGGCAGGTCGATGTAGGGCTTGAGCTGAGGCTCCTGGTTCAGCTCGAGCGCGCGCTGGGCGATGTTCACCGCCTGGTCGCCGATCCGCTCGAGGTCGGTGACGATCTTCATGGCGGTGGTGATGAAGCGTAGGTCGCCGGCGGCGGGCTGGTGCAGCGCCAGCAGCTCGACGCACTTCTCGTCGACCTCGACGTCGTAGGCGTTCACCTGCCGGTCACGGTCGATGACTTCCTGGGCCAGCTCGCTGTCACGCTCCAGCAGCGCGGTCATCACGCGCCGGATCTGGTCCTCGACCAGCCCGCCCATGGCCAGTAGCGTCTGCTTGAGCGCCTCGAGCTCCTCGTGGAAGTGCCGCTGCATGCGAGTGGCCCCCTTGAGCCAGCTTAGCCGAACCGGCCCGTGATGTAGTCCTCCGTCCGCTTGTCCCGCGGATTGGTGAACAGGCCCCGGGTGACGCCGAATTCCACGAGCTCGCCGAGCAGCATGAAGCCGGTGTAGTCCGACACCCGCGCCGCCTGCTGCATGTTGTGGGTGACGATCACGATCGTGTAGCTGTTCTTGAGCTCGAGCATGAGCTCCTCGATCCGGGCGGTCGCGATCGGATCGAGCGCCGAGCACGGCTCGTCCATCAGCAGCACGTCGGGCTCCACGGCGATGGCCCGGGCGATGCACAGCCGCTGCTGCTGGCCGCCCGACAGCCCCAGGGCCGACTCGCCCAGCCGGTCCTGGACCTCGTCCCACAGCGCGGCACCGCGCAGGCTCCGCTCGACGATGCCGTCGAGGTCGGCGCGCCGGTTGACGCCCAGGATCCGGGGGCCGTAGGCCACGTTCTCGTAGATCGACTTCGGGAACGGGTTGGACTTCTGGAAGACCATGCCCACCCGCTTGCGGAGCTCGGTCACGTCGAGGCCGGGGTCGTAGACGTCGGTCCCGCCGATCCGGATGACGCCCTTGGTGGTGACGCCGTCGACGAGGTCGTTCATGCGGTTGAGGCAGCGCAGCAGCGTGGACTTGCCGCAGCCCGAGGGGCCGATGTAGGCCGTGATCCGGTGCTTGGGCACCGACATCGACACGTCCTTGAGCGCCTGCTTGTCGCCGTACCAGAGGGAGAGCTGCTCGATCTCCACCATCGGGGTTTCCAGAATGGCGGTGGTGGCGTGCGGATTCAGGCTCGCGGCCACCTGCACGGGTGCCGACATGCAATCCTCCTAGACGGCCGCCGTCGCGTACTTGCGGCGGAGCCGGTTGCGCATGGCGATGGCGAACAAGTTCAGGAATACCACGATCGTGAGCAGGAGCAGCGTGGTCGTGAACACCATCGGCCGCGCCGCGTCCACGTTGGGCGACTGGAAGCCCACGTCGTAGATGTGGAAGCCGAGGTGCATGAACTTGCGGTCCAGGTGCAGGAACGGCCACGCGGAGTCGATCGGCAGCGACGGCGCCAGCTTCACGACGCCGGTGATCATGAGCGGGGCCACCTCGCCCGCGGCGCGGGCCATGGCCAGGATGAGGCCGGTGAGAATGGAGGGCATCACGGCCGGGAGCACCACGCGCAGGGTCGTCTCCAGCTTGGTGGCGCCCAGCGCGAGCGAGGCCTCGCGGGTGCCGCGCGGGATCGACGCCAGCCCCTCCTCGGTCGCCACGATCACGACCGGGATGGTCAGCAGGGCCAGGGTCAGCGAGGCCCACAGGATGCCGCCGGTGCCGAAGGTCGGCGTCGGAAGGGCCTCCCGGAAGAAGAGCTGGTCGAGCGTCCCCCCGACCACGTAGATGAAGAAGCCGACGCCGAAGACGCCGAACACGATCGACGGGACGCCGGCCAGGTTGTTGACGGCGATCCGCACGGTGCTCACGAACGTCCCCTGCCGGGCGTACTCACGCAGGTAGAAGGCGGCCAGGACGCCCAGTGGCGTGACCAGGATCGACATGATCATGACCATCATCACGGTGCCGAAGATCGCCGGGAAGACGCCGCCCTCGGTGTTCGACTCGCGCGGATCGTCGGCGACGAACTCCCACACCTTGGCGACGTAGTGGAGGCTCTTGGCCCCCACCCCCATCTGGTTGGGAAAGTACACGTCGATCACCTGGGCCAGCGGCAGCGTCTTCTCCTTGCCGCCCTCCGCGGTCACCACGAGGCTGCCGGCCCCGCGACCACGCAGCTCGGCCAGGCGTGCCTCCTGCACCTTGTACGCCTCCTGCAGCTCGGCCATCCGGGCGCGGAGCGCGTCCACCGCCACGCCAGACGTGACGCCGTCCAGCTCGAGCCCGCGCAGGCGCAGTCGCACCTGCTCCTGGGCGTAGTTGATGGCGCCGATGTCGGACCGCTCGACCTGTCGGATCTCCGCGCGCAGGCGCTCGGCCTCGGGCAGGCGCCGGCGCGCCTCCTCCCAGGCGGTCGGGCCGCTGGCGAGCACCCGGTCACCCTCGCGCAGCGCCGTGATGGTGCCGATGAGGAGCCCCCACTCCGTCCGCTCGATCACCGCGACGTCGGCCGGGCGCTCCCGCTTCGCGATCTGGGCCTCGTCGACCCACACGAAGTCTGCCCCGTAGAGGTCGCGGTTGCCGACCCGCACCTTGATCCGGAACTGGTCGGCCGCGCCGGGCACGCGCTCGCGGTCCACGATGGAGCCCGCCAGCGTCTTGCCGTCCTTGAGCGTGAGCCGGACGATCGCGTCGGGCCAGAAGAACCCCAGCGCGTTGGTGAGGATGATCAGGATCAGGCCCGCCACCATGATCAGCGCCATGGCGAGGGCGGCCCCCGTCAGCCAGATGAACGGCTCGCCGCTGCGCCAGAACTTCCGGGCGCCCGTGCTCACAGGTACCGGTACCGGCGACGCAGGCGGAGGCGCACGAGCTCGGCCAGCGTGTTCACCACGAAGGTCAGGCAGAAGAGCAGGAACGCGGCCAGGAACAGGATGCGGAAGAGCGTGCCGCCCTCAGGCGCCTCGGGCAGCTCGACCGCGATGTTGGCGCTGAGCGCGCGGAAGCCGCTGAAGATGCTGGCGTCCATCACCGGCGTGTTGCCGGTGGCCATCAGCACGATCATCGTCTCGCCCACGGCCCGGCCGAAGCCGATCATGACCGCCGAGAAGATGCCCGGGCTCGCCGTCGGGAGGACGATGCGCAGCGCGGTCTGCCAGCGGTTGGCCCCCAGCGCGAGGGAGCCGGCCCGCAAGTGCTGCGGCACGTTGGCCAGCGAATCCTCGGCGATCGTGAAGATGATCGGAATCACGGCGAAGCCCATCGCGACGCCGACGACGAGCGAGTTGCGCTGGTCGTAGGTGAGTCCGAGCGCGCTGAAGAGCCAGCCACGATAGTCGCCGCCCAGGAGCCGGCTCTCCACGAGGCCGCCCAGCGTCAGGGCCAGCCAGGCGCCGACCAGCACCACCGGCACCAGCAGGAATACCTCCGTGCCGGGCCGGAACCGGGTGCGCACCGCCAGCGGCAGCGCCCGCCACGCGAGCACCGCCGCGAGGACGCAGGCGACCTCGACGAACGGCAGCAGGAAGAGCCCGGGCACCACCCGCTCGACCATGGGCGCCAGCCACAGTCCGGCCAGGAAGCCGAGCACGACGCTGGGGAGCGCGGCCATGATCTCGACGACCGGCTTCACGTACGCCTTCACCGCGGGATGCATGAACTCGCTGACGTAGAGGGCGGCCAGCAGCGCCAGCGGCACGGCGAAGAGCAGCGCGTAGAACGTCCCCTTCAGGGTACCGTACACGAGCGGCGTGAGGCTGAACTTGGCCTCGAAGTCGTCGGTACCGCCCGTCGACTGCCACACGTACTCGGGCTGCGAGTAGCCCTCGTACCAGACGCGGCCGAACAGCGTGCCGAGCGTCACCTCGGGATGCGGATTGCGGAGCGCCCAGTGCGAGAGCCGGCCCTGCTCGTCGGCCGCAATCACGCCGTCCGCCTTCGGGGCGAAGACCACCGCGCGCAGCCCCGGGCCCGCCTGCAGCTCGAGGAGCGTCGTCGCCGACGTCCCGTAGTTGAGGTGCAGCCCCCCGGCCGCGTCGGCGGTCACGAACCCCTTGTCGCGACGGGAGGGGCTGGCGGCGACGACGCGCGTGCGGTGCGGCGCGAACTCGGCGATGCGGGTCAGGCGGGGCTCGCCACCGCTCGGCGCGGCGACGACCTGCCAGGTCGTGACGGCGCCGGCGCCGTCGCCTACCACCAGGGTCCGGTCGCCGTTGAGGAACTGCAGCAGGCTGATCGGCGTCCCGGCGGGCGCTGCCGCCGCCGTCTCGGCGAGCCGCGGCGCGCTCTTGTCGCGTAGGTCGTAGCGGATGACGTCGCCGCGCGACGTCCCGAGCATGAGGTCCTCGCCGCGCGCGTCGAGGCGCAGGGCGGTGATGTCCCCCTCCGCCTCGACCGCGAGCGCCTGGACGGACTCCTCACGGCGCGGCGCCCCGATCAGCGCCTTCTTCTCGACGACGGTCTGCACGATCAGGTCGCGCGGCCCGACCTGGCCGACCACGATCGGGCCCGTGCCGGTCGTGGTACCCGTCGCGCGGAGGATCGGCCGGCGCCGCTCGGGGTCGAGCGCGGTCGGCGTGCCGAACTCCTGCTGCGGCGTCAGCACGCGTCGGCCGTCCTGGAAGTCGACCTGGAAGCGGACGGTGAGCGGGACGACGCGGCCGTCGGAGGTGCCGAGGGCGTGCCGGCCGCGCCCCGTCTCGGCGACCGCCGTCACGCGAGCGCCGTCCAGTCCGGCCACCGGGATCGGCGGGTAGGCGCCGGCCACGCGCAGCGGCGTGAACTGCAGCACGCCGGTCGGAGTGACGGTGTAGCCGATCTCGCGATACTCGTCGACGCCGAGGGCCTCGCCGGCGGCCGGCGCTGCGCCGACCAGCCCCTGCCCCACCAGCTCGGCCTGGGGCGCCCGGAACAACGGCCAGACCTCGGCCAGGATCACGAAGAGGATGGCGAGGATCGAGGCGATGATCACGATCCCGCCGAGGACGACGAGACGGGAGGCCCAGCGGTCGAGGAGGATCCGACGCGCCGTCCGGGCCCGCGAGACCGTCAGCGGGCGGCCGGGCAGCGCGTCGGCGTTGATCGCCACCTATAGGACCTTGTTCAGCTCTTCCTTCGCGACGGAAGCCGGAATGGGGAAGTAGCCGTCCTTGACGACCGCCTCCTGCCCCTCACGCGACAGCATCAGCCGGGCGAACTCGCGGACGAGCGGGTCGAGCGGCTTGCCCGGCGCCTTGTTGACGTACACGAACAGGAAGCGCGCCAGCGGATAGCTGCCGTTGTACGAGTTGTCGGCGGTGGCCTCGACGCACTTGCCGCCGTCCTTCTCGCTGAGCGGTACGGCCCGCACGCCGGCGGTGGCGTAGCCGATGCCGCTGTAGCCCATGGCGAACCGGTCGACGGTCACGCCTTGCACCACGGAGGCTGAGCCCGGCTGCTCCTTCACGGAATCCTTGTAGTCGCCATTTTTCAAGACCTGCTCCTTGAAGAAGCCGTACGTACCGGAGGCCGAGTTGCGGCCGTAGAGGCTGAGCGGCCGGCTCGCCCACTCCCCGGTGAGGCCGAGCTGACCCCAGGTCGTCACGTCCTCCTTGGCGCCGGCGCGGCGCGACTTCGAGAACACCGCGTCGACCTGGCTCAGGCTCAGGCACTTGATCGGGTTGTCCTTGTTCACGAACACCGCCAGCGCGTCGACCGAGGTGCGCAGCGGGGTGGGCTTGTAGCCGTACTTCTTCTCGAACTGGTCGATCTCGGTACCCTTCATCTCGCGCGACATCGGGCCCAGCTGGGCGGTGCCGCCGATCAGCGCCGGCGGTGCCGTGGACGAGCCCTTGCCCTCGATCTGCACCTTCGCGTTTGGGTAATACTTGGCGAACTGTTCGGCCCAGAACGTCATGAGGTTGTTGAGGGTGTCGGAGCCGACGCTGGAGATGTTGCCGCTCACGCCGCTGGTGGCCTTGTAAGCGGGCAGGCCCGGATCGACCTGGACCTGGGCGGACACCACACCGCCGACCAGGAGCAGGCTCGCCGCCGCTGCGACGATTCCACGCAGTCTCATCCTCGTCTCTCCTTGTGTATGGTCCAGATCATCGCGCCGTGGGGTTTCGGCGACATAACGACGGTGTTACGTCTGTGTTACGGATCTACGACCGGCTGGGCTCCCGGAATCGGTAACCGACGCCGCGCACTGTCTCGATGCCGGGAGCCGGCAACCGGGCGGCCGTGAACTTCGCGCGGAGTCGCGCCACGTGCACGTCGACCGTGCGGGGCTCGACGAAGCCGTCACGCCCCCAGACGGCGTCGAGGAGCTCCTCGCGCCCGAAGACGCGGCCGGGCGAGCCGGCCAGGATCGCGAGCAACTCGAACTCCTTGGGCGTCAGCTCGACGGCCCGGCCCTTGAGCCGGACCTCGAAGCGGTGGCGGTCGATCTCGAGATCGCCGACGCGCACGTGCGTCCGCCGCTCGCCGTTGTCGCCGCGGCCGCGACGCACGACGGCGCGGACGCGCGCGACGAGCTCCCGCGGAGAGAAGGGCTTGGTGACGTAGTCGTCGGCGCCCATCTCGAAGCCGAGGACCTTGTCGCCCTCCTCGGCCCGGCCCGTCACCATGATCACGGGGATGGCCCGGGTGTCGGCGTCCTGCTTGAGCCGGCGGCACACCTCCCACCCATTGAGGTGCGGCACCATGATGTCGAGGAGGACGATGTCGGGTCGTGCGTCGCGGGCCTGCTTGACCGCGTCGGTGCCGCTGCCCGTGACGAGGACGTCGTACCCTTCCTTGCCCAGGTTGTAGCGGATCAACTCGGCGACGTCCCGCTCGTCCTCCACGACCAACACCCGTCCCAGCGCCCGCGTCGGAGTGGCGGTCTTCATCGCGGGTGAGTCTCGGGCCAGGGGGTTACGGGATGATGACGCCGCCGTAAATCTTGCGCGACGCGCGCGGCGCCCGGGCGCGTGGATCGAGGAGCGCCACGGCTCCGCCGCGGCGCGACGAGCGTTGGGGGGTGTGGGGGGCCAGGTCGGGGCCCCCCACTCGGTCAGCCGGCCAGCAAGGCGGCGACAGCGCCGACGAGGGCGCGGAAGTCCACGCGGCCAGAGACCTCCAGGACCGGCACGGCGCCGACCAGGGCGCGGTAGCCGTCGAGCTCGAAGTCGGTGACGGGCGCGCCCGCGGTCCGGTCGAGGTCGAAGGCCCCCAGGTCCTTGCGGTAGATCTCCAGGCGCGCGAGGGCGGCCTCGGGGGCCAGGCGGTCCACGCGCAGGCCGACGCCGTCACGCCGCCAGCGCAGCAGCACGAGCGCCCGCATCTCGGCCTCCAGCGCGACCGTCCCCGCCCCGTAGATCGCGTCGAGGTCCACGTCGCGCTTGCGCTCGAGGTCCCACCGCGCGGCGGCGTCCATCGCCTCGAGCTCGGCGCGCTCCGCCGGCGCGAGCAGCGCCGAGAGCCGGGGATGGCCGAGCAGCGTGCCCGGATTCACGCGCGGCTGCTTGGGGTAGCCGAGGACCTCGACGCGTCCGCCGACCGTCCTCGCCAGCACCCGGTCGTTGGACAGGAAGCGGAATCCGGCGTCGACGAGGTGCAGCGCGGCGCTCGACTTGCCCGCCCCGGGCTGCCCCGCCAGCACCACCGCCCGCCCCTCGCGCGACACACCGGCGGCGTGCAGCAGCACGTGGCCACGGCCGAGCACGCTCTTGGCGTAGCAGGCGTTCACGAGGTTGATGGCCTGGTTGAGGTTGCCGCGCAGGTCGCCCACGGCGAACGCGTGGCCCGGCCAGAGCCCCATCACGACGCCGGTCGCGCGCTTGAGGATCAGCCGGCCGCCGGCCACGTCCTGCACGGCCTCCTTCACGCGCTTGCCGTCGCCCCGCACCAGGTCGGTGAACGGTCCGCGCGCCTCGAAGCGCCCCTGGATGAGCCGCACGCGGGCCGCCGGGCTCGCCACGGGCGCCGTCCACGGGGCGTAGTAGTCCGCGAGCGCCGACTGGACAGCGATTTCATTTGTGACGACCTCGAGGGGCACGTCGGCCACGCGCAGCCCCAGCACATGCGGTGTGTCCTCGCCGACGAACGCGGCGGGCACGCTCATCGGGCTCGGGCCCGCCGCAGCACCGCCGCCGCCATGAGCGGGGCGGCGTCGACGCCGCAGCCGTCGAGGAGGCCGCGGAAGCCCCCGAACGCGCTCACCTCGAGGACCTGATAGCCGTCGTCCGACTCGATCAGATCGACCCCCGTGAACAGCAGGCCGAAGTGCACGGCCGCGCGCCGGGCCAGCTCGATGACGGCGTCGGGCGGGTCGGCGCGCTCGTAGCGGCCCCCGGCGAGGATCGTCGTCATCCACTGGTCGTGGCCGGCGACCCGCCAGTACGCGCCGAGGTACTCGCCGTCCAGCACCGCGACGCCGAGGTCACGGCCCGGGTGCTTGACGAAGCGCTGCAGGTAGAACGGCCCCGGGCTCTGCTCGGCGTGGTGCGCGAGCAGGCGCGGCAGGTCGAGCGAGGGATCAACCCGCTGCATGCCGCGCCCCTTGGACGTGAAGAGCGGCTTGAGGACCGCGCTGCCGAAGCGCTCGACGGCCGCCGCCGCCTCGGCCACGTCCTCGGTGATGATCGTCTCCGGCACCGGCAGCCCGCCCCGCACGAGCTCCACGGTCATGCGCGCGCGGTCGACAGCCGTCTCGATCCGGTCGGGCGCGCTCCACACGGGGGTGCCGCTCGCGGCGAGGTGCCGGAGCACCTGCAGCCGCTCCCGCACCGCCCAGCCTCCGGCGGTGTCGCCGATCTTCTTCACGACCGCGGCGTCGACCGTCAGCGGCTGCCCGGCGTGGTACACGGCCCGCTGCGGCAGGCGGAGCGTGCAGGCGGCGAGGTCCACCACGAGCGGGTCGGCGCCCGCCTTCCCCAGCGCGGCGGCGAGGCGCTCCGTCGACCACGCCCCGGGCTGTCCCACCACCGCGATGCGCATGGGTCAGCGCGCCGACACGGCCGCCGTGCGCTCGAGCAGCCGGACGCCCTGCAGGTAGATCTCGAGGGCGAAGTCGGGGTCGGTGATGAGGCGACTCGACGTGATGAACGAGCGCGCGCGGGAGAGTCGCAGCCGGGTCTCGAAGTGGACGTCGCCGACCATCCGGGCGAACTCGGCGGCGAAGTCCTTGATGACCCGGTTCAGGCGCCTGAGCTCGGCGCGCAGGCGCGGGTCCTGGATCGGCTGCCGGAGGCTGGACACCAGGAGCACGCCGATGTCCTGCGCGTAGTCCCCCGCGCCGCTGCGGTGCACGTCGATGTAGTGCACCTCGTTGGCGGCCGCGTCCACGACGATGTTGTTCGTGTTGAAGTCGCCGTGGAGCCGGACCGACACCGGCGGCGCCAGCTGGGGCTCGAGGCCGGCGACGGTGTCGAGCAGCTCGTCGATCGACCGGTGCGGGATCCCGAACACACGCATCTGCCCGCCGCGCAGCGCGGCCAGGCGCGGATGCATCGCGTAGAGGTCGGGCAGCCGCTCCCGGATCTGCGCCACGTAGTCGATCGGCGGCGTCTCCTTCTGGAGGGTCGTCACCCAGACCTCGCGGACGGTCTCGAGCAGGCGCTCGGTGGCGCGCAGCTTGTCGTCCCAGCCGCGCGTGAGATAGACGTCGCGCAGCAGGGTGCCGTCGACGAAGCGTCCCACGAACGACTCGCGCCCCTCCCCCTCGACCTGGCCCTCGACGACCGGGACGAGGCCAGGGACGACGCGGTTCCACTCCTGCATCTGGCGCACCTCGGCCTCGATCTTCCGCCGATCGCCCTCCTTCCAGATCAGGCGCCGGCCGTCGCGGATCTCGAGGCGGCCCACCCGCGCGCCGCTGATGCCGCCCCAGATCTGGCGGACGTCGACCGTCGCCGCCGCCGCCGTCGGCGCGACCGAGCCGACGAGCTGCTCGAGGTGCAGGTACTGGTGCAGCTTGAGCCGCTCGCCCGTGAGGATGTAGAGCGTCGTCTCGCCGATGTTGAGGATCGAGTCGCCGATCCGCTCGAGGAACTTCGACACGAACAGGTTGGTGATCAGGAACGCCGGGTGCGCGTCAGGCTGCTGCAGTCGGCGGAACGTCTCGGCCAGCGCGTCGCGGTACTGGCGATCGAGCTCGGTCTCGCACCGGCAGGCGTCCTTCGCCTTCTCGGCGCTGGCGGTGCGGAACGCGGTGATCACCTCGTCGAGCGCCCCCAGGGCGACCCGGGCCGGCCCGGCGAGGTCGAACGGGATGGGCCGGGGCGGCAGCCGGGCGAGGTGACCCGCTTGCTCGGCGACGTTGACGGCGTAGTCCCCGAGCTTCTCGAGGTTGAGCGCCACGCGGAACACGCCGCGCAGCCGGCGCGAGCGCGGGCTCCCGGCCGCCTCACCCGCGATCCGCTCGAAGCACTTCTCCTCGATGAAGCCGAGGAGATTGTCAACCTGGTCGTCCTTGCCGGTGACCTTCTGCGCCAGCGCGACGTCCTTCCGGAAGAAGGCCGTCATGGCAGACATCAGCTGTGACTGGACGAGCCGCGCCATCATGGCGAGATCGCCGCCCAGATCCTCGAGCAGAATGACGGTCATGGACCTCGCGCCGCCGGCTGATCCGGCGGGTCCGAGAACTTAGTGGTCCGCCCGCGACCCCGTTCCGACGCGCAGCTCGGTGGTCCGAATCCCGTCGGCGCGCTTCCAGCCGATCTCCAGCTCGATCTTGCCCTTCGACGCCTTCTGCTTCACGGTGATCTCGAGCTTGAGCTCCGCGGCCGGGCTCAGACGCAGCGCCCGCTCGCCGGACTCGAGACTCACCTCACCGCGCTTGAGCCCCACCGCGAGGGAGCTCAGGTACTCCGCGATCTCTTCCGCTGAGGCCACGCGGGCGAATTCGAAATGTTCCTTGCCCATGGTCGCTCCTTCCGCCTAGTCGTCGTCCTCGTCGTCGTCATCGTCCTCGGCCTGCTTCCAGGCGATGACGATCTCGATCTTGGCCTTCCCCTTCTTCTCGCGCGCCTCGATCTCCATCGAGAGATCGCCGGCCGGGAAGACCGTGATCTCCTCCTCACCCATCGACAGCGACAGCGACCGGGCGCGGATCCCCTCCGCGATGCGGTCCAGCGCGTCCGCGGCCTCGGCCGGTGAGGCACTGCCCTCGAACTCGAACGTCTGCTTATCTCCCATTGGCGTTCCTCCCGGCGACACCCGCCCGGATCAGTGGCCGCTTCGGCCACCACAGCTTGATCGCGACGTGATTCGCCCGCTTCTTCTGCTTGACCTCGATCTCCAGGATGACGAACTCCGAGGTCGCCAGCGCGGTCGGCCGCTCGCCGGTCCCCACGGCCATCTCGCCGGCCAGCACCCCCCGCGCGAGCTGCGACAGGTAGAACGCCGCCGCGTCCCGGCGCGCACGGCCGCGGAATCGCGCCGGGATGGTGGCGGTCACGCGGTCGGTGGAGCGAGCGCCGGGCGAGGCCACACCGAGCGGTGTGGCGGGGTCACGATCGTTGGAACCCCGCCCGGATCCGCGGGGCCCCGAGTGGACAGAGCCTAGCGCGGACCGGTCGTCGACACGGCCAGCGATCGAGCCTGCGGAACCACCCCGTCGTAACATTTACGTAATATTTTCGTAATGCTTTTCAATGACTTAGCTGTCTTGACGCGGAGCGGAGTGTAGGGGGTGGTCGCGAAGCCTGTCAAGCCCTCCCTGATCGTCTTGATCAGGCTGTGCATCGAAATGTCATCGGTGTGCAACAGCGTGTGACGAACGCCCATCTGCAGCCAGTGGTGCGCGTCGCTGCCGCCGACGATGGGCAGGCCGAGTGCGCGCGCCTGCGTGAGCAGCATCACCTCGGTGCCGAAGTCCTTGCCGTTGATCTCGAGCGCGTGCAGGCGCCGCAGATCGCTCGCGGGAAACTTGCCGAGCTCCTTGGCGCGCCGGAACATGTGCGCCCCGATCCGGGCGACGTCGAAGTCGTCGGTCACATCCAGGAACTCGCGGAGCGTCGGCTCGTAGTGGTCCGACAGGCGCTCGGGAAACGCGGCGTCCAAGCGCTGGAGCTCGGCGACCTCACCCAGCACGATCACGTGCGCGCCCTCGCGGATGTTCACCTCGGCGCCGGGGACGAGCGCCATGTCGCCCGCCCAGAACACACCGCGCTCGCACGGAAACGTCGCCTCGAGGTGGCGCGGGATGTCCCAGTACGCGGTCGCGTGGAAGTGCTCGGTGAGGCAGATGCCGTGGAGACCGACCCGCCGGGCCCGCGCGATCATCCGGGTGATCGCGTCGGGATCGAAGGCGAAGTGCTTGGAGATTTTCGGGTGTGTGTGTGTGTCGATCCGCTTCACCCAGGGGCCTCCTCTGCGAGTTGTCCACCGCCGCCCACAACACTCAAGCGACTGGTCTGCAAGCCCCATTCCAGCCGAGCTCTATCCAGTCCCCAAAATACACAATATCGTGTTGCCGCAGCATTACAGAACCACAAATATTGTGTTGCTGGGGATAGTCGGAACCGTGACCGGAGGACGACGGCGGAAAGACTAGCGAACGAGTGGGGCGGCGGCGGCGACGTCGGCGAGCGCCTGGGCGTGGCTGCCCGGGTTGCCGGCGAGGAAGGCGATGGGCGCTCCACCCATGTGTGCGGCGGTCGCCGGGAACAGCGGGATCCCGTCGAGTCCCGTGATCAGACCGCCCGCCTCGAGCAGGACCGGGGCGGCCCCCGCCACGTCCCAGAGCGAGGCGCGGTGGTCGTGGACGAGATCGAGGGCGCCCAGGGCGATGTAGCAGAGGTGCAGCGCCGTGGAGCCGAACCGGCGCAGCCGGTAGCGGCGCAACCACTCCTCGACGAAGGGGGGCGTCCCCTCCTCCATGGGTGTGCGGATCGAGACGAGCGAGCTGCGGCCGAGCGGGGCCGGGCGGGTCCGGAGCGGCCGGTCGTTGAGCCAGGCGCCGCGACCCACGCACGCGGTGAACAGCCACCGCGAGATCGGGTCGTAGACGGCCCCGGCGAACGGCTGGCGGTTACGGAGCACGCCGATCGACACCGAGAAGCCGGGCAGGCCGCGGCCGAAGTTGTTGGTCCCGTCGACGGGGTCGAGCACCCACGAGTAGAGCGCGCCGGCCCGATCGGTCTCCGCCTGCCCTTCCTCCCCCACGACGGCGTCGTCGGGGAAGGCGCGGGCGATCTCGGCGCCGAGCTCTTCCTGGATGGCGAGGTCGGCGTCCGTGACCATCGAGCCGTCGGCCTTCCACGAGACCTGCGCCCGGTGGAAGTACTCCAGCGCGAGGCGACCGCCCCGGACGGCGAGGTCGGCCGCGAGGCGCTCCCGGATCGCCGTCCCGACGCGCTCCTCGGCGCTCATCGTCAGCGATCGATCCCCGGTCCCGCCATCCACGTCTGGGGCCCGAAGTAGCGCTCCAGGAGCGGCGCGTAGGCGATCAGCGGCGGGCAGGCCGCGCCCGGCACCTTGGCGGCGTCGTCCCAGCGTCGCACGCGCACGGCGTCCACGAACCACGGCCGCGTCTCGAGCCGGAGCTGCTCCTCGGGCTGCAGCCTCGCGCCCTGCATGGTGTAGGACCGACGCGAGGCGGGCGAGAGCTGGTCGACGTAGCGGACGTCCACCGTGCAGAGGTAGCGCTTGGCGATCACGTGGTGCTCGATCAGCCAGGCGACGCGCGCGGGCACGAAGGGGCGCACGAATCCCGCCCCGCCGTTGCCGTGGTGGTGGTCCTCCCGGTCCTCCTCGTGCTGGACCAGGTGGCCGATGTCGTGGAGCAGCGCGGCGACGACCACCTCGTCGTCGGCGCGGTCGCGGTGCGCGAGGTCGGCGCACTGCAGAGCGTGCTGGAGCTGCGTGACCGACTCCCCGTAGGCCCGCTGACCCGCCTCCCTGAAGAGGCTCACGAGGTCGAGCCGGCCCGGCCCGCTCATCGGACGAGCGCCCCCGGCCCTCGCGCGCCGCGGGCCTCGTCCAGGCTCTCGGGCCGACCGTGGAACACCAGCAGTCCCTCGTCCAGGACGAGGACGCGGTCGGCGAAGCGTCGGGCGTCCTCGCCGTCGGGAAGACTCACGACGACGCCCAGCCGGTCGGTCCGGGCGATCAGTCGCAGAAGGGCGAGGAGACCGCCGACGTCGTCCGGCGCGACGGCGTCGTGCGGCTCGCGCACGACGAGGTGACGCGGGCTCCGGGCGAGCGCACGTGCGAGGCGGAAGCGCATCCGGTCGAACGGCGACAGCCCGCCGACGGGCTCCTCGGCGCGCCCGCGCAGGCCGACCCTCTCGAGCGCGGCGCGGACGGCGTCGCGCTCGCGCCGGCGCGGCAGGTGGAGCAGGCGCCCCAGCGCGCGCGAGCCCGAGATCGGCGCCACCGCGTTCCAGAACAGCGAGCGACGCTCGACGAGCGTCTCCTCGGGATCCACGTCCCCGCAGAGGCGACGAATCCGACCGCGGGAGCCTGGCATGAGCGGCGCCCGGCTGACCCACACGCGCCCCTCCTCGGGTAGCCGGCGGCCCGTGATGGCGTCGAGCAGCGCAATGCGCTCGGCGGGATCGGCCGAGAGGACGACCGTGACCTCGCCCGCCTCGAGCGTGGCGCAGACGCGGTGGAGCAGCCAGCCGCCCCGCTGCCGCGGCACCCCGACTCCGAGCAGCTCGATCATGCGACCTCTCGCATGGCCGGCATGATCGCCCGTGGCGGGTTACTGGATGATGACGGAATCGTGAAGTGTGCGGCTCAGGGGGGTCGCCGTCAGGCCACGCGCTCGCCGAGCCGCCACACGGCGCGGACGACCGGCAGACCGTCCACCAGGCGGACACGGACGAGGTCCGCGCGGCGGCCCGGCGCGATCTCGCCCCGATCGTCGAGACCGACACGGGCGGCCGGCGTCGCGGTCACGGTCGCCATCGCAGCCGGCAGGGACCAGTCGAGCTCGGTGTGCAGCAGGACGGCGCCGTGCAGCAGCGAGGCCGGCACGTAGTCCGAGGAGAGGATGTCGAGGCGATCGTGCCGGGCCAGCTCGGCCGCGGCGACGTTGCCGGAGTGCGAGCGGCCGCAGACGAGGTTGGGCGCGCCGGCGAGGATGGCCAGGCCGTACGCCCGGGCGGCGTGGGCGGCCTCGAGCGTGGTCGGGAACTCGGCGATCGCGGTGCCGACCTTGGCGGCCTCCTCGACGTGCGCGACCGTGGCGTCGTCGTGGCTCACCAAAGTCAGCCCGCGCTCCTGACACCGCCGCGTGATCCCCTCGCGGTGCCGCGCGCTGTACGCGACCTGGTCGGCCAGGCGCGACTCGATCAGCGCCTCCATCTGCGCGTCGCTCAGCCCGTACTTGCCCTGGTAGAACTCGCGGTACCGCTCCAGGCTCACGAACTGCCGCTGGCCCGGCGTGTGGTCCATCAGCGAGACGAGCCGCACCATCGGATCGTCCGCGAACGGCTCGAAGTCGGCCATCACCTCCGCGGTCCCAACCTCGCACCGGACATGGAGAAAGTGATCCGAGCGCAGCAGTCGTCGGTCCTGGGCGGTGCGGATCGCCTCGGCCAGCGGCCTCGGGTCGCGGGGTCGCTGGCCGCTGTCGAAGACGTAGCCGATCGCGAGGCTGTCGAACGAGGTCGTGATCGCCGCCGCGGCGAGCTGGGCGTCGTAGGCGACGACCGCCGCCTGCTCGGGCCAGCGCACCCCGGGGCGCGGGAACGCGTGCCGCTCGAGCACGTCGGTGTGCAGCTCGACGAGCCCGGGGACGAGCCAGTCGCCCCCACAGTCCACCGCCCCCCGCACGCCCGCAGCACCCGGCGCCACCTCGGCGATGCGGCCGCCCTCGGCGTGCAGCGAGCCGACGAACGCCTCGTCGCGGGTGACGATCAGCGCGTTGGTCAGCAGGAGCTCGCTCACGCCGCGACCTCGTGCAGGGTTGCCCGCCGCGTGCTCACCGCGGCGCGGACCTCCGCGTCGTGGAAGGTGCCGAGCATCGCCGTGCCCCGCTCCCGCGCCTCGACGATGAGGGCGACGACGAGCGCGCGGCTGTCGGCGTCGAGCGAGGCCGTCGGCTCGTCGAGCAAGAGGATCGGGTGCCCGGCGGCCAGCCCGCGGGCGACGTTGACGCGCTGCTGCTCGCCGCCGGAGAACGTCACGGGCGACAGGGTCCAGAGCCGCTCCGGGATGCGCAGCTGCTCGAGCACGGCCGCCGCCCGCGCGAGCGCGTCGCCACGGGGCACACCGAGGGCGCGCAGCGGCTCGGCCACGATCTCCAGCGCCGGCACCCGGGGGATCACGCGGAGGAACTGGCTCACGTAGCCGAGCGAGCGCCGGCGGACGTCGAGGACCACCCGGGGCTCGGCGCCGACCACGTCGACGACCCCGGCGTCGTGCCGGACCATGATCCGGCCCGCCTGCGGCCGGTAGTTGCCGTAGATGCACCGCAGCAGCGTGCTCTTGCCCGAGCCCGACGGGTCGGCCAGCGCCACGCACTCGCCTGGCGCCACCGTCAGGTGCACGCCGCGCAGCACCGACAGCTCCTGCCCGCCCTGGGTGTGCAGCGTGAAGGTCTTGTGCAGATCCTCCACGACGATGGCGGCGCTCACGGCTGCAGCACCGACGAGACGAGGAGCTGCGTGTAGGGATGCTGGGGATCGTCGAGCACCTGGTCGGTGAGCCCGGACTCCACCACCTGCCCCCGCCGCATCACCAGCAGGCGATGGGCGAGCAGCCGGGTCACCGCGAGGTCGTGGGTGACGATGATCGCGGAGAGCCCGAGGTCGGCCACCAGCGTCCGCAGCAGGTCGAGCAGCCGCGCCTGCACGGAGACGTCGAGGCCGCCGGTGGGCTCGTCCATGAAGACCAGGCGCGGTCGGGTGACGAGGTTGCGCGCGATCTGCAGCCGCTGCTGCATGCCGCCCGAGAACGTCTCCGGCAGGTCGTCGATGCGGTCGGCGTCGATCTCGACCTGGGCGAGCCAGTCGAGGGCCGCGGTGCGGATGGTGCCGTAGTGCCGCGCGCCCACGGCCATGAGCCGCTCGCCGACGTTGGCACCGGCGGTGACGCCCATGCGGAGCCCGTCGCGCGGGTTCTGGTGCACGACGCCCCAGTCGGTCCGGGCCAGTCGCCGCCGCTCCGCCTCCGACAGCCGCAGCACGTCGACGAGGTCACCCTCGCGCGTGGTGAACTCCACGGTGCCCGCCGTCGGCACGACGCGCCCGCTCACACAGCCGAGCACGGTCGTCTTGCCCGAGCCGGACTCGCCGACGACGCCCAGCACCTCGCCGGGCCAGAGGTCGAAGCCGACGTCGAGGCAGCCGACCTGCGGCCCGTACCAGCACGTGAGGCCACGGACGCGGAGCAGCGGACGCTCGCCGGCGAGGCTCACGCGAGGTCGCCCCCGGCCTGGCGCCGGCGTCCGCAGTAGTCGGTGTCCGAGCAGACGAACAGCCGCCCGCCCTTGTCGTCGACGATGATCTCGTCGAGGAAGACGCCCCGGGCGCCGCAGAGGGCGCAGGGCCGGTCCCACGTCTCCACGGTGAAGGGATGGTCCTCGAAGTCGAGGCTGCGCACGCGCGTGTGGGGCGGCACCGCGTAGATCCGCTTCTCGCGGCCGGCGCCGAAGAGGAGCAGCGCCGGGCAGCGGTCGAGCTTGGGGTTGTCGAACTTCGGGATCGGGGAGGGCCGCATGAGGTAGCGCGCGTTGACGACGACCGGGTAGTCGTAGGCCGTCTCCACGTGGCCGTGGCGCGTGATGTCCTCGTAGAGGCGCACCCACATCGCACCGTACTCCTCGAGCGCGTGCATCGTGCGCGTCTCCGTCTCGCGGGGCTCCAGCCAGCGCAGCGGCTCGGGGATCGGCACCTGGAACACGACGATCTGCCCCGCCGCCAGCGGCGTCTCCGGGATGCGGTGGCGGGTCTGGATGAGCGTCGCCTCGTCGGTCCGGGTGGTCGTCTGCACGCCGGTCGTCCGCGTGAAGAATTGCCGGATGCTGACCGCGTTGGTCGTGTCATCGGCGCCCTGGTCGATCACCTTGAGCACGTCGCCGGGGCCGATCACGCTGGCGGTCACCTGCACGCCGCCCGTCCCCCACCCGTACGACAGCGGCATCTCCCGGCTCCCGAACGGCACCTGGTAGCCGGGGATCGCCACCGCCTTGAGGATGGCGCGGCGGATCATCCGCTTGGTCTGCTCGTCGAGGAAGGCGAAGTTGTAGTCGCTCACGCGGAGCCCTCTGCCTCCGCCCGCAGCGTGCGGAGCAGCACCAGCTCGGACTGGAAGTCCACGTGGTGCGGGAGCTTGAGGTGCTGCACGAAGCCGGAGGCCTCGACGTTGTCGCTGTGGTAGAGGACGAACTCCTCGTCCTGCGCCGGCGAGGCCGGCGTCTCGCCGAGCTCGCGGCAGCGCAGGGCCCGGTCGACCAGCGCCATCGCCATCGCCTTGCGCTCGGCGTAGCCGAAGGCCAGGCCGTAGCCGCGCGTGAACTGCGGCGGGGCCGTCGCCGAGCCCTTGAACTGGTTCACCATCTGGCACTCGGTGACGGTGATCTCGCCGATCGTGATCGCGAATCCCAGCTCCTCGGGCACGAGCTCCACGGCCACTTCGCCCTGGCGGATCTCGCCCGCGAAGGGATGGTTGCGGCCGTAGCCGCGCTGGGTCGAGTAGCCCAGCGCGAGCAGGAATCCCTCGTCGCCGCGGGCCAGGTTCTGCAGCCGCGCGTCGCGGTCGGCGGGGAACGTCAGCGGCTCGCGCGTGACGTCGGCCACGGCACGCTGCTCCGCGTCGGGGTCCTCAGGCTCGATCAGCCCGTCCCTGTCCAGCAGGTCGACGACGCGCGGCGCGGCCTCTGTGCTCTCACCGGCTGACGGCGCCGGGGCCTCCGCCGTGCGGTCGACGGGCTCGGCGAGGTCGAAGTCGAGCAGGCGGTGGGTGTAGTCGAAGGTGGGGCCGAGGATCTGCCCGCCCGGCACGTCCTTGAAGGTGGCCGAGATCCGGCGCCGCAGGGTCATCGTGCCGGTGTCGACGGGCCGGCTCGCACCGAAGCGCGGCAAGGTCGTGCGATAGGCGCGCAGCAGGAAGATCGCCTCCAGCAGGTCGCCCCGCGCCTGCTTGATGGCCAGGGCCGCGAGCCAGGGGTCGTAGCACGAGCCCTCGGTCATCACGCGGTCCACCGCAAGGGTGAGCTGTCCGGTGATCTGCGCGAGCGTGAGCTCGGGAACCGTGGGATCGCCACGCCGTTCCTCGGCGAGGAGGCGGTGCGCGTTGGCGATCGCCCGCTCGCCCCCCTTGACGGCGACGTACACGCTCAGGCCTCCACGCGTGTCGTACGCGGCAGGGCGGCGAGCCGCGCGCCGGCGCACAGGATGACGTCCACGCCGCGGGGGAAGCGCGCGGCGTTGGCGCGCAGCCCAGGCCACAGGGCCGGCGCGCCGCCGACCTCGAGCCTCGCCGCGGTCTCGATGCCGGGGCCGGTCAGGCGCACGCCCCGCCCCGCCGCGAGCGCCGGCACCTGCACGACGACGGTGGCCGAGAGATCGGGGCGCTCGTCGGTCCCCGGCTCGAACGCCTCGAGGGCCGGCATCGCGGCGGCGTCGACGATCACCGCGAAGCGCGCGGCGGCCGGTGCGCCCACCACCGGCGCGCCACTGTGGAACCGCAGCCAGGCCACGACGTCGGCCGTGGCGGCGGCCGCGTCGAGCCAGACCGGGGTGTCGAGATCGAGGAGGGTCAGGCACACCGCGGCGGTCGCGACGCCGAGGGGCGCCGGCGCCTCCGCCGGCGCGAGCGTCACGACGCGGCCCGGGTGCGCCATCGCGTCGAGCACGGCGCGGAAGGCGCGCTGGGCGTCGAGGACCGGATCGGCGAACCCCGCGTGGGTCGTCATCACTCGTCGCCGCGGACCATCGTGAAGAACTCCACCCGGGAGGGGGCGACGCGGGCGGCGGCGGCCTCGCGCCGCTCCCGCTGCTCGCGCGCGAGCGCGTCGATCATCCCCTCACCCGCACCGGCACGCCGCGCCGGATCCTGCAGCCACGCGTCGAACGCCGCGGCCAGCTCCGCGTGACGCCGGTCACGGCCCCCGACCCAGGCGTGGCCGACCGTGCCGTCCTCGAGGCGCACCGTGCAGCGCGTCACCGTCATCTCGCCGAGGTTGAAGCGGGCCCCGGTGCCGCCCGCCCGCCCGCGCACCATCACCAGGCCGACCTCCGGGCCGCGCAGCCGCCGGTAGCGTGGCGGCGCGGCGAGGGCCGCCCAGTGCGCCTCGAGCGCTCCCACAGAGGCCAGCGCGAGCACCGACATCCAGCGGCGGCGCGCGGCGATGCCCTCGAGGGATGCCGGCGAGGTCAGTCCGGGATCGCCCACGGCTGAACGCGAGTGACGTGCCGTCCACACCGGCGGCACGCGTAGGTCTGCTCCAGCACGAAGGTGCCGACGGCCTCCTCACGCCAGAGCGTCATCGGCGCCCGGCACGACAGGCACGCGGGCGCCGCCGCCGACTCGGTGAGTCGCGCGAAGGCGCCCGCCAGGCGGGACAGCACCGTCACTTCGCCGCCTTCAGCCGCTTGGCCGTCTCGTTGAGCTCGCGGATGACCTGGTACTTCGCGTCGTCGGCCGGCACGAAGTTGCCGACCCAGGCGCCGATGTCCTTGAAGGCCTCGGGGCTGCGGCTCTTCATCGACACCAGCGACTCCTGGATCGCCGCCTTCAGGCTGGGCGGCAGATCCTTGCGGACCACGACCGGGTCGTTCGGGATGAGCTTGGACACCCAGATCACCCGCAGCGCCCCGCGGGGCACCTTGTTCTCACGCGTGAGCTGCTGCAGGTCCGGGAGGTTCGTCGAGGCGACCTCGACCTTCTTGTTGGCCACGGCCAGGATCGAGGCCTCGTGGGAGCCCGAGAAGATCACCTTGCCGAAGTGCTTCTGGGGGTCGATCCCCATCTCGGTCATGAAGAACGACGACGGCACCAGGTAGCCCGAGGTCGAGTTCGGATCGTTGAAGGCGAACGTCTTGCCCGCCGTGTCCTCGGGGCTGAACAGGTCGGAGTCGGCGTGGACGATGAGGCACGAGCGATAGCCGAGCGAGCCGTTGGCCAGCTGCAGCTGCGCGACGGGCTCGACGTTGGCGTAGTTGTTCGTCGAGGCCTCGACGTACGACTTGGGCCCGAGGTGGCCGATCTCGGCCTTCTTGAACTTCAGCGCCTCGATCGTGCCGCGGTAGTCGGTGGCAGTCACGTGCTTCACGCGAATGCGGAGGTCCTTCTCGAGCTGCGCGATGATCGGTCCCCACCGCCGCGTGACCTCGGCCGCGTTCTCCGTCGACAGCAGCGCGAACGTGAGCTCCTTCGGCCACGACGGATCCTGCGCCATCGCCCCTGCCACGAGCCCAACCACGAGCATCGCCGCCAGCCCAATCACTCCAAGCGTCCGCATGTCGGCTCCTTTCGGCTGTTGCCCTTGTCCATCGAGTGCATACCGTGGGATGGGGTGGCGCCGGGACGCGGCTGGCCCGGCCTGTCTGCCGCCCCCGCTTCATGGCGAGCCGGCGCCGCGCTCGTTCGGCGTGGGGCGAGCAAGCCGCCGAGGGTGGAATGCCCTCGCGCCACCCCCTCCGGGGGATGGGGGGTCGCGGCGAGCCCCGCGCCGAACGAGCTGCGGCGCCAGGCGAGCCATGCGCGGGGGCGGCAGACAGGCCGGGCCAGCCGCGTCCCGGCGCCACCCCATCCCACGCGGTTCACTAGATCGCCACCCGGCGAATCCGCGAGGAGACCACGTCGACGCACATCACCATGGCGACGATGAGCAGGATCACCGTCGCGGCCTCGCGGTCGTTGAAGGCACGGATCGTGTCCCACAGGTAGAACCCGATGCCGCCGCCGCCGACCATGCCGATGACCGAGGCCGAACGGATGTCGGACTCGAACCGGAGGAGGATGTACGAGAGGAAGTTCGGCATGACCTGCGGCACCACGCCAAAGGCGATGGCGTGGGCGCGGCCGGCGCCGACGGCAGCCACGCCCTCGAGCTGGCCGGGGTCGATCGCCTCGATCGTCTCGCTCAGCAGCTTGCCGAGCACGCCGCCGGTGTGCAGGCCGAGCGCCAGCATGCCCGCGAAGGGCCCGAGGCCGACCGCGGTGACGAACATCAGCGCGAAGACGAACTCGTTGACCGCGCGCAGGACGTCCATCAGCCGCCGGGCCGCCAGGTAGACGACGGGGTGCGGTGCCAGGTTACGGGCCCCGAGCAGCCCGAGCGGTACCGAGATGCACGCCGCCAGCAGCGTGCCCCACAGCGCGATGCAGACGGTGACGGCGCACTGCCAGGCGTACTCGCCGACGTTGGCGAAGGACGGGTTGAGGTACCCCTTGAGGAACTGGCCGATGTTGCCGACGTCGCGCACCAGCTCCAGCGGACGGAGCTCGATGATCCGGCCGGCGACCGCGAAGAGGACGGCCGCCCCCAGCAACACCAGGAGATTGCGGCGCGCCGAGGACGCATGGGGCGGCGCCGGCGGCACCGGTCCCGTGCCGAGCCCGGCGAGGGCCCCGGCGGCGACGCTCATGCGACCGCGGCGGCGTCGGACATCGTCGGTTCGGCGGTCGCGAGCGGCGCCGGGTACTCCCCGAAGATGTCCACGAGCATCGCGTCGGTCAACTCGGCCGGCGGACCGTTGAACACGAGGCCCCCCGCCCGGAGCCCGACGACCCGGTCGGCGTAGCCACGCGCATAGTCGACGTGGTGGAGCGTGGCGATGACCGTCAGCCCCGACTCGGAGGCGATGCGGCGCAGCGTGTCCATCACCATCCGGCCGTTCAGCACGTCGAGGCTGGCCACCGGCTCGTCGGCGAGGATCACGCGCGGGTCCTGCGCGAGGATCTTGGCGATGGCCACGCGCTGCTGCTCGCCGCCCGAGAGCGTGTCGGCCCGCTGCCAGACCTTCTCCAGCATCCCCACGTGGGCCAAGCAGCGCAGCGCGATGGCCTGCTCGGCGGGATCGAACCAGCGCGCCAGCGCCGCCCAGCGTCGCCAGCCGCGCAGGTGCGGCAGGCGTCCGACCAGCACGTTGTCGATCACGCGCAGGCGCCGCACCAAATTGAATTGCTGGTAGATCATGCCCACCCGGGCCCGGTGCTCGCGCAGGGCCCGGCCGTCGAGTGTGCCGAGGTCGACGTCTCCGAAGTGGATCGAGCCCGAGCCCGTCGTCACCGCCCGCGTGAGGCAGCGCAGCAGCGTCGTCTTGCCGGCCCCGGAGCGCCCGATGATCGCGACGAACTGGCCGGGGTGGATCGTGGCCGAGACGTGGTCCAGTGCGCGCTTGCCGCGGAAACTCTTGGCGACCCGGTCGATGCGGATGACGGGTGAAACGATGGCCCCCATGTCGCGCGTCACCCTAGCGGCCCCACGTTGCGCATCGATGACATCCCGGTGAAGGTTGCGCGACGCGCGACACGCCATCGGGTTCAGGGCCGGGGCGTGAGCTCCCGGCGGTCGAGCTCCGCCCCGGTGAGATCACGCTGCGTCACTGTCATCGCGCGCGTGCGGCCGTCGATGCGGACATGACCGAAGTAGAGACCGCCCTCGGTCGGCGGCGTGTTGACGCGGCCGCCCGGGTGCCGCGTGAACAGCACGCGGGGGCCGAACGTGTCGTCGAGCCCGGCCGGCCCGAAGCCGCCAGCGTGGAGCGGACCCGACACGAACTCGTAGAACGGCGCGAAGTCGGTGAAGCGGGCCTGGGCCGGGTCGTAGAGGTGCGTCGCGCAGTAGTGCACGTCGGCGGTGATCCACACCACGTTCTCGATGCCGTTGTGCTTGACGAACCGCAGCAGGTCGGCGATCTCGAGCTCGCGCCCGAGCGGCGGCCCGTCGCCCTGGGCCACGGCCTCCGAGCCCCACCGCTTGGCGGCGTCGTGGTAGACGACCAGGCCGAGCGGCATGTCGGCCGCGATGACCTTCCAAGTCGCCCGCGAGCGGAGCAGCGCCTGCTTGAGCCAGCGCACCTGGTCGGCCCCCAGGATGCGGGCGTCGTCGGTGAGCTCGGTCTGGCGGTTCTCGCCGTTCGGGCCGCGGTAGCTGCGCATGTCCAGCATGAAGACGTCGAGGAGCGGGCCCCGGCGTACGAGCCGATAGACGCGCTCCGGCTCGACCGGGTTCGGCCGCAGCGGCGTGAACTCGAACATCGCGCGCTTGGCCCGAGCGGCCAGCAGGGCCACCCGCTTCTCCGTGTACCGCGGGTCCTCCAGGATCCGCTCGTGGAACCAGTTGTTGGTGACCTCGTGGTCGTCCCACTGCACGTACTGGGGGACCTCGGCGTTGAAGCGGCGGACGTGCTCGTCCAGCATGTTGTAGCGGTAGTTGCCGCGGAACTCGTCGAGCGTCTCGGCGACCTTGGCCTTCTCGGGGGTGACGACGTTGCGCCAGACCCCCCCGGCCGCGAGCGGCACCTCGGCCACGATCGGGTTGTCGGCGTAGATCATGTCGCCGCTGTGCACGAAGAAGTCGGGCTGCAGGCGGCGCATCGTCTCGTAGATCTTCATGCCGCCCCACTCGAGGTTGATGCCCCATCCCTGCCCGACGGTGTCGCCGGACCAGGCGAAGCTCACGTCGCGCCCGTCGGCGGCCACGGTCTTGAAGCGGCCGACCACCGGTGCGCTCGTGGACTTGAGATCGCCGAGATCCTGGAAGGTCACCCGGTAGAACACGTCCTGCCCGGCCGGCAGCTCGCTCAGCACGACCTGACCGGCGTACCCCGTCTCCGGGAGGACCGCCGGTCCCACCACGCGCCGTGCGTCCGCGAACCGGTCGGTCGTCGCGTACTCGACGATCAGGCGCGCCGGCCGGTCCGTCGCGCTCCACACGACGGCGGAGTGCTGACCGACGTCGCCGCTCTGCACCCCGTGCGCCACGGCGGGGCGCGCGCGATCGGACGGCTGGGCGGCGACCGGCCACGCCCATGAGGCAGACGCCACGGCGCCGGCCAGGGTCGCCTCTCGCAGGAAGGCGCGACGGGTGAGACGGCGTGGTGTCGGAGCTGGCATGGGCTCTCCTCCTCGGTCGGAGTGTGGCGGCACGGCGATCCTAGGGCCAGTGTGTGACGAGTCCATGACGTCGTCCAACCTTCACCGTGTAGTCATCGCCGCGCAACAGGGGATCGCTAGGGTCGCGGTCGAAAGGGGATCGCATGAACTCCGACCTCGAGGACCGCGGCGTCAATCCCACGTCGAATCCCGCGCTCGACGATCTCATCGCCGCCCGCCTGTCGCGCCGCCAGCTGCTGCAGGGTGGCGTGGCCACGGCGGCGCTCGCCCTGCTCGGTCGCCCGGCGGCCGGCGCGACCTCCCCGCTCGGCTTCACGGCGGTGCCGGTGTCGACGGCCGACGCCGTGACCGTCCCGCCCGGCTACACGAGCACGGTCCTCTACGCGTGGGGCGACCCCATCTCGGACGGCCCGGCCTTCAAGCCGGACGCGAGCAACACCGCCGCCGAGCAAGAGCGGCAGGCGGGCATGCACCACGACGGCATCCACTTCTTCCCGCTGCCCGCGGGCTCGACGACGTCCACGCGCGGTCTGCTCGCGGTGAACCACGAGTACACCGACGACGGGCTCCTCCACGTCGGCGGCATGGAGCCGTGGACGGCCGACAAGGTGGCGAAGTCGCAGGCGTCGCACGGCGTCTCGGTCGTGGAGGTCGCCGAGCGCGCGGGGGCGTGGACGGTCGTCCGTCCCTCGTCGTACGCCCGGCGCGTCACCGCGCGCACGCCGATCACCGTCGACGGGCCGGCCGCCGGTCACCCGCGCCTGCGGACCGCCGCCGACCCCGACGGTCGCACGGTGCTGGGCACGGTGAACAACTGCGCGCACGGCGCGACCCCGTGGGGCACGTACCTGACCTGCGAGGAGAACTTCAACGGGTACTTCGTCAACCGCGGCGATGCGATCCCCGCCGCGCAGCAGCGCTACGGCATCACCAAGACGGGGTTCGGGTACCGCTGGCACGAGCACGACCCGCGCTTCGACGCCGTCGCCCACCCCAACGAGCCCAACCGGTTCGGCTGGGTGGTCGAGATCGATCCCTACGATCCGGCCCGCCCGCCCGTGAAGCACACCGCGCTGGGCCGCTTCAAGCACGAGGGCGCCGCGGTCACCCTGGCCCGCGACAACCGCGTGGTCGTCTACATGGGCGACGACGAGCGGTTCGAGTACATCTACAAGTTCGTCTCCCGCGACCCCTTCACGCCCGGTGACCGCGAGAAGAACGCGCGGCTGTTCACCGAGGGCGCGCTCTACGTGGCGCGGTTCGACGAGGCCGGCACCGGCACCTGGATCGAGCTCGCGCACGGCCGGCACGGTCTGGACGCCGCCGCCGGCTTCACGAGCCAGGCCGACGTCCTCATCGACACGCGCGTCGCCGCCGACCGCGTCGGCGCGACACGCATGGACCGGCCCGAGTGGATCGCCGTGCATCCGAAGACCGGCGAGACGTACTGCACCCTCACCAACAACACGCAGCGCGGTGAGGACGGCCGGCCTCCCGTCGACCGGGCGAATCCCCGCGCCAAAAACGTGTTCGGCCACATCGTGCGCTGGCGCGAGCGCGGCGGCGACGCCGCGTCCAACACCTTCGACTGGGACGTCTTCGTCCTGGCCGGCGACCGCGACCATCCCGAGGCCGACCGGCGCGGCACCATCAAGGGCGACGGCTTCGGCTCGCCCGACGGCCTCTGGATCGACGCGCGGGGCGTGCTGTGGATCCAGACCGACGTCTCGACCAGCGTGCTGAACCGCGGCGACTACGCGAGGCTCGGGAACAACATGATGCTGGCCGCGGATCCGGCCACCGGCGAGGTCAAGCGCTTCCTCACCGGCCCGCGCGGGTGCGAGATCACCGGCGTGATCACGACGCCCGACGGTCGCACGATGTTCGTGAACGTGCAGCACCCCGGCGAGACGGCCAGCGAGCGCAGCGACCCGGCCAAGCCCACCGCGATCAGCGCCTGGCCCGACGGCGGCGCCGGCCGCCCGCGCTCGGCCACCCTCGTGATCCGCAAGACCGACGGCGGCGTGATCGCCACCTAGCAGGCTTCTTCCCTGCCTGCTCGCTCGTCTGGGTATCGAGGGGCGCCACGGCTCCGCCGGGGCGCCCCGAGCCGCCCCGGGGGGGCATCGGGGGCCCGTTCGAGGCCCCCGATGCTAAGGACCCGCCGCAGGCTGAGGGCGAGGCGCGCGAAGCGCGCGGCGTCACCGCACTTCAGGCGGACGTGACCCGGGAGCCGTCCCAGCGTCCACGACCAGTTCAGGTGCGCGTGCGTGCGGCCGGCCGCCAGCGCGCGGCGCAGGGCGCCCGCGTCGCGGCCCTCGAAGCGCGTCAGCCCGCTGCCGACGTAGCGCACGTCGTGGGCGTCGCTGCCCCCGCAGACGGGTCGGCGCCAGCGGTCGTTGGCGACGAGCGCGCGCGCGTCGTAGAAGCAGGCCAGCGGCCCCGAGTTGTTGACGACCTCCACCGCGTCGACCGGCAGGGCCTCGAGGAGCTCGGCCAGCGGCCGGTGGCCGCGCCGGGCGTAGCGGATCGGGTGCAGCGGGTGCGGCACGACGGCGAGACCTCCCTGACGGTGGATCAGGTCCACCGTGGTCTCCGCGGTGAGACCCGGCGGGATGCGCTCCTCGATGAAGAGGGCGAGGAGGTGGCCGTTCAGCGTGCTCACCTCCTCGCCCACCACCACGTCGACGCCGAGCTCGGGCCGCGCGCGAGCGAACCGGCGTGCGAGCAGCGCGCCGCCGACCTCGTCGTGGTCCGTGACGGCGAGGATGTCCACACGGCCCGCCGCGGCGAGCACCAGCGCCTCCGGGCTCTGCCGCCCGTCGCTCCAGTGACTGTGCACGTGCAGGTCGGCCCGGCCGAGACGGTGCATGCCGTCGCCTCCACCGCCACTGTGCCAGCGGACCGATGACGTCACGCCTGTCGTCCGCGTGACGATTCGGTGACGACTACCGCACCAGCTCCCACGCGCGCCGATAGCGGTCGACCGCCCGCTCCAGCTCCCCGGCCTTGACGGCCGCCGCCGCCTCCTTCAGCGCGTCCCGCGCCCGCGCCACATCCTTGCGGTGGCCGTGCTCACCGAGCGCCGCGTCGAGCGCGGCGGTCGCGAGCTCCTCGTCGATCGCGACCAGCGCCTTCGCCATCGGCGTCGCGAGCGCGCCGACCCGGGCCAGCTCCTGCAGCGCAGCCCGGTCGAGCTGGAACACCTGGGCCCCCTTCGATCCGAGGGTGTCCTCGTCCCGCCAGTAGCGGTCGGACAGCCCCTCCCGGATGCGTTCGATCGCCTTCACGATGGCCCCGTCACGCTTGCGGTCACCCGTCGGCAGCAGGTCCTGGAGCTCGGCGATGAGCGACGTCTTCACCCGCCGTGGGATCCGCACCGGCAGAGCCTGGCCATCCACCGTAGGCGCGGGCTCCACGCCCAACAGCCGGGCGATCGTGGGGGCGAGGTCGATGTTTCTCACGCGCGTGAGCCGACCCGAGCGGATGTCGGGGCCGGCTGCGTAGAAGATCGCGCTCATCTCCGGGTGCGCGGGATCGTAGCCGTGGGCGCCGTAGAAGTTCGGCAGCGACAGGATCGGCGTGGCCGCCGGCGGGTCGTCCTTGCGCACGATGCCCGCTCCCTGGATCCCGTCGAAGTTGTACCCGAGGCTTAGCAGCGCGAACACGTCGCCCGAGTCCTGGCCGATCACCGGGCTGGTGCCGCGACCAAAGCTTGGATCGTTGGGGTCGGTCGGGAGCGGGCGTGTATGGATCACGTCGAAGACGCGTGTCGGCCGACCGCCCTTCGTGTAGTTCGGGTTCGTGTCCCGCAGCTCTGCCAGGGCCTCGGCGACCTGCCGCTGCAGCACGAGGTACTCGGCCGGGGTCACGGTGCCGTTGAGCTCGCGGCCGGCGAGGTTGATGTAGACGTTGACCGCGGGCCCCGACGTGATGGCCCGCACGGTGGCGGTGCTGAAGCCACGGGAGGCCAGGTAGGCGTTGAGGTTGACCGCCGTGTGGAACGGCGCGAAGCCGTGGTCCGACACCGCGAACACGTTACTGCGCGGCCGGCCGCCGCCGTCGGTGCCGACCGCATCGATGATCCGCTGGACGGCGTCGCTCGCCACCCGATAGGCGCGCTGAAGGTACGTGCGATAACGGGCGATCTTGGCCGGGTCCTGGCCCGAGCCGATCGAGCCCGGGTCGGCGATGTTGGTCGGCTGGCGGGGGTCGGTCAGAAGGAACTGGTGGCCGGAGCCGTCCGGCTGCTCGATGTAGATCATCACGAGGTCGGCGTCGGGCTCCCGCGCGATGGCCCGCAGCGCCACCCGCGTCTGGTATTCGACGAAGCTCGTGACCAGGTCCTCGTAGATCGCCTCGAGCTCCTCGTCGGGGAACGTCGTGAAGCCGGGGCTCAGACGCTCGGGGATGCGGAAGTCGGGCTGCGGCACCCAGAAGCCCACGGTGGTGTTGATGTCGTCGACGTCGCCGAGCACCGCGGGGTTGCGCGGGATGAAGTTGGCCGACATGCGCGCCAGCCGCACCGTGGCCAGGTCGGGCGCCAGGTGCGTGACGTAGAAGGACGTGCCCGCCCGCGTGCTGCTCCCCTCCAGGTAGAAGAGGGCCGAGCGTCGATCGGCCGCCTTCACGTACGCCGGCCCGGTCGACGGCGGGGCGAACGGGCCCGGCTGGATGCCGCGCGTGGCGTCGAAGAACACCAGCGTGTCGTAGTTCACCTGGCCGTCGTCGGTGGTATCGAGTGCGGCGACGCGGATCGTGAAGCCGGCGCCTCCCACGGTGAAGGTCTCGAGTGGCGTCGTCTTCTCGAGGACCGGGCTGAACGAGGCGCGGCCCGCGGCGGCCAGCTGGGCGAGCGTCGGCGGCGGCGCCGCCGAGAAGTCGGCCGCGACCAGGGTGAAGCCCTGGGCGCCGATGCCGCCGAACGCGCCGAACGGCACGGTGACGTCCACCGTCCGCTCCGAGGCGGGCTGCACGATCGTCCCGGCCGGGTGGCCGGGCACGCGCACGTCGACGCCGTCACCGCCGGGGAAGGTCGCGGTGACCACGGTCTTGCCGGCCGCGCGCAGGGCCAGCCAGATCGGCTCGGCCGTCACCGACGCGCTCTCGGCCGGGCCACCGGGCCCGTCGATCAGGTACCCGCCGATGGGCGCGCCGAACCCGCTGATGGTCGACGTGAGCGGGCTCGCCACCAGGTGGAAGGTGTTCGCGGGGATGTCGTTGTGGGCGGCGGTGGAGCCGGTCGTGATGGCGACGTGGGCCACCGCGGTGAGCGAGGGATTGGTCGTCACGTTCTCGCGCGCCGACAGGCCCCGGGCGGCGAGGCGGCCCAGCCCCCGCGTGCGGTCGAGCGCCCCGTCCTCGGTGTACTCCTTCACCAGGCGCGGGGTGGCGCCGTCGAGCGAGATGACGATGACCTTCGGCGCCGCCGCCGCGACGTCCGCCATGACCAGGGCGGCGAGCAGCGCGAGCGCGCAGAGTGTCCTGAACGAGCGGGCACGGTTCATGGGCGTCTCCGTGGTCGGGTGACGGTGAGGATCAGCGGCAGTCGGGGAAGTCGTCGCCGGTCAGGCAGCGCGCGAAGCCCGGATCCTGCTCCAGCTGGAACAGCACGCGGGCCGCCACGGCGGTGTCCGCGAAGTCCGAGAACACACCGTCGACGCCCAAGCGGAAGAATTCCAGGTATTCGTTCACGGGGTTCCCGGCGTACCCGGCGGCCAGCCGGCCCCCCTCGTTGCGGAACGTGTAGGGATGCACGAGCAGGCCGTGACGGTGGGCGCGGGCGACCAGGTCCGTCGGCGGCAGCAGAGCCCGATCGGCCTCGTTGATCACACCGTCGCCGTTCTCGTCGCCGACGACGCCGTCGCCGTCGAGGTCGCGCGCCTGGATGCTGACGATGTAGCGCTTCCAGGGCCCGATCCCGTCCGCGTACCGCCGCACCTCGCGCAGCCCCTCGTCGGTCGCGAAGAAGGCGAAGGTACGCGCCAGCAGCCGGGGGTCGCCGGAGGCGGTCCAGTCGTACGGCCGATCGAAGGGCGCCGTGTAGTCGAGCGTCCCGTCGGGGTTGACGTCGTTGGCGTCCACCAGCTGGATCAAGCGGACCCTCGTCATCGTGCGCAGCGCCTTGAGGTTGGACTGCTCGAACGACTGGATGAAGACGGGCGCGTCCCGCCGGTCCCACCCCACCCGCCTGAGGACATGCACCAGGCGCGGCTCCAGCGGCAGGCCGAGGTCACGGTGATAGGTCGGGTGCTTGGTCTCCGGGTAGATGCCGATGACCCGCCCCGTCTCGCGCGTCTTCCGCTTGGCCAGCGCGATGACCTCCTCCAGGGTCGGGATCTTGAAGTCGCCGTTGAACTGCTGCGGCCGGTCCGGGAACGCCTGCACGGCGCGGAGGGTCTTGATCTCGGCCAGCGTGAAGTCCGAGGCGAACCATCCGTCCTCCTCGAACCCGTCCACCACCGCGGTCCGCCGCCGGGAGGCGAACTCCGGCCGCGTACGCACGTCGGTGGTGTTGATCAGGTTCGGCTCGTGGCGCGCCACGAGGTGACCGTCCTTCGTGCTCACGAGGTCGGGCTCGATGAAGTCGGCCCCGAGCGCGATGGCGAGGGCGTAGCTCTCCAGCGTGTGCTCCGGCAGGTAGCCGCTGGCGCCGCGATGCCCGATGACGAGCGGCGTGGGGGAGCCGTGGCGACGCGAGTCGGCCGACGCCGACGGGACTGCGACGCCGAGGACGACCGTGAGGGTGAGGATGGTTCGCAGCACTGCCGCGAGGACGATGCGCATGGCCGAGGCCTCCTGGGGGTGATCGAGCCACGCGCAGAGTGAGCCGAGCGCCGGTGACGATGCCGTGAAGCTTGCGCCTCGCGACGGTGATGGTCGCGCTACACCCCGTCGCGCGCGCGACACCGGCGCGCAACGGGATCGTCGCGGACGGTACTCAGACCACCGTGGCCGTGGGCGGCGCGATGCCCGCGCTCGCCAGCAGCGCGTCCGCGACGACCCGGCTGTTCGTCACGCGGGGGATCTTGTGCTGGTTCCCGAGCTTGCCGGCGCCCTGCAGCCACCGGTGGAAGACGCCCGCGGGCAGCGCGAGCAGCCTGGGAGCCTGCATCCCGAGGTCCCCCGACCGCTTCGTGCGGTAGTCCGTGTTGAGCCGCTGCAGCGCGGCGTCGATCTCCCCGACGAACGCGTCGCAGTCGGGCGGGGCCGTGCGGAACTCCACCAGCCAGTCGTGGCCGCCGCGGGCCTCGCCCGGCTCGGGGAAGCGCGGCGCGACGGTGAACTCGGCGACGTCGGCGCCTGTGACGCGACACGCCGACAGCAGCGCCCGCTCGACCTCCTCGACGATCACGTTCTCGCCGAAGGCGTTCACGAAGTGCCGGGTGCGTCCGGTGATGACCAGCCGCAGCGGGTCGCGGGTCGTGAAGCGCACCGTGTCGCCGAGCACGTAGGACCACAGGCCCGCCGGCGTGGTCAGCACCACGGCGTAGGGCCGGTCGAGCTCGACGTCCGCTACCGTGTGGCGGCGCGGGTGCGGGACGCCGAGGTCCTCGACCGGGACGAACTCGTAGAAGATGTCGTAGTCGAGCATGAGCGTGAGCCCGCCGGCGCGCTCCGTCTGCACGGCGACGAATCCCTCCGAGGCCGGGTACACCTCGACGTACTCCAGTCGCCGCCCCAGCCGCGCCTCGAAGACGCCGCGGTAGGGCGCGAACGAGACCCCACCGTGGACGAACACGCCCAGGTTGGGCCAGAGCCCGGCGAGGTCCCCGCATCGGGCGCCGTCGCGGCGGCGCGCGACGTGCTCGAGCAGGACGAGCATCCACGACGGCATCCCGGACACGAGCCGCAGGTCCTGACGCTCGACGAGGGCCGCGACCGCGGCGAGCCGCGTCTCCCAGTCGGGAATGCGCGCGATCTCCGGCCCCGGCGAGTAGCGCCCGCGGAGGCCGGGCGGCAGCCGGCGCGCCATCACCCCGGAGAGATCTCCGACCTGCGCGCCGGCGGTGGCCGGCTGCAGCGCCGTGCTGCCGCCCAGCATCAGCATCGGTCCCCCCAGCAACGCCCGGGCCCCGACCCGCTCGGCGGCCATCAGCAGGGCGTCCCAGCCGCCGCGGCGGTGCGAGCGGTGGGCCTCGGGCGTGACGGGAATGACCTTGTCCCCGGCTGTCGTGCCGGAGGTCTTCACCCACGTCAGGGGCCGGCCCGGCCAGGTCACGTGGCCGGCGCCGTCGAGCGCCGCCGCCCACGAGGCCTTGAAGCCGAGATAGTCGCGCAACGGGACGCGCGTCTGATAGTCGGCCACCGACCGCACCGAGGCGAAGCCGTGGGCCAGTCCGAACTCCGTGTCGCGCGCCGTCCGCACGTGGGCGCGCAGCGTCGCCTCCTGCACGCGGATCGCCGCGCGACTCACCCGCTCCAGGACACGGCGCCGCCGGGCGGCGATTTGGTCGAGGAGCGGACCGCCGAGGCGAGCGATCATCGCGCGGCTCCGGCGAGCGGCGCCTGCCGGCGGGCCCGTGTGTCGTCGAGCCAGTCCTCCACGAGCGCGTTGAAGATGAGCGGCTGCTCCAGCATCGGCGCGTGGCCGCAGTTGGCGATGAACTCCAGCTGGGCGTGGGGCAGCAGCGCGCAGAAGCGCTCGGCGATCTCGGGCGGCGTGATGCGGTCGTCCTTGCCCCACGCGAGTAGCGTGGGCACCCGGATCTCACCCAGACGCGACTCGAGGTTGGAGCGCTTGGCCGAGCGGGCCACGCGGAGGACACGCAGCGCCGAGGCGCGCGTCGTCAGCACGCGCCGCACGGACTCCACCCCGCTCGGCGTGACGAGCGAGGTGTCGTAGAAGACCTCCTCCATCTTCTCGCGCACGAAGGCCTCGGTCGGGACGTGCGGCACGCCGCGGGTGAAGCTGCGCTCGAAGAGACCCGACGAGCCGGTGAGGATCAGCCCGCTGACCCGATCCGGATACCGCAGCGCGAGCTCCAGCGCGAGGTGGCCGCCGAGGGAGTTGCCGCCCACCACGGCCGGCGGCAGCTCGAGGGCCTCCATGAACATGGCGACGTGGCGCGTCAGCCCGTCGACCGACGCCTCGGCCCGCGCATCGTCGAGGATCGGCACTTCGGGTGCCAGCGCACGCGCGAGAGGCGCCAGCGCGTCCAGGGTGCCGTCCCAGTGGTCCATGGTGCCCAGCAGGCCGTGGAGCAGCACGACGGGTTCACCGCGACCGCGCTCGAGCCAGCGGAAGGTCGGCTGCAGGCTGTTCATCGTGGCCTCCTCTCGGTCGACGTCGGATTCACCGCACGGCGCCCACGTCCATGCGCTGTCGCGAGAGTCGGAGAAAGCGGACCAGCGCGCCGACCTGGATGCGCAGGTGCCGGGGCAGCTTGTCGGCGGTCCAGGACCACGCCACGTGGGCGCGGGTGTCGCCGGCCGTGAGCGCGGCGCGCAGGTCGCGGCCGTCGCGGCCGGGGAAGCGGGTGACGGCGCTGCCGAGGTACCACACGTCGTGGGCGTCGCTGCCAGCGGTCACGGGCAGCATCCACTCGAGGTTCCGTACCGCGGCCCAGGCGTCGTAGAGCCGGGAGAACACGCCGGCGTTGTTCACGACCTCGATGGCGTCGAGCGGCAGGTCGGCGGCCATCGTGCCGATCGCGTGGTGCCCGCGGGCGGCGCCGCGGATCGGGTGGAACGGATGGGCCGCCACCGCGACGCCGCCCTGGGCGTGGATCAGCTCGATCGTGCGGGCCGCCGAGAGCCCCGGCGGCACCATCTCCTCGAGCCACAGCCCAATCAGGTGGCCGTTGAGCGTGGAGACCTCCTCGCCGACGACGACGTCCACGCCGAGCTCGGGATGGTCGGCGGCGAAGTCACGGGCGCGGAGGGCGCCGCGGATCTCGTCGTGGTCGGTGAGGGCGAGGACGTCGACGCGCCCCGCCGCGGCGCGCACGATGCGCTCCGGCGACTGGGCGCCGTCGCTCCAGTGGGAATGGACATGAAGATCGGCCCGGCCCGCGGCGACGAGACCCCGCTGGCCGGGCCCGGGTCTCGGTCCCGCCGCCTCCACCGTGAGGCGTCCCCGCGTGCGCGTCGGGTTGGTCTCCACGTGCGACCAGCATGACGGACGCGTGTGACCGTTGTGCCTGAGAGTCCGTGAAGAATCGGTGACGACCGGGCGGTGCGCGCGAGAGTACGCCGCCTTCGTCACGGCACGGCGACGTCAGCATGAATTTGTCGTGACGACGCGGGCCTCGTGCTACGGTGCGCCCGTGCCCGGCCGCAAGCGCGCGCTCTTCCTCGACTGGGGTGGCACGCTCGCCGTGACCCGCGACAACCGTACGGTCGTCGACGCGAGCGGCCATCCGCGGCTCGCGCCGAACGTCGCCGAGCGTCTCGCCCGCGAGCGCTCCGCCTACGACGCCTGCTTCATCGTCTCCAACCAGGCCCGCATCGGGCGCGGCGAGATCAGCGAGTCCGAGGTGGTCCGTCGCTTCCAGTGGGCCGACGCGCAGCTCGGTCGCCCCTTCACCGACTGGCGCCTCTGCCCCCACGGCGACGACGACGGCTGCGCGTGCCGCAAGCCCCTCCCCGGCATGTTCCTCGACCTGGCCCACGCCTGGGACCTCGACCTCCCCCACTCCACCCACGTCGGCGATTCGACGAAAGACCGCGACGCCGCCCTCGCCGCCGGCATCGGCACGTTCGTCTGGGCCAAGGACTTCTTCGGCTGGTAGTCGATACGATCGATTGCCCCGGAGTTCAGTGATGCCGGGGAGGCGGATGGTGGCTCGTCGCCCGCGCCCGCGCTTCATGGCGAGCCGTTGTCGCCGTTCGAGCGGAGGGCTCGGCGAGCGAGCCGCCGACGATCCGGCTGTCCGCCGACCCAGCCCCCTCCGGGGGATGGGGGGCTCGAGCGAGCCGAGCCCGGAGCGAGTTACGGCGACAGGCGAGCCATGCGCGCGGGCGCGGGCGACGAGCCACCATCCGCCTCTCCGGCGTCACTGAACTCCGCGCTCTACCGAGCGCGACGGAGGATCAGCGGAGACGGAGGCCGTTCGGCCGTCGGGAGCGCGACGCCGAGGATGGCGGCGGCGGTGGGCGCGATGTCGAGCTGGTCGAGCACGCCGACGCGGGTGCCGGTGTGGATCGATGGTCCGGCGGCGACGAAGCCGGCGTGGAGGCGCGGGTCGTCGGGGCGGTGGCCGTGGGTGCCGCGGTAGTCGAGCGCGGTCGCCGCGTCCTCGACCGTCGCGTGGCGCGTGATGAACCAGCCCTCGGCGGCGTGCAGCACGAGGTCGCCCTGGGTCGGATCGTCCTGCGGGCGCGGCAGGCCGAGGTCCGCGAACGTCTCGGGTCCCAGCACCTCGGCCACGCCCGGCGCCGCCGCGAGCACCTCCCGTGCGCGCTCGAGGTGGCCGCGGCCCGGCGCCACGTAGACATGGGCCGAGCCGCCGTTGGCGACGACGCGGGCCTCGCCGCCGGTCACCTGCCCACTCGTGTTGACGCGCAGGAGCCCGGCGGCGCGCAGCGCGTCGTTGGGCAGCGATCGGCGCCCGACCTCGACGAAGCCGTGGTCACCGATCACGATGACGTCGGTCGTGGCGAGCCGGCCGCCGGCGTCGAGGTCGGCGAGCAGCGTCGTCAGGAGCATGTCGAGGTGCTCCAGTGCCCAGCGCGCCTCCGGGCTGCCGGGGCCGAACTCGTGCTGGAAGCTGTCGAGCGTCAGGAAGTGCACGAGCAGCAGATCCGGCGGCCGCTGGCGCAGGACGTGACGGGCCAGCTCGAGCGTGAGCCAATCCTGCAGCGGCGACAGCGCGCGCACCCGACTCCACTCGGCGTAGCGCTCCACCGGGAGACGAAGCGCGCGGGCCTCGTCCCACAGCGGCTGCGACACCCAAGCCTCGAACAGCTCCTGGTCGAGGAACTCCGGCACGTTGTCGGCGAGCCGCGTCGCCCCGCGCGTCTTCGGCCAGCACAGCGCGGCGACGGAGCGACCGCCGTCGGCGGCGGCGTCCCACAGCGTGGGGACGCGGGGCGGCGTATCGCAGCGGTCGCCCTCATGGCAGAGCACCACGCCGCTGGCCCGGTCGAGCACCTCGTTGCCGAGGATGCCGTGCCGCGCCGGCGCCGTGCCGGTGATCAGCGTGGTGTGGCAGGGCCAGGTCACGCTCGGGAACGCCGGCCGCAGGCCGGCGGCGGCCACGCCGCGCGCGGCCAGGCCACGCAGCGCCGGCGTGCGCAGCGCGGGGTCCGCGGCGAGCGCGGCCGAGAAGCCGTCGATGCTGACGAGCACGACCGCCGGCATCAGGCCCCCTCCGCCGGCATCGGTAGCGACATCTGCACGCCGGCGTCGCCCCCCTCGAGCAGGAGCACGCGCACGGTGGTGCCGCGTCCCTCCTCGCTGTCGATCGCCACATCCCCACCGTGGGCCAGCACGAGGTGCTTGACGATGGCGAGGCCGAGCCCGGTACCGCCGAGCTCGCGCGAGCGCGCCTTGTCGACCCGGTAGAAGCGTTCGGTGATGCGGGGCAGATCGGCGCGCGGGATCCCGATTCCCGTGTCACTCACGCTCACCTCGATCCGGCCCTCCGCGGTGGGCCGCGCCCGCACCGTCACGGCGCCCCCGGCGGGCGTGTACTTCACGGCGTTGTCGACCAGGTTGATGAGGATCTGGACCAGACGGTCGTGATCGGCCTGAACGAACATGGCGTCGCTCACGTCGGCGGTGACCGTGACCTCGCCGTCGCGGGCCTTGGCGGCGACCAGCTCCAGCACGGAGTCGACCACCGGCCGCAGCGGCGTGGGGGCGAGCCGGAGCGAGACCTTCCCGAGCTCGATGTTGGACAGATCGGTGAGGTCGTTGAGCAGCCGGCCGAGTCGCTCGGTGTGACGGAAGGCGATCTCCACGAAGCGACGCGCGTGCTCGGGCTCGTCGAGGGCGCCGCCCAGCAGCGTCTCCAGGTAGCCCTGGATGGCGGTCAACGGCGTCCGCAGCTCGTGCGAGACGTTGGCGATGAACTCCGTGCGGACCTGCTCGAGCCGGCGGAGCTCGGTGACGTCGTCCATGACGAGCACGAGCCCGGGATCCTCGCCCGTGAAGCGGAGCGGCACGGCGCTCACCCGCAGCGTGCGGTCGGCCGGATGCACCACCCGCACCTCGCGGCGGAAGACGCCGCCGGCCGTGCGCCCCGAGCGGAAGATCTCGTGCAGGTCGGCGTTGCGGATCACCTCGAGGAACGGCTTGCCCTCGCCGCGGCCGTGGCCGACGCCGAACATCGCGCGGGCCCGCTCGTTCATGAGGAGGATGCACTCCTGGCCGTCGACGGCCACGACGCCCTCCACCATGCCGTCGAGGATCGCGGTGGCCTTCGCGCGCTCGGCCTCGAGGTTCTGGATCTGCTCGCGCAGCCGCTGGACCATCACGTTGAGCGCCCGCCCCAGCGCCCCCAGCTCGTCCTCCGAGCGCACCGGCGCCCGCACCGCGAACTGCCCCTCGCTCATCTTCCGCGCGATGGCCTGCATCTCGACCACCGGCCGCGTGACCCGGCCGGCGACGAAGAGACCGATGCCGAAGGCCACCGCCAGCGCCACCAGGCCGCCGGCGAGCATCACGCGGTTGATCTGGTCGTACGACGACGTCACGGCCGCCAGCGGCAGTGCCAGGCGGACGACACCGACCACCCGCTCACCGTCCCGCACCGGCAGGGCGACGTACAAGAGCTTGGCGTGGACGGAGGCGCTGCTCCGGAGGTCACGCCCCACCCGCCCGTCGAGCGCGGCCCGCACCTCGGGCCGTTCCCGGTGGTTGTCCAGGCGACCGAGGTCGCCGGGGGGGATGTCGGAGTCGGCCAGCACGACGCCGTCGGGGGCGATCACGGTCACGCGCGACTCGGTGGGCCGGGCGGCGCGCCGCACGAACGCGGCCAGCGCGGCGGCGTCGCCGCGCGCGATGAAGCCGCGCGCCTCGTCGTGCAGGAGCCGGCCCGCGGTGACCAGACGGCTCTCCAGGGAGGAGACGGCGAAGCGGTCGAGCGCCCGGCCGAGGTAGAGCCCGGCCACGAGCGTGCTCATCGCCACGAAGCCGACCAGCGTCAGCGTCAGCTTGACGACGATCCGGCTGCGGACGAACCGGACGAGTCGCGCCAGCATCGGGGCCATCATAGCCTCCTCGACGCCTCTCAGCGCAGCTGCCGCACGTACTCTCTCTTGACGGCGATCGGGTGGAAGCCCATGCGGGCGTAGGCGTCCTTGGGGGTGTCCGCGGCGTCGGCGACGATCGCGACGGGTCCGGCGCCGGCGGCGCGGGCGGTCACGACGCCGTGATGGATGAGGGCGGCGGCGAGGCCGCGGCGGCGCGCGGCGGGATGCACGAAGAGGTCCTCTACCTGGCCCACCCCGTCGAGACCCTCCCAGGACGTGAGGTAGCCGCGCGGCTCCCCGTCGGCCCAGGCCAGCCAGCAGCGGGCCGGCGGGCAGCGGTGCCGGTGTGAGCGCGCGAGGCCCGCACCCACGGCGGCGTCGGGCGCGACGCCCCGCGCGCGAGCCGACTCCCGCCAGTTCTCCAGCGCCAGCTGCTCGAAGGCCGCCCACGCCGCTGCGTCGGCGCACGGCCGGATGTCGGCCGCGCCCGCGGCTCCACGAGGCTCGCCCTCGAGCACCATGACCACGAAGTCCCGCGCGCGGTAGCCGTCGAGCACGAGCCGTGCCTCGAAGGCCGGCGGCGTCGTGGCGTCGACGTCGAACCGCCGGTGGCCGAACCCGGTGTACTCGCGCTCGACGCGGGCCAGGAGCCGGTCGATCTCGGCGGCCGAGGCGGCCGCGACCGCGGTGACGTGATTCGCCTCCCAGATGTCCGGGAGGTGCCGGTCGCGTACGAAGGTACCGCCGTCGGCGTCGAAGACCTCGTGGCCGAGCCCGAGCATCGCCCGGGTGACCGCGAGCGTGCGGTGCGCCAGAACGCTAGGGAGCGAGGCGCTCCTCGACGGGCGGCAGGGTGCCGGCGGGCAGCGTCTTGGTCGCGCCCGTCTCCGGGTGGCGCACGTTGAGCGGCGGCACGAAGACGTCGCGACCGTCGAGCCGACGCTCCCAGTGCCCGGGGACGACGACGAGGCCCTCGCCCGGCAGGCGGACGTGGCGCTCGGGCACCCAGATCATCGAGTCGCGCACGACGGGCCGGCGCTCTACCGAGGGCAGGCCCCGCATCGACGTGGCGTTCATCTGGTTGACTGCCTGGGAGGTCGTCGTCGGCCCGAGCTGGATCGCCATCGCCCCGCCGAGGAGGCACCCGACGGCGCCCCGGGCGAGACGGCGAACGAGGGACGGAATCATGAAGCTCATCACGTCTTCAGTGTACATCCGCGGCGGCGGCGCGTCCCGGCGGCTCGCGATCACTCAGAACACCCGGCGCTCGGCGGGTTGGGCGAACGGCTTCTCGAACCGGAAGCCACGCGGCAGGCGCTTGCGATAAGGAAAGAAGACGTCGAGCGATTCACCGGAGCGGTGCTCGAAGCTGAACTTCAGCGCGTCGATCTCGAGACCGGTCCGGGGATCGACCACGCGCACGTTGACGCAGAGGCCGGAGGCCTGGCACGCGTCGTCGCTGGCCTGCGCGCAAAGGGCCTCGCGCAGCACCGCGAGTACACGGGCGGGCTCCGGCGTCGCCTCGTCCACCTCGCGCGCCACCAGCGTGACCTCCCCTGCCCGGCTCACCACGGCCGCGTACGGATAGAACGCGCCGTACGTGTCGAGCATCTGCTGGCCGAAGGACAGGAGGGGGTGGAGGAGGGCCTCGTAGTCGCGCTCGTTCTGGATCATCTCGCCGAACGGCAGGACTATAGGCGTCCTCCAGCCGCCTCGACAATTCGGGAGAACCCCGACACGGCCTCGTGTCCCGAGTCAGAAGTCCGGATACTAGTCTGGTTCGAGGCGGTAGCCCACGCCCTTGATCGTCGCGATGCGGCGCTCCTCGGGGCCGAGCTTGGCGCGCAGGCGCCGGATGTGGACGTCGACCGTGCGCGACTCGATCTCGTCCGCCCGTGCGTAGCCCCACACCCGGTTGAGCAGGTGCTCGCGCGAGAGCACGCGCCCGGCGGCCTCCAGGAGGGCGTGGAGCAGGTCGAACTCCTTGGGCGTGAGCTCCACCGGCTGGCCGTCGACGGTGACGAGGTGGCGCGCGGCATCGAGGCTCACGCCGCCGGCACCCAGCGGACGGACGACCTCGCCGGGCCGGGAACGGCGCAGCACCGCGCGGACCCGGGCCACGAGCTCCTTCGGTGAGAACGGCTTGGCGACGTAGTCGTCGGCGCCCATCTCGAGGCCGACGATGCGGTCCACCTCGTCGGCCTTGGCCGTCAGCATGATGATGGGCACCGCGGCGGTGGCCGGATCCCCGCGCAGCCGGCGGCACACCTCGAGCCCGCCCATCTCCGGCAGCATCAGGTCGAGGACGATGAGGTCCGGTGTGGCGCTCCGCACCCGGCTCAGCGCCTCCGCCCCGGTGGTGGCGGTGCGGCAGCGGAAGCCGTCGCGGGACAGGTGATGGACGATGAGGCTGGCGATGTCCGGTTCGTCCTCGACGATCAGGACGTCGCTCGCCACGCGGTCAGTATCCGGTCAGGCGGTGATCAGCCGCAACAGCAACCACGTCACGGCGGCGACGAGCGCCGAGGCCGGGATGGTGAGCACCCACGCCCACAGGATACGTCCCGCCACGCCCCATCGCACCGCCGACAGCCGCTGCAGGGCCCCGACGCCCATGATGGCGCCGCTGATGGTCTGCGTCGTCGACACCGGGATGCCGCCCAGCGCGGTGCCGATGAGGGTCACGGCGCCGGCGGTCTCCGCGCAGAAGCCGCCCACCGGCCGCAGCTTCGTGATGCGCATGCCCATCGTCTTCACGATCCGCCAGCCCCCCGCCATCGTGCCGAGGGCCAGGGCGGCGTGGGCCGCCAGCACCACCCAGAACGGCACGTAGAACTCGGTGCCCAGGTGGCCGGTCGAGAACAGCAGCACGGCGATGATACCCATCGTCTTCTGGGCATCGTTGGTGCCGTGGCCGAGGCTGTAGGCGGCCGCCGAGAGGAGCTGGCCGCGACGGAATATGCGGTCGACGCGGCCGGGCGTGGCGTTCCGGAAGACCCACAAGGTCAGCAGCATCATCAGGAAGCCGACCACGAACCCGATCAACGGCGCCAGCACCATGAACACCCCGATCTTGATGAGGCCGGGCGCCACCAGCGAGCCGAACCCGGCCTTGACCACGGCCGCGCCGGCGAAGCCGCCGATGAGCGCGTGCGAGGACGACGTCGGCAGGCCCCACCACCACGTGAGGAGGTCCCACGCGATGGCGCCGACGAGGCCGGCCAGGATCACCCACTCGTCGACCACACCCGGGTGCACGACGCCGCGGCCGACCGTGTTGGCGACGTGCACGCCGAAGCCGAAGGCCGCGACGAAGTTGAAGAACGCCGCCCACACCACCGCCTGCAGCGGGGTGAGGACGCGCGTGGAGACGACGGTGGCGATCGAGTTGGCGGCGTCGTGGAAGCCGTTGATGAAGTCGAAGACGAGGGCGACGAAGATGATGAAGACGACGAGGGAGAGCACGACGCGGTCAGGCCATCTTCAGGATGATCCCCTCGATCACGTTGACCACGTCCTCACACCGGTCTGTGACGATCTCCATCGTCTCGTAGATCTCCTTCCACTTGATCACCTCGATGGGGTCGGCCTGCTCCTCGAACAGGGCCGCCAGGCTGTCGCGCAGCAGGTGGTCGGCGCTGTTCTCGAGCCGGTTGACTTCGACCGCCTGCTCGTGGAACCCGGGGTCCATCGTGCGCAGGCACTTGATGGCCCGATCCATGGCGTGGGTCTGCTGCACGATCACCTCGGCCATGGCCCGCGAGGCCGAGGTCGGCTCCTTGATGCGGTAGACCACCAAGCGTTCGGCGGCCGCCTCGATGTAATCGAGCACGTCGTCCAGGCGGGTGGCGAGGTCGTGGATGTCCTCGCGGTCGATGGGCGTGATGAACGTCGTGTTGAGGCGCTTGACGATCTCGTGGGTGAGCGAGTCGCCCTGGTGCTCGACCTCCTTGATGGCGTGGGCCTTGGCGCGGGCGTCGCTGAAGTTGTGGACGAGGTCGTGCAGAAGCTGGGCGGCCCTGATGATGTGCTGCGACTGCTGCTCGAACAGGTCGAAGAACCGAACTTCCCGCGGGATCAGCGAGAACATCTCGCACGGAGTGTAACGGAAATGTTACGACGACGCCACCGCCGTGCGCGCGGACCGAGCGCTAGGGCTTGCGAAGTGCCAGGGGCGGCAGGTCGAGCAGGCGACGACGCGCGAGGGTCCAGATGGCCTCGAGGCCATCCGTCAGGGCGGGCGCGCCCGTGGCCAGGCAGCGGACCATGAGGCCGCGCCGTGGCAGCCGGGCCACGGCCGCCGTCATGCCGTCGATCGTGCCCAGCGCCGCCGGCAGGTGCGCGGCGACCTCGTCGAGCCCGCCGTCGGCCACGAGGACGACCGTCGCGAAGTAGGCGCGGCCCTCCGCGAGCCCGATGCTCGACCACCGTTCGTCCCCGCAAAGGACGAACCGATCGTGGAGCACCAAGCCGAGGGCGTCGCGCACGGTGAGCGTGCTGTCGAGGCGGGCGAAGCGCCAGGCCTCTCCGCGCGCGACCCGGCCCGCCGCGAAGGCGTCGACGGCGATCAACGTGGCCCCCGGCCCGACCTCCGCCTCGAACGTCTGGCGCAGCGACGCCCCCGCGGACGGGATCGTGTGATCGGGCACCCACTCCATGACGGCGTCGGCGCCCACGATGAGGCGCACGTGCTGCACCGCCGGCGCTCCGGCGGTGCGATAGACGCGGGTGGCCGAGGGCGTGGTGAGACACGCGTGAGCCCCGCACGCGACCTCGACGTCGATGCTGAGGCGGTCACCGCCGAGCACGCCGCCGGTTGGATTGAGCATCGAGACGACGGCGGCCGGGCCCGCCAGGGCGACCGGGGCCAGCACCTGCAGGGGCAGGACGGAGCGGCAGCCGGCCAGCACGGTCGCGGCGCCGCGACGCTCGAAGCACAGGCGCAGGCCGCCGTCGCGGCCGACACGCGCGACGGTGGTCACGCGGGGCTGAGCAGCAGCTCGTGACGGAGCCAGTCGACGATCGTCTCGACGCCCTCGCCGGTCTTGAGGTTCGTGAAGACGAACGGCCGCCCGGCCCGCTGGCGTCGGGCGTCGCGGTCCATCACGCCGAGGTCGGCGCCGACGTGCGGCGCCAGGTCGATCTTGTTGATGACGAGCAGGTCCGAGCGCATGATCCCGGGCCCGCCCTTGCGCGGGATCTTCTCGCCCTCGGCGACGTCGATCACGTAGATCGTCGCGTCGACCAGCTCGGGGCTGAACGTCGCCGCCAGGTTGTCGCCGCCGCTCTCGATCAGCAGCAGCTCCAGCTCGGGAAACGCGGCGGTGAGCGCGTGCACGGCCTCGAGGTTGACCGAGGCGTCCTCGCGGATGGCCGTGTGCGGGCAGCCGCCGGTCTCCACGCCCACCACGCGTGGGGCCGGCAGCGCCCCGCGCCGCACCAGGAACTCGGCGTCCTCGCGCGTGTAGATGTCGTTGGTGATCACGGCCATGTCGAGGCGGTCGCGCAGCCGCAGGCAGAGCGCCTCGGTGAGCGCGGTCTTGCCGGAGCCGACGGGCCCGCCGATGCCGATCTTCAGTGGGCGAGGAAGCGCGGGACTCACGAGCGGAAGAGCCGCGTGTCGAGCGTGGCGTGCCGGATCCCCGCCAGCTCGAGCCCGGGGTTGAACGACCACATGTCGGCCGGCGACGCCGCCGCCGCGGCGGCCGCGAGCCGGGCGATGCGCGGGCGCATCGCCGCCACCACGCGCTGGCCGTCGAGCTGCCCGAGCGCCATCAACCGCAGCCCGGCGCCCACCAGCAAGGTCACCGTCGAGTGCAGGTACGCCGCCGCCGCCACCTCGGGCTCGACGCCGGCGCGACCGAGCGCGGCGCCGAACACCGTCGCATGATGACCGGACGCCAGCCCCTCGGCGACGGCGCGCGCGAGCTCGGCCAGGACGCGGTCGGGCCCCAGCGCGGCGGCGACGCGCAGCGTCTGCCGGCCCATCTGGCGGCTGGCCTCGCGCGACTCCGGCACGGGCTTCATCGCCTCGAGCCTCGCATCGAGCTCGAGCCACGCCGCGACGTCACCCGCTGCGGCCAGGCGCACCGCCGCCACCACCGCGACGGCGTCGGTGGGCCCGGCCGAGCCGTCGAGCAACGCGGCCACGAACGCCTCCAGCTCCGCCCGGTCGCGCACGACCCCGTCCTGCACGTACGTCTCCAGCCCGAGCGAGTGCGCGAAGCCCCCCGCCGGGAACAACCCGTCGGCGAACTGCAGCGCCGCCAGCCACGCCTCAGTCATGCCGGTGCCCCCGCCCGATCGGCACGAACACCGCACGCGCCCGCTCGAACGGCACCTCCAGCCGCCGCAGGAGCTGCTCCATCGCCGGATCGTCGGGCACCAGCACGCGCTCGCCGTCGACCGCCAGCGTGAAGTGCCGATTCCCCACCTCGAACGCCACCCGCAACCCCTCCTCCCACGACCGCGGCCGCACCACCAGCACGTCCTCCTCCGCCGCCTCCACGACCACATACCAGTCGACATCCACGTGCAAGACGCCCCCAGCCTCCAGCCCCATCCCCGTCGGCAACGCCAGCGCCAGCTCCCTCCCCCCCACCGTCACCACCCGCCGCCGCCCCCACCTCCGCTCCTCCGCCGTCATGACCACGACATCCCGCTCCCGCCCCACGAGCTCCTCAGCAGAGATCCCCGCACGCACTTCCGTGACGATCGTGAGCAGCGCCGTCACACCGCCCCCGCAGTCGACTGAGGTGCGCGCCCCGCGCCCCGCAGATCCGCTCGGAGCAATCGGGTCATACGCCAGTCGCCCAATCCGGCCGAGGCGTGCTCCCAGCACGCCGCAGGCCTACTCCGAGCAGCCAGGTCATACGCCAACCGCCCAATCCGCGCGAGGCGTGCGCCTCGCACGCCGCAGCGCTGCACGCCCTGTCCCAGAACCGCCTAACCGGCTGATCGACGTTGAATCAATCAGGGCGATCAAAACGGCCCAGATGCTAGGCGCCGACGAGCGACGACTGAGGCGTACGCCGCGTACGCCGCAGGGAGGAGCGAGGAGGCAACGACGCAGATGGGCCGTTTTCATCGCCCGTTCAAAATAAGAAATACCGCTGCGCCATCGGAAGGACCCGCGCCGGCTCACACGTCAACCGCTCCCCATCCGCGCGCACCTCATACGTCTCAGGATCAACCTCCACGCGCGGCAGCGCATCGTTGTGCACCATGTCGCGCTTGCCGATGCCCCGGCACCGCCGCACCGCCACCGCCCGGCGCGTGAGCCCGAGCCGTCCCGGAACGTCGGCCGCCAGCGCGGCCGCCGACACGAAGAGCAGCGACGTCGAGCCGCGTGCGCGGCCGAGCGCCCCGAACATCGGCCGGTAGAGGACGGGCTGCGGGGTCGGGATCGAGGCGTTGGCGTCGCCCATGGCCGCCCACGCGATCAGCCCGCCCTTGACCACGAGCTCCGGCTTCACACCGAAGAAGGCCGGCTTCCACAGGACGAGGTCCGCGAGCTTGCCCACCTCGACCGAGCCGACGTGGTCGGCCAGGCCGTGCGCGATGGCCGGGTTGATCGTGTACTTGGCGACGTAGCGCTTCACCCGCCGGTTGTCGTCGCCGGCGGCCTCGCCCGGCAAGGCACCGCGCTGCTGCTTCATCTTGTCGGCCGTCTGCCAGGTGCGGATGATCACCTCGCCGATCCGGCCCATGGCCTGCGAGTCGGAGGACATCATGCTGATGGCCCCGAGGTCGTGCAGCACGTCCTCGGCGGCGATGGTCTCGGCGCGGATGCGCGACTCCGCGAAGGCCAGGTCCTCGGGGATCGCCGCGTTCAGGTGGTGGCAGACCATCAGCATGTCGAGGTGCTCGTCCATCGTGTTCACGGTGAACGGCATCGTGGGGTTCGTCGACGACGGCAGGCAGTTGGGCTCGCCCACGACACGGAGGATGTCGGGCGCGTGGCCGCCGCCGGCGCCCTCCGTGTGGTAGGTGTGGATCGTCCGGCCCTTCAGCGCGCGGATCGAGTCCTCGACGAACCCCGCCTCGTTCAGCGTGTCGGTGTGGAGCGCCACCTGCACGTCGTACTCCTCGGCCACTGACAGCGCGCAGTCGATCGCCGCCGGCGTCGTCCCCCAGTCCTCGTGCAGCTTGAGCCCGATGGCCCCGGCGGCGATCTGCTCGCGCAGCGGATCGGGCGCCGACGCGTTGCCCTTGCCCAGGAACCCCAGGTTGATCGGGAACTCCTCCGAGGCCTCGAGCATCCGGTGGATGTTCCACTCGCCGGGCGTACAGGTCGTGGCCGCGGTGCCGGTGGCCGGTCCGGTGCCTCCGCCCAGCAGCGTGGTGAGCCCGGCGCTGATGGCCTCGGTGACGATCTGCGGGCAGATGAAGTGGATGTGCGTGTCGAGGCCGCCCGCGGTGACGATCTTGCCCTCGCCCGCGATCACCTCGGTCCCCGCCCCGACCGTCATCCCGGGCGTGACGCCGGCCATGAGGTCCGGGTTGCCGGCCTTGCCGATCGCCGCGATGCGCCCGTCCCGGATGCCGATGTCGGCCTTCACGATGCCCCAGTGATCGACGATGACCGCGTTGGTGATGACCGTGTCCAGCGTCTGGTCCGCCCGGGTAGCGCGCGCCGACTGCCCCATCCCGTCGCGGATGACCTTGCCGCCCCCGAACTTCGCCTCCTCGCCCGGCACGGTGAGGTCACGCTCGATGCGGATGAGCAGCTCGGTGTCGGCCAGGCGGACCCGATCGCCCGTGGTCGGCCCGTAGAGGTCGGCGTACTGCCGTCGCGGGATCCGCAGGCTCACGCTCTCCGCTCCCACTCGGCCAGGCGGTCCAGCGCCGCGTCGCGGGCGCCCCCCTGGGTCAGGCCGTTGAGGCCGAACACGCGACGCTCGCCCGCGAGCTCCACCAGGGTCACGCGCTTCTCGTCACCGGGCTCGAACCGCACGGCGGTGCCGGCGGGGACGTTCAGGCGCATGCCGAAAGCCTGGGCGCGGTCGAAGCGCAGCGCGCGGTTGACCTCGAAGAAGTGGAAGTGCGAGCCGACCTGGATCGGCCGATCGCCGGTGTTGGCGACGACGAGCTCCACGGTCCGTCGCCCGGCGTTCGCCACGACTTCGCCCTCCTCAATGAAATACTCTCCAGGAATCACGAGCTTCCTCCGTCACTCATGATGAGAAGCTTGTAGTAGAAGGCCGTCGCGTGGAGCGCGCCTCCCGCGCTCTGCGCGTAGAGAGGAATCTCGCCCGCGCGCTGCCAGCCGACCGAGGCGTAGAGCCGCTCCGACGGGTCGCCGGCCCGGGTGTCGAGGATCAGCGTCGACCGTCCGAGCCGTCGGGCGTGGTCCTCGAGCGCCAGCATCAAGGCGCGCCCGATGCCTTGCCGCCGGGCGCTCTGGAGCACCATCACCTTGGCGACCTCCGCGCGGTGCCGGCCGTTCTCGCGCATCGCCAGCTCGAGCTGCGCGCTGCCCACGAGCGCGCCGTCGGCGGTACGAGCGGCCAGCAGCACCCGCGAGCCCTCCTCCACGTCGGCGACGACCCCGTGCCAGTACGCGGCGGCGGTGGCGGTGGCCAGCGGCGGCAGGAACCCCAGCGAGGCGCCGGAGTCGACGGCGTCGCGCAAGAGAGCGATCAGGGCCGGTTCGGCTGCGCGCGCGGCGGGAGGCGTCAGTGCCTCGACGAGGGCTCCCACGACGTCAGCGGATGGGCCGATGGACGGTGACGAGCTTGGTCCCGTCGGGGAACGTGCCCTCGACCTGCACCTCGTCGATCATCTCCGGGACGCCTTCCATGACGTCCTCGCGCTGGAGGATGTGCAGGCCGGCGGCCATCAGCTCGGAGACCGTCCGCCCGTCGCGGATGCCCTCGAGGAGGTCGGCCGTGATGATCGCCACCGCCTCGGGATGGTTGAGCTTGAGGCCGCGCGCGCGGCGGCGGCGCGCCAGCTCGGCGGCGGTGAAGATCAACAGCTTCTCCTGCTCGCGCGGGGTGAGGTGCATCGTCGGACCTCGTCAGCTCGCGTTATACCGCAAGATGGTGACGCACGGTCTCCAGACGGAGCTGGGCGGTGGGTCCGCCGGCCACGACCGCGCCCTTGGCCATGATCACGTAGGCGTCGGCCAGCCGCTCCGCGAAGTCGAGGTACTGCTCCACGAGCAGCACGGCCAGGCCGAGCTCGGTCTTGATCCGCCGGATCGCGTCCTCGATCTCCAGCACGATCGAGGGCTGGATGCCCTCGGTCGGCTCGTCGAGCATGAGCAGCTTGGGCTTGGTGAGCAGCGCGCGCCCGATCGCGAGCATCTGCTGCTCGCCGCCGGAGAGCACGCCGCCCTTGCGACCGAGCAGGCGCTCGAGCGTCGGGAACAGCGCCAGCGCCTCGTCGAGGCCGCGGGCCCGGCCGCAGCCGAGCAGCGACATCCGGAGGTTCTCCTCGACGGTGAGGTGCGGGAAGATCTCGCGCCCCTGCGGCACGTAGCCGATCCCGGCCCGGGCCCGACGGTCGGGCGACCACCGGGTCACGTCGACGCCGTCGAGCGTGATGCGCCCGCCCCGGGCCGGCAGCAACCCCATGATGGTCTTCAGCAGCGTCGTCTTGCCCACGCCGTTGCGGCCCATCAGGCAGACGACCTCCCCCGACGACACGCTCAGGTCGACCCCCCAGAGGATCTGCGAGCCGCCGTAGCCGGCGTCGAGCGCGCGGACGGCCAGCATCGCGGTGGCGGCCCCGCCGGCCTCCCGCGCCTCCGCGTCGACCCGCGTGGTCACGCTCACCTCGCGGCCTCGACGGTCTCGCGGCTCGCGTGCCGCTGGCCCAGATAGACCTCGAGCACCCGGGGATCCTGCTGGACCTGCTCGACCGGCCCCTCGCAGAGGACGGTGCCCTGGTGGAGCACCGTCACGGTACGGGCGATTTGCCGGACGAACTCCATGTCGTGCTCGATGACCAGCACCGAGCGCTCGGCGGCGATCGAGAGCAGCAGATCGCCCGTGCGCGCCGTTTCCTCGTCGGTCAGCCCGGCCACCGGCTCGTCGACGAGCAGCAGCTCGGGGTCCTGGGCGATGACCATGCCGATCTCGAGCCACTGCTTCTCGCCGTGCGACAGCGCGCCGGCCTGGGTCTCCGCCTTGCCGCCCAGACCGACGGTGTCGAGCGTCGCGGCGATGCGGTCGCGCGCCTCGGCCGCGTCCCGCGTGAGCAGCGTGGCCAGCACGCCCTTGCTCGGTCGCCGCAGCGACAGCTCGACGTTCTCCCAGACCGAGAGATTCACGAACACCGACGGGGTCTGGAACTTCCGGCCGATCCCGAGCGAGGCGATCTGGTTCTCGCTGAGCTCGGTGAGGTCGGTACTGCGCCCGAAGATCACGCGGCCGTGCTCGGGCTTCACCCGTCCCGAGATCACGTCGAGGAGCGTGGTCTTGCCGGCGCCGTTCGGCCCGATCACCACCCGCAGCTCCCGGCGATCCATGAAGAAGTTGAGCCGCTGGAGGGCCTTGAACCCGTCGTAGGAGACGGTCACGTCCTCGAGGTAGATGATCGCGTCGTTCACTGTTGTAGCGGAGTCGGCGAGGCGGGCTCGCCCCGTGGGTGGCCTGTGGATGTTGCCGCTGCCGCGCTCGGGCGGAGACGGCGTCCAACGCTCGCCAGCCTCTGCACGGCGCCGACCACCCCGTCCGGGAAGAACAGGACCACGCCCATGAAGAGCGCGCCGAGGAAGAGGAGCCACAGATCGGGGTAGCTGGTCGTGAGCCACGACTGGATCCAGTTCACGCCGATGGCGCCGGTAATGGCGCCGACGAGCGTGCCGCGCCCGCCGGCCGCCACCCACACCACCATCTCGATCGACGGCAGCACGCCGATCTTGGCCGGCGTGATGATCCCGACCTGCGGCACGTACAGTGCGCCGGCGACCCCCGCCAGCACGGCCGAGACGACGAAGACGAACAGCTTGTAGTCAGCCGGCGAGTATCCCGAGAAGAGGACCCGGGTCTCGCTGTCGCGGATCGCGACCAGCACCTTCCCCGCCCGCGACGCCGTGATCCACCGGCACAGCACCCAGGCCGCGATCAGCACCACCGCGGTGACGACGTAGAGCATCCGCTGCGTGGAGGGCTGGTTCAGGGGCACGCCGAACACGGTCTTGAAGTCGGCCAGGCCGTTGGTGCCGCCCAGGTTCATCTCGTTGCGGTTGAACACCAGCCAGGCCGACATCGCCAGCGCCTGCGTGATGATCGACAGGTAGACCCCGCGGATGCGACTGCGGAAGGCTAGGAAGCCGAAGACGAGGGCGCACAGCGCGGGCACCACCACGATCGCCACTAGGGTGAACGAGGCGCTGTAGAAGGGCCGCCAGAAGAGCGGCAGCTCCTTCACCTGGTTCCAGACCATGAAGTCCGGCAGCGCGCTCTGGTAGACGCTCTTGGCGCCGATCTCGAGCATGAGGTGCATGCCCATCGCGTAGGCGCCGAGGCCGAAGAACACGCCGTGGCCCAGGCTCAGCACGCCGGCGTAGCCCCACAGGAGGTCGAGGCCGAGGGCGAGGATCGCGTAGGTCAGGAACTTGCCGAAGAGGTTCAGGGTGAAGTTCGACACGTGCAGCGGCGAACTCGGCGGCAGCATGTTGCCCAGCGGCAGCCCGACGACCAGGACGAACGCCGTCACCACCAGGACGAGGCGCTCAGGCCTCAGCATTCCGCCCCCGCGTGGCGAACAGGCCGGCCGGACGGCGCTGGAGGAACAGGATGACCGCGACCAGGATCGCGACCTTGGCGAAGACCGCGCCCAGCGCCGGCTCGATCCCCTTGTTGAGGCCGCCGATCCCGGCCGCGGCCAGGATGGTGCCGGCCAGCTTCCCGACGCCGCCGGTGACGACGACCATGAACGAGTCGACGATGTAGTTCTGGCCGAGCGACGGCCCCACGTTGCCGATCTGGGTCAGCGCGCAGCCGGCCAGCCCGGCCAGGCCGGCACCGAGCGCGAACGTCGTCGCGTCGACGAGCGAGGCGCGCACGCCCAGGCACGCGCTCATCGACCGGTTCTGGGTCACCGCGCGGATGCGCAGCCCCGCCGCGCTGCGGAAGAGCAGCCAGTACATCGCGGCCACGCTGGCCGTGGCGAGGCCGATGATGAAGACCCGATTGTAGGGCAGCGTGAGCCCGACCATCACCGGCACCCCGCCCGAGAGCCACGCCGGCGAGCTGACGTCGACGTTGGCGGCGCCGAACCACAGGCGCAGCCCCTGCTGGATGATGAGCGAGGCCCCCCACGTGAGGAGCAACGTCTCGAGCGGCCGCCCGTAGAGGTAGCGGATGACGCCGCGCTCGAGGACGAGCCCCGCCGTCCCCGCGACCAGGAACGACAGCGGCAGGGCTACCAGGAAGTAGGCGTCGAAGGCCTGGGGCCAGGCCGCTCGGAACCAGTTCTGGACCACGAAGGTCGTGTAGGCGCCCAGGGCCATGAGCTCGCCGTGGGCCATGTTGATGACGCCCATCAGCCCGAATACGATGGCGAGCCCCAGCGCCATCAGCAACAGGATCGACGCGAGCGACGCGCCCTGGAACGCGGTCTCGAGCGTGGTCGTCAGCAGCGCCCACCGCTCGATGCGCTTGATCGCCGCCGTCGCCGCCTCGCGCTCGGCCGCCGAGGCGGCGGTGTCCGCCTCCAGGCGCTTGAGCGCGGGCAACGCGCTCAGCGAGTGCAGCCCGCCCAGCGTCGCGGCGGCGGCGAGGCGGGTGCTCGCATCGCCGTGGGCGAGACGGATGAGCGCCAGCGCCTCGCCCAGCGCGTGGCGCACCCACGGGTCGGTCTCCTTGGCCAGCGCCGCCTCCACGACGGGCGCCGCCGCCGCGTCGGCGTGGTTGCCCAGCTTGACGGCGGCGCCGCGACGCACGTTCGGGTCGGGGCTGGCGAGCTGCCCGCGCGTCTCGTCGGCGTCCAGGAACGGCTTGATCGCGATGCGCAGCCGGCGGTCGGCGGCGACCTCGATCAGGTCGGCCACCGGGACGGTGCCGAGCGGCGCGCCGTCGTACGCGGTCTTGATCTCGACGACGTCCTTGTCCCCCTGCGTCGACTTCGCCCCCGCCACGAGGAGCTCGAGCTGCCCTCCCTTTTTCCGCGCGTAGACGCTGCCCTCCCTCAGCGCCCCCAGGAACGCGAGCCACTTCGGGTCCCCGGTCGTGCCGATGACGGACACCGCCGCCTCCCGCCGCTCGGCGTCGTCACCGGCCAGGTCGGCCAGCGCGCGCTCGACGTCGGCGGCGGGGGCGGCGGCGTGACCCACGGCCGGGGCCGTGAGCCACGCCACGATCAGCATCACGAGGGCGAACGCGCGCATCATGCCTTCTTCTGGTACGTCCCCTTCTCCTTCACCCAGTCGCAGCCCTTGTCGGGGCTGGTGTACTGGCTCCACGGCTCGGCCCTGACGAGCCCCTTCGAGCGCGAGACGACCTTGAACTGACCGTCCTTGAGGATCTCGCCGATCAGCACGGGCTTGTAGGTGTGGTGGTTGGCCTCGTCCATCTTGATCTTGCCGCCGGGCGCGAGGAACTCCTGGCCGTAGACGGCCTTGCGGACGGCGTCGACCTCGGTCGACTTCGCCTTCTCCACCGCCTGCTTCCAGACGTACACGCCGAAGTACGCGGCCTCGATCGGGTCGTCGGTCACGCGCTTGGCGCCGCCCGGCAGGTTGTTCTTCCCGCAGTACTCCTTGAACGCGTTCACGAACTTCTTGTTCTGCGGCGTGTCGACCGACTGGTAGTAGTTCCACGCGGCGAGGTGCCCGACGAGGGCGGAGGTGTCCATGCCGCGCAGCTCGTCCTCGGCCACGCTGAACGCCATGATCGGCGCGTTCTCGCTGCGCAGGCCCTGGTTCGCGAACTCCTTGTAGAAGGGCACGTTCGAGTCGCCGTTGATCGTCGAGAGCACGGTCGCGCCGCCGCCGGAGGCGAAGCGCTTGATCTTGCCGACGATCGTCTGGTAGTCCTGATGGTTGAACGGCGTGTACTCCTCCTCGATGTTCTCCTTCGGCACGCCCTTGGCCAGGAGATAGGCGCGCAGGATCTTGTTGGCCGTGCGCGGGAAGACGTAGTCAGTACCCAGGAGGTAGAACTTCTTATAGCTGCCGCCTTCCTTCGACATCATGTACTCGGCGGCGGGGATGAGCTGCTGATTCGGAGTCGCGCCGGTGTAGAAGACGTTCTTGCTGCACTCCTCTCCTTCATATTGCACCGGGTAAAAGAGAAGGCCGTTGTTGTTCTCGAACACCGGCAGGACCGACTTGCGGCTGACCGACGTCCAGCACCCGAAGGTGACGGCGACCTTGTCCTGGAGGAGGAGCTGCTTGGCCTTCTCCGCGAACAGGTCCCAGTTCGACGCCGGATCGACGACGACGGGCTGCAGCTTGCGGCCCATCACCCCGCCCTTGGCGTTGATCTCCTCCACGGCCATCAGGACGACGTCGCGCAGCGAGACCTCGCTGATCGCCATCGTGCCGGAGAGCGAATGGAGGACGCCGATCTTGATCGGCTCCTTGCTCTGCGCCGTGAGGATGCTCGGCAGACCACCGAGCGCCGCCACCCCGGCGCCGGCAGCGAGGCTGCCCTTGAGGAAGTCCCTGCGTGAATACGCGCCCATGACGTCTCCTTTGCCCTGCCCGTTGGTTCACAGCACGCGGCCGCTCTGCCGCGACGGAGACGCCGTTGTCCCGTTCGGCGCGACGATTAGCAAGGGGTGTACCGAACGGGAAGTACTGGAAAACACGGACGGCGCCGGGATCGGCGCCGTCCGGCACTGCCTAAATACGAGGCACGCCCTCGGTGACTGACTCGGAGACGAGCAGTGCCCGGGCGATCTCGACCATCGGACGGCGGCTGTTCATCGCCGCGCGACGGAGCCGGCGAAACGCCTCGTCCTCGGTGAGGTTGAGCCGCTCCATGATCCGCCCCTTGGCCCGCTCGATCACCTTGCGCTCCTCGAGCGTCTGCCGGAGCTGCCGGGTCTCGGCATAGCGCGCGACCGCCAGGTCGAGGGTCGGGGCCAGCTCGGCGGGCCGCAACGGCTTCAGGAGATACGCCATGACGCCGCCGGACTGCGCCCGTGCCACGAGGTCGTCCTGCGTGTGGCTCGTGAACAGCACGACCGGACATCCCGTGGAGCTGGTCACCGCCGCCGCGGCCGCGACGCCGTCGCCGTCGGGCAGCCCTGCCGCGAAGATGGCCACGTCGGGGCGCGCGTGGTTGATCATCGACAGCGCATCCGCGCCCCGCACGGCCTCCCCGACCACCTCCCCGCCCGCCGCATCCACCGCGGCCCTGACATCGGTCCGCGAAGGCAGATGATCGTCCACCACCACAACCCGCCACCTCGAACTCGTCTTCGTCATGACTTTGGCCATGCCGCTCTCGATGGCAAAGCCAATGCCACATCCCTCTCGATAGAAATCAACGCGTTAGTCCGCCTCCCTCGACTCGACAATGCCCAGCGGTTCGGCACGTCCTCAGACGTGCTGGTTTCCAGAGCATGGCCATGGTGAGCGCGTGAGGTTAGGAGTGACGCGATCGAGGGAGCTGCCGCTGGGGGGTATCGGGGGGAGCGGCGTCGCTCCCCCCGATGTCCATCAAGAACCGATCTTTGCCCTCGCGCTCCTAGATATCGAAGTACATCGCGAACTCCCACGGGTGTGGCCGCAGGCGGACGGCGTCCACCTCGTTCTTGCGCTTGTACTCGATCCACGTCTCGATGACGTCCGGCGTGAACACGTCGCCCTTGAGGAGCCAGTCGTGGCTCTTCTCGAGGTTGTCGAGCACGATCGAGAGGTCGCCGGGCAGCTGCTTGATCTTCTTCTGCTCGGCCGGCGGCAGCTCGTACAGGTCCTTGTCGACCGGCTTGCCCGGGTCGATCTTGTTGGCGATGCCGTCGAGGCCCGCCATCACGCACGCGGCGAAGGAGAGATAGGGATTGCACGTCGGATCCGGGGTGCGGAATTCGATCCGCTTCGCACCCTCGGACTTCGAATACATCGGAATCCGGATCGCCGCGGAGCGGTTGCGCTGGCTGTACACGAGGTTGATCGGCGCTTCATAACCAGGCACGAGCCGCTTGTACGAGTTGGTCGACGGGGCGATCAGGGCCAGCAGCGCGGGCGCGTGCTTGAGGATGCCGCCGATGTAGTAGAGGCAGGTCTTGCTGATGTCGGCGTAGCCGCCCCGCTCGTAGAAGAGGTTCTTGCCGCCCTTCCACAGCGACTGGTGGGTGTGCATGCCGGAGCCGTTGTCCTGGAACAGGGGCTTGGGCATGAACGTCGCCGTCTTGCCCCACTTCCGCGCGGTGTTCTTCGCGCAGTACTTGTACCAGAGGACCTTGTCGGCCATCTTGGTCAGCGTGTCGTAGCGCATGTCGATCTCGGTCTGGCCGCCGGTGGCCACCTCGTGGTGGTGCACCTCGACCCGCACGCCGACCGACTCCAGCGCCAGCACCATGTCCGATCGGATGTCCTGGAACTTGTCCATCGGCGGGACCGGGAAGTAGCCCTGCTTGTAGCGCGGCTTGTAGCCGAGGTTGGGCTGCTCGAGCGTGCCCTCCTTGCCGGTGTTCCAGGCGCCGGCCTCGGAGTCGATGAAGTAGTAGCCCGAGTGGTAGTTCTGGTCGAACCGGATCGAATCGAAGAAGAAGAACTCGAGCTCGGGGCCGATGAAGATCGTGTCGGCGACGCCGCTCTTCTTGACGTACGCCTCGGCCTTCTGGGCGATGTAGCGCGGGTCGCGGCTGTACCACTTGCCGGTGACCGGGTCCTTGACGTTGCAGATCAGCACCAGCGTCGGCACCGCGGTGAACGGGTCCATCCGGGCCGACTCCGGATCGGGAATCAGCAGCATGTCGGACTCGTCGATGGTCTGGAAACCGCGGATCGACGAACCATCGAACCCGAGCCCATCCTCGAAGATGCCCTCGCTGAGCTCGGAAACCGGGATCGAAAAGTGCTGCCAGAGGCCGGGCAGGTCGATGAAGCGGAGATCGACGATTTTCGCGCCTTTCTCCTTGGCCAGCTTGAGGACATCCTTGGCGGTCATGACGAACTCCTTCTCCCTCGTGAGGTGTGAATAATGCGGCCGGTGACCCCTTCCGAGGTCACCGGCCCGACTACCTTAGTGAAGCGACCCGTCGAACGCAAGCACCCCACTCAGTGCGCGGGGCGCGCCTTGGCCTCCGCCGTCCGCATGGCCTCGCTGAACGCGCTGCCGCCGGTGGCGAACTCGCTGTAGGAGCCGCCGCCGAGCGCATAGGCCGTCTCCGAGTGCTGGGAGAGGTCGAGCCCGGCCACCTCGTCCTCCTCGCTCACCCGCAGCCCGACGAGCGCGTCGACGATCTTGAGAATGACCCACGTCCCGACGATGGCCAGGACGTAGGTGGCCGCGATGGCCACGATCTGAGTCCACAGCTGGCCGGGGTTGCCGAAGAAGAGCCCGTCGCCCCCCGCGTCGTTCACGGTCTTGGTGGCGAACAGGCCCGTGGCGATCGCGCCCCAGGTGCCGCCAACACCGTGCACGCCGACGACGTCCAGCGAGTCGTCGTAGCCGAGCTTCGACTTGAGGTTACACGCCATGTAGCAGAGCGCGCCACCGAGCGCCCCGATGATGATCGAGGACACCGGCCCCACGAAGCCGGCCGCCGGGGTGATCGCCACCAGGCCCGCCACCGCCCCCGAGGCGGCGCCGAGGACCGTCGGCTTGCCCCGGGCCATCCACTCGGTGAACATCCAGCCGAGCGCCGCGGCCGCGGCCGCGGTATTGGTGGTCAGGAAGGCCGAGGCGGCCAGGCCGTTCGCCTCGAGCGCGCTGCCCGCGTTGAAGCCGAACCAGCCGAACCACAGCAGCGCCGCCCCCATCACCGTCATCGGCAGGTTGTGCGGCTGCATGGGCTGGTGGCCGTAGCCCTTGCGCCTGCCGAGCATGATCGCGCACACCAGCGCCGACACGCCGGAGGAGATGTGCACGACGGTGCCGCCCGCGAAGTCGAGGGCGCCGAGCTTCTTGAGCCAGCCGCCGTCGCCCCACACCCAGTGCGCGAGCGGGTCGTAGATGAAGGTGGCCCACAGCACGGTGAAGAGCAGGAAGGCCGAGAACTTCTTGCGCTCGGCGAAGGCGCCGGTGATCAGGGCCGGCGTGATGATCGCGAACATCATCTGGAAGAGCATGAACGCCTGGTGCGGGATCGTCTTCGCGTAGGCGTCGAAGGGCTCGGCCCCCACGCCCCGCAGGCCGATCCAGTCGAGACCCCCGATGATGCCGCCCTTGTCTGGGCCGAAGGCCAGGCTGTAGCCCCACAACACCCACTGGATCGAGATGAGCGCCATGATGATGAAGCTCTGCATCAGCGTGGCGAGGGCGTTCTTCTGCCGCACCATGCCGCCGTAGAAGAGGGCGAGGCCGGGCGCCGTCATGAGGAGCACGAGCGCGGACGACGTCAGGATCCACGCCGTGTCGCCCTTGTCGATCTTCGACGCCGGGGCCGGCGCCGGCGCGGCGGGTGCGCCCTCGGCCGGCTTGTCGGTCGCCGCGGCCGGGGCGGCCGCGGGGGCCGGCGCCGGCGTCTGGGCGAGCGCGACGCCCACCGAGAGCAGGACCAGAAGTGTTGCCAGTGTGAGTGTGACCCGTTTCACGGTGTCCTCCTGGACTAGAGCGCGCTCTGGTCGCGCTCGCCGGTTCGAATCCGAATGGCCGTCTCCACCGGCGACACGAAGATCTTGCCGTCGCCGATGTTGCCGGTCTTGGCCGCCGCCGCCACAACCTCCGCGACCTTGTCGACGAAGTGGTCGGGCACGACGACCTCGACCTTGATCTTCGGCAGGAAGTCGACCGTGTACTCACCACCGCGATACAGCTCGGTGTGGCCCTTCTGCCGTCCGAAGCCGCGAACCTCGGAGACCGTCATCCCGATGATGCCGATCCCGGTTAGGGCCTCTTTGACGTCGTCCAGCTTGAATGGTTTGATGATCGCCTCGACCTTCTTCATGTGCGCCGGCCCTCCCGAGCGCGCCGCAATGAGCAACGCCCATGCCCGTCGCCCCTCCAACAAAACCAACCATTTACAACCAGCCCCGGCATACGATCTGCCCGTTTGTTAGGCAGCGCCACGTGACCTGCTCGCCTTTCAGGCGCTTCGTAGTGCCGCGCGCATGGCGGCGTGGGGCGCCGCCGGCTTCGGTCAGGTTCGAGCGCCGGCTCCGCCGGCGCAATCCTGGGTCTGGGGGAGGTATCGGAGGGGGCCGTCGAGGCCCCCTCCGAGCGGAGACGCGCGACGACCGTCGAAAGGGGGGCGAAGCCCCCCTTCGAGGGCTCAGGGTCTGCGTTGCGGGATGTTGTGCTTCCTCATCTTGGAGTAGAGCGTGGGCCGGCGTAGGCCGAGCAGCGCGGCTGCGGCCTGCTTGTTCCACCGCGTCGCGTCGAGCGCCTTCAGGATGGACGCGCGCTCGATCTCCTCCAGCGAGCCGGCGGGCACCTCCGAGGGGGCGATCGCCCCCGCCAGCCCGCCCTCGCCGCCGCCGTGCTGCAGCGACTCCGGCAGGTCGGCCAGCGTGATTTCCCGGCTCCGCGCCACCAGCACGGCCCGCTCGAGCGCGTGCTGTAGCTCCCGCACGTTGCCCGGCCAGCCGTAACCGAGCAGCCGCCGGTAGGCCTCGGGCTCGATGGCGTCGATCGCGCGCTGGTGCTTGGCCCGGTAGCGTTCGAGGAAGGCCCGCACCAGCATCGGCAGGTCCTCGCGGCGCTCCCGGAGCGGCGGCACCCCGATGGTGACGGTGTTGATGCGGAAGTAGAGGTCCTGCCGGAGCGCGCCCTCCTTCACCGCCTGCTCGGGACTGCGGTTGGTGGAGGAGACCAGCCGGAAGTCCACCGGGATCGACTTGGCGCCGCCGAGGCGACGCACCACGCGATCCTCGAGGACGCGCAGCAGCTTGGCCTGCAGGTCGATCGGCATCTCGGTGATCTCGTCGAGCAGGAGGGAGCCCTTGTGGGCCTCCTCCAACAGGCCGACCTTCTCGGTGGTCGCGCCCGTGAACGAGCCCTTCGTGTGGCCGAACAGCTCGGACTCGATGAGGTCCTTGGGGAGGGCGGCGCAGTTGATCTTGATCCACGGGCCGTCCCGCCGGCCGCTCCGCTCGTGCAGCGCGTTGGCGATCAGCTCCTTGCCGGTCCCGCTCTCACCGATGATCAGGACGTTGGCGTCGGTGTCGGCGACCGAGGCGATCGTCTCCATCACACGCTGGATCCCCGGCGCGGAGCCGAGGATCTCGCTGTCGGCCGTCTGCTCGACGAGCCGCCGGCGTAGCTCGGTGTTCTCGACCACCAGCTTGCGGTGCTCGAGGGCCGTCTTGACGAGCCCCAGCACCTCCTCGGGCTCGAACGGCTTCTCGACGACGTGGAAGGCGCCGGCGCCCTTGGTCGCCTCCATCGCCTTGCGCACGGACCCGTAGGCGGTGATGACGATGACCTCGAGCGCGGGGTCGCGGCTCTTCAGCTCGCGGGTGAGGGCCAGCCCGTCGCCGTCGGGCAGCATCAGGTCCACGATGGCGACGTGGGCGTCGGCCTGGGTGACCGCCGCCAGGCCCGTGCGGACCGAGCCGGCGATCCGCACCGAGTACCCCTCGGCCTCCAGGGTGAGTCGAAGACCGTCGGCGATCGAGGCCTCGTCGTCGACGACCAGCACCGTATGTCTCATGCGTGCGCTCCGTCGCCATTGGCCGGCTCGATCGGTAGCCGCACCGTCACGCGTGTCCCCTTGCCGAGCGCGCTGTTGATCGAGAGCGAACCGGCGTGCAGATCGATCACCGACCGGGCCAGCGCCATCCCGAGGCCGGTGCCTTGTGGTTTCGTCGTGAAGAACAGATCGAACATCCGTGACAACGTCTCCTCGCTCATTCCGGCGCCCGTGTCCTCGATGGTGACCAGCACCGTCCGCGTGTCGGCCGCGTAGGCCGTGGTGACGGTGAGGCGCCCACCGGTGGTCAGCGCCTCGAGTCCGTTGAGGACCAGATTCAGGAAGGCCTTGCGCAGCTCGCGCGCGTCGAGCATCGCATCCGGGCACGCCGGGTCGTAGGCGCGCACCACCTCGACCCCCGGCGTCTCGCACTTGGCCTGCGCGAAGGCGAGGCACTCGTCGAGGAGCGCGTGCACGGCCGTGGGCTCGCGGTGCAGCTCGGGCGGGCGCCCGAACGCCGTGATCTCCTGCACCACGGTCGCCAGGTGATCGACGGTCGACGTGATCTTCTGGGCCAGACCGGCGCCGTCGGCGTCCCCGTTCTTGCCGAGCCGCGCCTCCAGGTGGCGGGCGTAGAGGCGCAGCCCCGCCAGCGGGTTCTTGAGCTCGTGGGCGACCTCCGTGGCCATGCGCCCGAGCGCGGCCAGCGCGCCGCTGCGCAGCCGCTCGAGCTCGTGAGTGTTCCGCACGGCGACGGCCGCCTGCGACGAGAACAGTGCGAGCAGTTCGAGATCGTCGTCGGTGGGCTCGATGCCCGGCGCCGTCTCGATGACGACCGCTCCCGCCGGTCCGCGCTGGACGACCAGGGGCGCGGCGACGACGGCGGCGCCCTCGCTGCCCGGGAAGGTCACCGGAAACCCCTTCGCCATCGCGGCCGCCGCCGCCGACTCCAGCGACGCCCACGAGGGCGGCGTCGAACCGGCGCTCGCCATCGGCACCAGCCGGCCGTGGTCCTGCTGGAACACCACGCAGCGCTCGGCCTCGGTCGTCTCGACGGCGCCCTGGGCCACCGCATCGAGCACGCGCGCCATGATGCCGGACGACGCCAGCGTCTGGCCGACGGCCAGCAGCCGCTCGCGGTCGCGCGCCCACCGGCGGCTGGCCAGCGCCCGCACGATCTTGCCCCGTAGCTCGTCGCGCAGGAACGGCTTGGTCAGGTAGTCGAAGGCGCCGCGCTGCACCGCGGTCACGGCCGTCTCGATCGTGCCGTGGGCCGTCATGATGAGCACGGGCAGCCGCGGCTGCCTCGCGTGCACGGTCTCCATCAGGGCGATGCCGTCGGTCGGCTCCATGCGAAGGTCGATGAGCGCCACGTCGAACCGGCCGTTCTCGACGGCGGCGAGGGCCGCCGTGGGATCGGTGGTGGCCGTGACGTCGAAACCCATCGTCATGAGGCGCATCTCGAGCACCTCGACGATGGCCGTGTCGTCGTCCACCACGAGCACCCTACGTTTCACTTGCGTCGCTCCAGTTTCAGGTCGACTTGCTTGAGCCGCTCGAGGTCCGCCTTCAGACGGTCCGCCTCCTGGCGGACCCGGACGAGCTCGCCGTCCCGGCGGGAGACGTCCTCGCGCAGGCGCGTCAGCTCCTCGCGCAGCCGGATCAGCTCGGCGCGGGAGCTCAGCAGCGCCCGCAGCGTGTCGCGGTTCGTCGCCGCGCGCCGCGCGGACGGTCCGGTCGGATGCTGGTTGAGGTAGTCGCCGTAGGCGACGACGGCCTCCTCCCACGAGCCGTCCTGGGCCAGCCGATCGGCCCGCTCCAGCAGCGGGCTGGGGCGCGGCGCCGGCGACCAGAGGGCACAGCCGCCCACGGCCACGGTCAGCGCGGCGGCGATGGCGACGGACCGCGTCGTCATCACGCCGCGCGGTCCCGCGGCAAGAGCACAGTGAACCGGCTGCCCTTGCCCTCCTGCGACTCGGCCGTCACGCGGCCGCCGTGGGCCTGCACGAGCCCGCGCACGATGGCCAGGCCCAACCCCGTCCCGCCCTTGCCGGGATGCGCCTGCCGATACGACTCGAAGACGTGGGGCAGCTCAGCCGGCGGGATGCCGACGCCGGTGTCCTCGACCTGGATCTCGCACTCGGGGCCCGCGTCGACGAGGCGGACGGTGACGCGACCGCCGACCGGCGTGAACCGCACCGCGTTGGCGAGCAGGTTCACCACCACCTGCACCAGCCGGTCCTCGTCGCCGACCACGGTGAATCGCGAGCCGATGCGCTCGCGCGCCAGGCTCACGCGAGCCTCGTCGGCCTGGGGACGCAGCTCGTCGATCGCGCGTCCCACCAGCCAGTCGAGGTCGAGCGGGACGCGCTCCAGCGGCAGCACGCCGGCCCGCAGGCGCGAGACGTCGAGGATCTGGTTGACGAGCCGCAGCAGCCGGTCGGTCGACCGCCGGATGATGTCCACCATCCGCGCCTGCTTGGGCGTGAGCGGCCCCGGCACCCCGTCGGCGAGCAGGTGCGCCGCCTCGCGGACCGAGGTGATCGGCGAGCGCAGCTCGTGGGAGAGCGTGGCGAAGAACTCCTCCTTCAGCTCGTCGTGCTGGCGGAGGCGGTCGGCCATCGCGTTGAACGAGCGGGCCAGGGTGCCGACCTCGTCGCGGCCACCGACCGGGATCGGCTCCCGGAACGACCCGGCGGCGACCGCGGTCGTGGCCGCCGACAGCCGCCGCAACGAGCGCGTGATGCGCAGGGCGATCACCGCGGTGACCAGCAGGGCCAGCACGAGGGCGGTGGCCAGCGCGACGACGACGCCGTTCCAGGTCCGCCGCTCCAGCCGCGCGATCTCGGCCTGGGCGCGCTGCACGCGCGCGTACGTGGCCTGCTGCAGGGCCTCCATCTCGGCCTCGGCCTGCTCGCCGAGCCGCCGGGCCGGCGAGTCCACCGCCACCGACGCCGGCCGGGGCGCGTTCAGCACCTGGGCCTGCTCCTCCATCACCGCGGCGTGGTACCGCTCGAAGATCTCCCGCGCCGCGGCGAGGCGGTTGGTCTCCGGCCCGGTGTGGACGATGTCGCCCAGCCGGATGAGGTCGGCGCGGGCGTGGGCGGCGCTCTCGCGCCAGAGGTCGGCGTAGCGCTGGTCGCGCAGGATCGCGAAGCGGGCCTCGAGGCGGGCCATCGTCAGCAGGGAGTCGCGCACGCTGCCGGCCAGGCGCAGCGCGGGCAACGACTCGCTGGCGATCTCCCAGTTCACCGACACCAGGCGCCCCACCGCGCGCAGGCCGAAGACGCCGACCGCGGCGAGGACCACGATGACGAGCGAGAACCCCAGGAAGATCTTCGAAGCCAGCCGCATGCCGTCCGCCTGCCCCTAGTACCCTCGAGGGTCCGCGGGGGCGGTCGCCGCCGGAGCGGCCGGCGCCAGCTGCGTACCCTGAGTCGTGGTTCTCATCACGTGTGCGGTCAGCGGAAACAGCTCCGGACGGATCTCGCCGTTAGGGGCGTCTCCCACATGGCAGCCGCCGTCGCCGTCTCGTCGGCCAGCGCGATGATAGCACCAGCGTGAAGACGACCCCCGGCCAACTGCCTCGGTCCCCGGCGTGGGAACGGTCACGCTGGCTCGGCCCCCCGGAGCCGGTCGTAGATGTTCCGGCCGTACGTCTCCTGCATGAACAGGCAGATGAGGGCCGCGGCCGCCGCGAAGGCCGCGCATACACCGAAGCCGTCGCGGTACGCCTCCACCGGGTAGCGCCGGGTCCCGTTGACGAGCACCCCCGACCACCGCGCGTCGAGCAGGCCGCCGATCGGCCCCTGCGTCAGCGCGGCGCCGAGGAAGCCGCCGAAGTTGGCGATCGCGACCGCCACCCCGTCCAGGTGCGGGGGGTTCACCTCGCGCGCGATCGGCCACACGAGGACGAAGGCGCCCCCGGCCAGTCCCATGACGACCAGCAGCGCGTACAGCATGGTCGGCGGCAGGACGCCGAGTGTCGCGACGAACACCACCCAGAGCACGAACTGCGCGCTGCTGAGCGTCAGGCAGACGGCCTTGCGGCGGCCGACGATCCGGTCGGAGGCGAGGCCGGTGAGCGGCCCCGCGACCAGCAGCGCCAGGGAGGTCGCCATCGCGTAGAACGCCGCCTCGGTCAGCCCGAAGCCGTAGACGTCACGCAGGTACGGGACCATCCACAGCATCTGATTGCCGGCGACCGTGTACAGGCAGAAAAAGGCCAGGCACGGCGGCCACGTGTGCGGATTGCGGAGGACCTGCCCCACGCCCGCGACGACCGCCGCGAAGCGCGGCGGCGGCGCGGCCGTGGCCTCGCCCGGCGGTCGGTCGCGCACGAGGACGAGGCACGCCGTGGCAGCACCGAGCGTGACGAGGCCCACGCCCCAGAAGGCGCCGCGCCACCCCATCCACTGGACAAGCGCGGCCAGCGGCAACGTGGAGATCAGCGCGCCGAGCACGCCCACCGTGGCGGTGACGGCCGCCAGGAAGCCGAACCGCGTCGGCGGGAACCAGGCCGCGGCGATCTTGAGCGCGCCGACGAAGGTGACGCTGGCGCCCGCCCCGACGAGCAGCCGTCCCACGAAGAGCGCTGGCGTGCCCGCGGCGAGGCCCATCATGATCGCGCCGAGGCCCATCACCGCGCCGCCGACGGCCAGCACGCGGCGCGGTCCGAACGTGTCGATCACGAGTCCCGCCGGTACCATCAACCCCGCGTAGGAGTAGAAGTAGGTGGCGGCCAGCAGGCCGACGGTGGCGCCGGTCGCGTCGAAGGCCTGCATGAGGTCGTGAGCGATGACTCCGGGCGCTGCCCGGTGAAAGAAGCCGATCAGGAAGAGGAAGGCCGGGATGGCCCACATGACCCAGCCGAGCGGCGTCCCCACCGCGTCGGCACTCACCCGCATGCGCATGTCGATCTAGCATAGCGGGACGGCGGGGCCGAAAGAAGCCTGAATACGCGCCCGTTTGCAATGCTTGCATGCGTGGCCTACTATGAGCGCCGGCATCACGAGCCGTTGTCGTCCTGGAGGGATTCGTGGAGTTCGGCATCTCGCTGCCCGGCCGCGGTCCGCTGGCCAAGCCCGACCAGGTGCTCACGATCGCCGCGAAGGCGGACGCGCTCGGGTACGCCTCGATCTTCGTCACCGACCACATCGTGCTGCCGGCGTCGATGGCGCGCTCGGTGTACCCCTACTCCTCGACGGGCCAGCTTCCCGGTGGTGCGGCCCAGGACTACCTGGAGCCGCTGGCCATGCTGGGGGCCCTCTCCCGGGTCACCCGGCGGGCGCGGCTCGGCACGAGCGTCCTGGTCGTGCCCTACCGCCACCCATTGATGACCGCGAAGGTCCTGGCCACCATCGACCAGCTCTCGGGCGGCCGGGTGATCCTCGGGGCCGGGGTGGGCTGGCTGCGCGAGGAGTTCGAGGCGGTCGGGGCGCCTCCGTTCGAGGAGCGGGGAGCCGTGACCGACGAGTATCTGAAGTTCATGCGGGCGACGTGGACAACCGATCCGGTCACCTTCGAGGGCCGCTACGTCAGCGTGCGCGGCGTCCACGCGCTGCCCAAGCCGGCCCAGGCCGGTGGCATCCCCGTGTGGATCGGCGGCCACACCGACGCCGCCGTGCGGCGTGCGGCCGTCCTCGGCGACGGCTGGCACCCGATCGCCCTGCGCCCGCCCGGCCTGCTCTTCCCCGACGCGTACGCCAAGCGCGTGCAGCAGATCCACGCGTGGGCGCGCGAGGCCGGACGCGATCCCGCCTCGATCACGCTCAGCGTCCGCGTCCCGATGGAGGTGCGGTCCAAGCGGATCAAGCCGCCGGCCGGCGAGCGCCCGCTCTTCCAGGGCACCGCCGAGCAGGTGATGGGCGACATCCGGGCCTACGCCGCCGCCGGCGTCACGCACTTCGTGTGGGACTTCACGCACCAGGACCTGCGTGCGGTGCTCGAGAACCTGCAGCGGTTCGCGCACGAGGTACGGCCGAAATTGGTTGGGCGCCGTCCTGTCGTCGCGGGTGCCGCGAGGTCCGGTCGGAGCGCAGGTGGCTCGGCACGCCCGGTCAAGCGTCCGAGGAAACCCGCGCGTTCGTCCGGTCGACAGCGCAAGCGTGCACGATGATCACCCACG
>Ga0209382_10000124_pt1 | contig 114140 bp, 99 predicted proteins | sample SoiMetdeltSBSDD5_FD_187599 | JGI IMG/M metagenome (GOLD analysis project Ga0209382, IMG submission 187599) | Bulk soil microbial communities from a Populus tree surrounding site in Tennessee, USA - Soil MetaG P. deltoides SBSDD5 (SPAdes) (version 2) | ecosystem: Environmental > Terrestrial >... | reverse complement strand
CGCGACGGTTCTCCGCGAACATGTTCGGATTTCCGAAGCACGCGGCCGTTCATCCGCCCGTACCGAATGCGCCCGTGGTGGTGATCGTCGATGACGACGAGGCGATCCGATCGCTCGTGGCCTGCTACGTCGAGAGTCTCGGTTATCGCACTCGGTTGACGCATGACCCGAGCGAGGCGCTCGAGCTCGCGCAGGCTCCCGACGTGCGCGTGCTCATCACCGACGCGCTGATGCCTCGAATGGACGGGCGAGAGCTCTGCCGGTCGTTGAAGCAGACGTGGGCCGGCTCCCAGAAAAAGGTGATCGTCATGACCTCGCTGTACACGGCTCGGCGTTTTCGCAGCGAGGCGTTCCAGCAGTTCCGCGTCGATGAGTACCTCTGCAAACCGGTGAACCTCCCCATCCTCGGAGCCACCCTCACGCGGTTCGCTCCGCTGCCTCCGCCCGCTCGGGAGTCGGACGCGTGTTCGGATTCCGAACAGGCTCCGCTGTAGCGCATTTCGTTCAAGTCCATCTCCACAAATGACTTACCGGGTTCCCACGTGTGGCGGGCCGCTTGTAGTGGAGGTGTACGAGAGCGAAGGAGCTGCAGATGACGGACAAGCGTGTATTAGTAGTGGATGATGAGATCGCAATCACGGAAGGGCTCACGGCCCTCTTCGAGTGCGAGCAACTCGAGAGCGCGGCGGCGTCGGACCGTCAATCGGCCATCGCCATCCTCGATGGTGGGTTCTTTCCGGTGGTGCTGGCCGACCTCTGCCTGCACACGGAAGCCGACGGTCTGGCGCTCATCGATCACGTTCTGAAGACGAGCCCGCGCTCGAAGGTCATCGTCATCAGCGCATACGCGACGGTCGCGATCGAAGAGCAGTTGCTCCAGCGCGGCGTGTCCGTCGTTCTGCAGAAGCCGGCGACGGGCGACACGATCATGGAAGCGATCTACGCGTTGCTTGCGGAGATCGAGAATGAAGCGCCGGAAGGCGAGCCGGTCGATCTCGAAACGCTCTATCTCACAGTGCGCCGCCGTCTGTACGACATTCCGCGCCGCCGGTTCAATCTCTCCCACGACCGCGCCGAAGACGTCCTGCACGAAGCCTGGCTGTTGTTCCTGCAGAAACGAAACTATGTGCGCTCCGTCCGGCCCTGGCTGGCTGGCGTCGTCGCCAATCTGTCGCGACAACAGATCGACCAGGTGAAGCGGCGCCGCGAAACGCCGCCGGACGAACTGCCGTACGAAGAGATCGCCGACCCGAAGGTCATGCACGACACCGAGCGGCTGTCTCTCGAACAGGCGCTGTCGCGCGTCGACTCACGGACGCGTGTGCTCTGCCAGATGATCGCCATCGAAGGCCTGTCTTATGTCGAGGTGAGCGAGGCGACGGGACTGCCGGTGGGCTCGATCGGGCCGACGTATCTCCGGGCCAAACAGAAGCTCCGCGAGTTGTTGTCGCACTGATCGCGCTAGCATTACGCGGCATGGGCGACGCCGAGGCTCTTTCGTATCGTGCGACTCTCGACGAATATCAACGACAGGCCGACGCGCTGTTCGGCGCGCTGACGTCCGGCGACGATCGTGCGGCGTGGCGCTTCAAGTGGGAGTATCCGCGCTTCCGCGGCAAGGTCGTGGACGACGTCCGGGCCGCGACGTTGGACCTGACCGACGCGCGAACGGTCATTGCGCGTGAATACTCGTTCGACGATTGGGACGACCTTGCAGCGTTCACTCGCGCCGTCGCGACCGACGAGGACGTCGTACGTTTCGAGGAGGCGGTGGAAGCAGTGATCGCGGGGGATGTCGACACGCTCCGTTCGATGCTTCGCGAGACTCCCGACTTGGTTCGCGCGCGATCGACGCGCAGACATCACGCGACGCTGCTGCATTACATCGGTGCCAACGGCGTCGAGGGGGATCGACAGAAGACGCCGCCGAATGCGGTGGAGGTCACGAAAATCCTGCTGGACGCGGGCGCCGAGGTCGATGCGCTGGCGGATCTGTATGAATCGAAATGCACGACCATGAGCATGCTCGTGTCGAGCTGTCATCCGGCCAGAGCCGGTCTGCAGGCGGTCCTCGCCGAGACGTTGCTCGACTATGGCGCGGCATTCGAGGGATCGGGCACGAACTGGCAGTCGTCTGTGCTGACGGCGCTGGCGTTCGGATATCGCAATACAGCGGAAGTCCTCGCCAACCGCGGCGCGCCATTGAACAACATCGCGGCCGCGGCGGGACTCGGCCGCGTCGAGGAGACCGCGCGGCTGCTCCCGGACGCAGACGCGGAGAGCAGGCAGATCGCGCTTGCGCTGGCGGCGCAGCACGGCCACATCTCGATCGTGCGTCTCTTGCTCGATGCCGGGGAGGATCCGAACCGCTACAACCCCGAGAGCTACCACTCGCATTCGACACCCTTGCATCAGGCGGTGTCGTCAAACCACGAGGACGTGGTGAGGCTGCTCGTCGAGCGAGGTGCGCGCCTGGACATCCAGGACACGATCTATCGCGGCACGCCGCTGGATTGGGCGATTTATCTCGATCGCACTTCGATCGCGAACTATCTTCGCGATCGCGGTGCGCCGACGTCGTGACTCAATCCGCATCATTTGCTCTCCGGAGCACGGCGAACAGCGAAGTCCCTGGTCCGATCGGCAATCTTCCCAGTTGGTAATCGAGGAGCGAGAGCCGTTCGAGCATTGCATTGACGGGTGCGCGCGGGATGGAGGCGATCGTTTGAGCTCGCGGGCGCGCGAGCTTGGCGCCCAGACGGAGAGGCAACGTCCAGCGGAACCACCATCTCATCGCGATCACTTCCGCGCCTGCGTGTGCCGCCAGCGCGCGGAACGACGCGCGCGTATAGCGGCGATAGTGATGGTTCACTTCATCGTGAGCCGTCCAGAGGAACGGCAGAGCGGGGACCGTCGCGAGAATGAGTCCGTCTTTGCGAAGGAGCTCGATGGCGCGGGCGAGGAACGCCGCGTCGTCCTGCACGTGCTCGAGAACGTCGGCCATGACGATGAGACCGAAACGCGTGACGGGATGGAAGTCATCGAGAGTGCCGACGTGGACTTCGCTGCGTCTGCGGGTGTCTTCGCTCACGAGCGTCGCGTCGGGCTCGACGCCTTGCGGTTTTCCGAACTCGCGCAGCTTGTCGAAAAACAAGCCGTCCCCGCAGCCGATGTCGAGGATGTCGCCGAAACCATCGGGAGGACGCAGCCGGCGAAGCTCGGCAACGAGCATCGCCTCGCGTGCGCGCCACCACCAGTGGCGTTCGTACAGATCGCGGTACGCCGCCCCGTAATCGTGCTCCATCGCTACTTCCGAATGACTTCGGCGACGACGTAGCGCGGCCGCGCCTTCACTTCGGTGTAGATGCGCCCGACGTATTCGCCGATCACGCCCAGGAAGAAAAGCTGGACGCCGGAGATGAAGATGATCGTCAGGATCAAAGCGGTGAAGCCCTGCGGCGAACGGTGGAGGACGAGTTTCGCGAACAGCGCATAGAGCCCAAACAGCACCGTCGCGACGATCGTGAACCCGCCGAGCGTGGCCGCGACGCGCAGAGGGATGCGCGAGAACGAGAAGAGTCCGTCGAATGCGAGTGCAAACAACTTCCTGGCCGTGTACTTCGACGTTCCCTTCGCGCGCGCCGGCCGCGGCACTTCGATTCCGACCTGGCGAAACCCGGCCCAGGCCCGGAGGCCGCGCAGATAGCGATGACGTTCGGGTGCGCCGCGGATGACGTCGGCGACGCGTCGCGAGATGAGCGAGAAGTCGCCGCTGTCGAGCGGCATCGGCGTATCCGACATCGTCTCCATCAACCGATAGAAGAGCCGGTACAGCACGCGCAGATGCCACGGCGCGTCGCGGTGTCCCCGCCGCGCATACACGACGTCGAATCCTTCCCGATGTTTCGCCACGATTTGCGGGATGAGCTCCGGAGGATCCTGCAGATCTCCGTCGATCATGATGATGACGTCGCCCGTCGCGTGGTCCAGCGCCGCGGAGTACGCGGATTGATGACCGAAATTGCGCGAGAACGAGACGATGACGAGATCGACGCCTTCGATCGATGCATTGCGCAGAAGCTCGAGCGTCCGATCGGTACTGCCGTCGTCGACGGCGACGATCTCGTGGCGGCCGGGGATCTCGAGCAGTGCGGCAGACAGACGCCGCAACAGCTCCGGCACGTTCTCTTCCTCGTCGCACAACGGCACGGCGGCCGAAACCCGCAGTTCTGTCATCTGCTGTGTCCGCGGAAGTAGACCATACTCCAGAGGGTCAACGGCCCCAGGCCGAGCGGATACGGCTCGAACGCTTCCTCGGCGAATGACCGCCGGAAGAGCTCGCGCCACGCCGACAACGGCCGTGGATGCTCGCCGCGATCGAGCCGGGCAAGCGCGCGCGAAGCCGACCAGCGTTCCGGCAACACGAGATCGAGGATGTGCACCGTCCCGTCGTGAGTCAACAGCTGAGCAACCTCATCGAGCACGCGGCGCGTTCCGTCGTCGTCGATGTGATGGAGCAGACTATTCATCAGGATGAAGTCGAAGCTGCGCGGCGGCGCGAAGACGCCGCTGGTCACATCGGCGACTTCGAACCGCGCACTCGGAAAACGTCGCCGCGCGTCCTCGATGTAACGAGGATTCAGATCGATGCCGAGGTAGTCTGCCCCGACGAAGAACGGCGCGTTCGTGCCGGGCCCGCAGCCGACGTCCAGCACTCGCCGCGCACGGCCGGCGAAGCCGCTCGCAAGCAACGGCGCGAGCTTCCGGGTTGCGAACGGCGCCTGCCACAGCCGGTAAATCGCCGGCCGCGCCAGCAACGTCGCTACTGCGCCTCGCTTTTCCATCGCACCTCGAACGGCCCGATCCGCCGCCCTTCGCGAAACCGCTGACGCAGCGATGCTGCGACAGGCTCGTCGACGGGCGGAGAGAACTCCGGGATATGGTTGATGACGACAACGTCGACGTCGCGAATCATCGTGTCGGGATCGGCGACGCCCTGGAAATCGTAGAAGCCGCGCGTCGGACTCCGCTTCCCCGCGAGAAAGTACACCTCCGGACAATCGGGCAACGCGTAAATCACGCCGCTTCGCGCGTGCTCGTCGATCAACTGCACGACCTGCGCATAGCCATCGGCATGGACGGCGGGAACATAAAGGTTCGCGCGCCGGGGCAGAAGCAGCTTCACTTCGCTGCGCCGCTCGTAGCGCTCGCCGAAAGTCGTGACCCGGCTCGTATTCAGCCAAACGACCGCGAACGCACTCAGGAACGCGAGCGCCGCGGCTGCAAACGGGAATTCGATCTCGCCCGAATCGAGCGACGCGCGAAAGCGCAGGAGAAAAACAGCCGCGAGCAGGACGAGAGGAGCGACGTAGCAGAAGTAGATGCCGAACGCGTAGGGGAACTGAATGAGCGTGCAGAACGAAGCGACTGCCATCACCGCAACGAGCTCGGAACGCCACCGCCCCTCGGCAGGGAAGCGAATCAACAGATACGCGGCGACGATCGTCACGCCGAGGAGCAACGATCTCACGGACCACCAGATGACGTCGTACAACGGCGCATCCGACGCGAACGCAATCGCCACGAGAGCGACGATCCCGGCGATGAACGCGGCAATCCGCGAGCGTGCTGGCAGCAGCGCGACGACGAGCGGCAACGCCGCGACCAATGTCCACAGCGGCGGCAGATCGAACGCAGCGAAGGTGAGACGTCTTTGCGGCGCGATGAAGACGCCGTCGATCAGCCTTCGCAGTTGGCCGGCCGCGATGTAGGGAACGACGAAACAGACGATCGGAGTTGCCACGCCCGCGGCCAGCAGTGTGACTCGACGCAGCAGCACGCCTGGAGGAGCAGCGCCGCGCCGCCATGTGTCGCAGGCAACGACGAAGCAGACGAGCGCCGCCGGCACGACGAAATGCGCGATCGACTCGATCGAGAGACGCTTGATGACGATGACGATCGGGAAGAGTGCGGCAAGGATGCTGCCCGCAATCACGAAGATCGCGCCGACGCGCGTCCGCTGGTTCCGTGCATCTTCGGCGTGCAGCAATACGACAAAGGCGGCGGCGACGAAGTAGAGACCGCTGATCTTTACGAGAATCGATAAACCGCCGCACAAGCCCGCAGCGACGATCCACCATTGCGCACGCGTGTCCAGCCATCGCAGCAATGCGAAGAGGCCGAACAGCGCAAAAAAGAGGTTGTACCAGGACGGCAGCGATGCGAAGTAGTTCGGCAGACTCCAGAGGATGCCCGCGCCGGTGACGGCCGCGGCCCACCACGGCGAAAGCGCGCGGCGTGCGATGGACCATAACGTCACGATGAACGGGATCGAGAACGCGTACAGAAGCCAGCGCAAGGTCGAGAGGCGCGTGCCGCCGATGCGAAACGCGAGCGCGTGGAGGTACGCCTGACCACCGGTATAGGGATCGTCGAAATCGATGTGCGGCCGCTCGCCCGCCAAAACCCGCTCCGCCGTTTCTCCAAGAAGACCTTCGTCGTGCGGTACCCAACCGGTGCGGACGAACGGCGCGAGGTAGACGAGCGACGCGAGGAGAAGGAGGAAGAGGACGACGGCTGGTCGCATTTGGGATGCGTCACTTGCACATCAACTGATAAACCCCGATCACGTCGTCGCGCACGTCGTCCAGGTCTTCCTTGATCTTCGTGACGACCGCCTGATATTCCGGCGAGCTTTGAAGCGGCTGGAGCCACGGGTGTTTGATCAGTGCGTACCAGGAGTGATTGCCGAGCTCCGCGCAGCGGCGGAGCCATACGAGCGCCTCGGCGTTGTCGCCGAGCTTCGCGTAGACCAGCGCGACGCGTAATGCGGCCCAGTGATTGCGCATCGCGTCCGCTTCGAATGTGCGGACCGCGGCGAGAGCTGCACTGCGATCGCCCTTCGCGGCGGCGATCATCGCTTTGAGACTCTTGCCGAGGTAGTGGCGCGGGGCGAGTTGGAGCGCGAGGTTCGCTTCCTTCTCCGCCTCCTGCAGATTGCCCTGAAGAATCAGCGCCGTGCCGCGAATGTCGTGGCCGGCGAGCTCGGTGTTCTTGTTGCTCAACGCGTACTGAGCATTCTCGATCGCGCCTTCGGCATCGATCGCGTTGATGTTCCAGTAGCCGCGCGTGAGCGCCTCGCTCGAGAGAGGGTCGATCTTCACCAGGCGATCGCCGACGCATTGCGCCATCTGCAAGTCGCCCGTCGACACGAAATACGTCACCAGCGAATGCAGCGCCTGCGTGTCCGTCGTCTCGAGACGCAACGCCGCGAGCACTTCGCGCACCGACTCGCGAAAGCGCGTGGGGTCGCGGACGAACACGCGTCCCAGCGCCAGATGCGCTTCCGGCAGATTCGGATCGAGCCGCACGGCCTGGCGCGCGTACCACTCCGCCTGCGCGAACTCTTCGGGCGACACCAGCGCTCGCGCACTGGCGAGCGACAACGTCGCCGCCAGATCGGCGTACGCCGCGGCGAACTTCGGATCGAGCGCGATCGCGCGTTTCAACGCCGCGATCTGCGCGTTGAGGTGTTCGGGGACAAAGCTGCCATTGAGCGCACGCGCGCGCAGATACTGTTCGTATGCTTTTGGATTCGACGAGCGCGGATCCGAGCGTGCGCCCTGGGTCTGCTCGATGCCGATCTTCTCGTTGAGTCCCGCCACCGTACGCGCCGAAACGTCGTCGATCAACTTCAACAGGTCGTCGCGGTTGCCGTCGACGCTGTCGGACCAGACCGAAAAACCCGTTCGCGAATCCGTCAGTTGCAGCGTCACGCGCACGAGATCGCCGGCGGCGAGGAAGTGTCCCTCGAGGATTCCGTCGACCTTCAACCTCTCGCTGGCGGATCGCGTGTCCGTCTTCGATCCCTGATACTCCAGCACCGCCGACGTCGGCCGCACCTGCAGCGAGGGGATCTTCTGCAGCTTCGTCACGAGAGCGTCCGCGAGGCCGACCGACAGGAATTCGTCACGCGTACTGTTCGCGATGTTGCGCAGCGGAAGCACGGCCAGCGAGCGAATCGGCGGGGGCGCGACGGTCGTCGTCGCCTTCGCGGAGTCGCTGGTGCGTTGTGCGATGAACACCGCGAACGCGACGACCAGCGCCGCGGCGATCGTGATGGCCACGCGGATCCAGCGCGGGCGTCGCATGGTGCGTCCGAGGGTCGTGCGCGTCGACGTCGTGGTCATCCGCACCGTCGGCGTGTCGATCTCGTCGAGGTCCGCGAGCAGTTCGCGCGCGCTCTGATAGCGATCGTCCGGCTCCTTCTGCAACAGCCGCGCGATGACGCGCGTGGCCGTCTGCGGGAACGAGGGATCGAGAGGATTGAACGATTCGGGCTCGCCGTCGCGGATCTTGTCGAGCACCATCAGCGGCGCTTCCGCGTTGAACGGCAGATGTCCCGCGGCCATGTGATACAGCACCACGCCGACGGAGAACAGATCGCTGCGAACATCGGCGTTGGCGCCGCGTGCCTGTTCGGGCGAGAGGAAGTGCAGCGTTCCGAAGAAGTGTCCGCTCGTCGACTCGAACGTCCGCTCGAGACCAGGATCGGTGACCGAGCGCGGGAGCGACTTCGCCAATCCGAAGTCGAGGATCTTCACCGTCCCGTTCTGCTCGACGATGATGTTCGCGCTCTTGATGTCGCGGTGGATGATGTTCTTCTCGTGCGCGGCCGCGAGTCCCGCCGCGATCTGTCGCGCAATCGTGAGGAACTCCGCGCCCTCGATGGGACGTCGGCGGATCCGCTGCGAGAGAGTTTCTCCCTCGCAATACTCCATGACGATGAAGGGGAGGCCCTCCGGCGTCTCACCGACTTCGTGAATCGTGGCGACGTTCTGATGGCGGATCGACGCGGCTGAGCGCGCTTCGCGAAGGAAACGACTCTTGCGGTCCTCGTACGCGAGCTCGCTCGCGTTGAGCACCTTGATCGCGACGTAACGGCCAAGACGTTGATCGCGGGCGAGATAGACCGTCCCCATTCCGCCCTTGCCCAGGATGCGAACGATCTCGAACCCATCGAACGTAGGAAGTTCTTCTGCCATGCGGATTTGGCCGACGCGCATTCTACACACGTAGGACGGGCTTAGCCCGTCCAGGGTGGGCGGGCTGAAGCCGCGCCCTACGTCATGGTCAAGACTCTGACCCGCTCGAGCGTCACGTGGGTTATATTCTCACCCGATCCCATGGCGACCATTGAAAGTGTCGTTCCCGACGTTCTCCTTCCGCCTAGGTATCAGATCCGCGCCACGCTGAAGCAGACGGCGGAAACCTCCGTCTACCGCGTGTTCGACGTCGCCGATCGGCGCGACGAAGCGATCAAGATCCTTCGTCACGAGATCCACGACCCTCAACAGTTCCTTCGTTTCAAGACCGAGTTCAACACGCTCGCATCGCTCGATCACGCGAGCGTGATCAAGGTCTACGACTTCGGCATCCTGCAGGACCGCTATCCGTTTTTCACGATGGAGTTCTTTGCAGGGAAGAGGATCACCGACTATTTCGACGGGCAGAGCTGGGACGCGTTGTACGACGTGATCCTGCAAATCGCGGCGGGACTCCATCACATCCACGGCTGCGGCATCGTGCATCTCGATCTCAAGCCGTCGAACATCCTGGTGAGCGACGACGGCATCGCGAAGATCATGGACTTCGGTCTCGCGATCGAGAGCCGTCAGGTCTTCGATCGCCAGATCCGCGGCACGCTGCACTACATGGCGCCCGAGGTGTTGAAGCAGGATCGCGTCGACTCGCGCGCGGATCTCTACGCCCTCGGCATGACGCTGTACGAGACCGTCACCGGCGCGCTGCCGGGCTACGGCCGTCCGTCGATCGAAGTGATCCGGATGCACCTCGACGAAGAGATCCGCCGTCCGGCGTCGATCAATCCGCGTGTGCCGGATGCGCTCGATCAGATCATCATGAAGCTGCTCGAGAAGGATCCGCGGCATCGCTTTCCGACTGCCGCCGCGCTTCTGCAGGCCGTCGCCGACGCCGCGGGACGCAAGGTGCCGCACTCGGATCTCATCGCCGGACGCGGAGAGCTCTACGCGGCGCCGCTGATCGGACGCAAAGCGGAAGTCGAGCAGCTCGGTGCGCTGATGGCCGATGCGCGCGACGGCCGCGGTAACGGCGTGATCCTCGCCGGCGCGGAGGGGATGGGGAAGAGCCGCATCATCCGCGACGCGACACTGCGCGCGCAGCTCGACGGCGCGCGCGTGTTCTGCGGACGTTGTCCCGTCAATCGCAAAACGATCTACGCGCCGTTCTTCGAGATCTTCCAGCAGATGGTGCTGGCGGTGAATCCCGAAGCCGACGTCGCCGAGGAGATCCGCCGCATTCTGCGACCGGTCGTCGCCTCCGCTGGTCCCGATACCGCGCCGCCGCAGACGGGCCAGAAATACCGGCTCTTCAATCGGATCGTGCAGTCGATGCAGGACATCTACGGATTCCTCACCGTCGGCAGCGAGACCGCCGGCTCGCCGCTGATCCTCGTCATCGAAGATCTGCAGTGGGCCGATCCGTCGACCACGGAGCTCTTCTCGTTTCTCGTCGGCGAGGCGAAGCAGAACAAGCTGCTCGTCATCGGCACGCTCACGCTCGAGACCGGGGGCGAGGCGGCGATCGAGTCGGCGTCGCCGAATCTCTCGTTCTGGGAGCAGAACGCGCGCGACGCGTCATTTCCGATCATCCGCGTCGATCCTTTGACCGAAGGTCTCGTGCGCGAGCATCTGCAATCCCTGCTCGGCCAGATGACCGTGACCGACGAGTTCGCGCGCTGGATGTTCTGGGAGTCGGCAGGCACGCCGCTCAACATTCGCCGCATCGTCGACTACCTCATCGCTCACGGGTACCTGACCTGGAAGCCGAGCGGCTGGACGGCGGACATGGCGCACATCGGAACGCTGCGGATGCCGGGCGGGTTCGGCTCGATCCTGATGGAGCGCGTCGAGACGCTGGCGCCGCCGGAGCGGGGGATTCTCGAGATCGCGTCGGTGTACGGCGAATCGATGGAGCTCGATCTGCTGCGGCGAGTCTCGGACCTCGACGCGGAAGCGACGTACGCCGCGGTGCGCGCACTCGATCGCGATCGGCTCGTCGACGAATCGAACGACGGCAAGACCATCGCCTTCCCGCAGATCCACCTGCGCGACGCGGTGTACAACTCGATGCCGGAGCGGCGCCGGATCGAATTGCATCTGCGGATCGCCGAGGCGCTCGAGCCCGCGTCGAATGACGGATCGACGCAGCTCACCGGGCAGGTCGCGTATCACTTTTCGCGCGCCAACGACATCGAGCGCGGCACGCGCTACTCGATCGAGGCGGGCGATCTCGCGACGCGCACGCTCGCGCACGAAGAAGCAACGGAGTTCTATCGCGTCGCGCTGGAAATGATGGACCTCGGCGGAGTGGAAGAAGCGCGCAAGGCCGAGGTGCGCGAGAGTCTCGCGGATGCGTACTACCGCCGCGACGACTATCGCAGCGCGATGCACGCGTATCAGTTCCTGCTCAAGAGCATCCAGAGCCGGCATCCGGACGACATCGCGAACGTCGACGTCGCGCGGGTGATGAAGAAGGTCGGCAAAGTGCTGGCGCGCCGCGGCGACATGGAAGCGGCGATGACCTACTACCACAGCGCGCTCGCGATCTACGAGCGCCTCGGCATGACGGTCGATGTCGCGGAGACGCTGAACCGCATGGCGTTTCTTCACCGCATCCGCGACGATCTCGATAACGCACACTTCTACGCCGATCGCGCGCGGACGTTGCTCGAGTCGCTGCCGCCGACGGCGGTGTACGGCTACGTCCAGAACATGCTCGGCCTGATCGAGTTCTCGCGCGGCAACTGGCAGAGCTCGCGCACGATCTTCGAGGAGGCTGCGGCGATCGGCGAGCGTCTCGCCTCGGAGCAGTTGCGCAAGGTCGCGTCGATGAACCTCGGCAACACGCTCTGGAAGCTGGGCGATTGGGAGCCGGCGCTGCAGCACTACCGCAGCATCCTCGAGCGCTGCGAGGAAGAGGGCGATCTGTGGGACCTCGCCACCGCGTACAGCAATGTGGGTGTGGTCGAGTACGGGCGCGGAAACTTCCACGCCGCCGCGGAGCTGTTCGAGAAGTCCGTGCGCATCGACGAGAAGATCGGCAATCTGGAGCACGAGGCGCTGGCGCGGGAGAACCTCGGCGACGCCCTGGAGATGCTCGGCCGCTGGGATCAGGCGGCGGAGCAGTTCCGTCGCAGCGTCGGCATCGAAGGCTTCGACGAGTCGCGTCCGTCGCGCCTGTCGGTTTACGTCCCGATGGCGCGTCTGACGAAGAAGCGCGGCGACATCGCCAAGGCGCTCGAGTACGCGCAGAAGGCGCTCGCGGCCGGGGAGCGCGGTCGCGATGAGGATCTGATCGCGGAGGCGGCCTACGTGCTCGCGTCGATCGAGGACGAGCGCGGAAACGCCGAGGAGGCGGAGCGCTATCTCGATCGCGCGATGAAGATCTTCGATGCGAACCACACGCTGCACGGGCTCCTGCGCGCGCATACCGCCGCGGCAGTACTCGTGCTGCAGAAGGGCGATCTCGACAAGGCGATGGAGCACGCGGACCGCGGCGAGCAGATCGCGCGTCAGCTCGGCGACCGCTTCTCGCTGGCGAAGAACGACTGGGCGCGCGCGAAGATCGACAGCGCGCGCGGAGAGCGCGAGGCCGCAGCGGCAAAGTTCGAATCGGTGCGCGCGGTGTTCGAGGAGCTCGACACGCCGTACGAGCTGGGGCGGCTGCTGTTCGACGTCGGCCTGTTGCGCGAAGAGCCGGAAGACGCGACGCAGATGATCCGCAGCGCGATCCGCATCTTCGAGCGTCTCAACGCGACGCACGATCTCGAGCGCGCGCGCGGCGCGCTGTTCCGCATCAAGCCCGCGGGGAAGGCGCCGGATTCGGGCGTGGTCGGGCTGTACGAGATCGTCAAGATCATCAACTCCACGCTCGATCTGCAGGAAGTGCTCAATCGCGTGCTCGACGTCTGCGTGCGCCGTCTGCGCGCGGAGCGCGGGATGATCATTCTGCTGGATCCGCTGACCGGTGCGCTGCGGACGCGCGTCGTGCGAAACATTCGCGACGGCGAGCAGGAGTCGAAGCGCTCACCGCAGTCCATCGTCAAGGAAGTGATTCAGTCGGGACAGCCGGTGATGTCGGCCGACGCGCGCGCGGACGAACGCTTCACGGAGTCGGAGTCGGTGATCGCGGAGAACATCGTCTCGATCCTCTGCGCGCCGCTGATCATCAAGGAGCGAATCTCCGGCGCGATCTACATCGATCACCGCCAGGCGCGGCAGCTCTTCTCGCAGAGAGACCTCACGTTCCTCGAGGCGTTCGCGGACCAGGCGGCGATCGCGATCGAAAACGCGCGCCTGTACGAGGAGCTGGAGGAAGCGCGCACGCGGCTGTCGCTGGAGAACGAGACGCTGCGCCGCGAGGTGCTCGTCGAAAAGCATCTCGACTCGATCGTCGGCAGTTCGGAGGCGGTGGCGAAGATTCAGTTCGCGATCCGCAAGGCGTCGTCGGGATTTTCGACGGTGCTGCTGCGCGGCGAATCGGGTACAGGCAAGGGTCTCGTGGCGCGGATCATTCACAACATCGGGCCGAGGCGGAACGGGCCGTTCATCAAGTTCAACTGCGCCGCACTGCCGGAGACGCTCGCGGAGTCGGAGCTGTTCGGCCACGAGAAGGGCGCGTTCACGGGCGCGGACCGGCGGAAGCTCGGCCGCTTCGAGCTGGCGAACAACGGCTCGATCTTCCTCGACGAGATCGGGAAGATGACGCTCGCGATGCAGGCGAAGCTGCTGCGCGTGGTGGAGGACAAGGAGTTCGAGCGCGTCGGCGGAACGCAGACGATCAAGACGGACGTAAAGATCATCGCCGCGACGAACCTCGATCTGGAAAAGGCGATCGAGGAGGGCACGTTCCGCGAAGATCTGTTCTATCGGCTGAACATCATCCCGATCGTGCTGCCGCCGCTGCGCGAGCGGAAGGACGACATCCCGCTGCTCGCCGAGTATTTCATCCGCAAGATCTGCCGCGACCTCGGCATCGACAACAAGCGCCTCGAGCCGGGCGTGCTCGATCTGTTCGTGCGCTACGACTGGCCGGGCAACGTCCGCGAGCTCGAAGCGACGCTGCACCGCGCGATCGTGATGTCGAACGGCGACATGGTCACGAAGAACGAGTTCTATAACTTGTACCCATCGGAGCCCACGGCGGCGGTGCTTCCGGTCAGCGGACCGACGTCGATGCCGAGCTCGATTCTGAATCCGCTCGTCGGCACGATGGAGATCACCAGCGACATCTACGACGAGGTGATGAGCGCCGTCGACAAGCAGCTGATCCTGCGCGCGCTGGAAAGCTCCGGCGGCCGCATCCGCGAAGCCGCCCGACGCCTCGGCCTCGCGCGCAATACGCTGAAGTCGAAGATCCAGAAGTACGGCATCGCGGTGCGGGAGTAGCCCCCGGCTTCAGCCGGGGGAACGAGGAGCGGTGTTGGATCCGAGCCCGCGTAGCGGGCGGTAGATTCTGTCGTCCGCTACGCGGACTCTCACGGGTCCTGCGCCGAATCCCCCGGCTGAAGCCGGGGGCTATTGATCAGCGTTAACGCGTCACCCGGCCGGCGACGCCGAGGGTGTCGAGGCCAAGCAAACGCGCGTCGAGGAACAAGTCATCGATCGCGACTCCTCCGAGATCCGCAAGCGGGATGTCGATCTCCAGCGAGGTCGCGCCGACATTGAGCTGGCGCGCACCTTCGGCCCACGCGAGACTGTTGCCGTCGCGGTCGGCCACGATGACGTCGAAGCGATACGAACCGGCGTGAGCAACATCGGTCGGAACGCTCACGTGCAACATGTCGCCGACGACTTCCGTGCGGATTCCGCCAAGGCGCGCGGAGCCGCGTTCGGCGACGAGCTCTCCCGAGCCCGTGCGGGCGAAGCGGACGCCGTTCGCGTTCGCGCCTTCCGCGTCGAAGCGCACCTGCCACGCGCCGGGGATCTGAGCAGGGAACTCGGTGAGAGTGACCTCGTACACGCCGTTGCCGCGATCGATGAGAGCGATCGATTCGAAGGTTCTACCGTTCGGCGATGCGAGCCGCGCCGTCACCTTCGCGCCGGTCAGCGGCGCGTCGCCGTCGCGCAGTTCCGCGTGCAGCGTCACCGGTTCGCCGGGCTGGCGAGAGAGCGGAGCGGCCCATGTCGACAACGTCAACAAGCTTTCCGGCTCCGCGGCGACGATCGTCGCGGATCCCTCGACGTCGAGTGAATAGCTGGCGGGCGTCGTACGCATCACGTGAAGCACTTCGTCCGCGCCCTCTTCGAAGCGGCGCAGGCCGCGCTCGATCGAGCCGCGATCGGTTGGCGCCAGCATCGCGCCCGTCGGCGTGCGAAGACGCGTTTTCACATTCTCCGGTCCGATCGCCCAGATGAGCATTCCGCCGGCGCCCGTCGCGGGTAGTTCGATCGATCCTGACTTCGACACCGCGCGCGCGAACATTCGCGAGACCTGCGCGGGTGCGTGTGCGTCCGGTTGCTGATAGCGAGTGCCGGCTTCGAAACGTCCGGTGATGTCGGCGGCGAATGCGGCCGGCGCGAGCGAGAGGAGAAGCAGCAGTGTTTTCTTCATCGTCGTCTCCTCAGAAGTCCGTGGCCAGCGAGTCGCCGATCTTGCGGTAGTCGTTGCGGCGGTTGTGATGGTGATTCGCGAGCGTCGTGAACCAGACCACGCCGACCGCCTGCGCGCTGTACTGCGAGACCATGCCGTCGTCTTCACCGGGCATCCCCACGACACCCGACAGCGTGGCCAGTCCGTAGTCCTCGGAGTGGATGTAGTCGTTCCACAATCCCGTGCCGGCGATGTTGTAGATCGTCTTCGGCAAGGCGGGACGTCCGGACGTGCCCTTGAGGTAGTACGTGTTGTAGTAGCTCATCGACGATGTCGTGCAGTTCTTCGTCGAGTCGGTGTTCTGGCCGACGAGATCGACCATCCATCCCGTGAGCCACGATCCCGACAATGTCCCGGCGAGGTTCGCCGCCTCGGAACCTTTGTTCGGAGGCGCGATCGAGTTCACCCAGCGGATGCGGTTGATGATCGGCTGATAGCGCGAGTCGTAGGTCGGGTTCGAGAGGATCCAGCGGATCACCACGCCGCCGAACGAATGCGTCTCGATCACGATGTCGTCGATCGCGTTCGCATTCATCCAGTTGTAGATCTGCCCGGCCACCTGACCGCCCGCGACCCACATGTACTGCGTGCCGTCGTACGCGCAGATCAGGTGAGGAATGGTGAAGCCCTTCGTCGTCGCGCGGATCATGTCTTCGCCCCAATAGGCGCGCGCGACGCTGTACTGCGCGAGGTTCGACCCTCCCTTGCCGTGAATGAAGACGACGCCGGTCTTTGCGAAAAGCGAGGTGCTGGCGAACAGAGCGACTGCGAGAGAGAGCAGAACCGTCCGTTTCATGCTTCCTGTTTCCTCCTGTGTGGAGGGCCGGACACTTCAACAAAGATGCCGTACGTGTTTTCAATGAGTTACGCGTTTCGAGGGTCGCGCATTGAACCTTTCGGGCCCTGAATGAGGGTTCATTCTTGATCGCCAGGGTCGAGTTTTAGGCCGGCCTACGCGTCCAGTACAGTTGCGAGCGCTTCCAGCAACGTCCCAATTGCATACGGCTTCATCAGACACGCGACACGCGGCTCGAGAAGGAGCTCATCGAGTCGCGTGTGGTCGGTGTGGCCGGTCGAAAAGACAACGGGAAGCGTCGGGTGCATCGCGGCAATGGCGGCAAACACGATCCTACCGTCCATGTCCGGAAGTCCAACGTCGAGCACGACCGCGTCCGGGACCGACGTCCGCAGCGAATCGAGAGCGGCCTGGCCAGTCGCCACAGACGTAACCGCGTAGCCTTCCGCTTCGAGCAGCATTGCAATTCCCGTCGAAACGAGTGGGTCGTCGTCGACGAGGAGGATCTCGCGGCGTGAAGCGAGAGGAATGAAGAGATGGAACGTCGCACCTTCGCCAGGAGTGCTCTCCACGAAGATCTCGCCGCCATGGCGGAGCACGACCTGCTGCGCGACGGCGACTCCGAAACCCATGCCGCCGCGCTTCGCCGCGGAGAGCGGCTCGAACGCCTGCCGCAGCACCTCCGCGGAGTACCCTCGGCCCTGATCCGAGATCGTGAAATGCACGTAGCGGCTCGGATCGTCGACGACGCCGAACGCGAAACTCGCTGACTTCGGCTCGCGCCGCGCCGACAGCGCAATCTCCCCGCCGTTCGGCATCGAATCCCGCGCGTTGAGCAGCAGCGTCAGGAAAACCTGTTGGAGCTGACTCGCGTCCGCGTCCATCCACAGTGGCTCGGCGTCGATCGCGACGCGATGCGCGGGCTCGAGCATCGAGCGTGCCTCGGTGTCGACGGCGCGCAGCCATGCGGCTACATCCACCATCGCGCGGACCGGCTCGGCCGCATCCGTGAAGCGAAGAATGTCTTCGGAGATGCGGCGCCCGCGGTTGACGGCCTTCGCGATGTGATCGAGCGCGGTCTCGATCTTCTGCGGTGACGACGCGCGGCGGAGGACATCGACGAACGGCGCGATGCCCATGAGGACGTTGTTGAAGTCGTGCGCAATGGTCGCCGCAACGCGCCCGACGTTCTGCGCGGCGCGTTCGCGGGCCGCTGCTGCCTCGACCTCGCGACGCACGGTCGGAGCGAGCCGGCCGAGACGGTCTCTCAATACGTAGTCGGCAGCGCCGTTGAGGAGCGCTTCGATCCCGCGCGCTTCCTCCTTCGCGTCGACGACAAGGACAAGCGGGACTTCAGGAGCCGAGGTGCGCGCGATCTGCAGCACGTCGAGGTCGTAATCCGCGATGATGGCCGCCCACTCTCCCTGTTCGATCGCGGCACGCGCTTCGTCGACGTTCGATGCCGAGGTCTGTTCGAGCTCCAGGCCGCTCCGACGCAGCGACTCCGCGGCACGGGTGATGTCGCTGGTTTCGCCGATGAACAAGACTCGTTTTTCCAGGTCGCGAGTGTGGACGTCGCGCAGGCGAACCTCGTGAAGGGAGGACGATTTGATTTTCCGGGCCATCGATGCTGAGCTGAGACACCTATCGTAGCCACGCGGCCAACATTGCTGCATCAGCGGCGCCCGCGACTTCGTGTAGGACGAAGGCTCACGTAACTCATCCGTTACACGAGCGAGCTCCGAATCGCGTAACCGATGATGTCCGCGTTCGTCTTGAATCCGGTCTTCTCCATGATGCGCGTCCGGTAGGTGCTCACGGTCTTCACGCTCAGATGCAGCGTCTCGGCGATGTCCGTCGGCGTGCGTCCGAGGGCGATGAGGCGGAAGACTTCGAACTCGCGCGACGACAGCCGTTCATGCGGAAGCTCGTTGCCGCGCGTCACTTCCTCGGCGAGCAGTCCGGCGAGACGGGGCGTGATGTATTTCGCACCGGACGCGACTGTCGCGATCGCGTCGAGGATCTCCTCGGGACTGCTGTCTTTCTGGATGTAACCGTTCGCGCCCGCACGCAGCGAGCGCACCGCGTACTGCTCCTCCGGATGAATGCTCAGCATCAGAACGGGGAGTGTGAACAGCTCGCGACGAACCTGCGCGAGCAGCTCGAAGCCGCTGCGCTCGGCCAGCGTCACATCGAGGACCAGCACGTCGAAACGCTCGCGACGCAGTGCGGCAAGGAGCTCCTCTGCATTCGAGGCCTCAGCGGCGACGCGCCATCCCGGGCGCATCGCGGCGATTTGATGGAAGCCCTTTCGTACGATTGCATGATCGTCCGCGACGATTAATTTCATTCGACGTCTGCCGTGAACGGTATCGAAGTGAATGCAGTCAGGGAAATCGGACGAACACCGCCATCCCTGTAGGTAGCCGTCCTACAGACACCAATCAGAGGCAAATGTGGCGTCACCTATCGTGACGCGATCAGCGCGTCGAGCCCGGCGCGCTTCAGGCGATTCGCCGCGTGTACTGCCTCGTCTCGCGACGCGTAAGGACCGGCGCGCACGATCGTCAGCGGTCCCGTCTCTTTCACAATCACTTCGATACCCGCGGCCCGCGCGCGCTCCGCCGTGGCCGTGGCATTCGCGCGCACGCGATAGACGCCGATGTCGACGAACGTCATCGACGGCGAAGGGTTGCTCGCGGTGACTCCAGGAGTCACGGTCGCGGGTCGATCGAGATCTGCATTGAGATCAGCATTGAGATCAGCATTGAGGTCGACATGGATCGAAGCCGGTCCGTTCGGCAGATCGACGCGCTGCTCGACGCCGTCGGCGACGAGCGTCATGGCGCCCGCAGGCAGCAAACGAAACGTGAACTGTCCCGCTTCGTCGGCGCGCACTTTCATTCCGGGGGGACGAACCTCGACCGTCGCGTGGGGCGTGGTGCGACCGCTGATGGTGCGATGTGCGCGCAGCACCAGCGCGGTTCGCGCGGGCTTGTCGCGGTCGAGCACGACCGAGCGCGTCTCGATCTCGGCAAGCGAATAGCCGGGTGCCACGGACTCGGTGACGACCGAGAGTTGCCATTCGCCCGGCGGCGCGGCGACGGTGAACCCGCCGTCGCTTTGCGTCGTCGAGGTGATGCGTTGCGTGCCGCGTGCGAGAAGCACCCGCACACCGGCGATGCCGTCTCCGGCGTCGCTGGTGATGGTGCCGAAGAGACGCGCCGGCGTGATCGCGACGCCGAACGAAAGCTTGTCGCCTGACTCGGCTTCGACGCGCGACGGTGTGGTGAAGTACGCGCCGGGAGCGTCGGGGACACGCGCAACGACGCGATGCGTGCCGCGCGCGACGCGGTTGAATGCGAACGTGCCGTTCGGCGTCGTCTTCTGTTTCTTTCCGTCGAGCTCCACCTCGCCGGCGATGCCACTGCCGTCGCTCACGCCGTCGAGATCTTCGTCCACGAAGAGGATGCCGGAGATCGTGCCGTTGTCGCCGCCGAACAGCGACGGGAATCCGTCGAAGCGTTGCCGCACGCCGATCTCGGCGATCGGTTGCACGCGCGTCTCCTGTCCACGGATTTCCGTGCGCCAGTACGACCAGGATGCGTAGAGGTCCGTGGCCGAGGTCAACCGGCGCGCGTAGGAGATGGTGGCGATGGTCGTCGTCCTCCGCGAGGCCACGCTCTCGATCACGTTGCGAAGCAAGCGAGCGCGGATCTGTTGTCGGCTCGCGCTCGCAGAGAGCCACGAGGTCTCGAAACCGAGCTGCGTGCGCGTGGGCGCGAGGTCGATGGTGATTCCCTCGATGAATCCGAGCTCCGCGAGCTCGGCGTGCTCGCGCAGTGCGCGCGCGACGTCGGCCGGCGTCGTCGCATAGATTCCGAGCTCCGCGAGCGCGAGCGCAAGGTCGGGACGCTCGGAGAAGATCAACTCGACCGTCGGCACGTTCTGCTGACGATCGACGTAGGCGCTGGTGTAGAAGCGGCCGAGCGTCGCACGGCCTGCGACGCGGAAGCCGTGGCCACCGCGGTTCGTGTGCGAGTGCGAGTAGCGATAGAGCGCGCTGACGCCCGCTCGCGCGAAGTCGAGTCGCACGCCCGCGGGAATCGTCACCGCACGATGGCCGTCGAAATCGGCCCACGACGCTCCGCCGGTGAAGGCAAGGATGTTTGTCGCGCGGTGCTCGAGATCGCCCGATGCTCCGATGATGCGTGCGCCGGCCGTGTCGGTAGCCGATGCCGAGGCGGCGAACGACGAGCCGCGGCCGCCGTACTCGCGTGTCCATGCGGCGTCGCCGAAGAATCCGCGCGGCGTCCTGCCCACGGACGCGAAATCTTCCGGGCGATAACGCAACGCCGAGCGTACGCGATCGTTTTCGTCGTCGAACGTCACCTCGGCGGATGCGCCGATCGCGCCGCCGCTGTATCCGAGCTCGCCGCGCACGCCGAGGCGTTCGGGATCGGTGTAGTCGTAGAGGAGTGAGGCGATCGTGCCTTCGCCGCGGATCGCGAAGAGCGACGGCGTGAGCGTGGAGCGCGGACCGGTGCGGAACACGTAGCCGCCGCCGGCGACGAGCTCGCGCTCGATCGGAATCAGGAAGGAACGGTACGCCGCGTACGCGGTGTATCCCGCATGCAGGCGCCAGTGGTCGTCGAGGTAGTGCACGCCACGCAACGGCGTGGAAGTCATGGTGAGCGGCGAATGATCGACGTCGCGGTCGAGCAGCGTCAGCTCGCGCTTGCGTCGAATGAGGCGAATGGAAGCGGACGCGATGCTCGTCCTCGCATGGTCGCCCTGCGGCTTCCGCTGATAGACGGTGCGCACGTGCGCCTCGGTGCGCTGCGTCCTGGTCTCGCGCGAGACGCTCACGCTGTTGTCGATCTCGCCTGCAGCGCTCGAGTAACGCACCTCGGCAGTGCCATTGTCGCGTTTCGGCGCAGTCGCGGCGGTGTTCAGCGTCCCGCCGCGCCGCTTCACGATCACCTCGTACGGATGCTCGCCGGTGACGCCGGTGACGATCACCGTCGTGCGCCCCGGCGCGCGTCCATAGAGCATCACGTTGCCCTGCTGCACCGACGCGTCGACGATCGAAGCGTCGATCGCCCACGCGGCGGTGATGCCGAACATCTGCACCGACTGCGTTTCGTTGACATTGATGGTGAGTGTGCGTGTTTCCGCAGAAGCGGTCGTCGCGCCAACGACCAACAATGCGATGAGCAGACTCTTCATCGGATTTCCACTTCCGCCGAGCGAGTCAGCGTGCCGCCGTCGTAGTCGTAGGTGATGAGCACCTTGTAGCGTCCGGGACCGAGCTCGCCTCCGTAGTCGCCGCCGAGGGTGGCCGACTCGCCGGGAATCAGCCGGTGCGGCTTCAGCTCGGACTTGCCGACGAGAGCGCCCTTCGCATCGAGCACGGCGATCACGCCGCGCGCGACGAGCGGTTCGCGTCCCGAGTTCGTGCACGACTGGGTGATGCCGAGGTTCGTCGCATTGCTCTGCGGTCGCACCTGGGGCGCCGTCGCGGTCAACACGACGTCGTTCGAAACGGAGAAAGTCAGAAGCGTTCCGAGCGACGCGAGCATCGGCACGTTGCCGCTCATGATCCGATTCGTGCCGCGGAAGAGCGCCACGACCGCGCGTTGCGACGTATCCGGCGGCAGAGTGACGGTCACACGCACCGCGACGCTCTCGCCCGGCGACACCTCGACGTGCCTTGGAGAGAAGACCGCGGTCGCCGCGATGCTTCCTGGAATCGTTCCGGCTTCGACGAACGTGCGTTTCCCTTCGCGTGCGATCACGTCCTGTGCGACGAGATCGAACGAGAAACTTCGCGAGGTGCCGTTCGTCAGCCTGAGCGTCTGCGTCGTGCTCTGTCCATGCTCGCCGCGAAGCATGACCACGGCGGGGCTGAGACTGACAGCGCCGTCCTCCCCGGCGGAAGCACCGAAGGCGAGAAGGACGGTGATGAAGAGAATCGTCGTTCGGGCCATCGTCACTCCGTCGTGGCTTCCCAGCCAATCGATGCTTGCAAAGGTCCTTCGGAGGCGGTGACCGGTACTTCGATCTCGATCCGGTGCACCACGGAGATGCCGATGGGCGCGTAGCGCCGGATCACTCGCGGAGCGGTCGTGAGCGTGATGCCGTCGATGCGGATCGTCGCGCGAGGATCGGCCGTCTCCAGGAACGCGCGCAGCGTGACCGTGCCGCGAGGTTCCTGCGCAGGCTCGCCGATCCGCAGCGTCACCGTGCGCGTCGATCTCGCCGCGCGGCGGCCACCCGTCGACACGATCGTCCCGGCATCGACGATCCCGCCGGTGCCGAGGAAAACGATTGTGAGGGGAGGGGCGGGTGGGGAGACCGTCAACACGCGGCGACGGCCTCCCGCAGCAGAGGAGATCGGCAGGAGAGTGGAGAAGAGAAAGAGGGCAATCGCGATGGCGGATGACTTGCGCGTGCTCATCGACTTGTCCTCGGCGTGTGTGCGGTTGTGAGGGTCAGTTCGAAGTGGCGGTGAAGTTGATCGCGTTGTCGATCGCGGCAGCGGAGGCCGAGTCGGCGACGACGATGTCCCACGAGTACGAGCCGGTGGAGGCGTACGTGCCGGTGGACGTCAGCGTCGCGGCGGCGGAATCGCTCAGCGTCGAGCCGTTCAGCTTCCAGGTGATGCCGCTGGCGGGCGCGGAGCCCAGCTGCGCGGTCAACGTATAGTCGGTGCTGGTGAGGTTGGCCTTGTCGACCTTGACACCGACTGTCGACGAGAGCGTCCAGTTCGACGCGCCGCGTGCGAGGGTGAAGCCGGTCGGTGCCGAGCCGTACTTGCTGATGGTTCCGAGGTTGGACGTGGCCGCGGCCGTGCCGAGGCCGCTGGTCGTGCCGCCGGCCGATTCGATCGTCAGGTTGATCGAGCTATCGACCGTGGCGATCACGGTGAGCGTGCCGGAGCTCGTGTCCGCCGACGCCATCGTGGCCGTCATCATCAGGGCTGCTGCTGCCAAAGTGAGTCTTTTCATTGTTTTCTGCTCCTTCGTTTTTTGGTACTCGTGTATGAGTCCGGAAGGAGCGGGGGAAAAATACATGGCGGGAGAAGAATGTTTCTCGCTCGCGTTACGGAACGAGACTCGCGCGAACGGCGTAGGCGACGATGTCCCCGTTCGAGCGGAAGCCGGTCTTCTCGAGGATGCGCGCGCGATGCGTGCTCACGGTCTTGACGCTGATGGCTAGCGCGGCCGCGATGTCTCGGGTGGCCTCTCCGCGCGCCAGGCGGTAGAAGACCTCCAGTTCGCGCGTCGACAGGCGGTCGTGAGGCGCGGCCGAACCGGGCGACGAGAGCTCGTTGGCGATGAGCTCGGCGATGCGGGCGCTGACATGCGTGCATCCCGACGCCACGCGCTCGATGGCATCGACGATCTCGTCGGTCGATGCGCTCTTCTCGATGTAGCCGCGCGCGCCCGCTCGAAGGGCGGCAATGGCGTAATGGTGCTCGGGGAGGGAGCTGAAGATCAGGACCGGAAGGGCAGGTTGAGCACGGTGGATTTGCGGGAGCAACTCGAGCATGCTTCGATCGCTCAGCCGAAGGTCGGTCACCAACACGTCAAACGCGTTTTGCCGGAGCATTTCGAACAACTGCTCCGCGCTGTGCGCCTCCGCGGGAGCGCCGTTGGCGCCCCGACGGCCGATGATGAGCTGCAGTCCCATCCGAACGATCGGATGGCCTTCGGCGACTAAAACCTTCATCTCTCACACTCGGCAGACACTCATTCGCGACAATTTTGGACTTAGACCCGTCCTTATGGTAATCCATTCATTACTCATCGTGGTCGCTGAACGGTGTCGTTGCGGCGAAAAAGTTATGCCGTCCTTCCGCAAAGACGGTTGCCAAGCCCGGAGAGATGGCCGATCCTCAGGCCTTAGGGATTTCCGTCCCTGCCTTTCCCACTTCGAAACCGCTATGGACAGAGCTCGCATGCTGGCGATAGCGCAGGCGTTGCGCGACAGACACCGGACTCTCATGGAGACGTTGGGCCAGGGAGAGGTACCGGCCGTTGACGATCTCGTACGCCAGGATGACGACTGGAGCGAGATGATCGAGTGGCTCTCCGTTCAGGACGAGAAGCTCCAGGAGACGGGGGACATGCTGTCGCATCGCATCAACAACCTGCTGATGGCGGTGCAGACGACCTGCGATTACCTCTCCGAGACTCCGGACGACGGCCTGCAGCGGCTTCGCGAGAGGATGTGCGCTACGGTCGTCTCCGGGAAGAGCGCGCTCGAGGAAGTTCGGACCCTCCTCCACAGCCTCCGTTAAGCGACTGGCACGCGCTTTTCAAAGTGCGGAGTTATGCAAGGCCACCGTGCCGTGGATCCTCCTCTACTCCTCATCGAAGACAATCCGGCGGACGCGGCCCTGATTCAGATCCTGCTGCGACGCGAGGGAGACGCGTTGTGCTGGGTCGATCGGCTGAGCAGCGGTCTCGAGATCATTCGCAACCAGCAGGTCAGCGAAGTGCTGGTCGATCTCAACCTGCCGGACAGCAACGGCATGAGCACGCTGGCGACGATCCGCAGCGCCGCGCCCGATTTGCCGGTCGTCGTCATCACCGGCGCCGATGATCCGGGCATGGCCCAGGAGGCGATGCGCGCAGGGGCGACCGACTATCTCGTGAAAGGGCGCTTCGACGCGGACACGATCCTGCGCGTCGTTCGCCTCGCGCGCGAGCAGGGAGAGGCCGCGCGCCATTGCATCTTCGTGGAGAACCGTACCCGCGCGATCGTCGATGCGTTGCAGGAAGGTCTGGCCGTGCTCGACGAGAACGCCGTGCTGACCTTGGTGAACCGCGCGCTGGCTGGTTACCTCCAGCGGTCTCCCGGCGAGTTGCTCGGTACCTCGCTCTTCGACTATCTCGATCCGCGGAACGCAACCATCGTCCGGCGGCACCTGAAGCGACCGCCGGTGGGCAGGAAGCACCGTGACGACGTCTCGATCGTGCGGCCCGACGGGACGACGGTGACCTGCAGCGTTTGCGCGTCGCCGTTGTTCAACGCGGACGGCGCGTTCGCCGGCTCCGCGATCACGCTCATCGCCAAAAAAACCGCTCTACCCGGCACCGGGAGCGTCGGCACCGAACAGAGCCTCCGGTTGTCCAGTCTCGGGAGCATGGCCGCCGAGGTCGCGCACGAGTTCAACAACGTGCTCATGGGGATCCAGCCCGTCGCGGAGGTGATCGAGCGCACTTCGAGCGATGAGCGTATCCGGAAGGCCGCGACTCAGATCGAAAGAAGCGTGCTGCGCGGAAAGACGGTCGCGGAAGACATCCTCCGCTTCACCAGTCCGAAGCCGCCCGCGCTGGTGCCTCTGGCCGTCGCGCCCTGGCTGGAGACGGTGATCGAGCCGGAGTTGCGCGTGCTCCTGAACCACAAGATCGATCTGATCGTCGAGGTCGCGCCCGACCTGTGGGTCCTGGCCGATCCGACTCAAATCGCTCAAGTGCTGGTCAATCTCACGATGAACGCGAAACATGCCATGCCGAAAGGCGGGCAGCTCCGCATCCGCGTGCGGCGATGCGGCCCCGGTGAACGCTTCGCCTTCGGTGTCCTGCCGGCGTCGGAACGATTCGTTCAGTTCGAGATCACCGATACGGGCAGCGGCATGAACCAGGCCACGCTCGAACACGTGTTCGAGCCGCGGTTCACGACGAAGACGAGAGGATCGGGTCTCGGGCTGTCGCTGACGCAGCAGATCCTTCAGCGTCACGGAGGGCACGTCTTCGCGGAAAGCACACCGGGAGCAGGAACGACCTTTCATCTCTTCCTCGTGGCGGCGGATCAGACGATCGCCCCTGCGGACGGCGCCTCGGGTGCCGAGGTACCGACGCGTCGCCCGAGGCGCGTGCTGATCGTCGACGATGAGATCGAGATCGCGGTTGGCCTGAAGGAGCTGCTGGCGCTGGAAGAGATCGAATGCGAGGTCGTCTACGACGCGCAAGCCGTCCTGCCCGCGATCGAGCGATTTGCACCGGACGTCGTCGTGCTCGACGTCACCCTCGGCGAAGCAAGCGGCTTCGATGTCTACGCGACCATCGCGGAACGCTGGCCGGATCTGGGCGTGATCTTTTCGACCGGCCACGCGACGGAGGAACAGCTCGAATCGCTCCCGCGCGGGCGATATGTCGCGCTCCTGCGCAAGCCCTACGACTTCGCGCGGCTGATGACGGAGCTGGGCAAAGCGATGATGTGAGCTCAGCGCGAGAAACAACCCCTCATCCGCCTTCGGCACCTTCTCCCCTCACGAGGGGAGAAGGCTCTCGAGGGGAAGCGTTGTTCGAGAGCCTTCTCCCCGCGACGAGCGGGGAGAAGGTGCCGAAGGCGGATGAGGGGCGGCGCTCGCGCTAAGTCAAGGCCATTGCCGGCTAGGCTGCGGCGGCTTCGGTCCAGCGCGAGATCGCGTCCGGCCTGCCGAAGTGATAGCCCTGCGCGAGCTCGATCCCGAGGTCGACTGCAGCGGATGCCGTCGATGCGGTCTCGATCCCCTCGAGGATCGCGCGGCATCCGAGGTCGCGGGCCAGGTGGACGACGTTGCGGACGATGTGCATGCGCGTCTCGTCGCTCTCGAATCCCGTCCCGAACGCGCTGCTGATCTTGATGAACGACGGACGAATCGCGTCGATGCGCGAGAGATGCGAGTATGCCGAGCCGTGATCGTCGAGTGCGAAGCGAACGCCTTCTTCGCGCAGCTCGTCGAATGCGCGGACGCACGCGTCGTGGGTCCCGAGGCCGGAGCGCTCGGTGATCTCGAGCACGATGCGCGAGAGCGGAAAATTCGCACTCGCGGCGGCGCTCCGCAGGATGGTGGTGAGGTCGTCGCGACCAAACACCATCGGGTCGACGTTGATGAAGAGCGCCGCGCCGGCGGGAAGATGCCTGCCCTCCGCGATCGCGCAACGGAGTGCGGCCAGGTTGAGGTCCGCGAGGCGGTTGCGCCGCGCCGCGTATTCGAACAACTCCGGGATGCCGCCGCCCGGCCACGTGCCGCGGATGCGCGCGAGCGCCTCGAAGGCGATGGGGTGCGCCCTGCCGCCGCGGAGATGCATGATCGGTTGGAACGCCACGGTGAGGATCCCGCCGATCAGCACTTCCTCGATCGGAGGAATGCGCACGACCTCGTAGGCATCTTCATCCGTCGTCGTGGATTGAAGCGCGGCCTCGAGATCCTCGAAACCGAACGGTTTCGCCAGCAGCGCCGCCGCACCCATCGCTTTCGCGGCGGCGTAGAGTCCATCGGTGGCGTGGCCGGTCATCAATACGATGCGGCAGTCCGGCCGGTCATGGAGGATGCGCGTGAGGAAATGCAGCCCTTCGAATCCGAAGCGTCCGGTGAACTGCACGTCCGACAGGACGTGAGTGATCGGGTACCGCGCGAGGACGATCTCCGCCGACTCGACGTCCGCGCAGACGATCGTCGTACGACCATTGCGCTCCAGCAGCATCGACAACCCCTCGGCTACGATGCGCTCGTCGTCGATCAGGAGAACGTACTCGCGTTCGTTCATGCGGACATCCGAGTGGCGACTCTCGCCGTCACGAGGTCATGCGCTTCGAGATAGAAGCGAACGTCGTGCGGCGTCATCGCGTAGAGCATGCGGTCGCCCCCGCGGCCGGTCGCGCTGAGCACTCCCGTGCCGTCGTCGCGGAGGAGCATCGCGTCTCCCGTGAACGCTTCGGGAAGACCCGCGAGCAAGTCGAGGAAGTCGTCGCCGTCGCCGGCGCGGTCGACGATCACGCGACCGATGTCGAGCGCGACTTCCTCGATGGCCATGTTGAGCGCGAAGCGCAACGTCTCCATCGACTCGACGAACACCAGCAGCTTCTGCGTGCAGGCGTCGTAGTTCCAGTCGACGTCGGGCTTGGTCGACTCGCGTGCGATCAGGGTCACTCTGTCCTGTACATGCATGCGATCACCTGACATGCACGAGTCCGGCGAGGAAGCCGGCGGCGAGCGCGGGAATGGTGAGCAGGAGAATGACGCGCCAGCTCTGACGTCCCGCGTGCAAATCGTTCACGACACCACTGATCAATCGGCTCATTAATTGGCTCCTCCCTGGACCGGCGATGCCGGCAGTGCAATCCATCGGAAGCTGAATCCGTCGAGCGGGCTGACGCCATCCTCGAGCGGGAGCTGCCGTCCGTCGACGGCGTACTGTTTGACGCGGGGAAGGGAGATCACTTCGACGAAGCCCTCGCGAGGGATCGTGAACGTTTCTCCCGCATACGCGAACTGCCGGCCCGGCTGACCGCTGAAGTGGTAGCCGACGACCTTGATCCCGCAGGTGACTTCGGGAGCTTTGCGCTCCTGTCTCCGGATCAGAGCGCCGAGGTCGATTTCGATGTTGATCCCGAGGGTGAGAATGGCGGCGAGTAGCATTTTTGTCTCCGTGAACCTGCTCGCCACTAGTCCAAGGACAGAGCCACTGTCTGAATTCAGCTTAAGTATCGACGATTGAATGAGTTGAGTGTTTCGATCGAGAATTGCAGGTGTCCGAATGTCGAACAGGTGTACGATGCGCGGCCATGACGACGCTACGAAATCGGATCCTGATCGTCGACGATGATCCCAGCGTCCTGGCGGGGCTGACCGCACTGCTCGAAGACGAGTGGGAGGTCCGTTCGGCCGACACCGGCCGCGTCGCGATCGTGACGTTTGCCGAGTTCTCGCCCGACGTCGTGCTTCTGGACGTGAACCTGCCCGACACGACCGGGATCGAGCTCTTGCATCAGCTGAAGATGTACTCCGAGGCCGCGGCGGTGATCATGATGTCGGGCGCGGGGACGCACGACGCCGTGATCGAGTCGATGAAGCTCGGAGCCGAGACCTTTCTTCAGAAGCCGTTCGATTACGGCACGCTCACGGCGACGCTCGAGCAGGTTCGTCGCATCATCGCGACGCGTCGAGAGATCGTCGCGCTGCGCCGCGCCGAGCCGAACGTCGAGCGCCTGCCGGGCCTCTCCCATCCGATCGCCCACCTCAATGACATCCTCGGCAACATCGCCCGCGCGCCGTCGGTCGTGCTGATCGAAGGGGAGTCCGGCACGGGCAAAGGCGTCATGGCCCGCCTCATCCACAACCGTTCGCCGCGAGCTCGCGCGCCATTCGTCGACCTGAACTGCGCCGGGCTGTCGAAGGAGTTGCTCGAGTCGGAGTTGTTCGGCCACGAGCGCGGTGCGTTCACGAACGCGACGAACACGAAGCCGGGATTGTTCGAGATCGCCGGCGAAGGGACGTTGTTCCTCGATGAGATCGGCGAGATGGAGCTGACGGTGCAGGCGCGCCTTCTCAAGTCGCTGGAGGAGAAACGCTTCCGGCGCGTCGGCGGCATTCGCGATCTGCGCGCAGACTTTCGCCTCATCGCCGCGACGAATCGCGATCTCGCGGGAGAGGTGACGGCAGGGCGGTTCCGCGGCGATCTCTATTACCGCCTGAACGTCGTCCGCCTGCGCATGCCGGCGCTGCGCGAGCGGATGGAAGACCTGCCGATCCTCGTGCAGGAGATCCTCCGGCCGCTGGCGAAGGACATGGGACGTCCCTTGCCGAAGATCACGCCGAATGCGCTGAAGAAACTGGAGAGCTATCCCTGGCCCGGCAACGTGCGCGAGCTGCGCAACGTGCTCGAGCGCGCGATGATCACGCTGCCCGCCGAGGAGATCCGCAGCGAAGACCTGGTGATCGAGTCCCATGCCGCGGCGCTGCCGACGTCATCGAGCGGCATGCCGTCGGAGGAGTGGGAAGTGCGGCCGCTGGAGGAGATGGTGAGCACGTACGTGGCGGCGTCGGTCAAGGCCGTGGGCGGAAACGTGCGCAAGGCGGCGCGGCTGCTGCAGATCAGTCCTTCGACGTTGTACGCGCGGTTGAAGACGTAGTCGGTTGGCGGTTGGCGGGGAACATGGTTGCACATGTCCACTCGGAGTGGACTGCCCGTGCGCCCCGGTAAACTTTCGCCGTGGAAATCCCGAAGGTCGAGCCGATCCTTCCCGTGCTCTCGAAGGTCGTCCCGCTCGGCCGCGAATGGCTCTACGAGCCGAAGCTCGACGGCTTTCGGGGCGTCCTCTACATCCAGAACGGCCGCGGCGGCTTCTTCTCGAAGACGAAGAGGCCGATGGCTCGCTTCGAGAGTCTTGCGGCGCAACTCGCAAAAGCGATGGTCGTGTCAGAGGCGATTCTCGACGGAGAGATCGTCGTCGCGGGAGAGCATGGCCCCGATTTCCGCGCCCTTTTCTATGGGCGCGGTACCCCGCGGTACGCGGCATTCGATCTCCTCTGGTTGAACGGTCGCGACCTCCGGCAGCTCTCCCTCACGCGCCGCAAGACGACTCTTCGTCGCGTCACGAAACACTCGCCGATCGGGTTCCTCGAGGCCGATGACGACCCGCGGCTTTTCGACGCGGCGGTCCAGGCGGATCTGGAAGGCATCGTCGCAAAGCGCCGAAACGATTCCTACGCACCGGAGACGCGCTGGATCAAGGTGAAGCACCGCGAGTATTCGCAGATGCAAGGGCGGGCGGACATGTTTCGGCGGAGGTAGCCGGGGCGCCGCCACAGTTGCGATTTGTCTTCGTCGAAGATTGTCCGATGCCATCGTTGCGGTACAAACAAGGAAGAAAGGTTCGAGTCGTCTATGAGGGGGTGCGGATGGCGAGCAGCGCCGTTGCGGTGCCCGTCGCCGGGCTTGCCATTCTTCGCCATGCTTCTGCTTACCTCCTTTCCTGAGTTTTGATGCGCGCGGCCGCCCTGAGCGTGAGGTTCTCCGCTTTGTACCTGCTGCTGCGAATCTTGACGGCCATGTCGTTATAGATGTGGGGCGAACGGTTGGGATCGGCGATCGTAAGAACGAGCGCGAACCGCTGCGGTTCGAAGAGCTCAGAGTCGTCGATGTGGTGACGACAAAGGAGTTGCAATTTCAAGCGCCATCGTTCGCCCTTCTCGCCATCAGGATCTAGGCTACCGAAGTACGTACGGACCGGTGCCCATTTGCGGAGATGCTCGACCTGGAACGACTCCCACAACTCGCCCGTGTTTTGGTGTTCCGGTGGAACCTTGCCTTCGAACTTCAGCCTGGTCTTTCCGGTCTTTCGATTAGTTACAGTGCGATAGACGCCGAATTTTGCGTCGATGTGAGTTTCGCAATACTCCGATCCCCAACGGGCATTGCGCTTGGGTGTGAAGGCAAGCGTCATCCAAATATCGCCGAAATACCTACCGTTGCGATTCAGCGAATCGGGCCATGGGAAGTGATCCCATTCTAGGTAGTAGCCAGCACGTATCGTGTCTTCGAACACGAGCGTGGTGGCCCACGGCGAGCACTGGAGTGATTGTTCGGAAGTGGCTGGAAGACCAAAGCCAACGAAATTCTCTTCCGTGTCGGGGACGCGTTCGCCGGTGCGCGCATCCCGAGAGTGGTGTGTGAGAAGAGCACGCGCAAGCTCGCGGGACGGTGTGGGGGTGATCGAGTGAAAGATGTTGGCGAGTGTACGTGATACGAGCGGTGCGGCGAAGCTCGTTCCGAGTGCTTCCTCGATGCCATCATTGCCGATCGATCGAACGCCACGAACGTCGGTTCCGTCCTGGCGGCATGTGCCGCCGAAATGGACGACATCCGGCTTGATGATGTAGTTCGGCCCTGCGCCGTGGCGAGAGAACGCGGAGGGCTCGCCGCGTTTCGGTCCGGTCTTCTCATGCGTCACGTGGGCGACGGATCCGACTGTTACGGCAAGAACCGAATCAGCGGGTGTTGTTAGGCGGCCGGCGCTGAGCTGGTCGGTTCCCCGTGGGTACGTCAGGAGTGGTCGACCTTCATAGTTACCCGCGCTGATGACGAAGGTAACGTCGTATTTCGCCTGGAGGTGGTCAAGCTCGATGGCAAATGCTGAAAATTGATCGAGTGCGCACACCTCGTTCGTGCCAAGCGATAGGTTCCAGACCCGAATTTCATTTGCATGTGCGGCAAGTGCCGTTTCGAGATCTTCTAGAAATTGCGACTCGAGCAGCTCATCGACATCGCCGAAGGCGGGGTCGCCATTGGGAATGACCTGAAGATCGAAGATAGCGCATGGTGAGGCATCGATGTTGTCGAGGTGATTATTGAATTGAGGACCAAGCGCAACGAGGCCGGCCACGAACGTGCCGTGCGAAGGGTTGCGATACGGCATAGCGACGGTGGATTCGCTCCCGACGATCCAACGAACAAGCGCGGGTGCAGTTGACGCGATGCCACTATCAACGACAGCGACGATCGGATACGCAGCGAGGTGCGCGCCGGGCGTCGGCAGATCTCTGGGTACCGCGCCGTAGGGCACGCGCAGGCTTCGGATCGTCTGCATGACCGGCATGCGCGTTACGGAGCGAACGCCGATGATGCTTGTCAGTTCATCGATGTGACGTGTCGTTTTACAGATCGCCTGATAGCACCGAGAGTCATCGCTGTATCCGGCGCGAGCGACCTCAACACCAGCTTCTGCAGCACGTTTGAGGAAGTCTTCTTGAAGGCGGTGTTGCGGTACCGTGGATCCGAAGTCGAATAGCTGGACGCGCGTCGCATACCCCGACGAGATCCTGGGGCTGGTGCGGAGAATGTCAGCAGAGGCAACGCGGTGGCGACGGTCTTCCGGTGTGATCGGTTCGATGGTTTCGATCGTGGAGATCTCTTTGACAAGACGATCTGACGTACCTGACGTGAGCTGGTTCTCGAGCTCTCGAAGTCCTTTGGGTGTTGCCTTGATGTAGAGGTCACCCAGCGTGCCGACGCCAACAATCGGACAAGTGTCCTCTGAAAAAAGCGTTTCGGGCCGGTGAGTCTTGGCGATCGCATTCGAGACCAGCCGCACACGCGCGGGTGCCGCACCGATCTCTTTTGCGGGAGCAGCAATCGCCACACGAAGAGTGCTGACGCGAGTCGCAAGACTGGCGCGGAATTCGGTTGTCACGTCGCGCAATGGTTTCAACGACGGGGGGCCACCATTGACGCGGCGCTGCCATCCTTGCTTGGGAAGGATGACTTTGATCAGAAGCCGGTCGTCAGCGGCGGGCATATTCAATCCTCCTGCGGAATATCACGTGTCCATCGGAAGGCACTCGCTTTCGAGGTGCCGAGAAGGGATGCGATCGTTGAATGACTGTAAGTCTTAGAGCTGCGGCGTTTGAGCATCGTCGCAACCTCTTGAGGTGGCAGGGGCGCCAGCTCGGTGAGAAGACCGCGGTCCGGCACAGCCGAACCAACTCGAAGCAATGTTGCAAAGAGAGAGGCGGCGGTAAGTGCTTGGCCACTGACTAGGCTGGCGCGGCGCGCACGTAGCGAGGCTTCGCGAATATCAGCGCCGGTCAGCCCGTCGGCGAGGTCCGCGAATGCAGCGAATTCATGGTCGGTCAGACCGTCGGTACCGAGAAACTCGCGCCACAGATTCTCACGCAGAGTCGCATCAGGCTTCGCTAGTTCGATCCGATAGGAGAAGCGTCGCCAGACTGCAGGATCAAGAAGATGAGGATGGTTCGTGGCAGCGATGACGACCGAGTCATGACCGATCGTGTCAATGTTCTGAAGGAAGCTATTGACGACACGTTTGAGCTCGCCCATCTCCTGTGCATCGTCACGGAGCTTCGCAAGCGCGTCGAATTCGTCGAGAAAGAGAACGCACGGAGCAGCAGACGCATACTCGAAAATGGCGCGGATGTTTTTCGCTGTACTTCCAAGGTACGAAGAGATTACCCCGTCGAGACGAGCCAGCAGGAGCGGGAGGCCTAATTCAGCTGCGATCCAGTACGCGAGGTGGGTTTTGCCGCAGCCGGGTGGACCGTATAACAACAGCCCTAACGAGCTGTCGAGGTCCTCAGTCTGGAACTGTGAATGGCTTTTGACGACGCTGACGAACTCGTTGATCGCGTCTTCCTGTCGTGGTGTGAGTTGAGGAGGGCGGGCCTGCGATGACTTTGGCACTACTCGTTCAACGAGCGGGAAGCGTGTTTCGCCATCAACGGGAAGCGTGCGATTGCTGATAGCCGCGGGAACGAGTTGATGGTCGGTTTCATCCAGCATCTTCCGGAGTCGCTTGGCAGTCGAGGTGTCGCCATCTGCATCCAGTTTGTCAGCAAGGAAAGCGGTGTAGTTGCGCACTTTGGTGGCGTCGAGACGGAGGGCGCCAGAGATGATACGGAATAGCTCAGAACTGTACGGTAAGTGCGCTTTCATGAAACGATCATACTCGGTTGCGAAACGAATGCAAGAGGGATCGAAACGATTCCAACCGAAAATACGAACGGGCGCGGCTGGGGTGAGAGCGCAGGAGGTCGTGGCGGCAGAGATGTTAACTGCCACGGGAGCCTAATCTTCATGGGGCGGACTGGGACGGGTCTGCTCCCCCTGTCACACGAACGCGGCGGCGAGATGATCGAGGCATGCGCGCTGATAGCCCGCCACGTCGCGCATCACACCCAATGCACACGACCGCTTCGAATCCAGAAGTGACTTCTGCAAGCCGGCACATCGATCGACGGCGAGACCGTGAATCGCTGTTTGTCATCCATCGAGACGGACCAAACTGGCGACTGCGATCGCATGAGATTGATGCGCAGGATGGTGCCACAACGACATGGACAGAGAAGCGAAAGCCAAACTGGCTGTTGAGACTTTTCCTCGATGACCGGATGGGCTGCTTGGGTCAGGGAAGCGCGGCGGTTGTCGTTTCGCGGCAACCTGACGGTAGCGGCGTAGCGATGCCGACGCATCCACTTCTGGCGCGGTGAGACACGCCGCGCAAACCGAAGGACATTCTCAGCGCTTCTTCGCAGAAATCGCAGCATCATCGGTATCCGATACGGGTTCGTCGGTTGACTCCGGCCATGCCATACCGAGCAACGGCATTTCATCACCCCGACCCCAGGTGGCGGTATTTGCGCAGTCGCACCACGGCTCGGCAGGCGTCGCGTTCGACCGAATCTGCGGTACGTCGAACTGAATGAGCGTCTCCGAGCTCGCGCGAGCTCCCATGAACCCGGTCAGGCGGTGAAGCAGCTCGCTCACAGCCTGCGCCGCGACACCCGTAGTGAACGGAATGACGGCGGGATTCGTGATGCCAAGTTCGGGTGCGTATCCTTCCGTGGCGAGTCGCTTCCTCTCCCCCGGAGGGAGCGATTCGGCGCGAATCATCGCCGGCGAGATGCGCTCGCGGCACATCAGACACGCAGTCCCCGGAAAGACCGTGGTGACACGCCCGGTGACGCCCTTCAGAACGCCGTCCGTCGATGCCACGACAACACCGAGATCGAAGAGCGGGATCAGGTAGCGCGTTGCGAGCCGACACAGGATGGCACGCGGCAGTTCCTTGTCCGTGCAGCCGAAGATTACGTCCGCCCATACGAGCTCGCGCGCGACCGCTGGATCATTGATCGAGCCGCGAATTGTACGGATGACTGTCGGAAGATCGGCATCTGCGGCGGTGCGCTCCATGATATCGATCTTGGGCTTGCCAGCGTCCGTGCGGCGTGAGTTGTAGACGCGATTCACGTTCGTTACGTCGAACAGGTCGTGGTCGATGACGAGGATTTCGCCGACGCCGAGCCGGAGACACTGCTCGAACACCGCCGACCCGGTTCCGCCGCCGCCAACGATTGCTACCCGGAGGTGTCTCAGGACGCGCTGAATGTCCGGTCCAAAGGCGCGCACCTGCCGATCAAAAATCAGCGAGATAGGCGTCTCGTCGGGATCGCCGAAATGGATCCGGAAGCGCGCGCCGATCGTCACGATGCGGTCGAGCGGCGCCGTGCCGCCATTGGAAAGGTGGACGCGTCCAGCGAACGACGCGCGATCGGTGAAAACGATGCTCACGTGCGGCCTGCCGGACGCACGCCTGCGAACGGTCGCGAACAGGCGCTCCTCTTCCCGATTATCTTGTCGCGAGAATGCGCGTAGACCATCCGGGTGGGTGTGAATGAAGACGAACGCCTCATCCCTTCCTCGTACGTGCTTCAGAACGGGAATGAACGAGTCGGATGCGATGGAGAGGCGGTCGCGTTCCCGGATGAGGTAGTGCTGATCGGCGACGGGGATCACGTCCCGCACGAGAAACGTGATGTCGTTTCCGTGCTGAACGACGGCGCAGCGGAGATACGCCGCCGACTCGACGTCCGTGCGGGAAAAGAGAAGGGAGTTGAGCTGCTCCACCTGATGATCGAGCATGCGTAGGGTATTCATGGCTGACACAGTTCTCCGAAAACGACAGGCAGGTACGTCTTGAGCGAGTCCACGCCCGGGCGCCAGCGGCTGTCCGGAAGATGCCGCGAAAAGCGCTGCCAGACGCGGCCCTCATGCGCCGCGCGAGCGGTGGATGCAGCGGGCACACCGCCGCTCTTTAGCGAGAGCACGGGGTAGACCCAATACATGTCGAGGAGCGCGGTCGGAAAGCCGGCCGGGATGCGAAAGAGAACGTCCGCCTTCTCGTGGTCGTACTTTCCAGGCGCAAGGGTCACATCTCGGATGACGAGGAGACGGTCCGACCCGGCCGCCTCCTCGAGAAAGGCCCAGCGCAGTCCCTTCGTGTTCAGATAGTCCTCGTCGACCTTTGGTAGTGTCATCGCGACGCTCCCGGGTTGATCGCGCGCTGCGCACTGTAGAAGTGATTTCCCTGCCGGACCGGAAACGGCACGGCGTCGCCGAGTTTCTGGTCGTCCGCCGGGCCAGGAGTCTCGAACCAAAGATCGTAGTCGGCGGCGACACCGCCGAGCGTCTTCAGCTCGGCGCCGGTTATCGGCGTTTTCGACGCCTTGTAGGGGCGGCCGTCGATGACGACCGGAATGCGGTCGGGATGGTTGTCTTCGGATGCGTTGTTGGTCATGTGCGACACTCCTTTGCGGGTGAATTGAACATCTGTAGTGAATACGACTGCGGGCCGCCCTTTTTGCCGTCGAGGTCGTAACGGCAAAAAATCGGCGCAGAAGTCGTACTTACAAGGCAGGAGCGTACGTGCCGTTCATCGAAGTGGAGTTGAAGGACGATGAACTAGACGAGATCGTGAAGAAGCTCACGATCTACGCCTACTCCATCGTGCCGAGCCATGTTGTGATCCGCGGGGTCGGTGACGGGCCTGAGGACCTTGTCGTGGAGACGCTTCGGCGGTGGTGGGACCCGTCGACGAAAGTGAAGTGGAACTCTGATCGCGGGCAGCCGAACCTCGGCGGCATCATTGCGCTCCTCAAGCGCGTCATGAAGAACATCTTCCTAGACAGCCTGAAGACGGCCGATCACAAGCGAGCGGCCGACACCGGTGACGACGCGGACGCGCCGTCTGCGATGAGTAAGATGACCGCCCGGCAGCATGATGCTGACGCGCTCCTCGCGCGGACATATCTGCAGGAGCTGGCGGAGCGCGTGCTCGCGCTCGCCGAGGAAGCCGACGATACAGAGGTCGTCTGTTATGTCGAGCTGCAGACGAAGGAAGGTGGACCGTACAAAAATCAAGAGGCAGCAGAACGACTCGGCATTGAGCCGAGCGACGTTGTGAATCTTCGCAAGCGACTCGACCGATACATCCTCAAGGCTCGTGAAGGGGGATTCTCGGCGGCGCGGAAAGCGAAATGACTATGTCAAAACAAGACTCGAAGAAGGACGAACAGATCCTGGATACGCTGCTTCCCGACATCGAGAATATGTCGCGCGAGGAGGCTGCGGCGCTCTTCACGGAGACAGGAGCCGATCTCCGTGCGTTGCGTGCACGACTCCAAGATGCCGCGAAAGGAATCGCTGCCGAGTTGCGGAAAGGGGGGACGGCGGCGCCCCGGTCGCTCACGCGGGCTATCGAGGCACTCGATGATTCGGAACGCCTGCCGCAGTCGAGCGACAGTGCTGCGATGGCGAAAGCCAGTGAGATCGTCCGCCGTTTCCGCAAGCCGCAATCGATCCCGAAAGACGAGAGGATTGTGAGGGCCGCCCGGTTCTCACCGAGGGCCTCGGCCGACGACGATGACAGTTCCGCCGAAAAACTCGCCGCAGAACTGAAGAAGGAACTCGAGGGCGATGACACGCCAAAAGAGTGACGCGACAGTCTTCGCGGAGGCCGTCGTGGCGGAATTTGGCATCGACTGTGGACTGCGACTCAATGAGGTTGCGGCAGAGATGGGCGCGAAGATTGTCGAGATTGACTCGGCGATATACGACGGTCTTCTCGTCCGGTTTGCGAATGTGAACCGAGGCCGCATCGGCATCAGCAAGCACATACCCGTCGTGGGGCGAAAACGCTACACCGCGGCCCATGAACTGGGGCATTACCTCCTCGGACACGGTTCAGAAGTCATTCGTTGCAAGCCGCACGAAATCGAAAGCTGGACACCGACGCTGCGCCAGGACGAACGCGACGCGAATTCATTTGCGGCGGAGCTCTTGATGCCAGCCGCGATCGTGCAGAAACTTATCGCCACGACGCCCGATTTCAGGCAGGTTGACGCGATCGCAGAGCTGTGTGGAACGTCCCTCACGGCGAGCGCTATCCGTCTCGTGGAGCTTTCAACGTACCAGGTCGCCGTCGTCTGGAGTGAGGACGGGCGTGTCGCGTGGTACCGCACGTCGCGTGAACTAAAGCGTGCGGTTCGGCTGCGCGCCGTCGATGACACAACTCTCGCCGCCGCATGCTTTCGCGACGGAAGCACGGTGGAGGAGGGAGGCGTAACGGTATCGGCAACGGCATGGTGCTACGAAGATGGTCTCCGAGTAGACGCAACATTCATCGAATGGTCGCGCGCGATGCCGCGTTACAACGGCGTGCTCACCATTCTTTACGCTCCGGATTTTCTCGATGAGCGGACTGGATACGAAGATGAGGATGAAAGCGAACTGGACCCGGATCAGTTCACGTTAAATCGCCGTAGATGGCCGCACTGAAACCGGGGACGTCGGCGCGGCGCTGGCCCACGAGGGACGCCTGTGCACCCGGCAGACACCCGCTGCAAGCGACGGCACGGCGTGAACGGCGACTGGTCGTCGCATGTTCCGCCTCGTGCATGTCTGCTATACTAACGATCGTTATTAAACGATACATCACTAGTGACACCTTCGGTGTCCAGGAGGTTGCAAGCATGTTCGAACCTCTCCCGAGCCTGATCCGCCTTCAGCGTGAGCGGCGGGGGCTTACGCAGGATCGCTTGGCCAAACTGGCCGGCGTCAGCCGTGGACAGCTCATCGCGTTCGAGAATGGCGGGAACACCTCTCTCGCGTTCCTGATCAAGATCGCGAACGCGCTGGAGTTGACGGAGCTGCGCATCGGCGCTCTCAACTTGCGGCCTTCGCCTCCCGACCTCACGATGCTCATCGTCGCTGGCAACGCCATCTCCGCGGCACGGCGGGTCGTCGACCAGGCGACCGGCGTCTCGGACGAACTGACCGCCGCCTCGGCGTCGGTTTCGGCTCTTCTCGACCGCGCGTTGAAGCCGGTGCCCGAGACGGGAGTCGAGCAAGCGGCCGCACGACTCGCGTCCGCGCCGCCGGAGAAGCGAGGGGCAACGCGCCGCGCCCTGCGCGATGTTGCCGAATCGCCCGGCGCCATCGTACGAACGGCTCGATCGAGATCGGCGCCGGCCACCAAGCCGTCCGCGCGAAGGCGTGCGCGATAGACGGTCATGGCGCCCCGGCTCCCCAGCAGTCTGCGCGAGCTGCACGAATGGCTCAGCGCCAGCATGGCCGAAGCCGAGACGCTGCTGCCTCAGCTCCTCGACTTGCCCGGGCCGTTGCTGCGCCGCGAGATGCGCGCGCGTCCTGAACTGCGCACACCGGGTGTGTTTCGTCGCCTTCTCGTCGTTGCCCGCGATGCGCGCGAGCGTTTCCCGATGCGCGCGCACGAGCTCACGCTGGCGGTCGTCCGCAATGTCGGCGCGATGCGAGTTCCGGCCGCGTTCGCGGCGGTCGGGTCGACGCTGAAAGGGGAGGCCTGGCGAGAGCACGCACTCACGCTCCGCGACCTCGGGCAGATCGAGAAGGCGGAGACGGCGATCGCCCTCTCCCGTGCTTATCTGCGACGGGCGCCCGCCAGCGAGTGGCACCTCGCGACAGTCGACCTCGTCGAAGCACCGCTCCTGCACGATCGGGGACGCCATGAGGAGGCCCTGGCCGTCGTCCGGCGCGCGGCACGTCAGTTCGCGCTCGGCCGCGATCACACACGCCACATCGAGGCGAGGATGATCGAGTCGTGGATGCTTTCGTCGTCCGGCGATTCCGCCGGCGCGGCCGCGGTCTGGACGAGCATCTACGAATCGGCCACGCAACGAGGCGATACGGAGCTGATGGGACAGATCGCGGCGAGGCTCGGCGTGTTCGAGCTCCGGCACGGCCGCGCGGAAAACGCGTCGACCCTGCTGACGTCAGCGCTCGAGCTGCTTGCGAACGCCGAAGTAGGGGAGGAAGCGGTGCGTGCTCGTTGGAATCTCGCCGAGGCGGCCGCCTCGCGAGGGCGGATCCACGAGGCCATCTCCGAATACCACAAGGTGCGCGCGGAACTGCTCGCACGCGGGTCGCTCAACGACGCCGCCATCGCCTCGGCCGACGTCGTGGAGCTGATCCTCGTCGCCGGCCGCGACAGCGAGCTGCAGTCGTTGACTACGACCCTCGTCCGCATCTTTGCGGAAGCAGGCATGTTCATGAACGGCATCGAGGCGTTCGCCTGGCTTCGCGCGCGAGCCGAGGCGGAGTGCCTCTCTCACGATGACGTCGTGTTGGTGCGCCGCTACTTCGAAGATCTGCCGCAACACCCGAACGCGCGATTCCTCGCGCCATAGGCGCACTTGACTGCGCCGCATGGCGGACCTAAATCAGTAGGTAGCGTTGTTTCGCGTCTGTCCAACGCGAGCCCAGCCGGGAACCTCCGTTTCCCGGACCAACGCATCCGGAGAGGAACTCAGCCGCGGGTAAAAGGAGAGTACAAGCGGCTGACTTCGATGAAAGAGAAATGATCAGACCGTTCTGGCGACGGGGGAGCCGGAACAGATCGTTTTTCTGTAACTCATCGGAGTTAGCGCATGCGTGTTCCTTCGTTCTCGCAGGTCGAGCACTTCGTGCTTCGCCTGATTCTGCTGATTCTCCTGGTGCTCGGCGGCCTCAAACTCGTTCGTGAGAAGGCGAGAGACACCTTTCAACCTTACTCCTCGCCTGTTGCTCCCGCCTCGCGACAGCCGATCGAGACGGCTCGTTCGCCTTAGAAGTGTTCAGAATTAGACATTTCGGTGGGGCGCGCGCCATTTCGGAGCGACTGCACGCCTTCTGTTTTCACGTGTACTCCATCGGCGATGAAGTTGTACTCCATCCACGATGGCGTGTACTCCATCCGCGATGACGTTGTACTCCATCCGAAATGGAGTAGTACTCCATGCGCGATGGCGTGTACTCCATCCGCGATGGAGTAGTACTCCGTTGAAATGGAGTAGTACTCCATCCGCAATGAAGTAGTACTCCATCCGAAATGGAGTACTACTCCATCGCCGATGGAGTACACGTGAAAATAATCACGTGCACGTGAAATCGGGTTTGTGCTTGTCGTCGAAAGTTCATGATACTGTCAGTTGACAGTTTACTGAACTTGTGGACAATAGCGACAGGTCCGGTCCTCTTCCTCGGCACTGCAGATGCCGATCGCCCGCTGACGCTTCGGCCGAGGCGCTAACGGGTAACCCTCAACGCACCGCGAGTGTGCGCGCGTGGCGCCCGCCCCGCGGTGAGAAAGGAGTCCTTTTGGTATCCCGCATTACGGTCACGGCCGAACCCACGGCCGAGGCCCCAGGTCCCACCACCACTCACTACCAGCAGCTCGCCTCGGACTTGATGACGGCGCTCGACCAGATCGGCACGATCATTCCGAAGCTCGATCCTGCCCAGGTCGCGGCGGCGAAGTTCGTCCGCAGTCTGGTCAACATTCCCGACCAGTTCTGCAGCACCACCGTCTTCTCCGTGGAGCAGCTTCCGGAACTGCAGGCCAACCAGGCGCTCGACGTCGTCGCCGGACGCGACACGCTTCAATTCATCGAAGCGTTCCGTCCCGTGCTCGACAAGATCGACGCGTTCGGGAAGACCCTGGATTTCGTGCTGATGACGCGCAAGGCCGCGCTGGCGACGCAGTCCCTGCTCGCCTACTACATGGCCAAGGGCGTCGCGCGTGAGAACCGCACCGTGGCTGCGCACGTCGCGAACATGAAGCGCGACCTCGGCCGCCGCGGACTGACGAAGGCCCAGCGTGACGAGCGCAAGGCAGCGAAGGAGGCCGCCGCAGCGGCCCAGAAGGAGGTGAAGAAAGCAGCGTAAACGGACCGGGCCGCGTGTGCACCGCGGCCCGTCCATGACACGCATCCCTGTCGGCAAAAACGAAGGAGCAATGTCATGCACACCATACCGCAGGTCGTCTGCGGCGTCATTCCGCCTCACATCCTGACGCGGGTGGCCGGACAGACCGCTGTCGACGGCAGCGAGAACGCCCGCGCGACGCTCGAGCACATGCGCGAGCTCGCGACCGGACGCGCTCAAACCCTCATCGACAGCATCTCCGCCCCCGCGCCGCAACCCGCGCCTTCCGAACACCGACGGCGCGTCTACGACGCCGGTCATCGACACGAGCTTCCGGGCCGTCTCGTCATGAGCGACGAGCAGCACGACTTCTCGGACGTCGAGGTCAGCGAGGCGTGGAAGGGGAGCGGAGCGACGTACGATTTTTTCGAGCGGGTCTTCGGACGTCGCTCCATCGACGGCAAAGGCATGCGCCTCGACGCGACCGTGCATTACGGGACGCGCTTCGAGAACGCAATGTGGAACGGCCGTCAGATGGTCTATGGGAATGGCGACGGTCGGATCTTCCAGCGCTTCACCTCCTCGGTCGACGTGATCGGTCACGAGCTGACGCACGGCGTTACGCAGTACGCCGCCGCTCTCGGCTACTCCGGTCAGACCGGCGCCCTCAACGAGCACATCTCCGACGCGTTCGGGATCATGGTCAAGCAGTACACGCTGGGCCAATCCGCGAACGAGTCCGACTGGCTCATCGGCGCCGAGTTGTTCGGCCCCGCGGTTCGCGGTAGCGCCGTCCGATCGCTTGCGCTTCCTGGCGCCGCGTACGACGACCCAATCCTCGGAAATGACCCCCAACCCTCGCACATGCGCGACTACGTGCACACGGTCGAGGACAACGGCGGCGTCCACATCAACTCCGGCATCCTCAATCACGCCTTCTACCTCGCGGCCATGGCCGTCGGCGGAAAGACGTGGGAAGTGCTGGGGCGGATCTGGTACGTCGCGCTCACGGACCGCCTCAAGCCCGAGGCAGACTTCGCCGACTTTACGCGCGCGACCGTCGACATTGCCGGAGAGCTGTTCGGCAATGGCGGCGCGGTTCAGCAGATCGTCGCCGACGCCTGGGCGGACGTAGGCCTGCCCGTGTCCATTCCTCGCCTCCACTGTCGCGCCGTAACGACTGAAGCGGCGCCGAGCGGTCCGTCCGCCGAGCGCCTTCCATCCACCGCAGAAATTCGAAGGAGAACCACTCCATGAGTACCGACCCGAAAGTGCTCACCGAAGACCTCATCAAGAGCAACAAGGCGAGCATCGACCGAAGCGTCCGCAACCTGATGGCGGACATGCAGCACGAGAACACGCTCATCGCCGACACGGCGAACGGGCGCCTGCAGAAGGTGCTGAAGGTGTATCGCGGCATCAAGCCCCTGCTGGCCGTGCTCGGGAATCTGCCGCTGCTGCCGTCGACCTGGCGCGCAGCAGTGGTGATCTTCAACCAGGCGCTCGAATCGCTGGCAGCGGTCGACGTCACCGCCGAATTCAAGGCGGGGAAAGATCTCTGAGGAGGACCCATGCACAAACGCAAGATCGGCCGTGACGCTCGCACCGGCAGATTCATCTCCGTCTGCAAAGCCAGGCGCCGCCCCGCAACGACGACCATCGAGACCATCACGGGCTTCGTTCGCCCGGTCCGTCGTCGGCGTCGCTCGTCTGGTTACCTGACGGAGGAAAACCAGAACCGCCGCGGATCGCGGTCCAAGTAGTCCAACCGGTGGGGCGCGCCTTCGGGCGCGCTCCACCACTTCGGAGAATGCGATGAACATCAAGCCTTACCCGCTCAAGCGGGGACAGTGGTTTCCGCAGATCATCAAGAAGAAGTACATCGTCTGGCATGGCACGGGCGGACGGACGCGCGATACGCCGGCGTCGGGTCACCCGGGCCGCGCGACGACGTCGATCGACGGCTGGAATCTCGACGCGCTGAAGGTCGGCGCGCCGTATCTCGTCGATCGCGACGGCACGATCTACAAGACGTTCGAGGATTCGGGCTGGATCTATCACCTCGGCCTCAAGGGAACGAACGGTCGTTACGACCGCGCTTCGGTGGCGATCGAATTGGCGAACGAGCTCGCGCTCACGCTCGACGGGGATCGTCTACATGCTTTCGGGATCCAGACGCCTGACACGGTGTATGGGGGAGTGCATTTCGCGGGGGAGTGGCGCGGGGAGAAATTCTTCGCGGAGATGGACGAGCCCCAGGTGGATGCGGCGATCGAGCTGACGCTCGATGTCTGTACGCGCCACTCGATCGAGCCATCGTTCTATTACCCGTCGACTACGTTCGATTTCCCGCGCTGCTTCCGTGTGGCGACGATCGTCTGTCACTCGAATTGCCGCGCGGACAAGAAGGACTTGTTCCTGCCGGATTGGATCTATCAGAAGGTGGAGGCGGCGGGAATCCGTGTTGTGTCGTGAGTATTGGGGCGGGCGTCAGCTCGCCCTGACACTCTTGATTTCACAGGTTTGCCGCGCGAAGCGATGTGTTTGCTCGCTACTCGACGACGCGAACAGCGATCGTTTGCGATCTTGGATAGGGAAGCATTTGCGCAAGGCTGTCGTATGCGCCGGCGGCAAGTTGCGCCGGTGTCACATTTGTCGTTGCGAGCACGCGAATGGGCACCGGTGGAAAATTGCGTCCGCTCCATACGCCATCGGCATCGGTCATGCTGACAGTGCTCCACGTTGCGAATGCTGCTGCAAAGTCGGTGAGACGCAGGCCGTCGATCCACAGAGTCAGCAGAGCGAAGCGAACCGGCGCTCCGGAACCGTTTGTGGATCGCACGACTACCGGAGCGAGATCAGCCGGCGCAAGCTGAATCGTTTCCGTGACGGTGCGCATCAACTGTGCTCGCGTCGATGCGTTCGGATGACGAATGATCACGACTTCGTTCGGCCCACGTGAGCCAATCTCCAACTCACCGCTCGGACCGGCAGAACCCCGCCAGATCACGCGACCGGACATGGGATCCGACATCGCCAGGGCTTCGGCTCCGGCGGCCGGAGCTCCATCCGGCAGCACGATGTGCACGCGAGCCACGTGGACAGGCTCCAACGCGAAGCTCAGATCGCGCTTTGTGGTTTCGTCTACATCGATCTCCTGCGGTTCGGACGGAGCGAAACCGGGCGCTGACGCTTCGATGCGTGTGTGGCCGGTCCGCAGCCGAGGCAGAACCAGCATTCCCTTGTCGTCAGCGGTGTACCGATAGCCGAGCGTCATCTCGCCGGCCTCCTCATGCGTTGCTTCGCTGAAGACTCCGACGCTGGCCGCCGCGATTGGGAGGCCCGTACTCGCATTGAAAACGCGAGCCACGATGCGATTTGCCGGCAAATGAAAGTCGAGCGTGCGCGTCTGTTCGATATCGACAGCAGGATCGATGAACGCAGCGGCCGCATCGCCCTCGAGCGTGATCTTGGCGATGTACATGCCGCTTTGCCAGAAAATGGCCTCGTACCGACCGTCATCGTCGGTCTCCACCTTCATGACGTCTCGACCGCCGTACTCGAACGCGATCCTTGCGGCTGAGGGTTCACTCGCGAGATACACGGTTCCGCGGGCGATCATCGGCTCGAGGACGAACGTGATCTCGCTATCGAAGCCGTTTGTGAGATCTACATCCTGAACGAACGTCCACTGATCCGCAGCCAAAGTCACGCGCAGTTGCTGCGGCGGAAGCGCCTGCAATTCGTTTGGGCCGAGGACGACGTCGACCGTGCGAAACGGTTCACGCTCGTCCGTCCGGGCTACGCTGATCTGCAACTTTTCAAAGACTTCATTGGGAGCCAGTATCGACACTTTCAGACGAGGCTTGGGCTTCAGCGCGCCGCGATATGTGCTGATCCGTTTCGGAACGAGACGCAGCGTAACGGGAGCGAGTGTCAGTCCTTCGGAATCGACGGTCAAGCTGGCGCTGCTCCCTCCGACGTCGTACCAGACCGCGAAAATGGCGTCAGCAGCATGCAGCAGAACGTCGGGGCGACGCGCCGCCGCATCGCCTTTCAACAATATCTGCAGCGCCTCTCGTTTGGGAGCAAGCGGTTTCTGCAGAATGACGAGAACATCGGAATCGCGTTCAGGCCGCGCCGGTTTTGCGACGGCCGTTTGTTTGGCCGTGACCACGAGCGGTCTCGAGAGCGCGATCGCATCGCCGTTCTTTTGATCGAAGATTCCGGCCAGTACAGAACCAGCGGGCATTGCAACAGCCTCCCGCGAATTGGCCACGCGGCGGTCGAAAGCACGAATCCAATCATCGAAGAAGTCAACTTTCAAAGAGAGGAGACGGAGGCTTTCGGCCGGGCCAACGCGAACGTCTGGCGACAGGGCAACGAACCCGGACGGAACAACGGGCGCCACCATGCTGCGCCCGCGCCCTGTCGAGGCCGTCACTGCATTCAAGAGAAGAGGCTGCGGACTGATGAAGTCCTTGCCTTCGAGCCAAACCTTGTATTTTCCCGGTTCCGGCACGAGCCATTTTCCGCATGGATAGACCGACTCTGTATTGAGGTTCGTCGCCGGAACGAAATGAGCCTCGCAACCTTCGGCAGGAAGGAGCACATGCGATCGGGAGTCGCTATAGCGCGCCGGCCACACGAGCGCCGCGTCGTGCCCGTCAATCACTCCGGTTGACGGATCGGGCAGTTGTATCGGCTGGCTCTGGGGGCCGGCCAGTAGGGTCAGCGTGAATAGAAGACCGAGGGTAGGATCCATTGGTTCATCGCGTTAGAACAACGGGGAGAATTCGCAACAAGTGCAGCTCTGCCAGCCGGCGCAACCTCCCTCCAGCAGCGTGCACAACGCGCACGGATTGGAGTTGTAGGTACAGTTGTAGCTGTAGCCGCACGTTGCATTGCACCACGTATGTGAGGGCGAGGGACAGGAGGCATCGGCCACGGTCCCAAGAGCGAGCGTCAGGAGAAGCCCAACGACATAAATCAGCATCCGAGAGCGAGTCATACGTATACCTCCAAAGGGAAATGTAGTCCCCCCTGATCGAAGCGTCAACTTTGGTGTCTGGGCATTAGCGCGGACCGGTGAACTCTTGCGTTCCCTGCGATGGAGGCGGATCATTGTGCCGAGAGATTCGTCGCGTAGCGCGTCCAGTGCTTGCGGGCAGGCTTGTGATCTACATCGTATGAGCGTCTCGGGCAAAGAAGCCGAGGGGCTGCGTCATTCGGCCGACGCCGAAGAGATCGACCGCCTCTATCAATCGTTGAGCGAAGTTCTGTTCGGCGTGCTCACCGAGAAGTACGAGCTGACGGCAGCAGACGCAGCATCGCTGCTCGAGGATACGTTCGGCGCGTACGTGACGAGCAAGGCGGCGGTGAGCGACGCCCAGGGGTGGCTGATCTCTATGGCCTGTGCTGAGGCAGAGAAGTTTCAGCAGATTCGCGCATTCGAGGAGGCGCTACCGGAAACATCGCGCGATGCACCTGACCGCGAGCTCACTTGTAGAGCCGTGGCAACGTTGCCGGAGAACGCTCGGGAAGCAGCGCGTTTGAGGTTCTACGAGCGAAAGTCGTATGACGACATCGCGACGAGGCTTGGAATTACCGTCCATTACGCGGAACACCTTGTCGCAACGTCCATAGCAAAGGTCGCGGCGCTGCGGCGGCGGTTCCGGCGACGAGAGTAGCGAACCATGCAAGACGAGACCAGCACGGTGGTGCGCTCGCTGATCGACGCTCGGACGTCGAGAGAGGAGTCCCTGTTTCGTATCGGGAAAAACGTCGCGGCGATGGCGCAGCTCGTGTGCGGCGAAGACGAAGCTGCCGTGGTCTTGTGCGACGAAGTTCTGACCGGACCGTCGGCGTGGTGGCCACAGCGCCTGCACAAGACGCCAGGAACGAAAACGGCCGGTATGGCCAGACAGCTGGCGCTGCGATCACGAAAGGTCGTGGAGAACCGTCCGCCCGATGCGCTCCTGCTGGCACGGATGGCGATCGAGATCGCGGAGACTCTGAGCCCTGAGGATTACCCCCGTGGACATGTTTTCCGGGCCCGCGGGCAAGCATTGCGGCAGGAAGCGATGGTGCTCTCGTTCATGGGCCGGTTTACCGAGTGCCTCGACTCAGTGACGCGTGCGACCCAGGTGTTCGAACACGTGCCGTGTGCGCAATTCGAGCTTGCGCGGTTGGCGATGGCAAAGGCGCAGGCGCTGCTGAACCTGACCCGGAATGAGGAAGCTGCGGAGCTCGCGCGCGACGCTGGTGAGACTTTCCAGCGCTTCAGGCACAGCCAGTTCTATCTGGCGGCGCGGATGGTCGAGGCGGCGGCGCTCTATGACATCCCGGCGGTAGATCGGGCTCTGGAGATCTGGAAGTCGCTCGAGCACCATCCGGATCTCGATCACGTCGGCGTTGTCCGTCTGGCGCACAACATCGCGATCTGCCTGATCGATCTCGGTCGCGACGTGGATGCGGTCGTGGAGCCGCTCCAGCGTTGCATCGTGGAGTTCGAGGCGGTGGGATTGCTGACGGAACGGACGCGCAGCCGCTGGAAGCTGGGCACGGCGTTGCTGGTCGTCGGGCGGGCAGGAGAGGCGATTCCGATTCTGCGGCTGGCGTGGCATGAGTTCGCGGAGATGAGCATGATGGTCGACGGCGCCCTGGCCGCACTCGATCTCGCCGAGGCGCTCTTGGCGAACGAGAAGCCGGATCAGGTGCCGATGATCTGCCACGACGTGATCGCACAATTCACGAAGGCCGGCATGACTTCGCGCGCCATCACGGCGCTGTCGCTGCTACGCGAAGCGGCGGCGATGGGCCGGGCGTCGCGGGATCTGGTTCGCACTACGCACGCTACGGTGCAGCGAGTTACACGCGAGGAGGCGCAGCTGTTCGCGCCGGATAGGGGCGGCGAGGAGTAGAGGCGGGCAACGTAGGGCGTGGCTTCAGCCCGCCTCCCTCGGTTGCGCGTGCCTCACTAGGGAGGCGGGCTGAAGCCACGCCCTACGTTCTATGATCGCCGCCGCATGCCCCGTTATCTCCTCTCCTGGTCGACTCCCGCCGACCGGCTCTTCGACATCACCATCCGATTCACGGCGCCGGTCGATACACCGCGGCTGCTGTTGCCGGCGTGGCGTCCGGGGCGCTATCTGCTGCAGAACTACGCGGCGAACGTGCGGGAGTGGACGGCGGGGGAGGCGCGCGCGTGGAAGGACGGGAAGACTTCGTGGCGCGTCGACGCGCGCGCGGGAGAGGAAGTCACGTTCCGCTATCGCTACTACGCGGGCATGCTCGACGCGGGGTCGAGCTTTCTCGATGACGACGAGGCGTACTTCAACGGCGCGAACCTCTTCATGCTCGTCGAGGGATTGCGCGGCGAAGAGCATCTGCTGACGATCGCCGCGCCGTCACACTGGATGATCGAGACCCAACTGCCGCGCGACGACTCGACGTTTCGCGCGCGCGACTACGATCACCTCATCGACTCGACGACGATTGCCGCGGCAACGTTCACGCGCCATTCGTTCAGCGAGAGCGGTGCGCGATTTCATCTCGTCTTCCGCGGCGATGTTGGCATCGACAGGGGCATCGACACGGAGCCGTACGTCGAGCCGTTGCGCGCGATCGCGAAGACGCAGGCGCAGCTCTTCGGCGGTGGATTTCCGTTCCGCGAATACCGCTTCCTCTTTCACGTCGGGGATCGCTGGCACGGCGTGGAGCACGAGGACTCCTGCTCGATCGTCGTCCGCCGCTCCGCGATCCTCGGCGGTCGACTCGGAGACGAAGGCTTCGATCGGGTGCTGTCGATCTCGTCACACGAGCTCTTTCACGCGTGGAACGTGAAGCGAATGCTGCCCGCCGCGTTCCTGCCGTACGACTACTGGCAGGAGACGCCGACGCGGCTGCTGTGGGCGATGGAGGGTCTGACTTCGTACTACGGTGACCTGTCGCTCGTGCGATCGGGACTGTGGTCGGTGGAGCGATACCTCGTGCATCTCGCGCGGGAGATCGAGACGCTGGAGAGTCTGCCCGCGCGCGAGCACCTCTCGCTGGCGCAGGCGAGCTTCGACGGCTGGCTCAGCGATCCGGCGCAGATGCACGATCATCCGAACGCGTTCTTCTCGTTCTACAACAAGGGCGAGATCGTGTCGGCGCTGCTCGACCTGACGATCCGCCGCGCAACGGACGGGAAGAAGTCGCTCGATGACGTCCTGCGGTTGCTGTGGGAGGAATACGGAGCCACCGGGCGGGGGATGGAGGAGGATGCCGTGGAGCGCGCGGTCGCGCGCGTCGCGGACGTCGGCGATTTTTTCGCGCGCTGTGTCGAGGGCACAGACCCGCTCCCGTACGCGGAATTGTTCGCGTGGGCGGGTGTAGCATTCGCAACCGCCGCGCGGCAACCGGATCAGGCCTCCCTCGGCGCGAAACTGAAGATGCAGGATGAGCTGCTGATCGTCGAATCGGCGATGCGCGGCGCAGCGGGGATGGAAGCGGGACTGCTGCCGAACGATGAGCTGCTCGCGCTGGACGGGAATCGCGTCACGAACATCGCATCGCTCGAGACCGCGATGCGCGCGCTGAAGCTCGGCGAGCGTGTCGAGTTGCTGATCGCGCGCGCGGGCGTGACCCGGTCACTGTCGTTGACGGGACGTCCGGATCCGCGTCCGCTCATCATGATGAAGACCGCGGGCGCGAGCGAGCTGCGGCGCGGATGGTTGTGGAGAGACGAATGACGGAAGCGAAAGCGGTGGAGCTCACCGAGGACCGCGTGCCCTTCGCGGGCATCGAAGACGCGATCGACGAGGTCGTGGAGATGTACGGCGGCGAAGTGACCGCGCGGCGCGAAGGCGCGCGCGACTTCCGTCTGCCGCTGCGCCGCGGAATCGCCACGAGCGGCGCGGTGGAGTGCACTGTTTCGTGGGCACCCGACGACGAGCGCGACGCAACGGTGCGCCTGCTCACGAACCGCAACGTCGACGCCCCGAAGACGCAGCGCGTGTTGCTCCTGCTCGCCGGCGTGATCGGCTCGGTGATGTTCATGCTCTGGCCGTTCTTTCCCGGCGAACGCGCGTTCGGCGCCCTCGCCTGGCTCGGCGGCATCATCGCGATCGCGGTGTATCTGATGACGTTGCGCAAGACGAGCGGCGGCATTGCGTACGACTTTTTGCAACGGCTGGCGGCGCGGCAACGCGCGGAGGCTTCAACCGATGTACACCCGTGAGGAGATCATCGAAGCGCTCGATCGCGAGGAGCGTGAAGGCGTCGCTTACTGGAACGCCTTCGATACCGAGACGTTCTTCCGCAAGATCGGATCGCATTGGTCGCCCGCGGAGACCGTTCGCCATCTCAGCAAATCCATTCGTCCCGTGGCGAAGGCGCTGGCGAGTTGGAAGATCGTCCTCCGCGTGATGTTCGGAAAAGCGAAGCGTCCTTCGTTGACCTACGACGCACTCGTCGCGCGGTATCAGAACGCTCTGGCGGAAGGTGGGCAGGCGGGACGCTTCGCCCCGTCAGAGCAGACCGAGAGCGATCCGGATGCGTGGCGTGCCTCGATCATGGGCAGCTTCGTGCGCGCCAATCGCGATCTGCGCGCTGCGATTGCGCGGTGGCCGGAGCGGAAGCTCGATCTGCTGCAACTCCCGCATCCGCTCATCGGCAAGCTCACCGTGCGAGAGATGCTCTTCTTCACTCTCTACCACCAGCGGCATCACATGGCCGGCGTGGACCGGCGCCTCAAAGGATCGTGACGCGGCGTTGAATGAGAGGAGAGGAGGAACCCATGAAGCGATTCGGATTGGTGGCGGCTCTCACTCTCGTCTGTTCCCTGCAGGCTCGTGCCGAGGGCCTCGCGCGCCTCGACTTTCTCATCGGTGAATGGAATGGCACGACCCGCGGCGAGCCGGGCGAGGGAAAGACGCACCGCGTGTGCGCGAAAGTCCTCGACGAACGCTACATCGAATGCCGGAACACGACCACTTATCCGGCGCAGGAAAAGAATCCGAAAGGCGAGGTTCACGTCGACGTCGCGTACTTCAGTTACGACAAGAGCGCGAAGAAGCTCCGCCTCCGCCAGTTCCACGGCGAGGGCTTCGTGAACGGCTACGTCGAGACGGACGCGCTGGTATTCGAGACCGTCGAGATCGAGAACATCCCCGCCGGCTGGCGTGCACGCGAGACGTACGAACAGTCCTCCCCAAACGTCTGGACCGAACGATTCGAGCTGGCGGAGCCGGGGAAAAACTTTGCGATCTACAGCTCCGCTACCTTGCAGCGGGTTCGCTGAGCAGAGGTAACATGCTCACCCGAAAGGGGTCGGTCCATGCGTAAGAGCATCCTCGTTCTCCTGTTCATCCTCGTCGTCCTCATGTCCTTGCCCGCGAGCGGCAAGGCGGCTTTCTCCGGCACGTACGCCATCAACGGGATGAACCCGGGTGTCGGCGCGTACAAAGGAACGCTCACGATCGTTGCGCGCGGCGACGTGTACGACGTGCACTGGGCGATCGGCAACCTTCAGTACACCGGCGTCGGGATCATGGTGAACGACACGTTGTCGGTCGCGTACAGCGGCGGCGATCGCTCGTGGCTCGCGGTGATCGCCTACCGTCAGCGTGCGGATGGCGCGTTGGAAGGTCGGTGGGCGGTGCAGGGACGCGCCGGCAAGCCGGGAACGGAGACGGCGGTTCGAAAGTAGATCGGCTCGATCAACGATTCAGCATGCGGGCGATCGCGTCGACCAGTTCGCTCGGCTCGACCGGCTTGGTGATGAAGGCGTCGAAAACGGCGTCGTGTCCACCGGAACGGCCCGCGGGAAACGCGGTGAGCGCGACGATCTTCAGGTCCGGCGTCTGCGCGCGGATATCGCGCGCGAGTGAGTAGCCACCGACGTGCGGCATCGCGATGTCGGTGATGACGAGGTCGGGCAACTGCCGAGCCAGCGCTTCGAGAGCGAGGGCCGCTGATTCGACGTCGGTGACCTTGGCGCCTGCCTGCCGAAGCAGCGCGCGAACGACCGCCCGCCCTTCGGGATCGTCGTCCACCAGCAGAATGCTCGACCCGGTCAGCCGTTTCGGGATCGATTCGCCCGCGGTGGGCGCCGGCACAACCGTCAACGGCGGACGTTCGAACTTCAGCGCCCCGATCGGCAAGGTCACGGTGAACGTGGAACCGTGACCGCGTCCGAGGCTCTCGGCCGCGATGGTCCCGCCGTGCGCCTCGGCGAGATATCGAACGATCGACAGTCCGAGCCCCAGGCCGCCGTGCACGCGCGTGCTCGGGTTCTCGGCCTGACGGAACGGCTCGAAGACGTGCGGGAGAAAGCTCCCGTCGATTCCGTCGCCGCTGTCGGTAACGGCGATCTGGACATGAGACGAGGTACGCCGCGCATTGACTTCGATGCGGCCACCCTTCGGCGTGAATTTCACGGCGTTCGAGAGAAGGTTCCAGAGAATCTGCTGCAACCGCGTAGCGTCGGCGACGATCCCCCCGAGCTGTGGTGCAAACGAGGTCGTGATGGTGATGCGCTTTGCGTCCGCGCTCGGCCGCACGGTGTCGGCGGCCGTGGTCAACAGGTGAAGCAGATCGACGTTCTCGACACTCAGCCGCAACTTTCCCGAGACGATTCGGGACACGTCGAGGACGTCGTCGATGAGGCGCGCCTGAAGTTGTGCGCTGCGCCCGATCGCGGCGACGGCTTCGTGGAACCCTTCGTCGTTCGCGTGCATGGTCGGCAGCAGCCGTGCCCATCCGAGGATCGAAGTCAGCGGTGTGCGCAACTCGTGTGAGAGCGTCATCAGGAACTCGTCTTTCGCACGATTGGCTTCCTGTGCCGCGCGGTAAGACGCCTCTGCGCGCCGCCGCTCTTCCTCCGCGAGGAAGCGTGCTTCGCGTTGTTCGTAGAGCGAGCGCTGGATCTCCTCCGCGCGTTTGCGCTCGGTCATGTCGCGGGTGACCTTCGCAAATCCGCGCAGCTCCCGCCGCTCGTCGTATACGGCGGTGATCAGTACATTCGCCCAGAAGCGGCTGCCGTCCTTGCGAATGCGCCATCCTTCGTCTTCGACGCTGCCGTCCCGCTTCGCGATCTCCAGCTCGCGCGCGGGCTTTCCGCTACGCACGTCCTCCTCGGGGTAAAACACCGAGAAGTGACGGCCGATGATGTCGGCCGGCGCGTAGCCTTTGATGCGCTGCGCCCCGGCGTTCCACGTCGCAATCTTGCCTTCCGGATCGAGGAGGAAGATCGCGTAATCCTGCACCGAGGCGACGAGGAGCCGGAACATCTCGTCACTCTGCCGCAGACGTTCTTCGGCGAGGCGGGGGATGGTGAGGTCGCGGGTGATCTTTGCGAAGCCGGTGACCGCGCCGCTCTCGTCGCGCAACGGCGTGATGATCGTGTTGGCCCAGAAGCGCGTGCCGTTCTTGCGGATGCGCCACCCCTCGTCTTCGATGCGGCCCTCGCGCGCGGCGATCTCCAGCTCCCTCTCCGGTTTGCCGGTTGCGACGTCGCTCGGCGGGTAGAAGCGCGAGAAGTGGTCGCCGATCATCTCTTCCGCGGAGTAGCCCATGGTCCGCGCGGCGCCACTGTTCCAGGAGCGGATCTCACCTTCGGGGCTCAGCAGGAAGATCGCATAGTCCTCGATCGCGTCGATGAGCAGCGCCAGTTCCTTCTGAGGAAGGCCGATCTCCGGTTTTGACAATTGTCTCGCTCTCCAGCCCGGACGCCAGAAGGCAGTCTTCGAGCTGAGCGGAACTTTGCAAGAGTGGTGCTCGTGACGTAGGGCGTGGCTTCAGCCCGCCCACCCCGTGGAGGGCGGGCTGAAGCCACGCCCTACGTTGCCCGAAGCTACAGTCGTTCGGTCAGGATCGTCTTCGCGATCGTCGCGAGCTGCATGTTGCTCGTGCCCTCGTAGATCTGTCCGACCTTCGAGTCGCGCCAGAACTTCTCGACCGGGTACTCCTTGGTGTAGCCGTTTCCGCCGTAGAGCTGCACGGCCAGCGAGGTCACCTTCTCGGCGACCTGCGAGGAGAAGAGCTTGGCCATCGCGGCCTCGCGGAGGAAGGGGCGGCCGGCGTCTTTGAGGCGGGCGGCGTTGTAGACCATCAGGCGCGCGGCCTCGAGGTCCGTCGCGGCCTGGGCGATCTGGAACTGCACGCCCTGGAAGTCGGCCACGCGGGTGCCGAACTGCTTGCGCTCCTTGGTGTACGCAATCGCGTGCTCGAGGGCGCCGCGGGCGACGCCGATCATCTGCGCGCCGATGCCGATCCTGCCTTCGTTGAGGGTCTCGATGGCGATCTTGTAGCCCTTGCCTGGCTCGCCGAGGACGTTTTCCTTCGGGACGCGGCAGTCCTCGAGGATCAGCTCGCAGGTCGAGGAGGCGCGGATGCCGGTCTTGTCTTCCTTCTTGCCGACCTGGAACCCGGGGAAATCACGCTCGATGATGAACGCGGTGATGCCCTTGTATCCCGCGTCCGGGTTCGCGTTCGCGAAAACGATGAACACGCCGGCCTCGGCCGCGTTGGTGATCCACAGCTTGCGGCCGTTGAGGACGAAGTGATCGCCCTTGTCCTCGGCGCGCGTCGCGAGCGCGAAGGCGTCGGATCCCGACCCGCCCTCGGAGAGGGCATACGCGCCGACGGTGTCGGCGGCGAGCATGGTCAGGTACTTCGACTTCTGGTCTTCGTTGCCCCAGCGGATGAAGGCGTTGTTGACGAGCGTGTTCTGGACGTCGACGAGCACGCCGCAGGAGGCGTCGACGTGCGAGAGCTCCTCGACCACGAGCACCGCGTTGAAGAACGAGGAGCCGGCGCCGCCCCACTGATCGGGGACCTCGATGCCCATGATCCCGAGCTCGAAGAAGCTCTTGATCAGGTCCTTGGACATCGTGGCGTCGTGATCCATCTGATGGACGAGCGGCCGGATCTTCTCGATCGCGAACTCGCGGACGCTCTCCTGGAACATCTGTTCTTCGTCGGAAAGGAGCGTCAACGGCGCTCCCGGGATGCTTTCGATTGAGGTGGTCATCTGCTGCCTCCGGAGGGGGGTGTGATGCGGCGCGAATGATATCCGAACTGCGGGAGTTATGATCGCGGCGGCCCCGGTGGCGGAATTGGTAGACGCATGGGACTTAAAATCCCCCGCCGCGAGAGTGGCGTGCCGGTTCGAGTCCGGCCCGGGGCACCAATGGTCAACGTGTTGACCGCGTGCACAAGGTCCGTTACAGTGACGTGCGTTAACGGATCGCGTGGGTGCGGTCGATGGGCGCGTGGGGAGCACGCGCTTTTCCGCACTCGCGTTTCGCGGCGTTGATTAACGGATTTTCCGGGAGGGGAGGGCGGCCGATGGGACATTGCCAATACTGCGGTGCGGCATTTCCAAGGACGCGGAAAACGCGCAAGTACTGCACGAACCGCTGTAAGACGAACGCCTGCCTGGACAAGAAACCGCGCCTTCGTGCGGCGGATGTGGAAGCGCTGCAGGACGTCCTCGGTGCCGAGTTCGCCTCGGTGGAAGCGATGCGCGAGCGGTTGCGCGCGATCCTCGCGCCGGAATTGCCGCCGATCCCCACGTTCGTGCCGCGTCTCGATTGATGTCCCCGGGCAGAGCCCGGGGCCTCGATTCGACCGGACGCCTTCGCGCCCGGCCGCGGAGGCGGCCGCTCTAATCTAACCCCGCGCTCTGCGCGGGAAACAAAAAGGGCGCCGTTTCACGGGCGCCCTCCGGGGTAGGTGTCTCACCACGTAGGCTGGCTACGAAGAGACCCCCTTAGGTTTATTAGAACAATCCATGCGAAATTCGTTACCTCCTCCCCTGAATTTCCGGCGGACCCGCTGCCAGCGTCACGTCACGTGCCATGACCCACCTCGCCAATGCCGCGGACCGGATCGACCGCCCCTACTCGCCCTGCGATGGAAGGGAGGGACGGGAACTTGAAATCGGTTTCTTCAATGAACGATGCGACCGGAAGTCGCGCTCATTCGTACGGATAGAAAAGCAGCGCCGGCCGCCCGTTTATTGCAGCCCGACCCTCCCTCTCTCCTGAATGCATGGTGAATATGATACGGTTTTTGTCGCTAATCGCAATCGAAAATTCTCACGATATTGCTGTTTCCCCGGAACTCCGGGAGCACAAATCGCTGTGCTACACTTTCCAGCCCCCGGAGCCAACTTCATGAAACGTTTCCTCTTCATCGCGGGCCTTCTCGCGCTCGCCGCGAATCTCGGCGCGGCCACCGTCAACGGAAAAGTCATGTTCCAGACCAAGCGGGGCCAGCAGCCGGTCGTGAACGAGACCCTGGTCTGGCTCGATCCGGCCGCCAAAACCTGGAAAAAGCCGGCCGCCGCGTTGACGATGACCACCCGCAGCAAAGCCTTTCTTCCTCACGTCGTGGCCGTTCCGGCGGGCTCGACGATCGCGTTCCCGAATGAAGACCCGATCGCGCACAACCTCTTCTCCCTCACCCCCGGCAATACCTTCGACCTCGGCCTCTACCGCCGCGGCGCGGGCAAGTCGCAGAAGTTCGCCAACCCGGGCGTGGTGAACGTCTACTGCAACGTGCACCCGAACATGTCTGCGGTGGTGCACGTCATGAGCACGCCGTTCTACGGCTTCGCGGACGCGAACGGGAACTACTCCTTCGACGTCCCGCCCGGCAAGTACCGCGTGACCGCCTGGAACGAGCAGGGCGGCAGCCAGTCCTCCGACATCGAGGTCAACGCCAACGGCACCGTCACCGGCGCGACGCTGCTGACCATCGACGGCCGCAACTTCCGCCTCAGCCAGCACAAAAACAAGTTCGGACAGGCCTACCGCCCGCCAAAGGACTACTAGCGAACATGACCGCTCAGGCGCTCGACAGCAAAGCCACGGTCTCGCAAGAGCTTCCCTCGAAGAAGGAGTACGCGGTCGAGAAACCGCGTGTGCCGCTGGTCCTGAAGCTCTTCGGACTGACGGCGCTCCTGATCGCCATCGTCGTCGGGCTGGCGGTGGGGATCACGATCCGGCGCGCGCACGCGGTCGCCGCCGAAACGGTCGACAAGTCCATCACCGGTGCCGCGACGCTGTTCCAGGAGTTCGAGAGGCAGCGCCTCGATGGTCTCGCCGGCGCCACGCAGGTTCTCGGCAGCGACTCGAATTTCTTCGCGTACATTCAGACGGCGCTGAGCCCCGAGCCGACGGCAGCCGCCGTCGACCCGAACGTGCCGCCTCCGGCGCCCGCCATCGACTACAGCAGCATCAACGACACCCTGATCGAACAGCGCAACCGGTTGAAGACCGACGTCCTGATGCTGCTCGACGATCAGGGCATCCTCGTGGCCCGTACCGATCAGCCGATGATCGCCGGCGGCTCGAAGGAGGACTTCTACGAAAAGTCGCCGCTCGTGCGCGCGATCGTCGACGACGGCGGAATCGCGGCGACGAAGGGCGTGCTGCCGCTCGACGGGAAACTCTTCCACGCGACCGTCGCCCCAGTCGGCGGCGGCGCACGCGCCGTACGCATCGGATACCTCGTCAACGGCTACGCGATCGACGACAAGTTCGCAAACCGCATCGCTGAATCGGCGAACGCGGGAGTCGTGTTCACGACGAAGGACGGAGCGACCACGGTCCGCTCCGGCAATGCTCCGAGCGTGATGCCGAAAGACGTCGGCGAACAAAGAACGATTCAAGTCGATCAGAGCCGCTACGTGGTCACGACGAAGCCGCTCATGTCCGGACGCGACGTCGTCGGCACGGCGATCTTCCTCCGCTCTCTCGACCGCGAGCTCGCTCCCTTCCGTAAGATCGAGCGCACGATGATCCTCGGCGGCGGCGCAGCGCTGTTGATCGCGCTCCTCTCGTCGTGGCTCATCGCGAAGCGGGTGACCCGTCCGATCGAGCAGCTCGCCGGCATCGCCCAGGCCGTCACGGCCGGCGATTACAGCGTGCACCCCGAGGTGGACCGCAACGACGAAGTCGGGATCCTCGGGCGCTCGTTCGGCAAGATGATCAACTCGCTCCGCGACAAGGCGGAGCTCGAGGAGCTCTACGCGCAGATGGCCGAGAAGTCGGAGGAGGCTCCGGCGATCGCCGTCCGCGTGCACGAGGCGGCCAGGCTCGACGAGGGAACGGTCCTCGTCACGGATCTGCGCGGTCTGCCCGCAACGGTGGGCGAGGGAGACGCGTCGTTCGTGATCGGCGCGATCGAGCGCGCGATGCGGTTGCAGGAACACGAGGTCGAGCGCCAGGACGGCGAGGTCCGCGAGATCAACGGGCATCGCCTGATCTCCGTGTTCCGCGGCGACCGCGGGATCATCCACGCGATCCGTGCCGCGCGCACGATCAATGAAGAACTGGCGCTGCAGATGGGCTCGGGCTCGCAGATGTCGGTCGGGGCGGGCATTGCGACGGGCGAGTTCGTGACCGGTTCGGTGACGCTGGATGCCGACAGCGGCCGCGCGATCGTCGGCAACGCGCCGCTGCTCGCGCTGCTGTTCGCGTGGCACGCGCCGAACGGGTTCGCGTACGTCTCCTATGAGACCGCGCAGGCGGCGGGCAACGAGGTGCTGAACGCCTCGACTCGCGAGGAAGTGCGGCTCAAGTGGCTGCCGAACGCGCTGCCGGTCGCGTCGATGCCGCTGCTGGGCGGGGCGACGGGAATCCTGCGCACCGTCGGCGGCGCCACGCATTCGATGGCGACCGTGAGGATGGACGCGACCGCCGCGGGCACGACCGCTCCGGAGGGCAGCGGCCAGGTGGATCTCTCCGTCGGTCATTTCTTCGCGGGCCGCTACAAGATCGAGAGCATCCTCGGACGCGGCGGCATGGGCGTGGTCTACAAGGCGACGGATGCACAGCTCGACGAAACCGTGGCGATCAAGACGCTTCCCGGCGATGTGATGACGCGATCGCCGGAAGACCTGGAGCGGTTCAAACGCGAGATCCGTCTCGCGCGCAAGATCACGCATCGCAACGTGCTGCGCACGTACGACTACGGCGAGGCCGAGGGCGTGTACTTCATCAGCATGGAGTACGTGCGCGGCTACACGCTGAGTGAGCTGATGGACGAGGCGCCGTCGCGACAGATGCCGGCGCGCGCGACGATCGGCATCTCCCGCCAGATCTGCCGCGGGCTGCATGCCGCGCACGAGCAGGGGATCATCCATCGCGACATCAAGCCGCAGAACGTGCTCATCGACGCGAAGGGCGAGGTGAAGCTGATGGACTTCGGCGTCGCGCGGATGACTGAGGCCGCGGAGGCGATGACGCAGGCGGGACTGATCGTCGGGACGCCGCACTACATGAGTCCCGAACAGGTGCAGGGCAAGACGCTCGACGCGCGCACGGACGTCTACGCGATGGGCGTGCTGCTGTACGAATTGCTCGTAGGACGGCGGCCGTTCGAGTCGACGTCGCTGACGGGCATCCTCACCGCGCACATCATGGAGAAGCCGAAGCCGGTGCTCGAGTTGCGGCCGGAGGTGGGCCGCGAGTTGAACGCGATCGTGATGCGGTGCCTGGAAAAGGATCCGGCGGCGCGCTACGCGGACGCGGGTGCGCTGCTGAGCGATTTGGATCGCGTGCAAATGCCGGTCGCGGCGTGAACGACCTCCGCGCGTCCCCCGGCTGAAGCCGGGGGCTATTGTCTGCAGCCCGCTACGCGGGCAAGAGAATCTAGCCCCCGGCTTCAGCCGGGGGAACGGGAGATTACGGCACCTTCGGTGCGCCCGGGGAGATGTACGGTTTGTAGGTCACGTTCGCGGTCGATGTCGCGAATTCGGCGCGGATGTTCTGGACGAGCTTCGGATCGCGGAAGAGATCCACCATCGTCGCGGCGAGGGCCTTCGACGCCCACACCATTCCCTTGTGGCCGATCGACATGCCGCCGCAGGCGACGACCGGCCATCCGTGCCACGGCGCGCCGATCGGAGCGGTGGTCACGGAGAGATGAATGATCGGCACGTTCCAGCTCACGTCCGCGACGTCGGTCGAGCCACCCTCGGCCTTTCCGGGATTCGCTTCGAACGGCTTGACCGTCGCCATGAGGCCCTTCGGCTCCACTCCGGTCTCCTTCTGGATCGTCTTCGCGAACTGCTGTTCCTCTTCGGTGAAAGCGATCGGACCGAGCCAGTCCATGTTCTGCCACGCGGCGCGCTGGCCGGTCATGTTGACGAGCATGTTCCAGTCGCCGCCCTGCACGTTGACCTGCGACTCCACGTTCGCCGCGAGCGCCGCTCCCTGCGCGATCTGTCGGATCCGCTCGAGCAGGCGATCGACTTCCGCGCGCTCTTCGTCGCGCAGCCAGATCCACAGCTTCGCGTATTCGGGGACGACGTTCGGCACGTTGCCGGCCTGCTGCACGACGTAATGCATGCGCGATGACGGGCGGATGTGCTCGCGCATCATGTTCACGGAGTAGGTGAAGATCTCCAGGCCGTCCGCGGCGCTGCGGCCGTTCCAGGGATCGAAGGCGGCGTGCGCCGCGCGGCCGCGGAACTCGATGGTGAGATCGACCAGCGCCTGCGTGCTCTTGGTGTCCGATTGCGTTTCGTCGCCCGGATGCCACGCGAGCATCACGTCCACGTCGTGGAAGACGCCTTCGCGGAGCATGTACAGCTTCCCGCCGACGGCTTCCTCCGCGGGCGTGCCGAAGAATCGAATCGTCCCTTGCAGCTTGCCCGCGGCGATCAGCTCCTTGATCGCCATGGCAGCGGCGAGAGATCCGACGCCGAAGAGATTGTGGCCGCAGCCGTGACCGGGCGCACCCGCCTCGAGCGCGTCTTTCGTCGGCTGCGCCTTCTGCGAGATGCCGGGAAGCGCGTCGTACTCACCCATGATGCCGATCACCGGCTTGCCGCTCCCGAACTCCGCGACGAACGCCGTCGGCAGGTTTGCAACGCCGCGCGTGACGCGGAAACCATTGCTCTCGGCCCAGTCGGCGAGCGCCTTCGACGAGCGGGTCTCTTTCAGCGCGGTCTCGGCGTAGCGCCACACTTCATCGGAGAGCGCAGTCATCTCCGGCGCGTGCTTGTCGATCGTCGCGACGGCGGCGCGTTTGGTGTCGACGAAACGCGCCTGCGCAAAGACGAAGGTCGGCGTCAGAAGGAGCAGCAGCAGAGTTCGCATGAACGCGAATTGTACTTGCGGCGGTTCCCGGTTACTCCGGAGCCAATCGCACGCCCGATTGACCGAGCGCGTATCGCCAGCCGTTCAGCGTCCGCACGTAGGTGTCGCTGAACCAAATGCGATAGGCGAACGGCTTTCCGTCGTCCGTTCCCCTGGCAGACAAGAGCGCGGTGATCACAGCGGTCTCGCCCCAGACGCGCACGACCTGATCGGTGTCGCGCTGATATTCATAGGTGATTCGACCGCTCCGCGCTTCCTCCAACAGATCTGCCTTGGTAAAGACCTTGCCGCTCCCGCTCACCAGGACGAAGTCATCGGCAAGAATGCGATCCATGGTGGCGGCGTCGTTTCTCTCGACGGCCGCCTGATATTCCGTGTCCAGCGCGGCAATCGTTCGTTGGATCTCGGTGATTGGCGTGTCAGTCATCGAACCCTCCTTTCGCATTCTCCGGAAACTCCGCCGGGTGCGGCTATCACAATCTTTCGGGATTACGTAGGGCGTGGCTTCAGCCCGCCCACCCACGTGGGAGGCGGGCTGAAGCCCGCCCTACGTTTCGTGGCATTCTTCAGCGTCATGGCGCGTACGCGGCTTCTGGATCTTTCCGTCGGCCTCGTCGAAGACGTTCGCCGCAAAAGCGCGGAGCCGGAGAGCGTCGGATTCAGCCCGGACTTCCAGATCTGTCTGCCCTATCGCGGGCTCTTCGTCTGGCACGTGGGGAATGACGAGATCGTCGGCGATCCGAACCAGCTGCTGTTCGTGAAGGGACAGGAGCCTTTCCGTCTGAGCGGATCGACCGCACATGGCTTTGCGGAGCTGGTCATCACGCCGGACTTCGATGTGCTGTCGGAGATTGCGCATGGAGATGAACGCTCGCTCTCTCGACACCCGCTGTTCCGCCGGCGCACGTGGCGGGCGGATCCACGTGTTCAGAGCTTCCGCACGCGCTTCCTCCATTGGGCGACGGCTTCAGAGCGCGACCCGCTCGAATCCGAGGAGCTGGTTCTGGGTCTTGTGCGATGTGCGCTCCAACAGGACGGTCGCCGCGAGAGCGTGAGTGCGGCAAAAACCGTCCGATTGATTCGACGCACGAAGGAAGTCCTCCAGGCGCAGATGTCGAATCGCATTCTGCTCGCGGACGTCGCTCGAGCGGTCGGAGTCTCGCCTGCGTATCTCACGGATCTCTTCAGTCGTGTGGAGGGCGTGTCCCTGCATCAATACCTGACGCAATTGCGAATGGCCCGCGCGCTGGTCGAATTGCCGCACACGAACGATCTCACCGCACTTGCGCTCGATCTCGGCTTCTCCAGCCACAGCCATTTCTCCTATGCGTTTCGACGCGGGTTCCGATGCACGCCTTCCGAGTTCCGGGAGAGCACGCGCGCTGCGGCACGGCCATCGCCACTCTGATTAGTGAATAGCCCCGGCTTCAGCCGGGGGTCTGCGCGACCGCGAACCGTTTCAGCCACTCCTCCAGATCGGCGGCCGGAAGCGGCGGACTCACGTAATACCCCTGCGCCATGTCGCAGCCGAGGTCTTTCAGGATGCGCCAGGCCTCGGCATCCTCGACGCCTTCGGCGATCACCTTCAGGCCCATGTTGTGCCCGAGCTCGATCGTCGAGCGGATGATCAACACATCCTCCGGAGCGGCGTTGCGAAGATGCGTCACGAAGGACTTGTCGATCTTCAGCTCGTCCACCGGCAGGCGCTTCAGGTGTGCGAGCGACGAGTGGCCCGTGCCGTAGTCGTCGATCGCGATCGCGATCCCGCGGGCCTTGAGATCGCCGAGGATCTTCGCCGCGTAGGTCGGGTCCTTCATCACCGCGCTTTCGGTGATCTCCAGCACGAGCTTCGAAGGGGAGAGCGAAGACTCGGCGAGCAGTCCGTCGATGTAGGCCGGCAGCTTCGCGTCGAACAAATCGAGCGCCGAGAGATTCACGGCTACGGTCAGATCGAGGCCGCTCGCGTTCCAGGCGCCGCAGTCCGTGATGGCTTTGCGCAGCACCCACTTCGTGATCATGCTGATGTTGCCGGACTGCTCGGCCAGCGGGATGAACTCGTCCGGCGGAAGAATGCCGTGCACCGGATGATTCCAGCGCACCAGCGCCTCGACATGCACCGGCTTGTCGTTCCGCACGTCGACTTTGGGCTGGTAGTGGAGCGTCAGCTCTTCGAGCGAGATGGCGTTTCGCAACTCGGAAAGCATCGCCAGCCGGCGCAGCGAATGTTCGTCGCGGCCGGGCGCATAGGTGGCGAACGCGCTGTAGGTTTTCTTCGCGTCGTACATCGCGATGTCGGCGCGTTTCATCAGAGTCTCGGCGTCGTCGGCGTGCAAGGGACAGAGCGCGATGCCCATGCTGGCCGCGACTTCGATCGAGACCGCTCCCAGAACGAACGGGGTCTCGAGCGCGCCGCGGATTCTCGTCGCCACGTCGGCCGCCTCGGACGAGTGCTTGACGTAGAACGTCACCGCGAACTCGTCGCCGCCGAGGCGGGCTACGGTGTCGCTGTCGGGGAGGAGGTGCCGCAGTCGCTGGCCGATCTCCCTCAGGAGATCGTCGCCGAAGTGATGGCCGAGAGTGTCGTTGATCTCCTTGAAGCGATCGACATCCATGATCAGGATCGCGACCATCTCGCCGCTCCGTCGCGCGCGCGTCACGGCCTGCGCCAGGCGCTCCAGAAACAGCACGCGATTCGGAAGGCCGGTCAGCGCGTCGTGCGTCGCCTGGTAGCGAATCTGATCTTCGCGCTCGGCGATCCCGGTGCGCATCCGGTCGAATGCCGTCGCCAGCCGGCCGATCTCATCGCGCTGCCGGATGTCGATCTTCTCCGCGTAGTCGCCGCGCTCGATGCGCTGCGCTCCCTCTGCGAGCCGCTCGAGCGGGCGGCTCACGCCGCGTGCGAAGAGACTCGCTGCGATGAGCGCCACCACGAGCGCGAGCGTCGACAACGCGGCGATCTGCAATTCGAGATTGCGGTACGAGCTTGCCGCATCGTCCACCGACCGCAGGAGCAGCGTGTCGATCTTCGAATTGTCCGCGGTGGTCAGAGGATGGGAGAGAGACCGATACTCGCTCGAGCTGATGCGCTCCGGCGGCAGTGTCGAGATGAGGACCGAAGTTTTCCCGGCGGACGAATCGGAGAGCGAGACGTCCAGCGCCGTCAGCCGACGCACTTCGTTCAGCACCGCCGCGTCAATCTCGAAGCCCATCGACACCCATGCGATCGGCCGGGGTCCGAGCACCGGCACTACGACGAGTTGGTAGGGGCGGCCGTTGAACGAAAACGATTCCCGACGACTCTCCCTGCTTCTCCGCCTCGGACAAGAGTCCGCGAAGCGGGAACGGACGTCCGGCCCAGTGACCGTCGAAGGTGTCGGCGACCACTTTGCCATCGAGCGAGATCAAAAACGCGGCGTCGGCCGAGATCCGCGAAGCGTGATTCACCAGCGCGGACGCGATGGTCGGGGCGTCGTCGAGAGCAACCGCTTCGCGAAACGCGTAGTCCGTCGCGAGAATGCGAACCGTTCCGGAGAGCTCCTTCCCCTTGCCGCTGAGGATCTGGTCGAGGATCCCCGCTCCGACCTGCAGCTCCTTGTTGATGTCCTTCTCGATCGTCTGACGCCCCGCGATGTGCACGGCGATGAGCGTCGCCGCCTGAAAGAGCACCAGCACGGCGACCATCAGGTAGAGGAGCTTTGCCTGGAAGCTGCGCACGGAATCGGGCCTCAGTGCACCGCGAACACCAGCTCCTGATCGCTCGCGTCGAGCGTCAGCGGCACGGGATCCGCGCCCAACTCGGAGTGCCAGACGTTCACGATGTACTTGCCGGCGCTCAGGTTCGAAAGCGTCACGCGACCTTCTTTGCCGGTGACGCCGAAATGCGGGGTATCCACGACGACGATGTACGCGCTCATCCGATCGTGGATGTTGCAGCCCAGCGCGGCCACACCCGGCTTGTCGAACACGATCGGATTCGCCGGCATGCCGCTGTACAGCGGGAGCTGAAACTTCTTCACCTTCGAGAACGAATAGACCTGATGCCGGATGTCGTCGCTGTTCGGAAACTCGACCGCGGTTCCGGTCTGCACGGGGAGAACGTGCGGGACGAAGATGCGGTTCTTCTGATCCATCACCGCTTTTCGCTTGACGGGCGCGGTGCTCTCGCGTCCCTCGCGGATCGCATACACCACCGCGTCAGGCATCGCGACGCCGCGCGCAGTGCGAACGTCGACCGTGAGCGTCGCCGCCCCCGCCCGAATCGACGCGAGGAACACCAGCAGAGTGAGAAAAGATCGACGCACCCGCGAACCCTATTGCAAATAGTACGCACGGAAGCCGCGAAGGTTGGTCACTTTCCTGAGAAGATCGACGCCGCGTTCGCGGCGGCTGCCATCACCTTGCGGGCCCTCAACTCCGCGGCGGCGAGCGCCGTCCGTACAATTCCGATCTACGTGTTCGCACACCCACCGGTCGTTCACGAAGGTGAGATCGCAGAGCTTTCGATCGGCGCACGGCTCGACATCCGCGAGCTCTACGACGCCGCAGCAGAGCCGTCTGCGTAGCGCTCATCGCACTCAGACCGGAAAGTTGACCGAAAAGAAAAAGGGTGAAGCGATGAGTTTTTGACCCCGCTCCGGTATTAGCAGTAGAAATCGATTGCTGGATCGGAGGTACACACGTTGAACGAGCTCGGTGGTCATGTCGAACGTCATCGTCGCGAGTTGCTGATCCACTGTTACCGCATGCTCGGGTCCTTTCCGGACGCCGAAGATGCGGTGCAGGAGACACTGCTTCGCGCGTGGCGGTATCGCGACAGCGTGAAGGAAGGCGCACCGCTGCGCCCATGGCTCTATCGCGTGGCCACGAATGTCTGCCTCGATGCGATCGCGCGCGATGAGCGTAGGGCGGTCCTCAATGCCAGAGCCGAGGCGGACGAGGGCTGGGCCGGCCGTACGGAGGATGTCGTCTGGCTCGGGCCGATTCCGGACTCGGTGCTCGAGCCATCCTCTCCGCCGGAGACGACGCCGGAGGCGCTGACGCTGCGGCGCGAAACCATCGAGCTCGCGTTTCTGACGGCGATCCAGCTCCTCACTGCGCAGCAACGGGCCGCTTTGATTCTCTGCGACGTGCTGGACTGGTCCGCCAAAGACGCCGCCGAGCTGCTCGACATCAGCGTCCCCGCCGTCAACAGCGCATTACAGCGCGCTCGCGTCAGGCTTCGCGAGCGTTTCCCGTCGCACAAGCCGTCATGGCCAGCCGGAGTCGATGGCAGCGCTGCCGAGCGCGATCTGATGAGGAAATACGTGGAGGCAGGCGAAGCGGCGGACTTTCTCGCCTTCGAATCGATGATCCGCGAGGATGCGACCTTCCGCATGCCACCCGATCCGGAAATTGCCGTGGGCCGTGACGCGATCTTCAAGCTATGGATCGATGGCGGATTCGGATCCGAAGGATTTGGCCGCCTTCGCTGCGTGGTGACCCACGCCAATCTTCAGCCGGCCGTCGCGGCCTACGTTTGCCTGCCCGGCGATTCCGACTGGCGCGCTCTGGCGCTGGAGGTTCTTCGAATCGAAGAGGGCTTGATCACGGAGATCGTAGTTTTTACGCCGGACAATTTCCAGCTCTTCGGGCTTCCGATGTTGATGGACCCGGCTCCGGAGGTGAACACGCGGGTCAGCTGATCTATCCGATGATTCTGTCCGTCAACGGTCATGTCGAAAACGCGTAAGGAAGGAAGTGGGTATGGCGAAGCTCGTGTTCGGAATGAACCAATCCCTGGACGGATATGTCGATCACATGGCGTTTGCGCCAAGCCCCACGCTGTTCCGCCACTTCATCGAGGAAGCTCAGGGCCAGGCGGGCAGCGTGTACGGCCGCCAGATCTATGAGGTCATGCGTTACTGGGACGACGATCATCCGGAATGGGATGCAGCGGAGCAGGCCTTCGCGGCGGCGTGGCGGAAACAACCGAAATGGGTCGTCTCGCGCACGTTGAAGTCGGTCGGCCCCAACGCCAGGCTGATCGGGGATGATCTCGAGCGCGCGATCCGCGAGCTGAAGGCCGAGCGCGACGGAGAGATCGAAGTTGCCGGCCCGAACCTGGCGCAAAGCCTCACCCAACTCGGTCTGATCGATGAGTATCGAATCTACCTGCACCCCGTCGTGCTTGGTCACGGCAAGCCCTATTTCGCCGGACCGCGACCACCGCTCCGCCTGATGACGAATGATCGGATCGCCGAAGACGTGATCCGGTTGACCTACGTTCCTGCGTGATCGTAGTCGGCTTCTCGCGTTGACCGCGTACTGCGCGTTACCGCGCTCCGCCTTCGACCGGATAGCCGACGCGCTTCCACGCGTCGAGTCCACCGTAGAGCGCTTTGACGTCGCGCCGGCCGACCGTGCGTCCGCGGCCTGACACATCTCGCGTGGTCGATGCTGAAGATGATGCACTTCGGCGGCGCACTCGTCCGTGACTACTCGCGCTCCGGTCCACGCCATGCTCACGCTCCGCGCTTCACACCCTCGCCCCGGTCCGCCCGCGCTCTGCGCTCGCTTTTAAGTGCCGACGTAGAGACGGGCCTACCTGAACATGCGCGCAAATGTGGCGGCGATGATCGCACCGCCAGGCCCGCCGATGACCGCGGCCATCCAGTACACGTCCGTCGACACTCCGTGTGCCGTGCCGATCCACGCGGCGGCCGACAGGACTCCACCGATCACGGCTGCCACGATGCAGCGTTTCCTCGTACCGGTGATCGCTCCGACAATCGCCCCGAGGGCCGCGGCGATGAGAGCGCCGGTCAGCATCATCTGCAGGAGGACAATCGCGCGATTCTCCAACTGCAGGTAGTGGCGGTAAAGTGCGAACGACATCCCCGCGCCGTAGACAAGGCCGATCGCTGCAGCAACGACCGGCGGCCGCCAACCTCGTCGTTTCGGCCGCACGACCACGATGCCCGGCTCCGGATTCCGCAGCGCCTCCACCACCCGCACCACGCCGTCGTCGTACGACTGGGTCAAATCGACATACTGCAACCGCCGCATGCGCATCGGGATCCTGCAGTCGCGATGAATCACCGGCACGACGCACTTCCCTTCATCGAGCGCGTACGACACCTCATCCATCACCGCCTGCGACTGCACCGAGTCGGGCGATAGGATCACGAGCATCGACGGGCTCTGATTCAGCGCCGTTTCCACCGCCGTGTCCCATTTCTCGCCGGCGCGGATGTTCCGCTGATCGATCCACACGTCGATCCCTGCCGTGCGCAGGTCCGCCGTCAGGCGCTGTGCGGCGTCGTAATCCTCGCGTGCATAGCTGACGAAGGTGGTCATGGTCAGCGTACCCGTTTGTGCGTTGAGGGCAGAAGCTGGAACGCGATTCTAAGCCACGTCGATCAAGAACGTGGCGCTGTGCCTCGGCGAGGGCGTCTCGATCTGGACGTCCAAGCCGTCAGCAGCGCGTTCATCCGTTCGTTCTTCGGAGCGGGCCGAGAGTGAAGAGCCCTTCGACGGCGCGACCGTCGGCGCTCACTCGGCCATCACTTCGATGATCCGCACCGTGTAAAGGTTCGTCCAACTCATGTTTCCGCGGTAGATGATCTCCTGCGAGAGCACCTCGAACACGATCGTGCGCGGGACATCCGCGTTTCGCAGCTCGGGAAACGCGTCGATGTTCTCGAAGTGCGCGCCGACGCCGTGATGGGCCGGACGAATGAGCGGCTCCACGAGCTGGAGGTCTTCCTCCTTCCACTCCACGTCCGCGCGATAACTATGCCCAACGTCTACTCCTCGGTGGTAGTTTTCGACCACGCGCTCGGGACCAATCTCGCGGATCGTTTCCAATTGGCGAAAGGCTCCGTCGCACGCGATCCACTGCACTTCGAGGTCGCGCGCCTTGCCCACGTCGAACTTCTGCGACGGGTTGTAAATACCGAAGACGTGCGACTGCCCCGCGCGCAACGTGCTGTCGTCCGCCGGCGCGCTCACGACATCAACGGTCACTGCGTCCTGTGCGACCGTGCGAACGTCGCCGCGAACGCGCGTTACCTTGCGGACCATGTGGCGACAGTTCTCCTCGGCGAGCGCGATCGTGGGAACGAGTGCAACGAGAAGAGCAGCGATGAGGCGCATGGAGTGCTCCTTTGCATCCCGCAACACCCATGGACGCCACGTCATTGCAGGAAGCCCTTCAACGCCTGTCCCAACGGATACGTCGGTCCCGCGGAAGTCGCGGCGCATGAGTCCGTGACCTAAAACGAAGGAATGAGGGATAAGGAGCTGCGAGAATGACGGCATGCCGACGCCATTGCCGCCGATCCTTCCCGTCACCTCCATCGATCAGGTCATCGATGCCATTCAGGGCATCGTCGACTGGAGTATCGCCAACGAGTCTCGACTCGGATATTTCGCGGCGCTCTACAAGCGGATCACGATCGCCATTCGCAATGGAATCCGCGATCACCTCTTCGACGACGGCCCGCGGATGGAGCGGTTCGACGTCATTTTCGCCAGCCGCTACTTCGCCGCACTGAACGGGTACTTTCATCCGGCGCAGTACCCATTTCTCTCCGACTGCTGGCGGGTGGCGTTCGACGGCGCACTGCTTCCCGCTCCGATCCTCGTGCAGCACATGCTCGCCGGCGTGAACGCGCACATCGATCTCGACCTCGGCATCGCCGCCGAGGCGGTGGCTCCGGGGCGGCTCCTGCCGACGCTTCATCATGACTTCAACACTGTGAACGCGGTGCTCGCCAGCCAGGTGGCCACTGTCGTCGAGGAGATCAATTCCCTTTCACCGGTGCTCGCCGACATCTACAAAGTGCTGATGGATCACGAGCTCGATCTGATTGCCGACGGGCTGGTCGTGGTGCGCGATAGCGCCTGGCACTTCGCGAGCCTGCTGGCCTCGCAACCGGGCATCGTCGATCCCGTGATCATCAAATTGCACGATCTCAAAGTGGCCGGGCTGGGCAAGCTCATTCTCGACCCGCCGGGATTGCTGCTGTCCCATCTCATCGAGGTGATCGCCGCGGCCGAGAGCCGCGACATCGTGAAGAACATTCAAACGCTGGACATGGTTGCCAATGCGCCGGCGCCGATGACGAAGACCGCAGCGGCGAAGATTTGAGTGGTCACTTTCCTGAGAAGAGATAGCGAACTTCGAGCAGGACGCGCCGGGAGTCTTCCGTCGCGGACACCTCTCCGCCGAGGCGCAGCCGCGGGATGCCGGTCCAGAAATAGGCGAGCGTGACGGCGTTGTCGCGCGTGTCGCCGATGCTGAAGGAGTCGACGCGCACGGTCGCCCGCGAGCGCGACCAGCGGCGCGACACGAGCGCATATCCGGCCTGCATGTCGCTCGTGTACCGCCGCCCGCCGGCGATCAGGTACGTCGGGCCCCATCCGTTCTCGGCCGCGAATGTCCAGTCTTCGCGCGCGTATTCGGCGCTCATGACGTTGAAGCGCGTGCCCCAGTTGGCAAGTCGGCCGTATTCGAGTCCGTCGGATCGGTTGTCGAAGTGCGTGAACTGGACGAGGAGATGATCGCCGTTCCAACCGCCGCGTGCGGACCAGCCGAGGCGATCATCGGTCTCCGCGGAAACGGAGGTGAAGTATTCGCTGTCGACCGGCACCCATTCGCCTAGGAGCGTCCAGTGATCGTCCAGCGTCCAGCCGCGGACGGGAGGGAGCGCGCCGAGCGTGTCATTGCCGCGGAACAGAGTCGCTCCGGCGAACGCGCGGCGATGAAAGTACGAGACGTCGATTCCGATCGGCCGCAGCTCCTCGCCGAGCCAACTGTTCAGCGCGGAGGAGGTGATCGCGTACGGGTTTTCCCAGAGCGAGTCGACGTTCTCCCGCGAAGTCGGAAGAAAAAACGCGCCTCCGCGAAGGCGCAGCCGATCGCTGCCCGGATGCAGATTCAGCTCCGCGTAAGCTTCCGCCACGCCGGCCGTCGCGCGCCTCCCGTCGTCATCGCTGCGGCCCAGGAGGTGAACGTGCGCACCGAACGCCGGTGACGCCCACCAGTCGAGCCCTAGCTGAACCTGCGCCGTGAGCTGCTCATTCTGCAGCGGACCGGAGTCGACCGACGACGACCCGCGAAGCAGCGCGAACCCGTTCCACTGCAGCGCCTGCGCGTTTGCGCCGGACGCAAACGCGACCAAGGCAATCGTCATCAGCGGGATCCGCAGTCGCATGATGATGAGGATACCGGATGCGATGCGATGACCATCGCCTATCATCTGCACGCAATGAGCCTTGTCGAAGAATTGGGATCGGGTCTCGACGGCCTCGCACAACTGCGCGCGTTGATCGCTTCAGGAAAACGACCCGGCATTGCTGTCTCGCTGCAGTTCGGCCTCGTCGAAGTCGAAGCCGGACGCGCCGTGTTCGAGGGCACTCCTGGCGAGCACGCCTACAACCCCATCGGCACGGTGCACGGCGGTTACGCAGCGACGTTGCTCGATTCCGCTTGCGGTTGCGCAGTGCACACACGCCTCAGCGCCACGCAGGCGTACACGACTCTCGAGCTGAAGGTCGCGTATCACAAGCCCATCACGCGCGACACCGGCACGCTGCGCGCAGAAGGACGCGTGATCTCGTTCGGTCGTCGCGCGGCGTTCGCGGAGGCGACGCTCGTCGACGCGGACGGACGACTGTACGCATCCGCAACGTCGACGCTGCTCGTCATCGACCGAGTGTGAGCAGCTTGTCGAGCAGCGGCGCGCGCATGTAGACCGGCCCGAGCTCCAGCGCGTCTTTCTCCTCCTCGGCGCTGACCTCGAAGGTCAACTGCTTGACCTTCAGCAGTGGGACCTTCTTGAACCGGCGGAAGTTGAGCTCGACGTACAACGGCGTGCCCGGCAGCGAGCGCGTGAAGGTCGCGGTGCCCGGCGAGATTCCGCTGACGAGTTGTTCGGTGATCCGGCGCATCTGTGGGTTCTCCGGGATCACGGTCGTCGTCCAGAGATCGATCCACGCCTCGGGGCCGTAGATGAGGCGATAACGCGTGGCATCGATGCCGTGGACGTTGCCTTTCAGTGTCGGCCCGCGCACCGGGATCGCGTTCTGTTCGATCGATGCCGCCGCGCCGCCGATTTTTCGCAGCAGCGGCGCGATCTCCGCGACGGGCATGTCGACGTACATGCGACCGAGGGGGTTTGCGATCGTCACCGCCGCTGCGCCGTTCTTCGAGAAGCTGTTCAGCCACAACGCCTCGGCGCGCACACCCGAGGGATAGACGTGCAGCTCGATGGCCGTGCCGAACTTCGAGAGGTACGGAAACGCCGCGGCGGGATTCGCCTCGAGCTCGAGGTGATACTGCGGTGGGGGAGCGGCTAACAGGGGCATGCGAAAAATGATGAAGAGGGAGAGAACGAACAGACTGCGAACGTGAGACCGCAAGAGCGAGAACATTGATGGCGCATTCTGCCACGCGCAACTCACCGTAACCGGTTTCAAGAAGAGCGCAGTATGATTGAAGCCTCCCATCCATCATTCAAGCGAGGCAGAACCATGGACGAAAAGCGGATCGACGAGCTCATCCGCGGCATTCGCCGTATCGACAGACTGTTACAGAGCGGCACGAAAACGCTGATCGACGTATCTTCGTTTGCCGTCGAACGTGGCGAAACGGTGCCGCATTACATCGCCGAAGAGTGGCAGCCGCCCGCGCCGAAGCGCACCTATCGAATAACGCAAGCGATGTGCTGTTCCACGCTTCAGCGTCTCTGGGTCCTGAACCGCCGCTTTCCATGGATTGAGAACAAGAATCGCGCGAAGCTCAAAGAACTCGCCCGCGAATTTCCAAAGTTCTTCATCGACAGGAATGCGCCTCGCGCAACGTTCGCCTCCGACGAAGACGTCAGGGTGTACATCAAGGAGAATCTTGGCAGCTCGACGTTCGGTGCGCTCAACCCGCTCACTGCATCGTCCGTGTTCTGGGCGCTGATGTACGCGGGCGAGTCCTACGCGCATCGCGGCCTCGGTTTTCTTTCGTTCTTCTCTATGCTGTGGGCTCTGCATCGACGCCACAAGGATGCGACATTGCGCGGCGCCGCGCTCGAGCCTTGGCGTCCGACGGCATACATCACCGCGAAGTGTCTCTTCCCGATCGAAATGCTGATCGGTACATGCCGCCGCCGCAGCGAGCGTCTCGGCGAGATCGGAAAGGCGCTCGAAGCATTGCAGGCTTGCGCCGGAAAGTCAGGTCAGTACGACCGCTGGCAGTTCGCGTTTCATCTGGATACGCTCACCAGCCTGCTGCACGAGACGGCCATGATCGCGGTCTCGCGTTCAGCATTCGAGAGATGCGCGAAACACGTCGGCGACATTTCGGCGAGTCTCACCGCTATCGCCGACACGCAGGACAAGTGGGAGCAAGTGCGCGGTCACGTGGCGAAACTTCTTGGCGAGATCGGAAATCGAACGCTGGAAGTCGTCGACGACGCCACGCCCGTCGTCGAGGATCTACTCCCGCGTTTGATCGCGATGATCACGAAGCCGTCGAAGCGCTCTGCGTTTCTCAAGGTCTGCCACCAGTTCCAGGGTATCCGCGACAACGACTGGGACGACCTCGCGCGCTCCGCGAGGGTTTCCCGCGATGTCTGCAAATTTGCTCTTGATAGCTATCGCGCGGCCGCGGGCGAGGCGAAGCTGGTTACGCCATCTACTGACGCGGCAACCCTCATCAAGGCATTCCACGTACTGGCCGACGCGAACGAGAAGGTGGCGGACGAGATCGAGGAAAGCGTCTCTGATTCGATCGGATGGTGCAGGCTCGTGGTTGCGCAGGAGACCGCTCGCGCAAGCGCGTCCAACGACACCGACTTCGACTCGGCCGAGCTCGTGAATGCAATGGCGATCGCGGTTCGCGCGGGAGGGATGCACGTCGCCGAAGTCCGGGATTCTCTCGAAAAGGCCTTGAATGGCGCGGACTCCGATGGCAGTTGGTCCGCGGGGAAGCCCTTCTATATCCAGAACCGCGTCCTCGGCGCCTGGTCGACGACCTCCGAATTGATCTGGACTCTCGCGAGTGCCATCGTCGCGCATCCCGAGATCGATCTCGCCGATGCGGATCTGATGAAATTCGTCGAGTGGCTCGAGCGGACGATGACGGAAGTGAAATGGGAGCAGGCCGGCGCGAAGGCGCGCCGCGTCGTCGGCTGGTCCAGTGAGCGTTTCCGCCAGCCCAAGACGATCGACCTCTGGGCCACCTGCGGTGCCATCAACGCGCTTCTGCCGATCCGGACGCTGCTCGAATATCGGTTGTGGCAGATCTGCGAATCGACGTTCACCGTGATCGAGGAGCCGCGTCCGTTGCACAAGATCGATCCGGTTGATCTCGATCGGCCGCACCGCGAGCGGCTGCATCGCCGTTTGATGGAGTGCGGCTGGCGCACGGCCGCACGGGAGCCGGACGACGCCGAATACAGCTTCGTTCTGCATGGACCGCCCGGATCATCGAAGACGACGATCGCAGGTGCGCTCGCGCTGCAGCTCTGGAAGACGACGCAGTTTGCAAAACGTCCGGAGCCGTTCGGGTCGAGCGGTCCACGTATGGTACGCATCACGCCCGCGGACTTCATGCACAGCGGCGAGTCCAATATCGATCATCACGCACGACTGATCTTCAAACTGCTGTCGCACGTGCGTGGCGTGACGATCTTTTTCGACGAGATCGACGATCTGTTGCGGCGGCGGCAACTCGGCGAGGAGCCGACGTTCATCAAGCTCGTCGCGCCGGCCATGTTGAACCGGTTGCAGGACCTGCGCGACGCCTGTCCGAGTCAGGAAGTCTGCTTCGTCATCGGAACGAACTTCGTGCAGAAGCTCGACCCCGCGCTGATTCGGCCCGGACGGATCGACTGCACGCTGAAAGTCGTCTATCCCGATCTGAACAGCAAGCGGGCGATTGCCGAAAAGATGAACGTGCCGGCGGATCGGATCGAAGAGTTGCTGCCGAAGACCGAGGTGTGGCCGTGGGCCACCTTCAGTTCCGCGTGCAAAGCCATTCTGAAGAACCCGACGTTGGACGTCGCAGCCATGCTCGATCCATTCACCGAACAGGCCAAGGCGGCCGAGGAGTACTACTTCGATCCGCGACTCTGGAAAGACCTCAGCAGGTACTTCGTCGACGAGTATGTCTCCGTTGTGAACGCGCACGGTCTCACGTCCGGGGCTTCGCACCTGAATTTGCTGCTCGCAAGTCTGACGAGCAACGAGATGCCGAAAGCATTGATCGCGAAGGTACAGGAGGAGATCGAGAGCCGTTCCAGGCTGATGGTGAGGTAGACGGAATGCACAATGCTCGCGCTATGAGCCGCGTCGCGTCATTGCTTTTTCTCGGCCTGGGACTGATCGGCTGCGGCACGTCGGCGCAACTCGAGCGCGTCGTCGACGAAGCCGTCGCGGGTCCGATTGCCGACCGCCGTTTCGGCGGCGTCGTGCTCGTCGCGCGCGAGGGACGCCCGCTGTTCCGCAAGGCTTACGGGCTCGCCGATCGCGAGCAGAACATCGCGCACACGCCCGAGACGCCGTTCATGATCATGTCGGTGTCGAAGCAGTTCACCGCGACGCTGATCGCGCGATTGGCAGCCGCGGGCAAACTGCAGCTCACCGATCCGGTGGCGAGCTATCTCGCGGACTGGCCGGCGGAGTGGAAGGACGTGGAGATTCGCCACCTGCTTTCCCACTCCTCGGGACTCGACATCGACACGACGTACTTCTGGCTGGTGAAACATCATCCCGAGTATTGGCCGGAAGCCGGTGAGCCGCCGCCGTACGTGCCACGTCCGCTCTTCGCCACACCCGGAACGACGTATCTGTACGCGAATGTCGGTTACACACTGCTGTCGATGATCGCGTCGAAAGCGGGAGGTCGGCCGTTCGACGAACTTCTTCGCGAAGAAGTCTTCCAACCTCTCGGCCTCATACACACGATGCCCGAGCGAAACGGACGCCGCGTGCCCGGGAGAGCGCGCGGTTACACGCGCACCGACGATGGACTCATGCTCAAGGAACAGAAGACCATCGACATCATCGGCGCCGGCGACCTCGTGTCGACCGCGGACGATCTGGCGCGCTTCGACGCCGCGTTCGCCGACGATCGCTTTCTCCCGGCTCCTCTCCGCGACTCGATGCTGACGCCGCATGTCGAAGGGAAAAGTGGCGCCTCGCTCGGCTACGGCTGGTTTCTTCGCACCACCGAAGGCGGACGCCTACTGCAATACCACAATGGCGCTGGCGCGGGATTCCGTGCGTTCAACTATCGTCTTCCGAAAGAGCGGCTCTCCATCGTCATCCTGAGCAACGTGGATGAGAGCGAGAATCCGTGGATCCTGCCGCTGATCGACCGGATCGCGGACGCCGTATCCGGGGCGTCATTCTAAGAGGCGCAAGAGCACACCCGCCAGATACTCGCGATCGTATTCGAAGCCGAGGTCCTCTCCGCTGCGATAGCGGACGGAGAGACCGACCTTCGAGTTCGGCTGCAACCACTTCAGCGCGATGTCGGCGAAGAACGCGGATTTGTCGTTGTCGCCTCCGGTGGGACGCGAGGCCTTCAGCTCGATCGAGAGACTCACGGGGAACTGCGGACGCTTCGGGGGCGGCGTGCTGAAATCGAAATTCGGATCGCAAACGGCCTTCTTCAGATACTCGCTGCGCGCTTTCTTGAATGCCCGCAGCTCCGAGCGTTTCAGAGTGAACGGCACCGGAAGCTCCGCGCGAAATGCGACCTGAATCTGATCGGTCTCGAGATCCGGATCGGGATTGTCGTTTGTGAACGCGTTGTAGTAGGTGGCCGAGAACGTGGGCATGTCGACGTCCGCACCAGTAATGCCGGACCAACGGATGAGGAAGGGCGGATAGATCCTCAGCCGCGCGCCGACACCGCCCAGCGCGGTGTTCTGGTAGTCGACGGCGTCGGACTTGTCGACGTCCGCGTACCGATTGCGCACCTCTGTGTAAACGGATGCGCTGCCACCCGGCACCTGCGGGAACGCGTCGCCGCAGCCGGACGGCTCCGGATTGCGGATCAGCCACGAGCGCGTGAAGCCGGGAGTCACGGTGATGTCGGCGATCCGATTCTTGGCGCTGTCGCCGTACTCGCCGTTGACGGAGTACTGCGCGTATCCCTTCCAATGTTCCGGCTCGTCGGATTCACCGGCCAGAATGCCGATCCCTTTGACGACGACGGCATCGGGGCCGATCTCCCAATCGAGCGGCTTCGTGTCGATCTCGGGAATGTCTTTCGTAGCGAGACCGCTCGCCGGCGCGTCCTGCGCCTGCAGCGATGCACTGACCAGGACGGACACCATGACGATGCAATGAAGGAATCGCATGGCTAGAACATCCCCTGGCGTTCGTGCGCGCTGAGCGCCGTGCCGAAGAGCTCCTGGGTCTGCTCGCGTGAGGGCGCCGGCTCTTCGCTCGCGACGGCCTTCAACCCGTCCTGCATCGAGGCCGCGTCGAGGTTCGGCAGCGCGGCCTCGGTGTTCGCGGGGCTCATGTGGAGATAGACGAGTCCCGCGTACATCCGGACGGTCTTGATGCCGGCGCGGAAGATGTCCTGGGCGACGATGAACTTCCAGGCGAACTGGCGTTGCGCCATGAACGGCGGCAGGAACTTGTTCATGAGCGATGCTTCCTGCACGCACTCGTCGGCTTCGTCGAGCTGTTTTTCGATGGGGTCGTCAGGAAAACGCTTCCAGCGGCTGACCGCGGCCTGCATCGCGACTCTCGCGGCGTTCGGGTCGATCGTTGCCATGATGTCCCTCCAGCTCCGCATTGTAGGAGGAACTCCGACTCCCGGCGGCTGGCCACACGGGTAGGGTTTTCTTCCGGACCGACACACCTATGCAGAAGTCGCTGCATAGGAGGCCTCGTGATGGCAGTTCGTCCTCGACGTACCCCGCAGCCGCCAGACCCGCCACCGGCACCCCCGACTCTTCCCGTGACGGCTCCCGCGGCGCAGCCGCTTGCAGCGGCGATGGTACAGATCACGCCGGCCGCGCCGCTCGATCCGCCCTCGTACCGCGCATTGCGGGTCTACGCCTTCGACCCGAGCCGCGGCCGCCGGCTCGGCAACTACATGACCGTGCGCGTGAAGTACGAGGAGCTGCAGGAACGCCTCGAGGGCGCTCAGCTTCACGTCATCGACTTCGACGCGACGAACGGGATCTACTACAAGCCCGCCGATCTGAACTCCGTCGCCGCACTGGTCGAAGGCGGCTTCGCGCCGAGCGAGTCCGATCCTCGCTTTCACCAGCAGATGGTGTACGCGGTCGCGATGAGGACGATCAGCATCTTCGAGCGGGCACTCGGGCGCGACATCCGTTTCGGTTTCGGTGATAAGACGGGCCCGCGCAACGCGTTGCGCATCTTTCCCCACGCGATGTACGAGCCGAACGCGTATTACGCGCGCGAGCTCGGCGCGCTGCTCTTCGGCTACTTCCGGGCCTCCGATGAAGACGCGGGAAGCAACCTGCCGGGAGGCACGGTGTTCACCTGCCTCTCGCACGACATCATCGCGCACGAGACCACGCACGCCATCATGGACACGCTCCGCGAATCCTTCATGGAGCCGACGAACCCGGACGTCTTCGCGTTCCACGAAGCGTTCGCGGACATCGTGGCGCTCTTCCAGCACTTCGCGTTCGAGAACGTGGTGCGCGACACGTTGCAGCGGACCGGGGGAGTGTTGCACCGCTTCGAGCTCGCGCCGCGGGGCGGCGGACTCGCCAACGGTGACGCGAACAAACAAAGCTTCATCATCGGCGAGCTGCCGGAAGGAAATCCCCTCCTCGATCTCGCACGCCAGTTCGGCGAATCGATGGGCCGCCGTGCTGCATTGCGCCACGCGCTCGGCGTCCCGCCGGATCCGCACGCGCTGGAGTCCGCAACGGAAGCGCACGAGCGCGGCGGGGTGCTCGTCGCGGCGGTCTTCGACGCATTTTTCAGCTCCTTCATGCAGCGCACGGCCGACCTGATCCGCCTGGCGCGCGCCGTGGGCGGTGCCGCGGGGGATCTCCATCCCGACATCGCGGCGCGCCTCGCGCACGAGGCGGCGAAGGTCGCGACGCACTTCTGCACCATGTGCATCCGCGCGATCGACTACTGTCCTCCGGTCGACATCACCTTCGGCGATTTCCTCCGCGCCCTGATCACGGCGGACACCGAGCTGTATCAGAGCGAGTCGCACGAGTATCGGGAAGCGCTGATTCAGGCGTTCCGCGCGCGCGGGATCGTGCCGACCGATGTGGTCTCGCTGGCCGAAGAGTCGCTGCTCTGGCAAAAGGCGGATCCCGATACGCCGCCGTGCGAAGGCCTGCGCTTCGACATTCATGAACCCCACGCGTTCTTCGACGAAAACTGCGCTGCGCTCGAGAGCGTGGTCCGTGCGCGTCCATTCCCGTTCGGCCTCTGCCGGCGCGAGGGCCACACGAAGGACACCTGTGACTGCGCGGTGCCGGCTTCTCCGCGCGCGGTGCGTTCGGTGAACATGGTCGTCCGCGCGGGGAGCCGTCCGCAAGTGGAGTTCGTCGCAGAAATCATTGGTTCCGCACCGCTCGACACGGAAGATGAGAAACAGCGCTTCCGCGGAGGCTCGACCGTCGTCTTCGACCGCAGCGGAAAGCCGAAGCTGGTCGTGTACAAGAACCTGCATTCCGAACGACGGCGCAAGAAGCAGAAGGCCTTCCTCGAGGAGGCGCTGGCGATGACGCCGTTCGCGAACTACACCGACATCACGGATGCGCCGATGCATCTGTCCGCGATTCATCGGGGGTGCTGAGATGGCCGCAAAGAAGAAGACCGCGCCGAAGATTCGCATCCGCATGTATCGCGTCGGCATGGGTGACTGCTTCCTGGTCACCATTCCCGCGACCGGCAGCAAACGAAAGCACATCCTCATCGACTGCGGCGTTCACGCCCAGAGCAAGTTCAAAGGGCTGAAAGAAGCGGTCGCGGCGATCGAGAAGGAAACGGGCGGGAAGCTCGACGTCGTCGTCGCCACGCACGCACACGCCGATCACATCAGCGGATTCGGTTCCGAGGACGAGGTATTCGATCACGTGGACGTGGGTGAGGTGTGGCTGCCGTGGCTCGAAGACCTCTCCGATCCACGAGCAAAGAAACTGCACACGAAGGCAGCGGCGCTCACGGCCCTGATCGATGCGCACATGAGTAAGCAGGGCGCGGCGCCCGATCCGCTCGTCGAATGGGTGACGCTCAATGCCCTCGGCGCCAAAGGGCGCTCGTCGACCGGCAACAATGCCAAGGCCCTCGAGCGGCTGCGCAGCGGCTTCGGCGACAAGCGCCGCACGAAATACCTCAAGGCCGGGCAGGTCTTCAGCGATGCCGGCGGCATCAAAGGGTTGACGGTCCGAGTGCTCGCGCCGTCCACGGACACGTCATTCCTCAGCAAGATGCATCCGCCCGAGTCGCAGCTCTATGGTCTCGATGCGAACGGCAACGTCGTCGAGGACAAGCTGCTGCCGTTCGGCGACCGCTGGAAAGACGATGGCGCCATCCTCGACGACTACTATCGGAACGAGCTCGTGAAGCAGTGCGCGATTCCGCTGCAGGCGCTCGCGCTGTCGGTCGACAACTACCTCAACAACACGAGCCTCTCGCTGCTGCTGGAGTATCACGGCAAGACGCTGCTGTTTCCGGGCGACGCGCAGTGGGGCAACTGGTCGTCGTGGCAGGCCGATTGGGAGTCGCTCCTCGGCAAAGTCGATTTCTACAAGGTCGGCCATCACGGCAGTCACAACGCGACGCCCCACGGTGCGCTCGAGCTGATGAAGGCGAAGAGCGTCGTCGCCATGGCTTCGACCGATACCGTGAAGACGTTCAACCGCGGAGATTTTCCGGTGCCGTATTCGAAGCTCGTCAACGCCGTGAAGAAGCAGGTGGGGAATCGCTACGCTCAGAGCGACAAACTGGACGACGCGAAAGCACCGTTCAAGCCGGCGAAGGACGAGATGTGGTGCGACTACGAGGTGTGAGAAGCCGTCGGGCGGCGCGTCAGGCCGGTACGACAAGCTGAGGTAAGACGCACACGACTACGCGTGGCTGCTGCGAGAATTGGGAATAGAGTAGTCGTGTAGATGTCAGGCGATTCGCTCTCGGATCTGATGCGCTCCCGGTCGGTGTCCGCGGCGGAAGCCGTGCGCATCGTGCGCGAGGCGGCGTCCGCGTTGACGGCCGTGCACGGCGAACTGTCGCCATCGTCGATTCTCGTCCGCGACGATGGCGTCGAGATCATCCCGCCTGCCGGCGGCGACCGCACCCGCTACGGGCAACACGCCTCCCCCGAGCGCATCCTCGGCAAAGCCGCGACACCGGAGGCGGACGTGTTTTCTCTCGGGGCGATCCTCTATCACGCGCTCGCCGGACGTTCGCCGTTTCGCGGAGCGACGCCGGCCGAGGTGATGCTCGCCGCGTGCTCGGAGCCGCCGCTGGAGATGCCGGCGCAGGTCCCGCACGCCCTGGAGAAGATCATCATGCGCGCGTTGTCGAAGCCGCCGTTGCAGCGCTACCCGACGCCGGCGGCGTTGCGCGACGCGTTCGATTCGTACGCGAGCCAGCGCACGTGGGAGGGACGGCGCGTGCTCGCCGTCGACGACGACCAGTCGATGCGGGTGCTCTATCAGCGGATGGTGACGCGCATCGGCGTGGACGGCGATCTCGCCGAGAGCGGACGCGAGGCCGTCGAGGCGCTGAAGACGCACAGGTACGACATCGTGCTGCTCGACCTCAACCTGCCGCGCCTCAACGGCTGGGAAGTCCTGGACTTTCTGCGCGCGCGCCCCGACGCCCGGCCGCGTCACCTGTTCGTCATCACCGGCTTCGTCGACCAGCGCGTGAGCGTAGCGGACCGCGACCTCGTGACGGCCGTGCTCTACAAACCGGTCGCGCAGGACGAATTGCAGACGCTCGTGACCGAATGCCTGCGCGGTCCATTGCCCGATCTGCCGCAGATCCTGCGCAAGACGAGCCATCGCGCCGGCACCACGGTTTGAGCGCCGAGCCGCGCGGCACGGGCGATGCACCGACCCGCGACCGCGGTGTATGAACGAGCTGTAAAAACACTTCGGGCCGGCTTTCGCCGGCCCGGTTCGTGTGCGCTTAAAACGTTGCGTCCAGGAACGGACGCAGCTTCTTCGACCGGCTCGGGTGACGCAGCTTGCGCAGCGCCTTCGACTCGATCTGGCGGATCCGCATATCGTCCGGCTATGCTGTGCGGCTCGCTTCACGTTCCTCGCAGCGCCACACGGGCAAACCTCGCTGCGCCAGCGCGTGGAGGCGCGATCCTGAAACAACGCTACCGCATAGAACCATGTGTGCCGTATTGCGATACTTATCTTATGGGCGTGTCTGTCCTATCAGACACGTCAATATCCTGCAGATCGACTAGCCGTTGATTGGTCAACCGGACGCGGCAAGCACCCTGAATAAGAGACTCCATACGCCCGCCACTAAAGACCGAGCCAGCCATATGGCAGTGACGATCGAGGTACGTCTGCCACGCACCTTGCTCCCGTTCGAAGAGGGGCAGCTCATCCTTTGTGAGTTTCTTGGACAAGTCTAAGATAGCTGCGGCGAGCCTGCGCTCCGCATTCGACAACTTCTCAGCCAAGCAACGGTCAGTTCTGAGATTCGTCGATTCATCGAAGCATTTCTCCTCGTCCTGCGCGTGTGACGACGCCGCTATCGCGAAGAGAAGAAGCACCAGAATTGTCGAGCGCATCATTATTGTCCCCAAAATATCGCCAGTTCAGCAAGTCGGCGGTTGTATAGGCCACGAGTGTATTTGCCGCCAGATCTGTTGTATTTTAACCAACTGACTGTCGCTTGGCCGAAATTGTTATCGTTCAAACCAGTAAGAATAGATGATCTCCCGAAGGCGGTTGGACCAATGTTGAATGAGAGCGCAGCGATTGCGTCAACTTGACCTTGCGCCAACATGGTAGTCACGAGTTTGAAGGCGGGGCGCGTGTCTTTGGCGATGTCAGCGGCAAGAAGCGCCTCTCCCTGTTCTTCCGTGATTCCGCCGGCGAATCCGTTCGCCGCAGATGCGCCGCATGGCCCAAGATTCACGAGGTGGCCGTATCCGATGGTGCAGTGGCCTCCTGTGTCTAAGTAGAGGTTTTTGAAGAAGCCTTCGTGCTGCTTAATGAAACCTACGCCGCCGGTGCTGATTTGAGGCGTTGGGCCAACAGGAGCAGGACCTGCACCGAAGTTGAGGAGCACACTCCACTTCAGCCAGTTTGGCAGGTTCGTGTTCTCTGGCAAGTGGGCTTCGCTCTTGATGTACCGGTCCGTCGCCTCTAAGGCACGTCCCATATAAAACAGACTCATGAACCGGCCATCAGGATCGATGTATCGAAGCGGATTGTTCGCTACATAGGTATACCGGTTCCAAGATTGCGGTTCGCCTGGGTCGCCGAGCACCGGATCGACCGATAAGAAGCGTCCCATGACGGGCGAGTAGTAACGCGCGTGCATGTAGTCAAGAGTGTCGAGCCCCTCTGCGCCACCCCACTTGTCCCGCTCGTGCCCAGTGTATTGGAGCGACGATGCGGCGGGCTCGGTCACGCCTCCGCTTGCTTCCGGACCGAAGGCGTAATAGTCGTGGAACCCGACCGTGCGATCGTTCTGATCCGTGACCCGCCGCGGCGTGCCGAGGTGATCGAGGTGATAGTGATGCGTGACCGGCGTGCCGTTGGCGACGTGCCGCGTCGCGAGGAGCAAACCGTCGCGGAAGACGTTGTCGCGGGTCCAACTCCATGAACCTGTGCCGGGACCCGCAGATCCGTCGCGACTGATGAACTCGCGCAGGACTTTCCCGGACACATCGCGGATGGTCCAGTTCCAGGTCGAGCCGACGGTGTACGTGGCGATCCGCTCATCATTGGCGGTGTAGATGAATTCCTTCGCCAGACCTCCGCCGCGGTCGTCGCGGGTGGGCATGTTCACCGCGTCGTACGAATAGACGTCACCGCTGAAGATCTCGACATTCCCGGCACCGTCGTACTCCACGTCCTCGACGCGATTGGAGGACGAGTCGATGCCGATTCCGTACTGGCAGTTGCTCTCGATCGCAGTTTCCGGTGCGTGCGTGCAGATCTTGCGGTTGCCGAACGCGTCGTATTCGTAGGTGCGATTCACCCCGTTGATCTCCGCCTGCACGAGCCGGCCGACGCGATCGTACACGAAACGGTCGTTGCCGATCTGCCGGATGTTGCCGGCACCATCGTACGTGTAGGAGACGGCGGCGGACCAGCTGACCGTCTCCACCGCGTTTGCCGCGGGGGGCGCAGTGGCGTACCGCGCCTCTGCCAGCAGCGATGGGGAGGCCAACGAGACACCGAGAATCGCGGCCGCAACTCGAAACATTTTTCTTCTCGCTACTCTCAAACCTGAATCGCGCACAGGTTGGTCGTTCGCACTGTCGTATGCCATGAGCCGCTCCTCTTACTGAATCGTGAGTGCCGCATCCGAGAAGCAGCTCGTCGGGTTGTTGAGGAAGTACAGGCGAACCCAATACGTGATCGGTTTGTAGGGGGGCGTCACGCTTTTATACGACTGCGTCGAGTCGACGATCAGGTTGGATGTGTTTCCCAGCGCTCCCTGGTAGAAGCGATACCCGACAGACGGCCTCTCGCTGGTCAAGACATTTGCCGCCAGCGTGTACTGCGAACCGTTCTGTGTGGCCGTGAAGCCGTTCAGGGTCGGTTTCGGAGTCACCGTCGCCGACGCCGGATTGCTCCGCACGATTGCATTGCCGCTGGCAACGTCGACGACGAAGGTCTCCGGCGACGTCGTGATGGCGATGGGGAGCGACGAGGATCCCGAGCTCACCAACTGGTAATTCGATCCGACCTTTCTGTACCACGTGTAACTATCGGCGCCGGTCGCTGTCACGGAGAACGACGCCTGCGAGCCGAAGCCGCAGACGGTCGTGTTCACGGGCTGCTGCGTGATCACAGGCAGGACACTTACCAGAGCGGTGGCGCTGTTGATCATGCCGCAGGAACCGGTCACCCGAACCCAATACGACTTCGTAGCGGTCGCGTACAAGTTGATCGAGCTGCCGCCGTTTCCGATCGGCTTCGTGGTGACGCCGGACGCTCCTTCGTACCATTGGTACTGCAGCGGACCAGTTCCGGTCGCGGTGACGGAGAGCGTGAAGGCGGCGTTCTTGACGTAGCTGTTCGAGTCGGGTTGATCGGTGATGGTTGGTGGCTGGCACACGACTACGGTCGCGGCGTCGCTGTTGACTGAGCTCGAGCTGCAGGTGTCGAGGGGACTCGAGACGCGAGCCCAGTAGCTCGTCGTGGTCGTGAGCGTTGTCGGCGTCACGTAGGTGCTCGACGTGCCGACGGGCACTGTCGTATCGCCGACGGCACCCTGATACCACTGATACGAAAGAGGTGTGGTGCCGGTCGCCGCGACACGCAGAGTCCACTCGTCGCCGGCGACGATCGATCCGTCCTGGGGCTGTTCCGTGATGTTCGGATAGCAGACCCGGACTTTCAGTGCGGCACTGTCCGCGTCGCACGACGGGCGCTTGGTGCGTGCCCAGTAATCCGCCGTACCCAGCGGCCAGATACGAAGCGTCGCGCCTGTGCCGACGGGAACGGCGGTGTTGCCGCTCGCTCCCTGATACCACTCGTACGTCTCGTTCGCGTCTGGATCGACGATCGCCAATGTGACCTCGGAGCCGCTGCACTGGCTCGGGTACCCGACGATACGGATCGCCCGGGCCTGGCAGACCGTCAGAACGGCATCGGCGCTATCCGTAAATGCCTCCGGGATGCCGCTCGAAACGCGACAGAAAAACGCGCTGTCGACCAGAATCTGGGGCGTCGTGAATGAGGAATTCGTGGCACCGCTCATGACCGATGCCGTCGCCCCGCTCCGCTGATACCACTGGTACGCGAGGCTCACGCCGTTGGCCGCGACGGTCAGCAATTTGGTGGTCCCCTTCGTCACCGGGCCACCGACCGGCGCTATGTTGATGGAGGGTCGCACATAGACGGTCGCCGCGTTGCTGTCAGCCGGGGTTCCACAACTCGCGCTGACCCGCACCCAATACTGCGTGGTCAACGCCGGATTGACGACGATTGTGGGTCCCTGCGGACCGCCGAGAGGCGAAGACACGTTGCCCCGCGCCCCTGCGTACCACTGGTACGCGATTGCCGTGCCGGTCGCCTCGACACGGAGCTGCGTTCCGCCCGGCGCGGCAATGCCGCTCACCGGCTGCAATGTCACCGCGGCGGGATTACAAACCGTGACCGTTGCGATTCCGCTGTCCGTCTGGCTCGATGAGCAACTACTGAGGGGACTGGAAATCCTCACCCAGTAGCTGGTGGTGGTCGCCAATGACGTGGGGGTCGTATAAGAGCTCGACGTGCCCACGCTGGTGCTCGTGTCGCCCGCCGCCCCTTGGAACCACTGATACGACAGCGCCGGTGTCCCGGTTGCCGAGACCGTCAGAGTCGCCTGCGAGCCTCTTACGATCGACTTGTCCTGCGGTTGGGCCGTAATTGCGGGATAGCAGACTGTAACGGTCAAAGCGGCGCTGTTGGCAGTACATCCGACGCGGATCAGGCGAGCCCAGTATTTCGTCGTGATCAACGGCTTCACGACTCTGGTGGTGCCCGGGCCTACAGGATTCGAAGTATCTCCATTCTCTCCCTGGTACCACTCATACGTCGCATTCGATTCGGGATCGACGATCTGAAGGGTCACGTCCGATCCGCTGCGGCCGTTCGGAGTACCCACGACTCCGATCGCGGGAGGCCGGCACACAGTGAGAACTGCATCCGCGCTGTCGGTGTCGGCATCTCCGCTCTTGACGCGGCAGAAGAAGATGCTGTCCACCGTAATCGACTGCGCATTGTAGGACGCAGCAGTCGCGTCCTGGATCAACTCCTCGGACGCTCCGTTTCGCCGATACCACTGATAGGTGAGAAAAGTCCCGTCGGCATCCACAGAGAGAACGCGTGATGCGCCGGCGGTGATCCAGCCACTGGAAGGTCCGGAGCGAATCACCGGCGCGACGCTGACACGTGCCGCCGCTGTGATGCTGCGAGCGGCGAGCGGCGAAGCGCATGCGCTCGTGACCCTCACCCAATAGTCCGTCGTGACTGCGGGCCATACCCTCGCCGTGTCGAAGGTCGAGCCCAGAGCGTGGCTCGCACCAAGCTCCGTTCCTTCGTACCAGGCGTACGTGAGGTTCGTTCCGTCTACACCGATCCGGATGTCGCGTCGCAGCATCGGCTGGTCGTTACTGTAATTGCCGATCGGGTCGTAGACGGCGGGGTCGCGACAGACGTTGACGGTACGGCTGTCGACGGCACATCGGTTCTCATCTGCGAACGACATCCGCACCCAGTACTGGTCGGCGACCCCATTGCCGCGTTTGAGGATCAGCGTGGATGCCGTTGCGCCTTCCACAGGCGCCGAGGTATCGCCGCTCTCGCCGATGTACCACTGATACCGAAGGCCCGAGGCGGTCGCAGTAACCCTGAGCTCAGCGGTGTCGTTCGGATCTTTACCGATCGAAACGTCCTGCGGCTGCGATGCAATCGGAATGTCCGCGCACGCCGTGACGTGTACACGCGCAAAGCGGCTCCGCGCCACACTGCACCCGTTCCCCACTCGCGCGGAGAAATCGGTGGTCTTCAGCACGGGCGGGGTCGTAATGGTCGTCTTCAGACTGCTTCCGTCGACCGGAACGTCATGCTCCGTGTCCGAGTCCCTGGACCAGAGGACAGAAGTCGGCGCCGGACTCGCCGTCGCGTACACCGAGAGGGGGACGGTCGCGCCCGCCGTCACCGTGGCGCCCTGAGGATCGCCCGTGATGCGCACCGGCGCGCACTGCGCCGTATGGACCACGATCGTCGGCGTGTCGTTGTACTTACCGCAGTCGGTACTCACGCGAAGCCAATAGGTTCCGGGCGTCGTGACGACGAGTGATGGCGTCGCGCCGCCAACGGTAATCTCTTCGCGGGTGTTGCCCGATTCCCACTGATACCACTTGTAGGTCGCTCCCGGGTATGGGGTCTTCGCCGACAAGGTGACGCTGACGCCCGTCAACTCGACGGACGTGGATTCGACCGACACCTCAGGAGTGGGGCAGTATCCGCTCATGATGCCATAGGTCTGATCCACCAGCTTCTCGGCGGTCGCCTCCACATTCTGCGCTTCGTACTTGCATGTGAGCGTGCCCTCCACCCGCACGTAGCTTTGCCCGGTGAACTGGAGGACATAGGTGGAAGACGGTGCCGCTGGATCCGTAGTCTGAACGAGCTCATCGTTTACGTACCATTTGAATGCGTATCGGAATGCAGTGGGCAGGACCATGCCCGGAGGAATCGGGTCTGGCGGATCAAACGCCAAACCTGCAGCGAGTGGCGTCGTCTCGAGAGGATTGACGGTGAGCGTCCGGTCCAGGAGCTCGGAATTCCATTTGGCGACGCAGGGCGCCAGCGTTACGCAGGCCTGGTTGACCCCGACGGATCGATAGAACTGCTGAGAGATGCCACATGAATTCGTCGCCGTTACGAACATCTTCACTGTAGTCGGCGGCGTCGGGGGGCCGCTCGGCACCTTGAAGGTCATGACTGCGCCATTCGAAGATACGATCGTCCCGCCTTCGATCGCCCACGTATAAGTCTCGCCAGGCATCGGCACGACCGACGCCCCATGCTCGGTTCCGTTGGCGCAGACCGTCAGCGGTGCGGAGATCGCCTGCTGGACCGGCGCCGACTTCACGGCGATGTCGTGTGAGGCGGTGCCGATGGCCGTGCCACAAGCGTTCGTAACAGTCACGCTCAGATGGACCGGGCCGGAGCTGTTCGGCTGGAACGTGAACGTGTTCGTATTGCTTGGGCTACCCGGTTCACGCGTGGCCCCCGTGATCGTCCATGCGTATGTCGCCCCTTGTTCGACGTCAACGGAAGCCGTCGTGAGGACGGAAGGACAGACCGAATCGGGAGCGTGGATCGACGGTGCTGGTGTTGCGCACGGCGGCGGCGTCACGTCGCCCTCGAACGTGATTTTGCTCGGCCGCGGCATTCCGAAGAGCGCGTCGTAGATATCGGTGGGAGCCTTGGGGGTCTCATGCCGAACCGACGCAACCATGCCCGACGGGTGGTAGCTCATCGTGGCAAAGTCGTCGACCGCCGTGAGGTAGCCGGCCGTGCGCTCGTTCGTGACCGACTCCAGTCCATCAACGACCGTGCAGCCGTACAGAGTGCAACTCGGCATGCGGATCGTGCGCGGCATCAGGTGCTCGTCGTACGTTACGCCATAGTCGAATTGTTGGATCGGCGTACGGGTCTCGATGCCGTTGACGGCGGTGACGCGTTCGACGAGGGTCGTGCGCGTCGACACCTGGCCGCTCGCCGAGTAGTCATACGTCTCGGTGACGTCCACGTTACCGGCTGACGTCAGCTTGTTGTGACGGATGGCTTTAATGAGCTTCCCGTTATCGACGAGGTCAGTCGTCCCGAACTTGAATTCCTTGACCGAGCCGGTCGGACCGGAGAGCTCGGTCAAGCGCTCAGCCGAGTCGAACGTGAAGTTTACGGTCGTTCCGCCGAGGGTGCGCTTCCAGGCGTGACCGCGAGCGTCATAGTCGTCGTAGTCGGTGTAGTCGATACCGCTGGTCTCAGGATCCTGTGTTTCCGGATGCGCTTCCTTGTCGAGAAAGCCGAGTGTGTCGTAGATGAACGTGCGCGTCTGCGTAACGTCACCCGAGGTGGTGTTGGCGCTGGTGAGACTGCCGTTGATGTCGTAGGTGTAGGTGGTCGCCACCCTCGCGCCGCCCGGCCCGGACTCTTCCTCGACCGACTGGACGCGACCGTCTTCGTCATAGAGCTCGGTCACGGTGGCGGGAGAGCTACCGTTGAGCGACGTAGCGACCATGGTCGTGCGCGTTTTCCTGCGCACGCCGAGGTAGTCGAATGTCGTCGTTGCGCCGTCCGCAGATCGGATCGACATTGGCCGGTCGAACACGTCGTATTTGAACGACGTCTCGTCTCCGGCTACGTCGCTGAATGGATGCTGAAGCTTCTCGATCGGCTGCGTGACCGAGCCGATGCGTCCGAGCCTGTCGTAATTCGTCTGAGTGACAGCAACCTTCCCATTCGGCAGAGTGTTGCTGACGCGCTTGACGCGCCCCAGGCCGTCGAACTCGTAAGTGTTCGTGGCGATGGTGCCGGTAGAACCGGTCACCGTCTCGATCACGTGCGCGTTCTTCGACGACGTGGCGTTCACGTACTCGTATGAGGACATCGCGCCGCCCGTGGGCGCGACCGACTCGAGGCGCGCCGGAGTCGCCTCGTACCCATAGGTTGTCGTAACACCGGCCGAATCGCGCGTGGCCAGGACGGCGCCGGTGTATGGATCGATGGTCCGGTCGATGGTCTTGAAACCGAGCGGAGCGCCGCTCTCGCGGTCGTAATACCGGGACCACACCGGAATGCCGCCGGTGTAGAACTCGGTGCTGGTGCCGTCGACCGGCGTGAAGTAATGGGTCTCGACCTGATACCACGGAGTGCCGAGCAACTCGACGCTGCTCTCGCAGTTGTGGGACTCGGGCAGGGTGGCCTGTTTTTCGCCACCGAAGTTCTTCACGATAAAAATGTCGCCGAAGTCTGACGGCTCATAGATGGTGAGAAGGTCACTCGCACCAGGGTGGTCTGAATTACGCAGTACGCGGCGGCGCTCGAGGAATCCGGTCTGGTCGTCAAAGCAGGTGAGCTCGCGCCGAATCTCCGTTCCTTCATTGACGGAGCGTTCGGTGAAGAGACCGGTAATCCAAGGCTTCTCCTTTGTGAACGCGTCGGCCAGGGTCCACTGCGTGTACTTCGTGATCGACGTCTTCGTCTGCGCGCCGGGAAAATTGCTGCTCCGGACGACCTTTCCGTAGATACCGGTGCCGTTGTTCTCCGAGTTGTCGGAGGCGACGTAGCAGTCGCCGCTGCAGCCGGCGTCATCCGCCTCGTGATACACGGTCTTCGAGGACTTGAGCTGCATGGAGACGTCGTCGCCATAGACGTCGCCATAGCCTGGGTAGGGTGAACGCGAAATGCTAAGGGGATGACCCTCATACGCGGTATACGTCGAGCGCTCCAGTTTGCCGTTGGTGCAATCGGCGTTCTGTCCGTAGACGTCCGTGAAAGCAGCGCAACCCGAATACACCTCGGTGGTCAGGCGTCGCCCGTCGTTGTCGACTGAATACTCGTCAGCCAGCCCGATGGACGTAGTAACTCCTTTTCTCACGTCGGGCGCCGGCGCCGCCACGGTGCCGGGATACCCGAATGCGATACGGCCGACGTACGCCCACGGATCACCAGGGCTAGGAGGGTCGAACGGAACAATTGGTGGGCAACTGTTGAGTTCAAAAGAGAAATCAAAAGAGTATCCGTCGAAGTAATGATCGGACCGGGATCGGGTTTGGACGCCGCCGACCCCATCTTCCCTTGGCGAGAGGACGGATGTGCGCGTCCAATAAATTGGGTAGGCGAAACTAACGCTACCCATTGTAGACCCAGTTTCGCAGCAATAATTCGCAGGTACTGGAAATTCGACCGAGGCGAAATTGCCGTGAGCGGGAAGATAGTCCCAGGTCCGCTTCGTGAGCGGGTTGCCATCCGAGATCGTCCGGCTCTTGATTCCGAACTCCGTTGCCATCTGTGAGCACGTGTGTTTCCCGGGCAAGGTGTATCCCTGATAGTGATACTCGACTTCACCGCCGGTCGGGAAATGCATGGTGGCCATCGCGCCGAGCACCGCCTCCTCTCCGTCGCCCAGTGGATCGGTGTAGTAGTCGAATTGAAACGTCGAGCCGTCCGGCTGGACCAGGGTGGTCAGCATGGGCAGCGATAAGCGGCCGTCGCCGATCCAGCCTTTCACGGACATCGTCGTGTACTGAAAATCGTAGCGGACGCTTTCGCCGCCTACGCCCATGTAGTCGATGAAGTCGACTACAGCGCCTCGGTCGACAGACTCATTGAGGTCCGTATCGACGGAGTACTGAATGACGTGGCTCGTCTGCGTGGAGTCGATGATGGTCTGTTTGTGAACGCGCCGGTTGTCGTCCTGATCGTACTCATAGGCGAATTGGACGACGCTTTCGAAACGGTCGGAGATCTTCTTCAGGCGATAGGCGCTGTTCTCCCACTCGAAGCGGTGTGTCTCGCCGGAAGGAAACTCGACCTCGTAGATCTTCGCGACGTCATCGTCCTGAATGCGAATGAGCCGCAGCGCAGACGCATCCATGGCCAGCTGCACGTTGCCGCCGTTGCCGTAAAACCCATGCTCGTCCCCGGCGGGACTCTCGTAGACAAACGCAAGGCGGGAGAAGTTCGTGGGAGGCGCCGTCGGGTCGGAAGGCGGAAGCAGGCGCCCGAGCGAAACGCGCCATCCCAGACCTGCATTCGATCTCCGATTCGGCAGGACGTCCGAGCACTGGACGCTGCCGGCGTCGCAGCCGTCATACGTCTCGTAATCCCACACCTTACTGTTGTAGACGAGCTGGATCTGATACGAGAGCGTCGGGCTGACCTGCTTGCGGGATCCGATCGGGACGGAGAGCATCAGGTTGCCGTTATAGAGGTTCACGGTGTCGATCTCGGAGAAGTCGTAAAGCTTTCCGGGCTGGAACCCGAGCTCGTTCTCCGGCGCTTTCTGCCCGACGAGCGGGAGGGCGGCGAGCAGCAGGAGGGCCAGTGCCATGCGCGCTCTCATCTCCCCACCTCGCCGACGAAGATGTCGTAGTGTCCGAGGTCGACGGCGACGATGACGTCACCAGCCTTGAGATGCTTCGGGGCTTGCTCTTTTCCTTGTGGGATCGGCACTGCATCTTCGAAGGCCAACAGCAGCCGTCCGTTCGCTTCCTTGTCGCGATCGCCGTCGCCGCCTTCCCGTCCCCGAAGGGCCCAGGCTCCCTTCTCCGGCCGGACGATGAGGAGCATGAGGCGCAGGATGCGTTTCTCCAGCGCGACGATCTGTTCGTCGGCGTCCTTGCGATACAGCGCCGGTGCGATCGGCGCGACGTAGAGTGGAACTCCCTCGCGCGATCCAATGGCGACGGTGCCGGTCTTCGAATCCACCGCGATCCAGACCGAGACATAAGGGACCGGGCCGGGCAGCATGACCACTCCGTCTCCGTCGTCATCGGCGAGGAGGCGTGGCTGGGTGTCATTGAAGGTTTTGCCATTCTTCTCGTACTTGGCGCACGAGAGGAGAACAATCTCGCCGCCAGGCGTTACGTTTGTCACTCGCACGTGCGCTTCCTCGACCTGCAGAGCGAGTTGCGCCGATTGCGCGAAGGCGCCGCTGGACAGGATTACGAATACCAGAATGGGCACGAGCGATGCCGTGTGGCTGAGACTTCGATACGAAAAGAAGTTAGGGCGCATGTTTGACCTCGAGTCGGAAATGGGACAACCCTCCGAGGCGGAGCCTGCGCCGCTTCATCGAAGAACCGCCTGACGTTTGTGCTTTTGTCTGCTGAAGGACCTTGGGCACGCGGAGAAGAGCATGGATTGCGGCACGCAGTCAATCCCGATTGCCACACGAATGGGTGATGGACGCGCGCGTCGAAGGGGCATCAGGGCATAAAGCGCAAGGAGGCCGTTTCCGGCAGCCTTTTTTGGAAATCTATACTTGAGCGTTGAAGTGCGTCCGAGAACGGCCGCAGCTTCTTGCAGCTCGGGTGCGCGTCGCGGGCAGCTCGTCGAAATGAGCTACGCGAAGCACTTCCTGTTCCTCGGGAGCACGCAGGGCGAAGTCGTGCGACGGATGCGGGCGTTCCTTTTGCGGTAGCCCGCGGTGCGGGGCAGCGTGTTAGCGCCAGAGCTGCACGTGGAATTTGGTCACGCGCATGCGGGCGCTGTTCACATCGGCGGTCGACCTTTGATCCTGAATCGGCGCGAAGGAAAAGGCGACCCTTGCGGGTCGCCTTACCAGAGCTGCGGCTTTGCCGCAGCACTCCTAGAACGTCGCGTCGAGGAACGGACGCAGCTTCTTCGAGCGGCTCGGATGCCGCAGCTTGCGCAGCGCCTTCGACTCGATCTGGCGGATCCGCTCGCGGGTCACGTTGAACGAGCGGCCACTTCCTCGAGCGTGTGCTCGGCACCGGGAGTTTGGTCACGCGCACTTGAGAAAGGTTCACGTGCAGATGACATTCCCGCTCACGCACGTGACGCGCGAGCGTGTGCACGTGGTGAATTTGGTCACGTGGCTCTGAGCGCCAGAGCTGCACGTGAAGGATTTGCTCGTGTGGCTCTGAGAGTCAGAGCTGCACATGGAATTTGGTCGCGCGCATGCGGGCGCTGTTCACGCGTTTGCGGTTCGCGTGGAGGTGCGTCTCTGTCTCGGCCGCAGTTCCACGTTGAACCGAAGCACTTTGCAGAGTAAGTCCGTCTCCGCCATCAGCGCCGAGAACGCGGATGGCGATCATCGATCGCGGGTAGATTCTGCTCGAGGCGGAGCCGCTCGGTGCCGTCGAGGAGCGCAAAACGACCCTCGCGGGCATCGACCCGCGTCACCTCCTGGACTGGGAAGAGCAGGAGGATGACGACAATCTCGAAGGAGTGGATTAGCGAGGCCTTCCTCACAAAATGTCTCTATCCCTCCATATGGAAGTCGTCCGATGATCTTCGGATGGAAGGACGCATTGGGCGCGTTCCGCGATCAGGAGCCGGCCGGTGTCGACCCACCCTGAAAAAGCTGAAGGAGGGCAAAGTATGAGGAACTATCGTATGCGGCTCGCAACCGCGATGATGATTGCGTGGACGGTCATGTTCTTGCCGAATTTAGCACTTGCTCAATGCCCACCGTGGGAGGTGTACAGCCACACCTACTACAACGGGTGCGGCACCAAGACAATCGTCGGGGACCGGTGGACGGAGTGTGTCGGAGGGAGTGGCGGCTGGGGTACGACGACCGCACACTGGCGCGAGACCATCATCATCGCCTGTACTGACAATGGTCAGGGAGTCGCATTCTGCCACGACGATTCCTATACCTACTCGTACTGGGAGTACTGCACGGGCACGGGGTGGGTCCAGCGATCGCAGACGGATTTCAACAACGCCAACTGCCAGTGTTCGTAAAAACACTTCGGGCCGGCTTTCGCCGGCCCGATTCGTTTGCGCTTAAAACGTCGCGTCGAGGAACGGACGCAGCTTCTTCGACCGGCTCGGGTGACGCAGCTTGCGCAGCGCCTTCGACTCGATCTGGCGGATCCGCTCGCGGGTCACGTTGAACGAGCGGCCCACTTCCTCGAGCGTGTGCTCGGCACCGTCGCCGACGCCGAAGCGCATCTTGAGGACCTGCTCTTCGCGCGGGGTGAGCGTGCGCAGAACCTTCGAGGTCTGCTCCTTCAGATTCGCGACGATCACGTGCTCGATGGGGGAGATCACGCCGCGATCCTCGATGAAATCTCCCAGATGCGAGTCTTCCTCTTCTCCGATCGGAGTCTCGAGGGAGATCGGCTCCTGGGCGATCTTCATGATCTTGCGGACCTTCGCCACCGGCATGTCCATCCGCTCGGCGATCTCCTCGGCCTGCGGTTCGCGGCCGAGCTCCTGCACGAGCGCGCGGGACGTGCGCGTGAGCTTGTTGATCGTTTCGATCATGTGCACCGGGATGCGGATCGTGCGGGCCTGGTCGGCGATCGCACGGGTGATGGCTTGGCGAATCCACCACGTCGCGTACGTGGAGAACTTGTAGCCGCGGCGGTACTCGAACTTCTCGACCGCCTTCATCAGGCCGATGTTGCCTTCCTGGATGAGGTCGAGGAACTGCAGGCCGCGGTTCGTGTACTTCTTGGCGATGGAGACGACCAGGCGCAGGTTGGCCACGATCAGCTCCTGCTTGGCCTGATCGGCTTCCTCTTCACCGGCGCGGATCTCGCGGATGGTCTTGCGCAGATCCTCGTGCGTGACGCCGTAGAACATCTCCAGCTCGCCGAGCTTCTCCTGGTACTTCGACAGACGGCGCTTGTAGAAATCCTTGCGGGTCTTGTCCTTCTCCCGCTTGAGCGCCTGCTCGTCCTTGCGGATCATCGACACCGCCTGGGCGAGCTCGTTGTCGATGTCCTTGAGCTTGTTGATCATCCGATTGCGAGTCTGCGGCGTGAAGTCCACGCGCTGCAGCTCGTCGGCGAGCTCCTGCTCGAGACGGTCGATGGTCTTCAGCGTGGTGGCGATGGTGCGGTCCGAAAGCTTCTTCGGATCCGCGAGCTTCACCAGCCCGTCCTTGATCTTCTTGTCGAGCTTGGCGATGCCCTCGAAGATGACCATGATGTCGGCGATCTTGTTGATCGCAGCGGCGGGCATCTTCGGCTCGCCGTCCGGCGCGGCGGCGTCGATGGTGCTGCCGTCGTCGTCCGGCATGGCCAGGTCGATGGTCTCCTTGATCACGCGGGCGTCCTTCTTGGCCGCCTCGTAGATCTTCAGGATCTCTTCGCGAATGATGCGGTTGGCGGAGAGGGCCTTGAAGACCTTCCGCTCGCCCTTCTCGATGCGCTTGGCGATGTCGACTTCGCCCTGACGGTCGAGGAGCTTGACCGTGCCCATCTCGCGCAGGTACATGCGCACCGGGTCATTGGTCTTGTCGACGATGTTGCTGGCCGCCGCGATGATGTCCTGCTGGACCTCCTCGCGCTGGTCCATTTCCTTCTCTTCGATCGTGCCGTCGATCGTGACGATGCCCTTGGTGGTTCCCTGCAGGGGCTTCTCGGCGTCCTCGATCACATCGATCCCGAGATCGTTGAAGCGGATGTAGATCTCGTCGAGCTCTTCCGGGAGGGAGGTGACCTCCTCCGGCAGAACCTCGTAGATCTCGTCGTAAAGCAGGAACCCTTTTTCTTTGCCGATTGCGATGAGCTGCTTTACTTCCGCATATTTCTCTTCGACGCTCAACTCGACGACCCCCTCATCTTCATAGTTGGAATCTGGTTCGAGATTCGAAGTGCGCAGGCGTGTCGTCATAGTCTTTGCTCCTCGGATGGGCAGCTTTTGCAGTCGCCCTGTCGGCACTCTCGAGGCCCCCGAACGAGGCCTTGGCAGGAGTGTCAAAGGTTGGGGTTGACAAGCCAGCCAAAGTATCGTCCAGAGGACACCAACGTAATCTGGCGCGGACGATAATTATTTCAGTGAGTGCAACATACGCGATAGTTGCAGTTTCTCCCGGTAGAGCTCGTCCAAGCGTTCTCCGTCAGGTCCCGCATCGATGATTTGTCGTTGAATCTGCTGCATCCGGCGAGAGAGGTAAGTCCTCTCCATGGGGAGGAGGTTCTCGTCGATTCGTTGGAGAGAGCGATCGTCAATGTCTTCCGTGAGGCTGAGCTCCGACAGCAAAGTGAGCTCGGCTTCGCCCTTAAGATGGGTCGCGACCTGCCCAAAATCAATAGGTTGGCCGGCCGAAAGGTCATTTTTTATGATAGAAAATATCGTTTTGCCCGCGGCGTCCTCGAAGTAATCCTCCCTGAGACGCCCGATCTGCTCCCGCGAAAGCCGCCCCTGGAGCGCCGCGATGAGCACGAACTTCTCCCCATTCGACTGCGGTGCCGAGACTTGCCGGTCGCTCGTCGCCCCGGTCGAAGCCTTTCCTCGGACCCGAGACCAGACCGTCTCGAACTCGAGCCGGAAGGCATCGGCGATCCGCTGCGCGGCCTCGTTGCGGACGACGGGGTCGGTAACCGCCGACAGCAGGGGCATGAACTGCTCGACGCGCTCCGATTTCTCGCGCCCGGTCAGCGAGGCCGTGTCGCGCGCCCACTCGCGCAGCCCGAACTCGAAGATGTCGATGGCGCTCGACAGCACTTCCAGGAATCCGTCGACGCCGCGCGCTTGCACGAGCGAATCGGGATCTTTCTCGCCCTGCAGGTCGAGCGCTTCGACGTGCAGTCCCGCGGAGAGAAGAATCGGCGCGGCGCGAAGCGTCGCGGCGCGGCCGGCGTTGTCGCCGTCGTACGCGAGCACGATGCGCCGCGTGAAGCGCCGCAGCAATGAAGCTTGTCCGGTCGTGAGCGACGTGCCCATCGACGCGACGACGCCGGGAACGCCCGCGTGATCGATGGCGATGGCGTCGAAGTAGCCTTCGACGAGGATCGCGCGGTCGTAGCGGCGCATGGCGTCTCTGCTGCGATGGAGGTTGTAGAGCAAACGCGATTTGTTGAAGAGCTCCGACTCGGGGGAGTTGAGGTACTTCGGCTCGCCGCCGTCGAGCGATCGTCCACCGAAACCGACGATGGCGCCGGTGTCGGAGTGAATCGGGATCATGAGCCGGTTGCGGAAGCGGTCGTAGTAGCCGTTCTTTTCCTTGCGCGGCGAGATCAGCCCCGCGGCCTCGAGACGCTTCTCGCCGTGCTTCTGTCCGAGGAGGCGGAGGAGGTAGTCCCAGGAATCGGGGGCGAAGCCGAAGCCGTACTTGGTGAGGATCTCTTTCGCCACTCCGCGCTGCTTCAGATAGTCGTCCGCCGCATTCGGCGTCCACCCGAGCGCGCGATGAAAAGCCTCGGACGCGTCATCCATCAGTTGAAGGAGATCGTCCTTCTCGCTGTCGCGCGTGGTTCTTTTCTTCTTCGGCAGCTCGATGCCCACGCGCCCCGCGACATGCTCGACCGCTTCGGGGAAGGTGAAGCGCTCGGTGAGCGTGAGGAACTTGAAGATGTCGCCGCCGGTGCCGCAACCGAAGCAGTAGAAGAGTCCCTTCGCCCGATCGACAGTGAACGACGGAGTTTTCTCGCGATGGAACGGACAGAGGCCCTTGTAGCGAGCACCCGCGAGCTTCAGCGGCGTGACCTGCTGGATGAATTCGACGAGGTCCGCCGCGTCGCGCACTTGCGCGATTACCGTGTCGTTGAGGTCTGTGAAAGCCATTCGAGTCTCATAGGCTCATAGGCTCACAGTCTCACAGAGCCCCTATGAGACTCTGCGACTGTGAGACTGTGAGACCTCACTCCAGCACCGCAATCGTAGCCCCATCCCCGCCTTCGTTCTCGGCCCCGGCGCGGAAGGAGCGCACCGCCGGGTGTTTCCGCAGATGTTCGCGGATCGCTTTGCGCAGCGTGCCCGTGCCGAAGCCGTGGATGATGCGCACGGCCTGTTTGCCTTCGAGCAGTGCGCGGTCGAGGAACTTGTCGGATTCGTCGAGCGCGTCGTCGACGCGCTGACCGATGAGGTTCAGCTCCGCGGAGATGACCGCGGCCAGGTCCCCAGTTGCGGACGACGGGCGAGTGTCAGCGCGCCCTTTCGTCGGACTTACGGGTCCGCCTTTCGGCACGAGGTCGCGGGTCTCGACGGTCATCTTCCGGCCGTTCACGTTCAGCACGGCCTTCTCGCCGTCGACGGAGACGAGCTCGCCGACGGTCTTGAACTTCCGATGCTCGACCTTCTCGCCGACGCGAATGCTGCGTTGTTCGGACGGGATGAACTCGACCGCTTTTTCGACGGCTTTCGTCACCGTGCGGATCACGTCCGTCGCGTTCAACGATGCGCGCGCGGCGCGATCCATGTCGCGCAGTGATTTGATCTCCGCGGTGAGCTGACGCGTCACGTCGTCGCGCAAGCGCTCGAGCTCTTCGCTATACGACGTGCCGAGGCGCAGGCGCTCTTTCTCGAGCGCGGCGGCTTTCTCCTGCTGCGTCTTGCGGTCCTGCTCGAGCGACGAGCGCAGCGACGCAATCTCGTCTTGCTGCGCGACGATCTCCGACATCTTCTTCTGCAGCGTCGACAGCAGATGATCCGTTTCGGCGTAGCGTTCGCCGAGGCGCTCGCTAGCGGCGCTGATGATCGAAGAGGGGAGGCCGATCATCTGCGCCACCTCGATCGCGCGCGAGCGGCCGGGGATGCCGGCGATCATCCGATACGTCGGATGTCCGGTCGCGGAATCGAACTCCATCGACGCGTTCACGATGCGCGTGTCGTTCACCGCGAAGCTCTTCAGCGCGGACAGGTGCGTGGTGACGACGACCAGCGCGCCGACTTCGAGGAGATGCTCGATGATCGACGCCGCGAGCGCCGCGCCCTCCTCGGGATCCGTGCCCGAGCCCAGCTCGTCGAGCAACACGAGCGACTGCTTCGTCACGCGCGACAGAATTCGTTTGAGCCGCGTGAGGTACGCGGAGAACGTCGACAGATGTTCGAGCACGCTCTGGTCGTCGCCGATCAATACGTGAAGCGCGTCGACGAACGGGAGCACCGTGCCGTCGGCGGCGGGAACGGGGAGTCCGCTCATGCCCATCGCGACCAGCAGCCCCGCGGTTTTCAGCGCCACGGTCTTGCCGCCCGCGTTCGGACCGGAGACGACGAGAGCGTTGGTGCCGCCGTTCTCCTGGGGGGCCAGCGCCTCGCTGGCCGTACCGCCGGCGCCCCGCCGGCGAGGCGCCGGCGGTACGGCCGCCGGGGCGGCGGCCCCCCGCTGGCTGCCGTCGAGGTCGATCGTCAGCGGGATGACTTTGCGCTGGCCTTCATCCTCGCCGAACGCTTCCTGCCGCGAGGACGCGAGTCGCTCGTCGAGCAGCGGATGGCGTCCGTCGATGATGTGCAGCTCGCGGTTTCCGGAGAATGTCGGGCGCGAGCCGCGGATCGTGTCGTGAAAAACGGCGCAGGCCTGCAGCGCGTCGAGCTCGCCCGCGATCCGGATCGCATCGCGAATGGCATCGGCCTGATCGAACAGCGTCTGCGAGATGAAGCGCGTGATGCGCGCGATCTCCTCGCGCTCCTGGATGAGCAGGTCGGCAAGATCGTTGTTCAACTCGATCGCGGCCATCGGCTCGATGAAGAACGATGCGCCCGAACCGGAGCGCTCGTGCAGGATGCCGGGCACCGCGTTGCGGTTGTCGCTGCGGACGGGGATGCAGTAGCGATCGCCGCGCATGACGACGAGCGGCTCCTGGATCGCATCCGCGTTGCGGTTCATGACGTCGTTGAGCGTGCGCTGAATCGCGGAGCGCTTCTGCTGCACGCGTGCGCGGATCGCGCGCAGCTCGGCCGATGCTTCCTCGCGCAGCTTGCCGTCGCGAGTGAAGTACTTGTTCGTCTTGGCGAGCAACTCATCGAGCTCGGGGATCACCGAGGCGATGGTGCGCAGACGCGGGTAGGTGTCGGTGCGCGCGAGCGTCTCACGCATCGCCTGCGTCGCGCGCACGGCGCGGACGATGAGCCACGACTCGTCGAGCTCGAGCACGGTCTCGCGCGAGAAGAACGGTCCGACGTCGGCGAGTCCCGCGAGCGGCAGCAGACCGTCGGTGTGGAAGAAGCGCACCATCTCGCCGAGGTCCGCCTGCGCGCGCTCGCACTCCTCGAGCGTGCGGAGCGGCTGGCGCCGCGACACGGCTTCCTTGCCCGGCGCGCTCTTGGCCTCCATGGCCACGAGCGTGAGGACGCGGTCGAACTCGAGTGTAGAGAGGGATGAGCTCATTCAGCGCGCATCAACAAAAGAAAACGCCCGCGATTTCTCGCGGGCGTTCGATTCAATCAAGGTTTCGATCAGTAACCGCCGGCGCGGCGGTCTTCGGCAAGTTTACGCAGCACCTTCTTCCGGGCCGCGATCGCTTTCCGCTTGCGCTTCGTGCTCGGCTTTTCGTAGTGCTGACGCTTTTTCAGCTCGGACAGAATCCCCGACTTCTCACACTTCCGCTTGAAGCGGCGAAGCGCATTCTCGAATGTCTCGTCTTCTTTGACGTGTACGAGAGGCATCCCCAATCCCCCCCTTCTGTCTAAGCTGGTGCACAACCCTGTGGGCGCACACATTTTAGGTTCGCGGTTGAAGCCGGTCAATTGGCTCCTCCCGCGTGTGGCGTTCAACCAGCGGGCACGGCGGCCGATTCCGCTGGCGCTGTGAATTCTTGTAAATTGCTGAGATTGGGCGAGATAGAGTTGCCAGTGGCCTGTTGCCAGTCGCCAGTGGCTCTTCGCCTGAACGTGACAGTCCTGGAAACTGGCAACTGGCTACTGGCACCCTCGGCGGTGCTAATCTCTCCTCCGTGAAGAACTGGCTGAAGAGTTTGTTGCCGGATGAATGACCGGCCCGCTCGCTACGGCCCGTTCCATCGCCGGACCCGGCACGCGCCGCTCGAGAATGCGCTCGTGGCCGAGTCGGGCGTGATTCGGGGAAAGCCACCCGGAAACTTTTACGCGGGACTCTATGCGTGTGTGCAGGCCTGGAGCGGCACGCTGCCTCAAGGGATGGTCGGTTATGAGTTCTACACCGATGTCGAGCCCGATCCCGGTGCACCGCCGCAGTCTCCGGAGTGGAGTGAAGGACGGCCGGGCGTGCGCGTGCTCGAGCGGAACGGTTTGGTCGAAATCTCGGTTGTGATTACCATGAGACGCGACGCGGAGTAGAAATGCGAGCGGCGAAACCACACGAGCTCAGCGAACGCGCACTGCCGGTCATGACTGCCACGATCTCCGAGGCGGAGCTCGAGGAGTGGTTGCCGTTCCGCTTTCAGGAGATCACCGATCCACTTGCCGCCGCCGAGCCATCGCGCGGCGCGCTGCTGCGCCTCGATTCCGGGCAGTACTTCGTCGTCTACTGGGGCCGCGATTCGGGTCAACTGACGGTGCGGATTCCGGAGGCGGTCGTTCCGTCGTTGTTCCTTTCGTCATTTCTCAATGAAGTGCCACTGCCCCGCGCGCGAATCACTTGGGTCCGCGACGGCGTGCGGCTGCCTCGCCCCCAGACGGTCGCATCAGCGCACTCGTAAACAGCGAGCACGGCGGTCGCGACGCTGGCAACCTCGGCGATGCTAATCTCTCCCACATGAAGAGTTTGATTGCGCTTCTCCTCTTCGCGACCTCTCTCTCCGCCGAAACCCTCGTGCTCGCCGGCGGGAGGCTCATCGACGGCTACGGCGGCAAGCCGTTGGAGAACGCTGTCGTGATCATCGAGGGCAACACGATCCAGGCCGTCGGCAGCGAATCTTCGGTCGCGATTCCGCCGGGCGCGCGCGTGATCGACACGAACGGCTTCACGGTCATGCCCGGTCTCATGGACATGCACGTCCACCTGATGATCCTCGGGCACGGCGACTACGATCACTGGGATCGCACCTATCCGCCGCAATACCGCGACGTGATCATGCCGATCTCGGCGATGCAGCTCCTGATGGCCGGCGTCACGACCGCGCGCGATCTCGGCGCGCCGCTCGAAGACATCGTCGAGGTGAAGAAGCGCATCGAGCGCGGCGAGATCCCGGGACCGCGCATGTTCGTCTCCGGTCCGTTCCTGCAGAAGTCGAACACGCCGCTGACCGCGAAGTTCCGCTGGATCGTCAACGGCCCCGACGACGCGCGAAAGAAGGTCCGAACGATCGTCGATGGCGGCGCGGACGTGATCAAGCTGATCGACCAGGATCAGATGACGTTCGACGAAGTGAAGGCGATCGTCGACGAGGCTCACAAACACGGCAAGCACGTTGCCGCGCACGCGCATCGCTCCGACGAAATTCGCATGGGACTCAAAGCCGGCGTGGATTGCTTCGAGCACACCGGACTGGCGACGAAGCCCGGCTACGACGACGACGTTCTGCAGATGATTCGCGACCGCAACGCGACGCTGTACTGGTGTCCGACGGTCGAGGGACTCTTCCTCTCCGCGGAGACACTCCAGAACCCGGAGCGCATCGACGACCAGCGCCTCAAGCGCGATCTTCCCGCCGAGTTGTACGCGGACGTGCACGCGTCCATTCGCGATCCGCAGCGCCTCGAGTACTTCCGTCTGGTGTCGCGCCGCATCCCTACGCTCCCCGCAAAGTTCAAGCAACTGCGCGAGTCGGGCGTGACGATCGTGGTCGGCACCGACTCCGGCATTCCGCTCAACTTCCACTATGACTCCACGTGGCGCGAGCTGAAAACGATGGTGGAGCTCGGCATGCCGCCGATGGAAGCGATCCGCGCCGCGACGTACTGGCCGGCGCAGATGCTCAAGCAGCCGAAGCTCGGCACGATCGCGCCGGGCATGCTCGCGGACGTGATCGTCGTCGACGGCGACCCGCTGACGGACATGTCCTCGCTGCGCCATGTCGTCCACGTCGTGAAGGACGGAAAAGTGTACAGATGACGTATCATCTCCGGCGAGTCCAATCGTCCGTCCGGAGAGATCCCACATGCGTCACGCCTTCCGCCTGCTGCTCGTCCTCTGTCTGTCCGTTTCCGCCTTCGCCGCACCGACCGTCGCGGAGCTGATGAAGAAGCACACCGACCTGACCGTCGGCGCTTCGAAATCCGTTACCGCGTTCAAGGTCGAAGTGGGACACATGAACGTGGTCCTCGACTCCGGCACGGTCACGCCGGTGATGGCGGGCGACGAACAGGTCGGCCTGTTTCTCAACGGCTCCGGAACGTTCACGTACGAGACGGTGGACAAGGACGAGCTGACCGTGCTCCGCTACAACGCGAAGCACGCCGACGTCTCGGCGCAGATCGCCGGCGACAAGGCAACGATCACGGAGAAGTTCACGAACGTGCTGCTCCGCGGCAACGGATTGCCCGTGGCGGCCGGCGATCCCGTCGTGGCGCCGCAGGCGCAGTTCACGGAGCTGCGGGAGCTGTTCGCGCGGCAACAGCTCGCGGAGCCGTCCGAGCATCTGTTCGTATTGCAGGCGTTGAATGCTCCGGCATCGCGGCTCGTGCGGGCAGACATCAACGGCGTGGATCGGCCGTATGTCTACCTCTACGACGACGCGTGGTCGCGCAACGAGTCGCTCGCGCTGCTGCGCCGGCCGCAGTACCGGGTCAACAAGGACGCGAACTGGCTGTACACGACACCGTTATCGCGGCAGGTGATTGGTCGCGCAAACCGCGCGACCGCGCCGGCGAACGTGATGCTGACGGATCTCGACGTCACCCTCGTGAACACCGAAGGCCCCGACGCGACGCTCACCGTCGTCGAGACGCTGGTGCCACAGGGCCGCGCTGCCTCCGTGCTGCAGTTCGATCAGTACAGCGAGTACTACTTCGACATCAACCGCGAGCCGCGCCGCTACAACGTGCGCGCCGTAACCGACGAACAGGGCAACAAGCTCTCCTATCACCACGCACGGGGAACGCTGCTGGTCGGCCTCGCGCAGCCGGCGCAGGCGGGGAAGCCGATCAAGCTGAAATTCGAGATCGACGGAAACATCCTCTATCGCCCGGAGGGAAGCAACTACTGGGAGCTCGGCATCGAGGAGTGGTTCCCGATGGTGCGCTGGAACGAGATGAGGTTCACGTATCACGCGCTGCTCAAGGTGAAGAAGCCGTTCGTGGTCTTCACCTCGGGCAAGACCGTTCGCCGCGAAGCGGAAGGCGATTGGAACGTGCTCGAATCGAGGCTCGATCAGCCGGTCTCGTACATCGCGATCCTCGCCGGGAAGTATCAGTTCGACGAAGAGACCAAAAACGGCCTCACCGTGCGCGTGGCGTCGTTCGTCGTGAAGAACGCGCAGGCGTGGAAGTCGCTGCGCAGCATCGCCTTCGCCGCCGCCGAGATCTATCCGCGTTTCCTCGGACCGTTCCCCTTCGAAGAGATCACGATCATCGAGAGGAACGAGATCGGCTGGGGGCAGGCGCCCGCGGGGATCGTGTTCATCACGAAGGAAGCATTCCAGCCGAAGCAGGAAGAGGCGAACGAGTTCGTCGAAGGGATCAACCTCCGCGTCGCGCACGAGCTCGCGCACATGTATTGGGGAAACACCGTGAAGGGAGAGTCCTCCGAGAACCAGTGGATCGAGGAGGCCTTCGCGGAGTATTCGGCGGCGCTGTTCATGAAGGAGGCCGGACGGCCCGGCGATTACACCAAGTCCCTCGCGCACTGGAGGGCCGACGCGAAGGATGCGACCAACGTCAGCATCATTCCGATGGCCAACCGTCTGTTCAATCCGGGAGATCCCCTCGCCAGCAGGATCTTTCGGCAGCAGCTCATCTATGCGAAGGGTGCGTACTTGCTCGCCGCGCTGCACCGCGACCTCGGCGACGAGGCGTTTCTCACGTTCCTGAAGTCCTACCAGAAGAGCTTTCGCGGGAAGTATGGCTCCACCACGCACGTCCTGGGACTGCTGCAGTTCCTGACGAAGAAGGACTATGCGCCGTGGTTCGAGCAGTATTACTACGGCACGGCGATGCCGGAGATCGCGAAGAAGTAATCACACGACCAGGTGTTCCACGCGCGCAATGATCGCGTCGATCGCCACGAGGTTCTCGCCGCCCTCGGGGATGATCAGGTCCGCGTGCCGCTTCGACGGCTCGACGAACTCTTCGTGCATGGGACGCACGGTGTGGATGTACTGCTCGATCACCGACTCCATGCTCCGGCCGCGGCTCTTGATGTCGCGGACGAGGCGGCGCATGAAGCGCACGTCGGCGGGCGTGTCGACGAAGAGCTTGATGTCGATGCGCTTGCGGAGCTCGGGCTCGGCGAGGACGAGGATGCCTTCGACGATGATGACCTTGCGCGGTTCGACGCGCTGAGTCTCCGTCTTCCGCGCGAATGCCGCGAAGTCGTACATCGGAACTTCGACGGATGATCCTTTGCACAGCACGTCGAGGTGCCGCGCGAGCAACTCCGTCTCGAGCGAGTCGGGGTGGTCGAAGTTGATCTGGTGCTTCTCCTCGGCGCTGAGTCCCTCGAAGTCGCGATAGTACGAGTCGTGCGCGATCCACTCGATGCGGTCCTTGCCGACGCGGTCGTAGATCGCGCGCGCGACGGTGGTCTTGCCCGAGCCGGTGCCGCCGGCGATGCCGATGATGACGGGTTTCATAGTCAGAGCGCAGGGGACAGGGCGCAGGGGGCAGAAGATCGGTTGCGGTCTCCTGCGCTCTGCCCTCTGCGCCCTGCGCCCTGATTACGAGTTCTCTTCCAGCTCCGCCTCGGTCATGAACTCGCTGACGTCATCGTTGCCGCAGGTCGTGCAGACGATGGTGGAAAGCTTGCCGTTCGTAAATTCGAACTGATACGTCGGCGTCTCGCACTGCAGGCAGATCAGGTATTCCGGCTCGTCGCTCATCGGCTGGGAATGTTAGCGCGCATTTCTCACAGTGTGCAGACGATCGACCGACAGCGTGTCATCGAAGCACCCGGAACGCTGGCGTCCACGCCGGCTGGCCCGCAGGCGTCCCGCGCCTGCGTTCTGCGGGCGGCGAGGACGCCGCCGGGCCAGCCGCCGGGGACGGCGGCGTTCCGCTACTTAGTTAGCGCACGCCGACGCGCGGCGCGACGAAGCGTCCGGCGTGAGTCGCGCTTTCAACGACGGACGCGTAAACGTACGTCTCCGGCGAGAGCGTCTCCACGATGACCGAGAAGCCGCTGCCCTCGGTAATCAGAGGAAACACCGACTGGATGGACGCGTGAACGATCCCGCCGGCGTGCACGCGCATCCTTGACACCGCCATCGTGCGGCCGGGAATGCGCTGCAGCCCGAGGACGAAGTCCGCGTCACGCTCGCTGAGGTTCACGAGACCGATATTCGTGCGGAACTCCTCGCTGAAGGCCAGGCCGTCGAGCAGGCGAGTGGGACTGAACGAGGGACCGACGTAGACGCCGAGGGGCTGCGGGGCGGAGAAGAAACTGCCGTCGTCGCGCATCGCGTAGGCGCTTGCGCGCACGCTCACCGAACGGCGGCCACTGGTCGTCACGCGAAGCGGCGAGAGGACCTGCTCGAGCCCAAAGGCCTGTCCGATGATGTCCGTGAAGCGCTGCGACTGGCCGGCGCCGAGGGTCAGCAGAATCACGGGTTGCTCGGGTGCGCACGGGAGCTCGAGCGCGACGTCGGTGGGCTTCCCCGTGTCGTTCACGATCTCCACGTCCGTCCGCCAGTGGACCATCGTCGCGCCGAAGATGGTCCCCACGACCGGAACGACCGCGGTCGCGACCTCCTGAGCCGCGGCGGGAACCGCGGGCAAGAGCAGCGACAACAGAAGCATTCTCCACTTCATCCCCGACACCGTATGTCGTTGTCTACGACGTATTGGATTATCTGTGAGTTTCAAACGAAGTGAGGCCGAAGAACGCGGGTGCCGACGACGAGCACCTTCTGGAGGGGCGAAAGCGAGAGCCGTCTGCGGATGGCGATGAGCGGGTCCTTGCGCAGTTTCGCGAGCACCGTCGCGTACACGCCGCCCATGAGCAGGGTGGGGAAGCGCGCGTCGAAATCGAGCTCGCGCAGCAGCGGCTCGGCCTCCACGAAGTAGCGATGGGCGCGCTCGATCTGGAACTCGATCATCCGCTTGACCCGCTCGTTCTCCGCGCGCGCGAAGAGGTCGCGCTCCTCGACGCCGAATTCGCGCAGCTCCACCGCGGGGACATAGATGCGGTCGCGCGTGAGGTCGTCTCCTATGTCGCGCGTGACGTTCGTGAGTTGCAGCGCGACGGCGAGATTGCGGCCGTACGCGATCGCGTTGTCGCTGCGATAGCCGAAGATCGACAGCGAGATGTCGGAGATCGACGCGGCCACGAGCTCGCAGTACTGCAGCAGCTCGTCGAAGGTCTCGTAGCGCGTCTTCACCATGTCCTGACGGCACCCGTCGATCAGCGCGATGAACGCGGACTTCGGGATCGCGAAGTGTTGGAGTGCGTCGGTGAGAGCGATGGTGATGGGATGGGTGGGGGAGCCGGCGTAGCAGGCGTCGAGCTCGCGTTGCCACTGGTTCAACTCGTCGACTCGTCGACTCGAAGACTTCGTATCCTCATCCGCGATGTCATCCGCCACGCGACAGAACGCATACGCCGCGTACACCGCGCGCCGCTTCGTCTTCGGCAGGAAGCGGAATCCCACCGAGAAATTCGCGCCGTGCTTGTGCGCGATTGCGCGGCAGTAGCGATAGGCCTCGTCTACATTCATGTCAGCGGATCTTTACTCAACGGACCGAGAGGCGGGACTTTGATCTCCGTGTCGCGTGCGCGGCACCAGTGCTCCTCCGGCTTGTGCAGGCAGCGGCCGCGGTGACGCCAGAAGCGCCGCACCATTGGCGCGAGCAGCGACTTCCACCACGTCCGCCGATGCCAGCCTCCGAGGTAACCATTGAAATCCTTCGCGCGCGCGGCCTGGCGGACGAACATCGAGAGGCCCGTGTTCCCGCCAGCTTCGTAGAGAAAGCGATTCACGAGCGACGTCTCCTGCTTCACTCCGAGCTCGCGTTGCCACAGGTCGTCGAAGTCGCGCTCCTCGAGAATGCTCCGCGCGGCCAGCCATCCGCTCGTCAGCGCGTAGCGGATGCCGAGACCGAAGAGATAATCCTGAAATCCCGCGGCTTCGCCGACCCAGCGCGCGCCATCCTTCGTCGCGCGACGTTTCAGATGAAAGTTCATGTACGAGTATCCCGTGCGGGTCTCCGAAGGAATCTCGAACGGATTCGCCTTCTGTGCGGCGTGCAGCGAGTGCTCGAAGTACTCGTCGATCTTCTTGAAGTCCGCGACGATCGCACAGCCGAACGTCGCGATGCCTTCGAGGATGAACATGTACGAATAGCCGCCCGGCGAGAGGTGATGATTGAAGAACACCTCCACGCGCTCGGGATCGGACGTGCGCCAGGTCATCTCGCGCGCGAGTCCGTCCGGCGCGGCGGGGCCGGTGGCGACGATGTCCGCATCGCTCGGCTGCAGCCTGCTGTTGAAGATGACGTTGACGCCGAGGGACTGCGCCTGCGCGAGCAGTCCGCGGTCGAGTGTTCCTTCTTCCGCGCCGCGGCGGATGAAGTAGCCGAACGGATCTTCACTGCTGATCGCGCGCTTCGCGTTGTGGTGGTCGTAGAACGTGGCCGAGAACGCGGGGCGGAACCAGAAGTTGCGCTCGATGCCGATGCGGTCGAGGAAATCGGGCACCGGCTCGCGTTCCGAGGAGCCCTCGATGATCTGCAGGTCACCGATGAAGCGCGTGCCGACGTCGCGCTTCGCCTCGTGGACTTCCACGGCGCGGCCTGCGCGAGCGAGCGCGATGGCGGCGGCGAGTCCGGACGGTCCCGCGCCGGCGATGAGGATGGGGTTCATAAGGGTTGGCGGTTGGCGGTTGGCGGTTGGCGGGGGATCGGCAATCGTCAGCAGCGCAACAGGTCGCGGTATCTTATCGCGCCAGCCATCTCATGAATTCCGACTTAGACGACGTGGAGCTCTCCCGCCAACCGCCAACCGCCAACCGCCAACCTCGTTTCGGTGGCTATGCCGCGCTCGTCGCGGCGGGCATTCTGCTCAGCCGTGTGGCGGGACTGATTCGCACGAGCGTATTCGCGCATTACCTCGGCGCGTCGGCCGCGGCCGACGCGTTCAACGTCGCGCTGAAGGTCCCGAACTTTCTGCAGAATCTTCTCGGCGAAGGCGTGCTCTCCGCGTCCTTCATCCCTGTCTATTCGCGGCTGCTCGCGCGCGGAGAGCAGAAAGTCGCGGACCGCGTGGCGGGCGTGTTCGTGTCGTTCCTCGCGCTCATCGTGATCGCGATCGTCATCCTCGGCGTCGTCTTCGCGCCGGTGATCCTCGCGATCACCGCCGCGGGTCTCGATCCTCCGGTGATGGCGCTCGCGGTCAAGTTCACGCGCATCATCTTCCCCGGCGTCGGACTGCTGGTTCTCTACGCCTGGGCCCTCGGCATCCTGAACGCGCACCGCCAGTTCTTCACGTCCTACGTCGCGCCCGTGCTGTGGAGCGCGGCGATGATCGCGACGCTGCTGATCTTCGGGATGCGCTTGAGTGGCGCGCCGCTGGCGACTGCACTGGCGTGGGGCACGCTTGTCGGGTGCGCGCTGCAGTTCGGCATCGAAGTGCCGTTCGTGCTGAAGCACGCGAAATACCTCTCGTTCGGTTTCGACCGCTCGCTGGAGCCGGTGAAGACGATCTTCCGCAACATCATTCCCGTCGTCGGCGGACGTGGCGTCGTGCAGATCAGCGGCTACGTCGACACGTTCATCTCGGCGTTGCTACCCACCGGCGCGGTGACGAGTCTCTTCTATGCGCAGACCGTGTATCTGCTGCCGATCTCCGTGTTCGGGATGTCGATCGCCGCGGCGGAGCTGCCGCAGATGTCGAGCGAGCAGGGCACCGCGGAAGAGGTGAATGCGGCGCTGAGGAAGCGGCTCGATCGCGCGATGCGCCAGGTGGCGTTCTTCGTGGTGCCGACGACGGTCGCGTTCATCGCGTTCGGACGCGTGCTGATTGCGGCGTTGTTCGAGCGCGGCCGGTTCACTCCTGACATCACGGTTCTGGTCTGGTACACGCTCGTCGGCGCGTCCCTCGGACTGCTCGTCTCGACGCTCGGACGTCTCTATTCGTCCGCGTTCTACGCGCTGCACGACACGCGGACTCCGTTCCGCATCGCGCTCGCGCGTGTTTTCGGCGGTGCCGCGCTGGCACTGCTCTTCGCGTTTCCGCTCCGCCCGATGTTCGCCGCGATCGTCAGTGGTCTCGGACTGCCGTTGCCGTCGAATCCCGCGAGGCTCGGCATCGTCGGCATCACCATCGCCTCCGCGATGGCCGCGTGGATCGAGTTCCTCCTGCTACGCCGCGGCATCCGCCGCCGCGTCGGCGCCGGCGAATCGAAGGTCGCGTTCATGCTCAAGCTGTGGATGTCCGCGATTGCCGGCGGGGTCGTGGCCGTGCTGGCACACATCTACGCCGCACGCGAGATCGCGTCGCGCCTGCCGTTGCCGAAGATCAGCGAAGCGCTTCTGGTGAGTCTCGCCTTCGGAATCGTGTACTTTGGTGTCGCGCTCGTCCTCGGCGTCCCCGAGGTGCGGGCGACGCTGGGAAGATTCAAGAGGCATGACTGATGATCTGTCCCGAATGCGGAAGTGAATATCGCGAAGGATTCACGCAGTGCTCGGACTGCGACGTCGCGCTCGTCGAAGCAGTGCCGGACGAGGATGGAGAGCCGGAGGTCGAGCTCGTGAAAGTGTTCGAGGCCACGAACGCCGCGGTGCTGCCGCTGGTGGAGTCGGTGCTGCTCGACGCGAACATCGAGTTCATGACGAAGAGCGAAGGCCTCCAGGACGTCTTCGCCCTCGGCCGCTTCGGCATGGGCTCGAACAATCTCATCGGCCCGGCGACGATCTGGGTGCGCAAGGACGACGAGGCGGAAGCGCGCGAGCTGGTCGACATGCTCGACGAGCCGGTGACGCCGCAAGAGGAGTGACGCGGCTGTCATTCTTCTTGCTACCATCCGCCACCGTGTCCGTACCAGGGATGACCGGGGCCCGCGTCGCTGATCTCGACGTCGACCCGGCCGAGGCGTTGCTGGAGGTGAAGAACCTCCGGACGACT